>Ga0209810_1000676_pt1 | contig 66942 bp, 54 predicted proteins | sample Coa_R1_7_FD_187159 | JGI IMG/M metagenome (GOLD analysis project Ga0209810, IMG submission 187159) | Surface soil microbial communities from Centralia Pennsylvania, which are recovering from an underground coalmine fire - Coalmine... | ecosystem: Environmental > Terrestrial > Soil > Unclassified...
CGCCGAGGTCCTCGAGGACGTGGGCGGCGATGCCCTCACCCTCGATGAGCAGGCCGAGCAGCAGGTGCTCGGTGCCGACGTAGTTGTTGCCCATGCGACGGGCCTCTTCGAAGGAGATCTCGATGACCTTCTTCACCCGGCTCGTCGGGATGATCTGCTGGATGATGATCCGCTCGTTGCGGCCGAGAACGGATTCGATGGTGCTGCGCACCTTGTTGATCTCGACGCCGAGGTTGTTCAGGACCTTGGCGGCCAGACCTTCGCCCTCGCGCAGCAGCCCGAGCAGGAGATGCTCGGTGCCGATGTACGAGTGGTGAGAGCGCTCGGCCTCTTCCTGCGCCAGGGTGAGGACCTTCTTGGCTCTCTCGGTGAACCGTTCGAAGGGGTACAAGTGCTGGGTCTCCTGGTGCCAGGGCTCGCGCGGTTGGGCCCCCTTGGAGAAAGGGGTGACCCGGTCCGCCCGGTCCTGAGCGCCTCCATTATGCCCACCGGGCGAACCAGCGAATCAACTTGCGCCGTGCCCGAAGTGCAACAGGGTTGTGTTGGGGCCGAACGTCCTGTTAAAGAACGCGGCGCCCGGCGGTTCAGGTACGCCGGACGCCGGGCCGCCTCGGGGACGGGCGATCTCAGCCGGAGGCGGGGCCGGACCCGGGACGCGGGCCGCCCGCCGGGCGGTCAGCCCACGCCGGCGCCCGGGGCGCTACTCCTCGTCGTCGTCCTCGTAGTCCGAGTACTCCGCGTAGTCCGGCGCGGCCCCCACCGGGGCGCCCTCGGGCTCGGCGGCGCCGTCGGTCTCGCCGGCGTCGGGCTCGTAGTCGACCCCGGGGTAGAACTCGGCGCCGCCGGCCTCCCCGGGACCGCGGCCCTGCAGCTGGCGCAGCGACAGCGAGATGCGGCGGCGCACCTTGTCGGCGTTGAGCACCATGACGGTGACCTCGTCGCCCACCTTGAGCACGTCCTCGGTGCGCTCGACGTGGTCCCAGGAGAGCTCGGAGATGTGGAGCAGCCCCTCGACGCCGTCGGCGATCTGCAGGAAGGCGCCGTACTTCTTGGTCTTGGTGACCACGCCGGTGACCGGCTTGCCGGGCGGGAAGCGGTCCTCGATGGTGTCCCAGGGGTCGGCGCTCATCTGGCGCAGCGACAGCGAGATGCGCGACAGCTCGGGGTCGAGCTTGATCACCTTGACCTCGACCTCGTCGCCGACGTTGAGCATGTCGCTGACGTTGTTGATGCGGTCCCAGCTCAGCTCGGAGATGTGGATGAGGCCGTCGGCGCCGCCCAGGTTGACGAAGGCGCCGTAGGAGGTGAGGCCACTGACCTTGCCCTTGATGAGGTCGCCGACGTGCAGCTTCTCGAAGAGCTCCTCGCGCTGGCGGGCGCGGTCCTCGTCCTGCGCGGCGCGCTGGGAGACGATGAGGCGGTTGCGCTTGCGGTTGACCTCGAGGATCTTGACCGGGATCTTCGTCCCCACCAGCTCCATGAGGTTGCCGCTGAACTGGCGGGCCACCTGGCTGGAGGGGAGGAAGCCGCGCAGGCCCATGATGTTGACGATGAGGCCGCCCTTGTTCTGCTCGCGGACCTCGGCGTCGATGATCTCGCCCGCCTCCTCCTTCTCCGCGGCCTTCTGCCAGATGCCCTCGGCCCGCGCCTTGCGGAGCGAGAGGACGACGTTGCCCTCGTCGTTCTCCGGCTGGATGACGTAGACCTTGACGTTGTCGCCGGGAGCCAGCTCGACCGGCTGCTCGCCGCGGGCCTGCAGCTCGCGGTTGGAGATGATCCCCTCGGACTTGGCGCCGATGTCGACCAGAACCTCGTCGGGATCGACGCGGACCACCGTCCCGTCGACGATGTCGCCGTGGGACAGGGCGCGGATGACGTGCTCCTCCTCGCGGAGGAGGTCTTCCATGGTGAGGTTCTCGGGGTCCTGGACTTGGGTCGGGGCCAATGCGCTCCTTCTGTTTCCTGCCTGCGGTCGCCTGGGGTGGTGACAGCCGGGTCGGGGGCGGACTCGGTCCGCGGAACATGCCGCGTCGAGGCGTTGACGGGCGTGCTTCGAGGCCCGTGCCAAGCGGCTGCCGAAGTCTATCACCGTTCTTCGGCGCGCTCAGACGCGCGCCCCACGGGGGAGGCAGATCCTCCCCCCGGCTCGCCCCCTCCTCGGCGAGCTGAAGCTCGCCGGGCGCGCTGGAGCGCGCGGGCCGCGACCCAACCGCTGGCGCACCCATGCTGGCGGCCCCTTTAAGAGGTGTGGGTGCCGCATCCAGACCCGTTTGACGCGATCGACGCCGCGCTCACAGAAACGCGCCCTTCGCTTAACAACTCTCTACCCGGCGTGATTACCCCTTCCGGGGGTGAGGTGGGAGCCTTTCGCTAGCGCACACCGCGCGGGGCGCGGGGCCGGCGCAGACCGCTTCTTCACCGCATCGGACAGAGAGAACAACCCCCATGCGCATCACCATCACCTGCGAGGACTGCGGGCGCCGGCATCGTCTGGAGCGCAGCGTGGAACAGCCCGGCCCCATCTGGATCGTCTGCCACGACTGCGAGCTGCCCCTGCGGGCGGTGCTCGAGGAGACGCCGCACAGCCCGGAGCGCTTCCGCGAGGTCTGGTCGGAGGTGCTGGACATGAGCTCCTCCTCCTCGTCGACCTCGGCCTGAGCGGCGCGCGTCCCTGCGGGGACGCATCGTCGAGGGCCGATTGGGGTAGAACCCCGGCATGGTCATCGACGTCACCGAATCCACCTTCGCCCAGGACGTCCTGGAGCGCTCCAGGTCCGTGCCGGTCGTCGTCGACTTCTGGGCCGCCTGGTGCGGACCCTGCCGCAGCCTCGGTCCCCTGCTGGAGCGCGCCGCCGAGCGGCGGGAGGGCGAGGTGGTGCTGGCCAAGGTCGACGTCGACGCCAACCCCCGCCTGCAGATGCAGTTCGACATCCGCGGGATCCCGGCCGTCAAGGCCTTCCGCGAGGGGAGGGTCGCGGCCGAGTTCGTCGGCGCCCAGCCGTCCAGCGTCGTCGAGCGCTTCTTCGACGGGCTCGTCCCCTCGCAGGCCGACCGCCTCGCCGCCGCCGGTGACGAGGAGTCGCTGCGCAGGGCGATCGAGCTCGACCCCGGCCACGCCACGGCGCGGGTCGGGCTGGCTCGCGGGCAGCTCGCCCACGGCAACCTCGACGAGGCGCTCGACACCCTCGGCCCGGTCGAGCACGACCCCAGGGCGGCGGCGCTCATCGCCGAGATCGAGCTCCTCCGCGACGGCGGCCTGACCGAGCCGGTGCGCGCCGCCCTGCTCCGGCTGGTCGACGGCGATCCCGCGGGCGCGCTGCCACCGCTGATCACCGCCCTGCGCGAGACGGCGGGTGAGACGCGCGACCGGCTGCGGCGCGTCGTGGTCGGCGTCTTCGCCGAGCTCGGCGAGGACCATCCGCTCACCCGCCAGCACCGTCCCGAGCTGGCCGCCGCGCTCTACTAGCGTCTCCGGCCTTCGCGGTACCCTGGAGGCGATGCCTGCGCAGTCGCCGGTCGAGGTTCCCGTCGAGTCCCCCGTCCGCCGCGAGCGGACGGTGCGCGACTTCGGCTGGAACGTGGTGGTGTGGAACGACCCGATCACGCTGATGTCGTACGTGGTCCTGGTGCTCCGGCGGCTCTTCGGCTACGACGAGCAGACGGCCACGCGGCTGATGCTCCAGGTGCACAACGAGGGCCGCGCGGTCGTCGCCACCCAGCCGCGCGAGCAGGCCGAGATCTCGGTGACCCGGCTGCACGCCTTCGGGCTGCAGGCGACGCTGGCCCGCGGCTGAGCGACTTGGCCACCGTCCGCCGCCACCGCGGCCGCGTCGAGGTGCGCCTTGACGGTGACGAGCGCAGCGCGATGCTGAGCATCGTCGACGTCCTGGCCCCGCACCTCGGCCAGGTGGCGCGCACCGTGCCCCGCGCCTACGACGACCCCGAGCTGGAGGAGGAGTACTCGCGGCTGATGCGCCCCGAGGTCGAGGCCAGCCGCGACGCGGACATCGAGCTGCTGCGGGAGTCCCTGCGCAGCCAGGGCGACCGCCGCGAGCTCGACGACTCCCAGGCGCTCTCCTGGGCGCGCGCCCTCAACCACCTGCGGCTCGCCGCCGGCGCGCTGCTCGGCATCGAGGAGGACGGCTGGGACGAGGAGGCGGACCCCGCGCTGCTGGAGAGCACCGAGTTCACCATGCTCATGGCCCTGGGCTGGATGCAGGAGCGCATCATCCAGTCCCTCGAGGCTTAGGACCGATTCTTTACTAAGCTGCCGTGGAGCGGGTAGGATGCCCGGTGATGTCCGTGTCCGCCGCTCCCCCCGGCGCCGTCCACCACACCATGGACGACGCGGCGCTCAGCGCCTACCGCCGCGACGGCTTCCTCGTCCTGCGCGGGCTGCTCAGGCCCCGCGAGGTCGCCATGCTGCGCACCGCCTCCGACCTGGTTCTGGCCGAGGCTGTCCAATACGGGCGGGAGCTGGACGCGCGCCATCCCATCGCGCTGAGGTCCGACCACGGCTTCTACGAATGGGACGAGATCGACGACCGCCAGTTCCTCTACGCCCGCGACGGTGAGGGGCGGCGCGTCTGGCGCCGCGCCGAGCGGATGTGGAGCCGCGACGCCGCCTTCCGGGTGATCACCGCCAACCCGCGGGTGGTCGCCGCCGTGGAGCGCGCCGCCGGCGCGCCGGTGCTGCCCGCCCACGACTCGATGGTGGTCAAGATGCCCGGAGCCGGGGCCACCGTGCCCTGGCATCGCGACCCGCCCGGCAGGGCGCTCATCGAGCGGCTGGGCGACGCCTCGGGCGACTTCATCACCGACGTCTACGTCGACCCCTCGACGGTCGGCAACGGATGCGTCTGGGGGATCCCCGGCAGCCACCGCTGCACCGACGAGGTGGACCCCGACGACTTCGGCCGCGCCGACGCGGTGCCGCTGCAGGCGGAGCCGGGCGACGTCGTCCTCCACTCCACCGGAGTCCTGCACGGCTCGCCGGCCAACCGCTCCACCGCGATGCGGCGCACCTTCTACATCCACTACGGGACGCGCGACACGCTGATGCACGGCTTCTGGCAGCGCGACGCCGGCTGGATCGAGGAGCAGGCGGCGGCCTTCGCGCGGATGGCCGAGGAGCGCCGCGCCCTGGGGATCGACCAGCCCGACCTCTAGTAGCGGGTGACCTTCATCGAGTAGTCGAGCGCGGTCGCCGAGTGGGTGAGCGCGCCGACGCTGATGAAGTCGGCCCCGGCCAGCGCGTAGGCGCGGGCGTTGGTGAGCAGCACGCCGCCGCTGATCTCCACCTGGGCGCGGCCGCGGATGATCTGCATCGCCTCGCGCACCTGTCCCGGCGCGAAGTTGTCGAGGAGCACCCGAGGCGCCTTGTCGTTGAGCGCCTGCTCCAGCTCCTGCAGGTTGCTCACCTCGACGTTGATCATGGCCTCGGGATGCGCCTTGCGCACGGCGCGCAGGGCGGCGCTGACGCCGTTGGCCAGGGCGAGGTGGGTGTCCTTGATGAGCACGGCGTCGTAGAGGCCCATGCGGTGGTTGGTGGCTCCGCCCATGCGGGTGGCGTACTTCTCCAGCGTGCGCATGCCCGGCGTGGTCTTGCGGGTGTCGAGGATCTCGGTCTTGGTCCCCTCCACCGCCTTGACGTACTTGCTGGTGATGCTGGCGATGCCGCTCAGGTGCTGCAGGTAGTTGAGCGCGACCCGCTCCGCCTTGAGCATCGCCCGCGCAGGCCCGTAGAGACGGGCGACGATCTGGTCCTCCTGGACCTTCTCGCCGTCCTTGGTCTTGGCGTCGAACTGGATGCGCTCGTCGACCAGCTTGAAGACGCGCTCGGCGACGGGGAGCCCGGCGACCACGCCGTCCTGCTTGCAGACGATCTTGCCGCGGCAGGTCATCTCCGGCGGCAGGATGGCGTCGCTGGTGAGGTCGCCGTCGCCCACGTCCTCGGCCAGGGCGGCCAGGATCAGCGGGTCGAGATGCTCGGGAGCGAGCGGGTCAGTGTGTGGCGAGAGCGTGGCGGTCAAGGCGTGGTCCTCTGTCCTTCTGCATGACCCAGGTGCCGAGCCAGCGCTCGTCGCTCTCCGGGAAGTCGGAGCGCAGGTGAGCGCCGCGCGATTCGGTCCGGGCCTCGGCGGCGGCGACGACGAGCGACGCGGTGACGGCGGCGGCGCGCAGGGCCACCTCGTCGAGCCGCTCGGCCCCGTCGCACTGATGGATGATGGCGTCCACCGCTTCTGCGGCGGCGTGGAGCCCGGCGGCGTCGCGCACCAGGCCGGCACGCTCCCACATGGTGGTGCGCAGCCGCTCGGTGAGCGCCGCGACGTCGGGGGTGGTCGGGGAAGACCCGATGTTGTTGCCGGGGATGGCGGCAACGTCGGCGTCGGAGGGCGGCTGCTTCTCGGCGTTGCCATGCAGCGCCGCGGCGGTGGCGCGGTGGGCGAAGACCACCGACTCCAGCAGGCTGTTGCTGGCCAGGCGGTTGGCACCGTGCACGCCCGTGCTGGCCACCTCGCCGCAGGCGTAGAGCCCGGGCACCGAGGTGGCCCCGCCGAGGTTGGTCCGCACGCCGCCGATCAGGTAGTGCGCGGCCGGGGCGATGGGGATGCGCTCGCGCGTGATGTCGATGCCGAACTGCAGGCAGGTGCGGTGGATGGTTGGGAAGCGCAGCGCAGCGCGGTCGCGCAGCGGGGCGCAGTCGAGGTACACGGCGGGCTCGCCGCTCTCGGACAGCTCGCGCCAGATCGCCTGCGCCACCACGTCGCGCGGGGCCAGCTCGCCGCGCTCGTCGGCGTCGAAGAGGAAGCGCTCGCCGCGTGCGTTGACGACCAGCGCGCCCTCACCGCGCACCGCCTCACTGATGAGGAAGCGCGGCGCTCCGTCGAGGGCCAGCGCGGTGGGATGGAACTGCACGAACTCCATCCCGGCCACCTCGGCGCCCGCCTCCCAGGCCAGGGCGATGCCGTCGCCGGTGGCGGGCTCGGGGTTGGTCGTGCAGCGCCACAGCCGGCCGGCACCGCCCGAGGCGAGCACCACGGCGTTGGCGCCGAAGCGGCGTCGCTGCGAGGTCTCGGCGTCGATGCACTCCACGCCGATGCAGCGGCCCGCACCGTCGAGGAGGAGCTGGGTGGCGTGATGCCGTTCGTGGATGTCGGCGCCGAGCGCATGCAGGCGCGCGATCAGCGCGGTCTCGATGGCCAGGCCGGTGCTGTCGCCGCCGGCGTGGAGGATGCGCGCCCGGCTGTGTGCCGCCTCGCGGCCTACCATCAGCGCCCCGTCCTGGGTGTCGAAGCCGACACCCCACTCCACCAGCTCGCGGATGCGGCGCGGCGCCTCCTCGACGAGGACGCGCACCGCCCGCTCGTCGCAGAGCCCGCGGCCGGCGGCGACGGTGTCGGCGAAGTGCAGGTCGGGGGAGTCGTCCCCGCCCACCGCGGCGGCGATGCCGCCCTGCGCATGGCGGCTGCAGCCCTCGTCGAGGGCCGCCTTGGTGAGCACGGCGACGCGGCCGCGCCGGGCTCCGCTGAGCGCCGCCACCAGCCCGGCAATGCCGCTGCCGATGACGACCAGGTCGTAGGCGCCTGCTGAGCGCGCTGCTCCGGAGGTGTTCAGTGGACCGCCACCCGTTCCCGCGCCCGGGGCCTGGGGCGGTTGCGCTGGTCGACGTGGACCACGCGCGGCTGGAAGCCGGCCGCCTCCGCCTCGTCGACGTTCGCGTAGGTGATGAGGATGACCAGGTCGCCGGGATCGCCGATGTGGGCCATCGCCCCGTTGAGCGCCACCTCGCCGGGCTCCCCCTCGATGGCATAGGTGATCGCACGCGAGCCGTTGCTGACGTTGACGATGTGCACCTGCTCGCCGACCAGGATGTCCGCCAGCTTCATCAGCTGCGGGTCGATGCTGCAGGAGCCCTCGTAGTGGAGGTCCGCCCGCGTCACCGTGGCGCGGTGGATCTTCGACTTCATCAGGACACGCTGCACGGCGAGCTCCATTCGGCGGACCCCGGCGCTTGGTTCGACCGCTCCGCCGCCGCGCCGGAGGCACCCGTGACCGCCGGGATCTCGTCGCAGCCAAGGCGGATCGTGTCGATCAGCCGAGCTGTGGACATTCTACCAGCGAGCACGATTCGGCATCCCCTGGCCGCCTCCGTGACCTCGGCGAACGTCTCCGGGTCGACCACCGCGACGTAGTCCGGCGCGACGGCGGGGCTGCGTCGCAGCTCGGCCTCGACGGCGTCGACCAGGCGGTCAGCCCGCCTCTCCCCCGCCTCCCAGAGCCGGGCGGCGGCGGCCAGGCCACGCGGGATGGCCAGCGCCTGGCGCCGGTCCTCCGGGCTCAGGTAGGCGTTGCGGCTCGACAGGGCCAGCCCGTCGGCGTCGCGGACCAGGGCGCAGGGGACGATCTCCACGCCGGTGTCGAGGTCGCGGGCGAGGCGCTGCACCACGGCCAGCTGCTGGGCGTCCTTCTCGCCGAAGTAGGCGCGGTCGGGGCGGGCGGCGTCCAGCAGCTTGGCGACCACGGTGGCGACGCCGTCGAAGTGGCCGGGACGGTGCTCGCCCTCGAAGCGCTCGGTGAGCGCCCCACCGACGTGCACGGTGGTGTGCGCGCCCTCGGGGTACATCGCATCGACGCTCGGCGTGTAGGCGGCGTCGACGCGCTCGGCGTCGAGCATGGCCAGGTCGCGCTCCAGCGGGCGGGGATACCGGGTCAGGTCCTCGCCGGCGCCGAACTGGGTGGGGTTGACGAAGATGCTGACCACAACTCGGTCGCACTCCGCGCGGGCGCGCCGGACCAGGCTGCGGTGCCCCTCGTGGAGCGCGCCCATGGTGGGCACGAGCCCGACGCCGAGCCCGGCGGCGCGCCAGCGCTCCGACTGCAGGCGCAGGGCGCCGGGGGTGTCGAGGATGCGGGGCATGGTGGGTGCGTCAGTGGTAGCTGTGCGCGTCGTCGGGGAAGACGCCCTGCCGCACGTCCTCGGCGTAGGCGCGCGCCGCGGCGACCGCCTGGGCGCCGAGGTCGGCGTAGCTGCGCACGAACTTGGGCATGGGATCCTGGGTGAGGCCGAGCATGTCGTGCATCACCAGGACCTGGCCGTCGCAGTCGGGACCGGCCCCGATGCCGATGGTGGGGATGTCGAGCTGCTCGGTCAGCTCCTTGGCGAGAGTGCGCGGCACGCCCTCGACCACGACCGCGAAGGCGCCGGCGTCCCGCAGGTCGCGGGCGTCCTTGCGGATGCGCTCCGCCGCGGCGGCCTCCTTGCCCTGCACCCGGAAGCCGCCGAAGAGGTTGATGAACTGCGGGGTGAGCCCGACGTGGCCCATCACCGGGATGCCGCGCTCGGTCATCAGCGCCGTCAGCTCCGCGGCGTAGCCTCCCCCCTCCAGCTTGACGGCGTGCATGCCGCTGCTGAGGAAGCGCGCGGCGTTGTCGATCGCCTGGGCTGTGCTGGACTGGTAGGCGCCGAAGGGCATGTCGCCGACCAGGAGCTGCTCCGGCGCGCCGCGGGCGACCGCGCGCGCGTGGTGCAGCATGTCCTCCATGGTCACCGGCAGCGTCGACTTGTGGCCGAGCATCACGTTGCCCAGCGAGTCGCCCACCAGGATCACCGGGATCTCGGCGGCGGCGAGGATGCGCGCGAAGGTGTAGTCGTACGCGGTGAGCATGGCGAAGCGCTCGCCGCGACGCTTGTAGTCGCGCACCGTCGTGATGGTGACAGGCATGGCAGGAACTCGAGGCTCGCCGCGGCGCGCGCCGCGCTAGGCGGTCGCGCCCAGGTGGCGGAGCGCGGCGCCGGCGCGGCGGGCGCGGCCGGTCTCGCGCCGCGGGCGGAGGACCGTCGCCAGGCTCTGCGCGGCGAGCACCTCGGCAACCTCCTCGCGGCCGGTGGCGCCGGCCAGGGCGAGGGTGTCGCGGGCGAGCAGCAGGTACAGGCTGCGGGTGGCCTCGTCGTTCTGCAGGGCGCGGAGGTGGCGGGCCACCGTGCCGGCGTCGTCGCGCACCACCGGGCCGGTGAGGGCGGCCTGGGCGCCGAGGCGCCGGACGTTGGCGGCGGCGCCTTCCAGGAGGGTGGCCAGCGCCTGGTTGGCGATGGCTCCGTCGACCCCGGTCGACTCCAGCAGCCTGGCGGCGCGCGCGAGCAGGGCGAGGGGGGCGTTGCCCGCCAGGACGGCGGCGGCGTGGTAGAGCGCGCGGTCGCCGCTCGGCGCGGCGAAGGGGATCCCGCCCAGGTCGGAGACGATGCGCTCCAGGGTTGGACGCAGCCCCTCGTCGGCCTCGACGCTGAAGAACGTGCCGCAGAGGACCCGCGGGCTGCTGTCGGCGGTGAGCGCCTGGAGCGGATGGACCGCGCCGACGCGGGCGGCCACCTGCCGGGCTGCACCCAGCGCGCTGCTGGTGTGGGCGCCGCTGCAGTGCACCAGGGCGCGCTCGCCCAGGGCCATGCCGCTGGCTGCGACGGTGGCGGCGACCCGGGTGATCGCCGCGTCGGGCACGGTCAGGAAGGTGACGTCGGCGGCGCGGGCGGCTCGGACCGCGGTCTCGACCCGGCGGGCGCCGACGGCGTCGGCCAGCTCCTGCGCGTGGGCCGGGGTGCGGCTGGCCACCGCGACCACCTGGTATCCCGCCTCGTGCGCAGCCGTGGCCAGCGCACGTCCCGCCCGCCCCGCGCCGACGAAGGCCAGCGTGGGCAGGCTGCTGTCCCGGCTCGCCCGGGGGGCGGCAGCGTTTCTCACCGTCTCGGTCACCTCGTGATCCAAGCGTCTGCTGTGTGCTGCGCACCGTGGCAGGCGGATGCCCGAGGTCCATCGGTGGGTGGCGCGGCCCCCTTCCCGGCCCTCGTGGGGTCCGTGTGGGATGACGCCACCGCATCCTCCAACGCGATGCGTGCGCTCCAGTGTAAACGCCGGGGCGGCGGGGATGCCTTCGCCCCTCGCGGTCAGCTGCGGCGGCGGCGACCCAGGGTGGAGCCGAGCAGCAGCGCTCCCGCGGCGGCAAGGCCGGCGCCGCCGGCCAGGGGGGCGGCCGAGGTGTTGGGGATCCCCGCGGGGGACCGCGTCGAGCCTGCGGCGGCCGCGGAGGCGGCGGGCGCTCCGGCGGCGGACCCCGGCGCGGCGGGCGGCAGCTCGGTGGCGTACGCGGTGTAGGGGTCGACGGCACTGGCCGCGGCGGTGGCGCTGCCCGGCGGCTCGTCGGCGTCGAAGGCGATGGTCGTCAGGTTGGTGACGCGGCTGACCGCAACTCCGAAATCGTCGTAGAGGTTCCGGTCGCCGTTGCCGCTGCAGCTCGATCCCTTGGTGCAGAGCACGCCGGTGTGGATCACGCCGGTCAGCTGGTGCTGCCCGAAGCTGGCGCCGCCATCGGTGGACCGCGCGAGATAGAGACGCCAGGGCGCCGCGGCGGGATCGCCGGGCGTGCCCATGGCGGTGCTGTCGTTGGTGTCGCCGCTTCGCGTCGACCCGTAGAAGCCGACGTCGACGTGTCCGTCGGGTCCCACCGCAACGGTGGGATAGTCCGCCGTGGCGACCGGCGCCGTGTCGAGACGGCGCCGCGGCGACCAGGTCGTGCCGCCGTCGTGCGAGACGCTGGTGAAGGCATGGTGGTTGTCGGACCAGGCGACGTACACGCTGCCGTCGGGCCCGACCCCCAGCGAGGTGGGCCAGACCTGCTGCTCGCCGTTGTCGTTGACGGCGACCACCTGGTCCGTCCACGTGCTGCCGCCGTCACTGCTGGTCGACACCTCGACCTCGGTGTCGACGCCCGGCGGGCAGGTGGGGATCTGCTCGGCGGTGGTCACCACGTTCTGCAGGTAGTCCGCCGGGCTCTGCATGTCGCAGGCCTCCATCGGCACGTAGACGTTGTGCCGGTGCGGCGAGGACGGCCAGCCGTCCACCATCGCCTTGTTGAACGCATTGGTGAGGCCGGGTGCACTGTTCTGCATGAACAGGGCGCTCTGGCTCACCGGGTTGATGGTCGGCACCGGAGTGCTGGTGATCGTCGAGCCGTTGCAGACGTCGTAGGTGTTGACCACGGGGAGGAAGAGCGGCAGCTGGTGGTACACGAGGTACAGAGTGCAGGCGCCGTCGGCCGCCAGCCAGGGACGGTCCTGTGCAGGCACGCCGCCGAGGTTCATGACCTGGAAGGTCTGGCCGCCGTCCTGTGACCAGGCCAGGCTGCTGGCACCGAGCCACAGGCTGGTGCTGTAGACGTTGTAGAACCCGCTGCTGTTCTTCTCCGGTGCCACCGTGGCGTCGCTGTCCTCACCGCCCAGGCCGAAGCTGCTGCTGCCGTTGGTGACGAACGGGTCGGACACCCACTGGAAGGTGCGACCGCCATCGCTGGAGCGCCACAGATCGCTGCCGGTGAGCACCCCGGCACCGGGGTTGGTGCGCGGGTCCTTGCCGGTGTTGCCGTCGATGTTGCTGCCGATCCAGATGGTCCCGGCGCCGTCGATGCCGATGCCGGGCTCCACGTCCTCGTTGTAGGGGGTGCCCTGCACGGGCGCGTCTGGCAGCGGTGCAACCACGAACTGCGGCCCATCGGTCGCGGCCGCGGCGGGGCGAAGCGCCAGTGTCGCCGCACCAGCGGCGAGGGCGGCCACGCCGGCGAGGCGGCGCGCAGCCAGGGACAGTCGAACGCGTCGGGCAGGCGGCATCACTGGACAGACGCCCGCACCCGCGGTCGCATTGCGGTCCGCCGGTGAGTTGAGGGAGGCTCTACGCTCCCGCTGCCGCCTGCGGCTGGTCGCCGCTCAGGCGAGCCTCGGTCTCCTCGATGATGCGGCCCATCTCGGCGTTGTCCATGGTCTCCACCTCGATGAGCCGCTCGGCGAGGGCGCGGAGCACCGCCTCGCGCTGGCGGAGCACCTCCTTGGCGCGGAGGAAGGCGGAGTCGACGAGGTGGTGCACCTCCTGGTCGATCTCGCCGGCGACCTCCTCGGAGTAGTTGCGCTGCTCGCCGAGGTCGCGGCCGAGGAAGACCAGCTCCTCCTTGGTGCCGAAGGCGAGCGGGCCGAGCTTGTCGCTCATCCCCCACTCGGTGACCATCTTGCGGGCCAGCGACGTCGCCTTGCGGATGTCGTCGGAGGCGCCGGTGGTGATGTTCTTCTCGCCGAGGATCAGCTCCTCTGCGCAGCGGCCGCCGAGGATCTGGGCCAGCTGGTCGACCAGCTCCGCCTTGCTGACCAGGTACTTGTCCTCCTGGGGCAGCGAGAGCGTCCAGCCCAGGGCCATGCCGCGCGACACGATGCTGATCTTGTGCACCGGGTCGGTGTGCTCCAGCGTCCAGCCGACCAGCGCGTGCCCCATCTCGTGGTACGCAATGGTCGCCTTCTCCTTCTCGGAGATCATCCGCGACTTCCGCTCGGGACCGGCGATGACGCGCGCGATCGCCTCCTCGAGGTCCTTCATGCCGATGACCTTGCGGTTGCCGCGCGCGGCGAGGATCGCGGCCTCGTTGATGAGATTCGAGAGGTCGGCGCCGGAGAAGCCGGGCGTCTGCTTGGCCAGTGTCTCCAGCTCGACGGACGGGTCGAGGGGCTTGTTGCGCGCATGCACCTCGAGGATCGCCTTGCGGCCGCGGATGTCGGGACGGTCGAGGGTGACGTGGCGGTCGAAGCGACCGGGCCGCAGCAGTGCGGGGTCGAGGACGTCGGGCCGGTTGGTGGCGGCGATGACGATGACGTGGGTCGCGGTCTCGAAGCCGTCCATCTCGACGAGAAGCTGGTTCAAGGTCTGCTCGCGCTCGTCATGGCCGCCGCCGAGACCCGCGCCGCGCTGCCGGCCGACGGCGTCGATCTCGTCGACGAAGACGATGCAGGGCGAGTTCTTCTTGGCCTGGTCGAAGAGGTCGCGCACGCGTGAAGCGCCGACGCCGACGAACATCTCCACGAACTCCGAGCCGGAGATGGAGAAGAACGGCACGCCCGCCTCGCCGGCGACGGCCTTGGACAGCAGGGTCTTGCCGGTGCCGGGCGGACCGACCAGCAGCACGCCCTTGGGGATGCGCGCGCCGACGGCGGTGAACTTGTCCGGGTACTTGAGGAACTCGACGATCTCGGTCAGCTCGACCTTGGCCTCCTCGACGCCCGCGACGTCGTTGAAGGTGACCGCCGGCTTGTCACCCGCCAGCAGTCGCGCGCGGCTGCGGCCGAATGACATGGCCTGGTTGTTCCCGCTCTGCGTCTGCCGCAGCATGTACCACATGAAGCCTGCGATCAGGACCAGCAGGACCAGGTTGGGGAGGATGATGCTCCACAAGAAATTGCCTCCCCCGTTGGTGTCGTCACGGAAGTTGAAGAAGTTGTTGGCGCTGAACAGCGCGTTGATGTCGGTGTTCGGGGCGACGGTGGTCCGAGCCTTCTGGCCGTTGGCCGCGTACCAGTCGACGGTCTGACTGTCGCCTTCGACCACGGTCTGCTGGCTGGGGTCGTCCGAGATGATATTCGCCTTGTCGCTGCAGTCCAGGCCCGAGCTGCCGCCACCGCCGTGGCAGGACTTGTAGGCCACCAGCGCTTTGGAGAGGTCTCCCGCCGAGCGCTCGTTGGGACCCTGGCTGGGAAAGCTCTTGTATGCCAGCAGCGCGACCATGGCGATCGCAGCGAACAGCAGGAAATAGATGAGCGAGCGCCGCTGGCCTCTCATGGGCGGCAGTCTAGCATGGGGTCTCCGCAGCCCCTGTTCGTTGCAGGAGCGTGGTCGGCGGTGACCCGGCCGTGGCCGCCTCGGTCTCGGCGGCGAGGCGGCGCTGGTGCTCGGCGAGGGCGATGAGCCGCCTGCGCGCCGCCGGGAACACCTCTTCCAATGCGGGGATCAGCTGGTGGCGCACACGGCTGCGCAGGAAGCGCGGGTCGGCGTTCGAGGGGTCGTCGAGGACGGGCAGGGACAGCGCGACGCAGTAGGCCGCCGTCTGGGCGCGCCAGACGCCGAGCAGCGGCCGGGCGAGCATGCCGTCGCGGGGCGACATCGCCCGCAGCGCGCGCGGCGTGGCGCCGGACAGCGCGCGCATCAGCACCGTCTCGGCCTGGTCGTCGGCGGTGTGGCCGAGCGCCATGGCGGTGGCGCCGACCTCGGCGGCCAGCTCGCGGAGCACGGCGTGGCGGGCGGCGCGGGCGCGGTCCTGGAGCGAGCCGCCGGGCTCGACCTCGACCCGCAGCGCGTGGAAGGGCAGGCCGCGGCCGGCGGCGAGAAGGCGGACCGGCCCCGCCTCCTCCGCCGAGCCGTCCCGCAGCCCGTGGTCGACGTGCGCGACGTGGAGGTCGAGACGGCGCGGCGGGGCCAGGCGGGCGAGGGCGTCGAGCAGCGCCGTGGAGTCCGGACCGCCGCTGCAGGCGACGACGACGCGCTCGCCGGGCCGGAGCACCTCCTCGCGGTCGAGGGCCCGGGCCACCGCGCGGCGCACCCTGGCCACCTCGGGCACGCGCTGCGCGGCGGGCAGGGTCGGGGCGGGCGGCGGCACGGTCATGGCGATTGTCCGAGCACGATACGGGACCAACGGCTCTGTCGCGGCCCGGTGCAGTCCCCCAGCGTTGGACGGGCAGGAGGGCCGGGGCCGACAGGGGGACCTTCGAGATGCGCATCCGACGACGCGGTGCCGCCGCGCTCTTCATCGCCGCGACGGTCGCCACCAGCACAGCGGCCGTCGCCGCCGCGACCCCGAGCTTCCGCACCGTCACGGTGATGACCCGCAACCTCTACTTCGGGACCGACCTGACGCCGATCCTCCAGGCCCAGACGCAGCTCCAGCTCTTCCTCGCGGTGGGCACGGCGTACGGCCAGGTGGTGGCCTCGGACATCCCGACGCGGGCAGAGCGCACCGCCGAGGAGATCGCCGCGACCACACCGGACCTCGTCGGCCTGCAGGAAGCGGCCCTGTGGGGCGTGGCGCCCTTCAGCGATCCCGCGGCGGTGACCCCGACGTACGACTTCGTACAGCTCATCGTCGCCGACCTCGGCGCCCTCGGCTACTCGTACACGCCCGCGGCCAGCTCGGTGAACTTCCAGGCAGAAGCCCCTGGGCTGCTCACCAGCGGTCCCGCGTACGTCGCCTTCACCGACCGCGACGTCATCCTCGCCCGCACGGAGGCGAAGATGAGCGTCGCCAACCCGCAGCACGGCCACTACTCCGTCGCGGTGACCCTCGCCAGCCCCACGCTGGGGATCGTGACCGTGCCGCGCGGCTGGGCCTCAGTCGACGCCACCCTCCGCGGCACGACCTTCCGCTTCGTCGACACGCATCTCGAGGCCTACTCGTCCCTGGTGCGCAACGCCGAGGCCGGAGAGCTCACAACGATGCTCAGCGCCTACGACGGCCAGCTCGTCGTCGCCGGTGACTTCAACTCCTCGGCGCCGCCGGCGGGCGCCGACGACTCGGCCGCGTACAGCTGGATGGCGGCGCAGGGCTACGCCGACGGATGGCTCGCCAAGCCGCGTCCGGTCAGCGGCTTCAGTTGCTGCCAGGACGGGTCGCTGACCAACGCCGTCTCCCAGCTGAACGAGCGCATCGACCTCGTCTTCCTCCGCAACGGGCCGGCGGCGCTCGGGATGGAGCTGGTCGGCGACCAGCCGGCGGACCGCACGGCGGGCGGGCTGTGGCCCTCCGACCACGCCGGTGTGGTCGCCGACGTGCGGATCGCGTAGCCCCGACCGGACTTCGCTTGGGGCGGCCCGCCGCGCGAGTCGCCCCTTTCGCAGCGTCCGCATACTGCCGGTGTGACGACCGGCGTGCGGACGGTGGACTGGGACGGCGACGCCGTGCTGCTGATCGACCAGACCCTCCTCCCCGAGCGGCTCGAGGTGCGGCGGGTGAGGTCGGTTGCGGAGCTCTGCGAGGACATCGCCCGCCTGGCGGTGCGCGGGGCGCCGGCGCTGGGGGTGGCCGGGGCTCTCGGGATGGCGCTCGCCGCCGTGCACGGCGAGGACGTCGACGAGGCGGCGCGGCGCCTGGGCTCGGCTCGGCCGACGGCCGTGAACCTCGGCTGGGGCGTCCGCCGGGTGCAGTCGCGGCGCCACGAGGGGGTCGAGGCGATGGTGGCCGAGGCACTGCGCGTCCTCGAGGACGAGGTGTCGCTGGAGCGGGCGCTCGCGGTGCGGGGCGCCGACCTTCTCGACGCCCTCCACCCCGCGCCGCACCGGGTGCTGACCCACTGCAACACCGGCGGACTCGCCGGGGTGGAGACGGGAACCGCGCTGGGTGCCGTCGCCGAAGCCCACCGACGCGGGCACCTGGCGGAGGTGCTGGCCACCGAGACGCGGCCGTTGCTCCAGGGAGCGCGGCTGACCGCATGGGAGCTGGGCCGCCTCGGCATGCCGCACCGGCTGCTCGTCGACGGGGCGGCGGCCTGGGCGATGCAGCGGGGGCTCGTCGACGTCGTCGTGGTCGGCGCCGACCGCATCGCCGCCAACGGCGACGTCGCCAACAAGATCGGCACCCTCGCCCACGCCGTGGCGGCCCGGCACGCGGGTGTCCCCTTCGTCGTCGTGGCGCCCGAGTCCACCGTCGACCCCGCCGCGGCGACCGGCGACGACATCCCCATCGAGGAGCGCCCGGCGGGCGAGGTCACCGGCTGGTCGGGCCGGCGGGTCGCCCCGGACGGCACGGGGGTCTTCAACCCCGCGTTCGACGTGACGCCGGCCGCGCTGGTCACCGCCGTCGTCACCGAGCGGCGGGTGTTCCGCCCGGCCGAGGGGGTGCGGGCGGTGGAGGTCCAGGCAAGCCCATAGACTCGCGGGCATGGCAGCCCGCTCGTCCTCACCCCTGGCGCGCTTCACCCCGGCGGCGCGGGGCTGGTTCGAGTCGAGCTTCGAGGCGCCCACGGCGGTGCAGTCGCAGGGATGGTCGGCGGTCGCGGCGGGCGAGCACACGCTGATGTGCGCGCCCACCGGCAGCGGCAAGACGCTGGCCGCCTTCCTCTGGTCGATCGACCGCCTGCTCAGCGAACCGCCACCGGCCGATGCGGAGCGCTGCCGGGTTCTCTACGTCTCGCCGCTCAAGGCGCTCACCGTCGACGTCGAGCGCAACCTGCGTGCGCCGCTCCGAGGCATCGCGCTGCAGGCGGAGCGCATGGGCGTCGCCGTGCCCGACGTCGCCGTCGCGGTGCGGACCGGCGACACGCCGTCCGCCGAGCGCGCGCGCATGGAGAGGCACCCGCCCGACATCCTCATCACCACGCCGGAATCGCTCTTCCTCATGCTCACCAGCAACGCGCGCCGCATCCTCGGGTCGGTGCGCTGGGTGATCGTCGACGAGATCCACTCGGTGGCCGCCAGCAAGCGCGGCGCGCACCTGGCCCTGTCGCTGGAGAGGCTCTGCGCGCTGACCGAGCGCGAGCCGCAGCGCATCGGGCTCTCCGCGACGCAGAAGCCCCTCTCCGAGATCGCCCGCTTCCTGGGCGGGACAGACCGTCCGGTCAGGATCGTCGACATCGGCGAGCGCAAGACGCTGGAGCTGCGCGTCGAGGTGCCGGTCGAGGACATGGCGGCACTGGAGCGCGGCGTGGAGATGCGCAGCGGCGCCGCGGCGGCGATCGGCGACGATCCCGGCTCGCCGCGGCGGAGCATCTGGCCGGCCATCCATCCGCGCCTCCTCGAGCTGATCCGCGAGCATCGCTCCACCATCATCTTCGTCAACTCGCGGCGCCTCGCCGAGCGGCTGGCGGCCAAGCTCAACGAGCTGGCCGGCACGGAGCTGGTGCGCGCCCACCACGGCTCGATCGCGCGCGAGCAGCGGGTCGCCGTCGAGGACGCGCTGAAGCAGGGCCGGCTCCCCGCCATCGTCGCCACGTCGTCGCTGGAGCTGGGCATCGACATGGGCGCGGTCGACCTGGTGATCCAGGTGGAGGCGCCGACCAGCGTCGCCTCGGGAATGCAGCGCATCGGGCGCGCCGGGCACAGCGTCGGCGACGTCTCGCGCGGCGTCGTCTTCCCCAAGTTCCGCGGCGACCTGCTGGAGTGCGCCACCGTGGTGCAGCGCATGCTCGATGGCGAGATCGAGACGACCCAGGTGCCGCGCAATCCGGTCGACGTGCTGGCCCAGCACGTGGTCGCGATGTGCGCGATGGACGAGTGGCGCACCGACGAGATGCGCTCGCTGGTGCGGCGCGCCTCTCCCTTTGGCGAGCTGGGGGATCGCGCCTTCGAGGCGGTGCTCGAGATGCTCGCCGGCGCGTATCCCGCCGACGAGTTCGCCGAGCTGCGTCCGCGCATCGTGTGGGACCGCATCGCCGGGACCATTCGCGGCCGCGCCGGCGCGCAGCGGCTGGCGGTGACCAGCGGCGGCACCATCCCCGACCGCGGGCTCTACGCGGTGACGCTCTTCGAGGACGGACGCCGGGTCGGCGAGCTCGACGAGGAGATGGTCTACGAGACCCGTCCCGGCGAGGTCTTCATCCTGGGTGCGACGTCCTGGCGCATCGCCGACATCACGCCGTCGCAGGTGCAGGTGACGCCCGCCCCCGGCGAGCCCGGGCGCATCGCCTTCTGGCACGGCGACACCGTGGGGCGTCCCGTCGAGCTGGGGCTCGCGCTGGGGCGCACCATCCGAGAACTGGCCGAATCCGGCGAGAACGCGGCGGTGCAGCGGCTGCGTGAGCGGTCGGCCTTCGACGAGAGCGCGGCACGCAACCTGCTCGCCTATCTGCGCGACCAGCGCGAGGCGACCGGCGCGCTGCCCGACGACCGCACCGTCGTGGTCGAGCGCTTCCGCGACCAGCTCGGCGACTGGCGCGTCTGCGTGCTCTCCTGCCTCGGTGCGCGCGTGCACGCGCCCTGGTCGCTGGCGGTGGAGGCGCGGCTGCGCGATCGCTACGACGCCGACGTGCAGGCGATCCACAGCGACGACGGTTTCGCCCTGCGGCTGCCCGACGTCGACCGTCCGCCACCGGTGGAGGACCTGCTCGTCGAGCCCGAGGAGGTCGACGACCTGGTGACCGAGCAGCTGGCCGGCTCGGCGCTGTTCGCCGCCCGCTTCCGCGAGAACGCCGCCCGCGCGCTGCTGCTTCCCCGGCGCCGCCCCGGCGAGCGGACGCCGCTGTGGAAGCAGCGTCAGCGCTCCCACGACCTGCTCCAGGTGGCCGGCCGGCACCCCTCGTTCCCCATCCTGGTGGAGACCTACCGCGAGTGCCTTTCGGACGTCTTCGACATGAACGCGCTGCGCACGCTGATGTCCGACCTGCGCTCGCGCCGCGTCCGCCTCGCGGTGGCCGACACCGAGCGGGCCTCGCCGTTCTCCTCGTCGCTGCTCTTCGACTACGTCGCCCAGTTCATGTACGAGGGCGACGCGCCGCTCGCCGAGCGCCGCGCCCAGGCGCTGGCACTCGACCGCGACCTGCTGGCCGAGCTGCTGGGCAGCGCGGAGCTGCGCGAGCTGCTCGACCCCGAGGCGGTGGCGCTGCTGGAGCTGGAGCTGCAGGGCCTGCTCCGGGATCGCTTCCCCCGCGACGCCGACGAGGCGCACGACCTGCTGCGCCGCCTCGGCGACCTCGACGACGACGAGTGCGAGGCGCGCGGGATCACCGCGGAATGGCGGCACGACCTGCTGCGCACGCGTCGCGTCGCGCGCGTCCACCTGGGGGGCGCGCATCGACTCATCGCCGCGGAGGACGTCGCGCTCTACCGCGACGCGCTCGGCGTGGCGCCGCCCCCGGGCCTGCCCGAGGCGTTCCTCGCCTCGCCCGACGATCCGCTGCCGGCGCTGCTGCTCCGCTACGCGCGGACGCACGTCCCGTTCGTCGCCGAGGACCCGGCGCGGCGCTGGGGCCTGCCGCTCCGCGACGTGCACGCGGCGCTGTCGCGGCTGGCCGAGGCCGGGGCGGTCCTGGAGGGCGAGTTCCGGCCGGGGGGCAGCGGGCGCGAGTGGTGCCACCCCGAGGTGCTGCGCAGCCTCCGCCGCCGCAGCCTCGCCGCGCTGCGCCGGGAGATCGAGCCGGTTGCGGCAGAAACTCTCGGTCGCTTCCTGCCGGCGTGGCAGGGCGTGGGCGCAGACGGCGGCGACGGGGTCCTGCAGCAGCTGCAGGGCCTGGCCGTGCCGGTGTCCGTGCTGGAGCGCGACGTCCTGGCCAGCCGCGTCCCGGCGTACTCGCCGCGGCTGCTCGACGAGATGATCTCGATGGGTGAGGTGGCCTGGGTCGGCCGCGGCGCGCTGGGCAGCGGCGACGGGCGCGTCGCGCTCTACCTGCGCTCCGACGCCGCGGCGCTGGTGCCCGAGCCGGTCGACCCGCCCGACGGCGAGCTGCACGCGCGCCTCCGCGTCGAGCTCGCCCGGCGGGGCGCGTCGTTCTTCACCGACCTGCTGCGCGCCATCCCCGGCGACGTCGACGAGCTGGTCGACGCGCTGTGGGACCTGGTCTGGTCCGGCGAGGTGACCAACGACACCTTCGCGCCGCTGCGCGCGCTGGGTCCGCGCACCCGCGGCGGCGCCGCGCAGCGTCCGTCCCGGCGGCCGCTGATGCGCCTCGCGCCGCCGCGCGCCGCGGGCCGCTGGTCCCTGGTGGCGGGATTGCGCGAGCCCGCAAGGACGCCGACCGAGCGCCTGCACGCCATCTGCGGCGTGCTGCTGCAGCGGCACGGTGTGCTCACCCGCGAGGCCGTCCTCGCCGAGGGCGTCCCTGGCGGCTTCGCCGGCCTCTACCCGGTGCTGCGCGCCATGGAGGAGGCGGGACGGATCCGCCGCGGCTACTTCGTCGACGGCCTCGGCGGCTCGCAGTTCGCCCTGCCGGGCGCCGTCGACCGCCTCCGCGCCGAGGCGCAGAGCGAGGCGCGGGTGGTCGCCCTCAGCGCCGTCGACCCGGCCAACCCCTACGGAGTCACCCTGCCCTGGCCCGGCTCGACCCTGCGCACGGCGCGGACGGCGGGCGCCTTCGTCGTCCTCGACGCCGGCGTGCTGCGCCTCTACCTCGAACGCGGCGGTCGCTCCCTCGCCACCTTCGGCGACGTCGCCCCGCAGCATCTGCGGGCGCTCGCGGAGGCGGCGACGCGCGCGGGACGGCTGGAGATCGTCAGCGTCGACGGCGGACCGGTGCACGCCAGCGCGGTGGCGCAGGTGATGCGCGAGAGCGGCTTCGGACCGACACCGCGCGGCCTCGTCCACTGGGGTGAGCGGCGCGCCCTGGTCGGCGCCTGATGCCCGAGGGAGACACCATCTGGCGCACCGCCGCGGCGCTGCGCCGGCGTCTCGACGGGCACACCGTCACGTCGGCGAGGCCGGCGCGCACGCTGGGGCGGCTGGGCGGCCGTCGCATCACCGGCGTCGAGCCGGTCGGCAAGCACCTCTTCATCCGCTTCGACAACGGCCTCTCCCTGCACACCCACATGCGCATGGACGGCGCCTGGCACGTCTACGCGCCCGGCGAGCGCTGGCGCAGGCCGGAGCGTCTCGCCCGCGCCGTGCTGGAGACCGACGACACCGTCGCCGTGTGCTTCCTCGCCCCGCTCGTGGAATTGGTCAGGGACGGCAGCAACTCGGTGGGCCATCTCGGTCCCGACGTCCTCGGCGAGGGCTTCGACGTGCAGGTCGTGGCGCAGCGTGCCCGCGCCAGCCGCTTCGGCACGCTCGGCGAGGTGCTGCTCGACCAGCGCGTCTGCGCCGGGATCGGCAACATCCACAAGTGCAACTCGCTGTGGCAGCTCCGGCTCGATCCGTGGCGCAGCGTGGCGGACACCGACGACGCGACGCTGGCGGAGCTCTTCGCCACCGCCCGCGACCGCATCCGGCGCAGCGCGGTGGCGCGCGGCTTCGCCCCCGCGCCGGCGGTGCACGGCCGCGGCGGCCGCCCCTGTCCCCGCTGCGGCACGCCGATCTCGGTGCGCGCCCAGGGCGAGCAGGCGCGCCTCACCTACTGGTGCACGCGGTGCCAGCCGCCGACCCCTGTTGCTGCGAGCCAAAAAACTCTGTAGACGCGTAGTGACGGACTCCCGTCCGCGCCCTGTTGTATAGCCCGCGGACGGACGACATCCCACATCGTGCTCTGGCTGCACCGTCCCGGCCAGGCGGGGGCCACACGTGGACGACGCCGCGGATCAGGCACGCATGCACGCAGAGCGATGGGCGATGCTCCTCCCCCATCGCGATCTCGCCGTCGGCATGGTGCTGCGTGCCGGCGGCAACCTCGCCGACGCCGAGGACAGCGTGCACGACGCGATGCTGCGGCTGGTCCGCCGCGACGACCTCGACCCGGTGCGCGTGCGCTCGCTGCTCATCCGCGCCTCGCTGCACATCGCCATCGACCGCCGCCGCGCGGCCGCCCGGCAGCAGGACGCCGTGGTACGCCTCGGCGGGGAGGCGGCCGGACAGGTCAGCTCGCCGGAGCAGGTCGCCGCCACGCGCGCGGACGCCGAACGCGTGCTCAGCGCCGTCGACGCCCTGCCCCGCCGCGAACGGGAGGTGATCCTGCTGCGGCTCGCCGGGCTCAACGTCGCCGAGACGGCGCGCAGGCTGGGGATCTCCGCGAAGTCGGTGGAGGGCGCCTACACCCGCGCCCGGGCCCGGCTGCGCCTGCTGCTCGCCGGCGCCGTCGCCTGGGTGGCCGCCCGGCTCCGGCGCCTGGTCTCGCCGCACGTGGAGCTGGCCGCCGCCACCACCGTCGCCGCGCTGCTGCTCGCCGGCCCGTCCTGGGACCGTGCGGTGGCGGACCCGGGGGCGGGCCAGGCGTCTGCCGCCGCGTCGCACGGCGGGCTGGGCAACGTGCGGCAGCGCGAGGGGACGCCGGTGCCGCCCATCGCCGGCGGGCCCGCGCTTCGCCCCGGTGCCGCGCCATGGCCCGGCTCCCCCGGGTCCGCCACGGCACCGCAACCCGACCCATTCCCGTTCCTCCCCCACGGCCTGGTGCGCCCTGGGCCACCCGCACACACCGTGCCACCCAACTGCACCGTCTGCGTCCCAATCGACGCGCCCGGGGGGCTCGCCAGCACCGGCGTGTTCGTCAGCGTCGGCGACTGCGGCAAGCCCGAGGGCCCGGAGTGGGTGCAGCGTTGCCTTCTCGGGCCGTAGGCATCCCGCTGCACGCCATCTGTCCTTGGCTCCAAGATCTGCCGTTGCCGACAACAGGAGGCAGCGGGAGCGTAGGGCGTGCGACGGGCCGCGATCCTGGCCACGGCCCTGCTCGCCGTGCTCCCAACGGCCCCGATGAGCCCTGGGGCCCGTCAGCTCGGCCCGCTGCCGATCTGCGAGAGCACCGACCCGGTCGTGGTGCTGGGCCAGGAGGTCCTGCCTGGACAGACGCTCTGCGTACCCCCGCAGCAAGCCCGGGTCAGCGCCCTCGCCGCCGGCGGCCCGCGCGGACCGGCGCCCGCGACGCCTTGCCCGGCTTCAGCTGCCCCGCCATCATCCGCGCCGCCTCCGCCTCGACGGCGCGCCCCATGGCCAGGCGGAAGGTGGCGTTGACCGCCTCCACCGCCACCGGGCGCAGCCGCTCCAGCGCCTCCTGCACCCGCGGCCACTCGGCCTCCGGCTTGCCCGCCGCCTCGAAGGGCTCCCAGACGGTCTCGACGAACATCCTCACGAAGGCGCGGGCGATGCCCTCGGCGTGGCGGTTGAGCTGCTGCTGCACCTCGAGCCCCGCCTCGATGGGGATCCCCAGGCTGACCAGGGCCTCGCCCGCCCGGATCAGGGTCGGGCTGAGCACCTCGTAGCGCCCGTCGCCGAGCGGGGTGATCAGGCCGAGCTGCTCGGAGCGGCGCAGCAGGTCGGGGTCGGGACGGGCTGCGCCGGCGCGGGTGGCCAGCTCGGTGGCCTCGACGATCTCGGTGGGCTCGTCCTCCCATGGCTCGCGCAGCGAGTGGGAGAAGGTGAGCGCCTTGGTGGCGGTGCCGGGAGCGGTGCTCTCCAGGAGCCGGGCGATGGCGCCGAGGTTGAAGCCGTCGGCCTGCATGTCGCCGATGAGCTGGATGCGCGCGACGTGCTCGCGCCCGTAGTAGCCGGTGCGGCCGCGCACCTCGGGTGGGGGCAGCAGGCCGCGCGACTGGTGGGCGCGGATGTTGCGCACCGTCATGCCCGTGACCTGGGCGAGCTGGTCGATGGTGTACTCGGCCTGCTCCTCCCCCGCCCTGCCCGGCCCGCCGGTGCGGTTCCTCGCCTGCGCGCTCACGGCCCGACATTGTGGCGCGCCGGGGCGCTTGACGGCGCCACAGATTCATGTATCATCGATCGATGTCACATCAGGGAAGGAGCGCCATGACCGCCATCACCCAGGTCGCCGACCACGGCTCGCCGCAGGAGTGGTTGTTCGTCGCCGTCCCCCTCCTCGTGCTGCTCGCCGCGCTGCTGCAGCTCTGGCGCACGGGCACGCCTCGCCGGCAGCTGCCGCGGCTCCCCCTGGCCCGCGGCCTGTCGCGGATGGCCGCCTCTCTCGAGCGCCTCAGCGGCCTGCCCGCCTGGTGCGCCGGCGGCTGGCTGGTGGCGATGTGGTCGCTGGTCGTCGCCGTCGTCGGCTTCTTCTGGGATGTCGCCTGGCACATCGACTTCGGCCGCGACATCGAGCTCTTCACCGTCCCGCACACGCTGATCATCACCGGCCTCCTCGGCCTCGGGGTCGCCGGCCTCTTCTCCATCGGCCTGGCCACCGTCGAAGGGGCGCCGACCGCGTGGCGCCTCGGCCGGCTGCGCATCCCGCGGGGCGCGCTGGTGCTCGGCGTCCTCAGCGCCGGCGCCTCGCTCGGCTTCCCGCTCGACGACCTCTGGCACGCCACCTACGGCGTCGACGTGACCATGTGGGGCCCCACCCACCTGATGATGATCGGCGGCGCCTCGCTGGCCCCGCTCGCCATCTGGCTGCTGGCCACCGAGGCCGGGCCCGGCGCGGGCAGGCCGTGGGTGCATCGCCACATGCGCCGCCCGCTGGCCGGCGCGGTGGTGATCGGGCTGAGCACCTTCCAGCTCGAGTTCGACATGGGCGTGCCGCAGTGGCAGGCCCTGTACCAGCCGGTGCTCATCGTGCTGGCCACCTCGATCGCGCTGGTGGCCGCGCGCGCCGCCTTCGGGCGCGGCTGGGCGTTGCTCACCGCGGCCAACTTCCTCGTCTCCCGCGCCGCCCTGGCCCTGCTGGTCGGGCCGGCGCTGGGGCACGTCGTGCCGCGGTTCCCGCTGTACCTCGGCATCGCGCTCGTCATCGAGGCCGGGTTCCTGCTGGTGCGCCGGTGGGGAACGCTGCGCGCTGCGCTTGGCCTCGGGGTCCTCATCAGCACGGTGGGCCTGGCGAGCGAGTGGGGTTTCAGCCAGCTCTGGGGGCGCCATCCCTGGCAGGCGGCGATGCTGCCGCGCCTCTGGGTGGCGGTGCTCGCCGGCCTGGGCGGCGCGGTGCTCGGCGTGGCCCTCGGCAACGTGGTCGCCCATCGTCGCGCCGGAGTGTCGCGAACCGTCGTGCTCGGCGCCTTCGCGCTCGTGATCGCCAGCCTGGTGATCCCCGTCGCGCGCACCACCACACCGATGACGGCCGTGATGCGCACCTCGCCCGCCGGGCCGCGGCTTCCCGCCCTGACTCGCGACGGGCTTCCCTCGCCGTACCAGGCGATGAACGTCGACCTGGTGGTGTCGCCGGCCGACGTCGCCGAGGGCGCCGACTGGTTCGAGCTCAACTCCTGGCAGGGCGGCGCCTCGGAGCAGACGCCGCTGGTTCAGGTCGGTCCTGGCCATTACCGCAGCGCTCACCCCGTGCCCACGGGCGGGACGTGGAAGACGCTCGTCTGGATGGCCAAGGGACCGGTGATGATGGCCACCGCGGTGTCCTTCCCGCTCGACCTCGTCTACGCGCAGCCGCCGGTGACGCCCAGGCCGGTGCAGACCGTGCACTTCGCGGCATCGAGCACGTGGCTGCTGCGCGAGACGCACGGTGGCGCGACCTGGCCCGCGGTGCTCGCCTACACCGGGCTGTTCGGCGTGGTGGCGGTGTGGATCGTGCTCCTGGTGATCGGGTTCGCCTCGGTGGCCAGGAGCGGCGGCGTGGTGCTGCGCGGACGGCGCAACGCAGCGGACGCGCTGCCCGCGCTCCGCACCGCGGAGGAGGCGTCGGCACTGTAGTCGCGCGCAGCGGCGCATCCGCGGCTACCATCCGCGCATGCCGGAGCCCGCCGCGGGCGCACCGCGACTCGCCGAAGGCGTCGCCGCCCTCTCGCTCGCCACCGACATGGGGACCGGCAAGGACGTGGGGCGCAGCCTGCGCATCGCGCTGCTGGCGCTGCACCTCGGCACGCGCCTCGGGCTCAGCGAGGACGAGCGCAGCGCCGCGATGTACGGCTCCCTCCTGGCCATGCTCGGCTGCACTGCGGAGAGCAGCACCGGCGCACTCATCTTCGGCGACGAGATCGCCTTCGGCGCGCAGTACGCCCCGCTCGTCAACGCGCCGCGCCGGGAGATGATGGGCTGGATCCTTCGCCACTTCGCCGAGGACGAGCGCTTCGCCCGGCGCCTGCGCCGCCTGGCGACGATGATGACGGCGGGTCGCGTGTTCTTCGCCACCGTGAGCCAGGGACATTGCGAGGTCGCCCGGCGGCTCGCCGGCCGCATCGGCGTCGACGCGCAGGTCGGCGAGCTGCTCGGCGCGGTGTTCGAGCGCTGGGACGGCACGGGCGCGCCGCGCGCACTGCGCGGTGACGCGCTGCCCCTGCCGGTGCGCATCGGCCACGTCTGCTGGGACGTCGACACCTTCGGCGCGGCCGGCGGCCGCGACGCCTGGACCGCGCTGCTGCGCCGGCGCTCCGGCGTGACCCTCGATCCGCTGGTGGTCGAGGCTGCGCTCGCCGACCCCGACGGCGTCGACGCCTGCCTCGCCGAGCCGTCGCCGTGGGACGCCCTCCTCGCCGCCGAGCCCCAGCCGTGGCGCCGCTCCACCGGCGCCGACGCCCTGGCCTCGGTGATCGCGGACTTCGTCGACCTCAAGTTCGACCGCCTGGCGGGGCACTCGCGCGCCGTCGCCGCCCTCGCCGGCGCTGCCGCGGCGCAGCTGGGCCTGGACTCCTCGCGCGTCGACTCGGTGCGCCGCGCCGGACTGGTGCACGACCTCGGCCGCGTCGCCGTCAGCGCCTCCGTCTGGGACAAGCCCGGCCCGCTCAGCGACGGCGAGTGGGAGTCGGTGCGGCTGCATGCGTACCACGCCGAGCGCATCCTCGGGCGGACCTCGCTGCTCGCCGAGGAGGCCGCCCTCGCCGCCATGCACCACGAGCGCTGCGACGGCAGCGGCTACCACCGTGGCTGCGAGGCTGCCTCGCTGCCCCTGCCCGCGCGGGTCCTCGCCGCCGCCGACGCCTTCGCCGGCATGACCGAGCCGCGCGCGCACCGCCCGGCCATGGACGCGGCCGAGGCGGCGCGGACCCTCGCCGCTGAGGCACGCGCCGGCCGCCTCGACCCCGACGCCGTCGAGGCGGTGGTGCAGTGCGCCGGCGAGAGCGCCCGGGTGGAGCGGCCCGCCCCTCCCGCCGGGTTGAGTGAGCGGGAGGTCGAGGTGCTGCGACTGCTGGCGCGCGGCATGGCCACCAAGCAGGTGGGCAGCGCTCTCGGCATCTCCGCCAAGACCGCCGACCACCACGTGCAGAGCGCCTACCGCAAGATCGGCGTGGCCACTCGGGCGGGAGCCGCGGTCTTCGCCATGGAGCACGGGCTGCTCAGCTGACCGCTCGGTCCAGATCGGATGGCGGTGGGGAGGATTCCCCATTGGCGCGGGCGGCCGGCGCCCCCAGACTGCGCCTCGCGCCCGCCCGGCGGCGCAGCAGGCTCACAGGGGACACAGCCATGACCGACGCCAAGACACTGGTCCGCGAGATGTTCGAGGACGTCATCAACAACGGCAACGTCGACAACCTGGAGAGGTACTTCCACCCCGACTTCGTCGACCACGGGCCGCTCGGCGACGTGGTCGGCCTGGAGGCCTTCAGGGCCCTGGTGCTGACCTGGCGCAGCGCCTTCCCCGACGTGCACTGCGAGGTGCGCAACCTCTTCCAGGAGGGTGACCTGGTCGGCTGGACGGTGCACACCACCGGCACCCACACGGGCGACGGCATGGGCTTCCCGGCGACCGGCCGGCGCATCGACACGGTGAGCGCCAACATCGGCCGCGCCCGCGACGGCAGGGCCGTCGAGCACTGGGCCGAGCAGGGCATGCTGGCCACGCTGCAGCAGCTCGGCATCATCCCGCCGATGCCGCTGCCCACCCCCGCCTAGCGACTGGCGTCGGGAGGGGGCGGGCCGCGGGTCCGCCCCCATCCCCGATACCCTGCGCGGCGTGCCGTCCCTGCGCCGCGCCCACGTCGCGCTCGGCGTCCTCGTCGTCGCCGCGGTCGCGGTGCGCATCCCCCTGCTCGGCGGGCCGGAGATCGACTACGACGAGGGCGTGTACTGGGAGTCGCTGCGCGCCATGTCGGCAGGACACCCGCTCTTCTCCCAGGTGTACAGCTCGCAGCCGCCGGGGTTCCTGGCAGCGGTGTATCCCTTCTACCTGCTGGGACATTCGCTGGTCGCGGCGCGCGCGGGGATGCTCGTCTTCTTCGCGATCGCGCTGGGCGCCACGTATGTCGCGACGCGCGCGCTGATCGGCGAGCGCGCCGCCCTGCTGGCCGCGCTGCTGCTGGCCATCGACCCGCTGGCGCTGCGCCAGTCGCTGGCGCTGCAGGCGGACGGGCCGGCCATGGCGCTGGGCGTGGTGGCGGTCGCGCTGGCGCTGCAGCGGGCGCGTGCCGGCACGCGACTCGACGCGGCGCTGCCCATGCTGTCGGGCGCGGCGCTGGCGCTGGCCGTCCAGGTCAAGCTGCTCGCCGTGGTCTTCGCAGTTCCGGTCATCCTCGGCCTCTACTCGCGGAGACGGCTGCTGGCCGGTGCGGCGGGCGCGGTCGCGGCCGGCGCCGTCGTGCTCCTGCCCTTCGCGACGCGGCTCGACCTGGTCTGGCAGCAGGCGGTGGCGGGGCACGTCAGCGCGCGAGCGCTGAACGAAGGCGGCTGGACCGCCGACATGCGCGCCATGCTGCTGCGCGAGACCCTGCTCGGCGTCACCGGCATCGCCGGCGCGGTGGTGCTGGCGATGCGTCGCGCCGGTCGTGTGCTGCTGGTGCTCGGCGCGGGGCTCGCCGCCGTCGTCGCGCTGGCGGCGGTGCAGCATCCGCTCTGGCCGCATCACCTCGTCGTCGCGGTGCCGCTCCTCGCCATCGCCGGCGGGGCGCTGGCGACGGTGGCGGTGCCGCGCCTCGTCTCCGCCGCACTGGCCGCCGGCGCGACGGTGGGGATGCTCGCCGTCGCCGAGGGCGCCCTGCACGACCCCGCCACCGCCGACACCGTGAGGGAGGCCGTCGCCGTGCTCCGGCACGTCGCACCTGCGGGCATCCCGATCATCACCGACGACCAGTTCAGCGCCGCGCAGGCGGATCTCGACACCCCCCCTGAGCTGGTCGACACCTCCGTGGTGCGGCTCGACTCGCAGCCGGTGACCGCCGGCGACGTCGAGGCGGTCGCCGTGCGCGACGGCGTGCGCGTCGTCTGCCTCGGCACCAACCGGCTGGTGCACCTCGACGGCTTTGCCGCGTGGCTGCAGCAGCACGCCACACGCCGGATCGACGTCACCGCCGCCGCTTCGGTGTACCTGCTGGCGGCTCCGTAGCCCTCAGCGGGTGGGGTCGAGCAGCAGCTTGCCCACCGTGCCACGCGAGCGCAGGTCGCGATGCGCCTGCGGCGCCTCGGCGAGCGGGTAGGTGGCGCCGACGACGGGCTTCAGCGTGCCGGCGCGGACCAGCTCCAGCAGCTCGCGCAGCGGCTCGCTGATCATCTGCGGGCGCGAGAAGGCCTGCACCAGCCAGAAGCCGATGATCGCCGCGCTGTGGGCCATCAGCGCGCGCGGGTCGACGGGCTTGGGCAGCTCGCGGCCCGCGGCGCCGAAGAAGGCGAGCCGCCCGAAGGGGGCGAGGGCGCGCAGCGACTCGTCGAACACGGTGCCGCCCACCATCTCCAGCACGACGTCCACGTTGCTGCCGTTGTTGGCCTCAACCAGCGCCTCCCTGAGGCCGCGGGGGTCGTCGTAGCCGATGGCCACGTCGGCGCCCAGGCGCAGGGCCAGCTCCCGCTTCTCGGGCGACGAGGCGGTGGCGATCACCCGCCCGGCGCCCCAGAGCTTGGCCAGCTGCACGCTGAGGGTGCCGACGCCCCCCGCCGCGGCGTGCACCACCACCGACTCGCCCGGCTGCATGTGGGTGCAGGTGCGCAGCAGGTGCCACGCCGTGGTGCCCTGCACCAGCAGCGTCAGCGCCTGGCCCAGCTCGACACCCTCGGGGACGTCGAAGGTCATGGGCGCGAAGGTGAGCGCCTTCTCCGCGTAGCCGCCGGCCCCGTAGCCCACCACGCGCCGACCGTCGGCGGTGTGGCCGGCCACCTCGGCGCCGGGGACGAAGGGCAGGGTCGGCGAGGAGAGGTAGGTGTCCTCCACCTGGTGGGTGTCGGCGTTGTTGACACCCGCCCGCTCCACCTCGACGAGCAGCTGTCCCGGCCCCGCCACGGGGTCGGGCAGCTCGACGAGCTTCATCACCTCGGGGCCGCCGAACTCGCTCACCTGGATGGCACGCATCCGCGCATGATGCCCCACCGCATGCCGGGGCCGCCGCCGAGCGTTGTTCGGGTGGACATGTCCCCCGCCACCGCGACCGTCGACGTCGGCACGCTGTACGAGCGCCACGCACCGGAGATCCACGACTTCCTGGTGCGCACCGTGCGCGACCACGCCACCGCCGAGGACCTCACCCAGAACACCTTCATCCGGCTCATGGAGCGCGGCGACACCGTCCGCGAGGTGGAGAAGGTGCGGCCCTGGCTGTTCACCGTGGCCCACAACCTGGCGGTCACCCACGTCACCCGCCGCCGCGCCACCGACCCCATCGAGGCCGCCTTCGACATCGCCAGCGGCGACAAGGGCCCCGAGGACGAAGCGCTGGCCATCGCCGCCGCCACCCTCGTCTGGGACGCGGCCGCCAGCCTCGAGCCCCGGCAGTACGCCGTCCTCGACCTCAGCGTGCGGCGCGGCTTCAGCGTCGGCGAGATCGCCGAGGTGCTGGAGATCTCGGCGGCGCACGCGGCGGTGGTGGTGCACCGGGCCCGCGAGGCGCTGGCCCAGGCCATCCGGCTGCTGGTGGTGGTGCGGCAGCGCCGGCACTGCGCGCGGCTCGCCGAGATCGTGCCCGCCGGAACCGACATCCTCACCCCCGACCTGCGCGCCTCGGTGGACCGCCACATGCGCCGCTGCGAGGTGTGCAAGGAGGTCGGCGAGAAGCTCACCGAGCCCGAGCAGATCCTCGCGCTGCTCCCGCTGCTCCCGCTGCCGCTGGCGCTGCACATGCCGCCGCTGCTGCCACACGGCGCCGCGCCGCCGCATCACACCGCGTCACTGGCCCGCGGCGCGCAGAAGGTGGGGCACGCGCTGATGCAGCCGGCGGCGCTGGCCGGCATCGCGGCGGTGGTGCTGGGGGGGACCGGCCTCGGCATCGCTCTGCATCGCGGCGGCTCCACGCCGGGCGCGGCCGCCGTCGCCCACGACGCCGCACCGCGCTCCGGCCTCGGCAATGGACCGGGTGGTCAGGTGACGGGCGGCGTGGCCGGTCCGCAGGCGGAGCTGCCCCAGGTCCGGCTGAGCAACGGCGAGCTTCCCGGCGGGTCGACCGCGAACCCGGCGGCGCCGCCCGCCACCACGGGTCCCGCGGCCGCCCAGCCCGTGCTGCCGGGAACCGGCGTGAGCGCGACGGGCGCGACGCCGCCGCCGCCCGCACCGGCTCCGCAGCCGCTGATCGACCTTCCCGTCGGTCCCGTCTCCACCCCGGTGGGGCCGGCGGCGGCCCATGCCGTCGTCTACAAGCCGGGTGACGGGCACTCCTCGGTCACCGTCACCGCTGCCGGCCACACGGTCGGCGGCCCCTCGCCGGTGGCGCAGTCGCACGCCCAGGGCAAGGGGGTCCTGCTCCGCTTCTAGCAACCTTCCCCGGTGGCGACCGGTGCTCGGGAAAGCACCGGCCGCCGGTGGGAAAGGCCAAGGAAGGGACTGAGATTCGAGGTCAGGCCACCGCGCCGTACTCGCGACGGTATTCCTCGCGGAACCGCCCGCGGGCGCGGTGGAGAAGGGTCTGCAACGCGCTCACGGAGGTGTCCATGAGCTGCGCGATGGTGCCGTAGTCGAAGCCGTACACCTCGCGGTGCACGAGCACCTCGCGGTAGCGCTCGGGCAGGCGACGGAGCACGGTGGCCACGCTGCGCATGTCCTCGACGACGTCGAGGTCGAGCGCCTCCGCGTCGCCCCGGTCCTCGTGGGCCTGGACCACGCGGACCTCGAGAGTCCGCTCGCGGCGCACGCCGCGGAAGTAGTCGACGGCCAGGTTGTGGCCCACCCGGAGCAGCCAGCCGCGGAAGCGGTCGCCGACGTCCTCGGGGAGGCGCCGGGCGGCCCGGAGGAAGGCCTCCTGGGAGAGCTCCTCGGCGGCCGCCTCGCCGACCAGCCGGGTGAGGTGGCGGAGGAGCACGGGCTGGTGGCGGCGGTAGAGCGTCTCGAAGGCGGCGACGTCGCCCTGCTGGAAGCGGCGCACCAGCTCGGCGTCGCCCGTCTCGGCGACCGCCGCGACCACCGGCATCTCGACCTGCTGCACCGTCCGTACCTCCCTTGGCGCCGCCCCCGGTGGGCGGCCTTCGGGAATGGGACTCACCAGGCCGCCAACCCTTACGGCCAGAGTCGGGCGAGTTCCTGCGGACGCGACTCCGGGAGGGCGCCGGCCGATCCGAGGCCTCCGCAAGGTGGGGCCCACGCCACCCGTTAACCCTCTCGATACCAGCAGTCAATGTGACAGTTGGGTTAGGATGTTTCCTAGCACGGCGATCCCGGCAGGACGCTCCCGCGTCCAGGGGCTGCGCGGGTCCCGAGCACCAGGAAGGTTCGGCTTTCACTCGCTGGAGGAAAGACACACATGCGTCGTCGTTGGGCATTGATGGCTGCTGCTCCTGCCGCCATGGCCGGACTGGCCTTCGCCACCGCCGGGGCTTTCGCCGGCAGCGCCGGACAGCCGGTCGCCAACCAGTACCTGCTGTGCGGCCTCTACACCCCTGGCAACGTCAACAACTTCGCCGGCTCGAGCAGCCAGGACCATCCCGACGGCTCCAGCTCGATGGGCATGACGTACACCTACACCGGCCAGAACTGCGAGTCCGAGAACGGCCAGACCGGGACGGGCTCCTACACCTGGACGATCACCCACAGCAACGTCCAGACCAACGCAGGCAACCCGCAGTTCGAGCGCGGCACCGAGCACGTCCAGTTCACCATGGACGTCACCGGCAACCAGGCCTCGGGCGCCCAGGGCCACATCACCAACTACGACCTGTCCAGCGCGGACAACGCTGGTGACAGCTGCGGCAACCGCATCATCTTCGCCGCCAGCGGCCACGCCTACGACGCGCAGACCTGCTCGCCGTCGAGCGTCGGCAACTTCAACACCCACGGCGGCGCCGCGACCGGCGACCACTTCCGCGGCAACTACGGCACCATCGTCTACCAGTGGGGCGACAACACCAGCCAGAGCCCCTGCAAGGAAGGCTCGATGAACTACTGCTTCGAGGGCATCCTCGAAGGGCAGACCAACTAGACACCGGTCCAGGAAGGCCCCGCCGGCTGCAAACCGGCGGGGCCTTTTCTATTTCCCACCGCGCCCGCGGCGGCGGCCGAGGGCGGTGATGACCGCTGAGATCGCGACGAGTCCCGCGCCCACCAGGTAGAGCGCGTGCGGGGGGCCCGAGCCACCCCCGCCGGGGGCGCCGCCACCACCGCTGCCTCCGGCGCCGCCTCCCTGGGGGGACCCGGCGACCGATCCTGGTGCCGGCGACAGCGCCGCGGGCGGCGTCGGCGGGTGCGCCAAGGCGCCGGGCCGCTGGGCGACGGGGGGCAGCGGCGTCGCCCCCGGCCGCGCGGTCGGCGCCGCACCACCGGCCGCCACGCCGGAGCTGCAGCCGAGGCAGGCCACCCCGTCGAAGGTGCCGGCGAGCACCCCGCCGCCCTGCGCCGCGGGGACGGCGAGCAGGGAGAGGACGCTCTGCAGCCCGGAGCCGAGCATGCGCCAGGCCCCCGCGGACTGCTGGAACACGGCGCCGTCGTAGGTGCCGGCCAGGGGCGCGCCGCCCGCGCCGGTGGCGAGAGCCTGCACCCAGGGGTCCTGCTGCGGGAAGGCGACCGGCGTCCACGCGCCGCCGCCGCTGCGCTGGTCGAGGCCGTCGTCGGTGCCCGCCAGCACGTGTGCCGGCGCCCCTGGATCGCGCCACAGCGCGGTGACCCAGTGCGAGCCGAGCCCCGCCGAGCCGTCGCTCCAGCCGCCGCGCCCGTCGATGGACGTGTCGGCGCCCGACCCCGCGGTGCCCGCCCAGGCCGGCTGGCCAGAGCCGGCACCGAGGATGGCCTGAACCGCAGGGCCGGGCATGCCCTCGGCGGCGGGCACCGCCGTGGCCGGTGCCCAGCTGGCGCCGCCGTCGTCGCTGCGCAGGGCCAGCCCGTTGGCTGAGCCCTCGACGCCGGTGCCCGCGAAGAGCGAGGCGGCCGCGGCGTCGAGGCTGTCGACGCTCTGCCCGGACAATCCCGCCGAGGTCCAGACGCTGCCGTCGGTGCTGCGGATCGCGCCCTCGTCCGTCCCGGCGACGAGCGCCGTGCCCGCGACGACGAGTGCCTGCACGCTGCGGGTGGGTGGCACCGCGGGCACCGCCACCCAGCCGGAGCCCCCGAGGCGGAAGAGTCCACCGTCGGTCCCGGCGTACGCGGTGCCCCCGAACCAGGCCAGCGCCTGCACCGAGCGACCCGACAGGGGCGCCGCGGCGGCAGCCGGCGCCGGCAGGCTGCACATGCCGGCCACCGCGAGCACCGCGGCGGCGGCGAGGCGCCGGATCGGTGGTGCGGCGGTCACAGCGGCGTCGGCCTCCCTCATGCGCAGTCCGCATGATGACCGACGCCGCTCGACCGGCGGTGGTCAGCGCCCGGCTCTCCGCCTCCAGCGTGGCAGCAGGAGCACCACGGCGAGCAGCGCGGCGGCTGCGGCTGGCCCGGCGAGCGGCGAGCCGCCCGGAGCCGAGGTGTTGGGAGTCGAGACCGCGGGCACCACCGCGGGCGCGGCGCTGGGCGAGGCGGTGGCCGCCGGTGCGGCGGCGCTGGACAGCGACGCCAGCGGCAGGCAGCCGCTGGTCTGGTTGGCGGCGCGGATCTTGTTGACGGTGTTGTCGTCGGGGAAGGCGATGTGGGCGCAGCCCGTGGTGGGGTCGATCGTCTCCTGGATGAAGTCGAGGAGGTTGCGGTTGGAGTTGGGATCCACGCAGAAGATGCCGAGGTTGCAGATGTCGCCGACGTGCATCGGCGTGCTGGTGATCGCCGTGTGCGCCCAGGTCTCCTTGCCCGGCGCCGCGGTGAGGTCGAGCGACTGCGCGCCGTCGAGGTTCCAGCTGCAGATGGGCGGGTAGGTGGGCGGGTTGCCGTTGCCGGGTCCTGGGCCGGCGCAGCCGCCGGGGTCGGCCTTGCCCAGCGGGTCGGTGGGCAGGATCTCCGGTGTGTAGAGGTAGGCGACCTCGACCTGTCCCGGATCGCCGGCGGCGATGGCAGGGAAGAAGTGAGTGCCTCCCTCCTGGGCAGGACTGGCCTCGTACGCCGCGGCGGCGCTGCCGGGGATGAGTCCCCCGCCTCCGTCCCAGGTGGCCCCGCCGTCCTGGGACCAGACGACGTACATGTTGTACTGGCAGGCGGTGTCGGACTGGACCGTGCCCGCCGTCGACTCGGCGGCGCAGGTCGCCGGGTTGCCGCTCGGATCCTGGGCGGCGAAGCCGAAGTAGGGGTTGCCGCGGTCGTCGAGGGTGAAGGAGGCGAAGGGCGTCGAGGCGTCGTGCCCGATGCCCGCGTCGTAGGCCTGCTGCGCGGTCCAGGTGGCGCCACCGTCGTCCGACCAGGAGATCCAGAGGGTGTGGAAGGACTGCAGCATGGTGATGTTGCAGCCGGTGGCGTCCTGGGCGAGGTCGGAGGCGATCCAGCCGACGTAGATGCGCCCCGCGTGGGGCAGCCCCGGCCGGACGATGCCGACGCCCGCGGGCACGGTGTTGCAGAAGGTGTAGCCCTCGGCCTCGAGCGACCCGGCCACCGCGCCGGAGGTGACCGCCGGGGAGGTGAGCACCTCGACCGGCGCGCCGAAGGTGGCACCGCCGTCGGTGGAGACGTTGACCCAGATCTGGCTGGGGCCGTAGAAGTCGTGGTACATCAGCACCACCTCCGCCTTGGCGGTGGTGGTGTTGGGCGGCAGGATGGCCGCGTCGATCCAGTCGCGGTCGACGCCGAACGGGCTGCAGCTGGTGCCGCAGGAGCCGGCGAAGCCGGCGCCGTGGGCCCAGGTGGCCCCCTGGTCGGTGGACTTCCAGGCGTCCGCCTGCAGCGGCGCCGTGCTCTGGCTGCCGGCCAGGTTGCACTCGTAGAGGGCGTTGGACTGGTCGACGCCGAGGCAGTCGTCGCCGCTGTTCTGGTCGGCGACGGTGGTGGGCTGCCAGGTGAGCCCCTTGTCGGTGGACCTGTAGGTCACCATGCCCCCGCTCGGCGTGGCGATGTAGAGGGTCCCGTTCCCGTCCGAGATCATCGACGGCTCCCCGCCGTACTTGCCCACGTTGACCACGCTGAACGCCGGCGCCGTTGTGCCGGCTCCGGCGGGCTGGGTGGTCCCGATCAGCGCCGCCGGCACCGCCAGCGCGCCGAGCACCGCGAATCCCCCTCTCCAGCGACGATTCGTGCGCATCACAGCAGTACAGAGCGCCGCTGTACCGCCTGTGCATCAAGCGCCGGGGGTTGGTGGCGGTACCTGGGCTCGAACCAGGGACATACCGGGTATGAGCCGGCTGCTCTACCAACTGAGCTATACCGCCGCGGGGCCGGGACAGCATATCAGCGCCCAGCTCCGCCGCCAGCCAGGGCGCGCGCTCACCCCGGAGGGGGATGAGGGGGTGGTTGCGGCGGTTGGATTCGAACCAACGACCTTCGGGTTATGAGCCCGACGAGCTGCCACTGCTCCACGCCGCCCGCGTAGTGTACCGCAGCCCCTCCGGGGCTCCGCCCGGGCTCGGCGGCCTCCTCAGTGCTGTGGCGGGGGGACGGTGAAGACGAACGGAGTGGGGCTCGCCCCGGGCGTCGGGCCGCCGACGGGGGTGGCCGGCGGTGCCGGGCTGGCGCCCGGGGACGGCGAGGGGTTGAAGCTGGGCAGGGTCTTGAGGTCGACACCGCCGCCGGCGGGCAGGCTGGCTCCCGGGGTGGCGACGACGTAGACCTGCTCGCCCGGCAGCACGTAGCCGAGCTTGCGCGCCTGCTCCTCCAGCCACTCCTTCGTCTGGGCCTGGGCGATCTCCGCCTTGCGCTGGTCGATCTGGTGCTGCAGCGCGGCGTTCCGCTGCTGCGCGGCGCTGAGCTGGGAGTCGAGGGAGTGGCCGGCGGCCATCTCGGCGTAGACGGCGTAGGCCACCCAGCCGCAGACCACGGCGACGGCGGCGGCGACGAGGCGCCGGGGCGACAGTCTGCGCAGCGGGCGTGTGGCACGCCGACCGCGCGGGAGTCGGATCGGGATGGGAGCGGCCCTCGAAGATGTGTGCAGGACTGGCCGTTGCCTCGCGAGTATACGCACGCGGCGGCGCAGTGGAGCCACCAACGCCGCGTTCGTGACACTTCTGGCCCCTACCCGGCGACCTCCCAGCGGCGCTGCCAGTCGTCGGCGTCGATGCCGTGCAGGTCGACCGACTCGGCGCGCGCCGCGGCTTCGAGCGAGGTGAACCGGTCGGCGAACCGGGTTGCACGGCGGCGCAGGGCGTCCTCGGGGTTGACCCGCAGCCGCCGGGCCACGGCGACCACCGCGAAGAGCAGCTCGCCGACCGCGTCCTCCAGCTCCGGGGGCGCGGGCGGAGGTCCTGCGGAGTGGCTCCCGGGTGGCGGCGCAGCAGCCGGCGCCGTGGCCTGTGACGCGCTGCTCTCGGAGGCCTCCTCCAGCTCCTCGAGAGCGCGGCGGCTCCAGCCCAGCGCGTCCCCCAGCTCGGGCGTCTCGTCGAAGCCGAGCCGCGCGGGACGCTTCTGCACGCCGAGGGCGAAGGCGAGCGCGGGCAGCGACCGCGGCACGCCCTCCAGGACGCTGAGCCTCTCCCCCTTCTCGCGCGCCTTGAGCTTCTCCCAGTTGACCACCACCTCGTCGGCGCCGCTGACCGCGACGTCGCCGAAGACGTGCGGGTGGCGGTGCACCATCTTGGTGCGGGTCACCTCGGCGACGTCGCCGATGTCGAAGCCGTCCTCGCGCTCGGCGGCGATGGCCGAGTGCATCAGCACCTGCAGCAGCAGGTCGCCGAGCTCCTCGCGCAGCGTCGCGCTTCCGCCCTTCTCGATGGCCTCCAGCACCTCGTAGGTCTCCTCGAGGAGGTACTGGCGCAGGGAGCGGTGAGTCTGCTCGCGGTCCCAGGGGCAACCCCCCGGTGCGCGCAGCCGCTCCACCGTCTCGTTGAGCGCCCTGAGCTGGGCCGCCGCCTCGTCGCGCATGGTCTCCGACACCTCCGTCTGCACCACCCGACCGTTCGGTCAGGCGGTGATGGTCATCTCCTTCTGGCGGGCGCGCTCCAGCCGCCCCAGCTCGCGCAGCATCCGCACCAGCGTCTCCTGCCAGGCACCCCGGCGCACGTCGAGACGCAGCCGCGTCGGGGATGCGGTCACCGTCTGCCGGAACTGCAGGGCCACGCCGCCGAGGTCGAGGCCGTGCCCGAGCGGCAGCCGGACGATCACCGCGCCGTGCTCCTGCTCGACGCCGAGCGCGCCGCAGGCCGCGGCCAGCAGGCGCACCCGCAGCGAGTACACCAGCTCCTCCGCGGGCGCGGGCAGCGGTCCGAAGCGGTCCACCAGCCCCCGCGCGCGCTGGTCCAGCTCCGACTCGTTGACGCAGGCGGCCAGGTCCTGGTAGCAGCGCAGCCGCAGCCGCTCGTCGGACACGTACGACGGCGGCAGGTACGCCGCCACCGGCAGCGACACGGTGATCTGCGACGGCGACTCCACCACGGGCTTGCCCTGCAACGCCTCGACGGCATGGCGCAGCAGGTTGTTGTAGAGCTCAAGCCCGACCGCGGCGATCTCGCCGTGCTGCTCCTCGCCGAGCAGGTTGCCGGCGCCGCGGATCTCCAGGTCGCGCAGGGCCAGCTTGAACCCCGCGCCCAGGTCCTGCAGGTCCTGGATGACGTCGAGCCGCTTGTCCGCCTTCTCGGTCAGCGAGCGCTCGGGGGGATAGAGGATGTACGCGTACGCCCGCTGGCCCGCGCGTCCCACGCGCCCGCGCAGCTGGTAGAGCTGGGCGAGCCCGAGCCGCTGCGCGTCGTTGACGACGATGGTGTTGGCGTTGGAGATGTCGAGGCCCGACTCGATGATGGTGGTGCAGACCAGCACGTCGACGTCGCCGTCCATGAAGCGCTGCATCACGCTGGCGAGCTGCTGCTCGGGCATCTGCCCGTGGCCCACCTCGATGCGCACGCCGGGGAGCAGCTCGCGCAGGTGGTCGGCCTCGCGGTCGATGGACTGCACGCGGTTGTGCACGAAGTACACCTGGCCGCCACGCGCCAGCTCGCGGGTGATCACCTCGCGGATCAGCGAGTCCTCGCGCGCGGTGACGAAGGTCTTGATCGGCTGGCGCTCCTCCGGTGGCGTCTGGATCACCGAGAGGTCGCGGATGCCCGCCAGGGCCATGTGCAGCGTGCGCGGGATGGGCGTTGCGCTCAGCGACAGGACGTCGACGGCGACGCGAAGCTGCTTGAAGCGCTCCTTCTGCAGCACGCCGAAGCGCTGCTCCTCGTCGATGATGACCAGGCCGAGATTGCGGAACTGCACGTCCTTCTGCAGCAGGCGGTGGGTGCCGATGACGACGTCGACGCCGCCGCTGGTGAGGCCGAGCAGGGTGTCCTCGATCTGATCGGGTGTGCAGAAGCGGGAGAGCTGGCGCACGGTGATGGGGAACGGGCGCAGGCGCTGGGAGAAGGTCGTGTAATGCTGCTGCGCCAGGACGGTGGTGGGGACCAGCATCGCCACCTGCTTGCCGTCGGCGGCGGCCTTGAACGCGGCGCGCAGGGCGAGCTCGGTCTTGCCGAAGCCGACGTCACCGCAGACGACGCGGTCCATCGGCTTGCTCACCTCCATGTCGCGCTTGATGTCGTCGAGCACCAGCTCCTGGTCGGGCGTCTCCTGGAAGGGAAAGGACGTCTCCAGCTCGTGCTGCCACGCACCGTCGGGCGGGAAGGGGTGGCCCTCCGACGCCTCGCGTCGCGAGTAGAGCGCGATCAGCTCGCGCGCGACCTCCTCGGTGCGCTGCTTCACCCGCCGCTTGGTGCGCTCCCAGTCGCCGGTGCCCAGCTTGCTCAGCCGGGGATGCGCGTCGCTGCCGCCGATGTAGCGGTCGACCCTGTCGAGATGGGCGACGGGGACGTAGAGCTTGTCGCCGTCGGCGTACTCCAGGGTCATGTACTCGTGCTCGCCCTCGTCGTCGGCGACGCGGCGCATCTCCACGAAGCGGCCGATGCCGTGGTCCTGGTGGACGACGAGGTCGCCGGGCTCGAACTCGATGACGAAGGCGCGCTGCGCTGCGCGCGGTCCTGTCGCGGCACGGCGGCCCCGGGCGCTGGTCGACTCCGCGCGCCGCTGCCCGCGGGCGAGCGGTGAGCCGCGCCGCTTGACCACGCCGAACAGCTCGTGGTCGGTGTAGACGTCGACCCCGGCCGTCTCGGCGCTGAAGCCCTGGCTCAGGTCCGCAGGTGCGGAGACCAGGCCGCCGGGGGGGATCTCCGTGGTCGACGCGTCGAAGTCCTCTGCGCTGATCGGCGCGAGGCCCTGCTCGCGCGCCAGCTCCTCGACGCGGTGCTCCTGGCGCGAGAGCATCAGCACCGCGCGCCCGTGCTGCAGCCGTCCCGCGACGCTGTGCGACAGCGCGTCGAAGCGCCCGGTGAAGGACTCGACGCCGCTCCAGCCGAGGTCGACCGCGCCGCTCTCCGCCGTCTCGCGCACCAGCTCCACGACACGATGCTCGGCGAGCAATGTGCGTGCCGCGTCGAGATGGAGCAGCCCGGTGCGCGCGCCACCCGGCAGTTCGCCGCGCTCCTCCTCCTGGGCGCGCAGTCCCTCGGCTTCGACGAGATGGCGCTGCGCCGCACGCCACAGCGACTCGCGGCTGCCGGCGATGAGCACGACGCAGCGCGCGCCCAGATGGTCGAGCAGGGTGGTGGGCGGATCGCCCTGCAGGTAGGGCGTGAAGACGTCGACGCCCTCGGCGTAGATGCCGCCCTCGAGCTTCTCGCGGTCGCGCTCCCAGATCTCGCGCACCTCCTCGCGCGGCCTGGTGAAGTCGAGCGCGTCGACGGCGGCGATGGCCCGCGCGACGCTCTGCGGCGTCAGGTCCAGCTCCCGAGCGGGGATGACCGAGACCCGCTGCAGCTTGGCCACGCTGGTCTGGGTGTCCGGGTCGAAGGCGCGGAGCTCCTCGATCTCGTCGCCGAACCACTCGGCGCGCCAGGGACGCGAGCGGTCCAGGGAGAAGACGTCGAGGATGCCGCCGCGCACGGCGAACTCGCCGGGCGAGGCGACCGCCACCTCGCGGCGGTAGCCGAGGGCGACCAGCCGCGCCACCAGGTCGTCGCGCCTGATGCTGTCGCCGGCCGTGAGGCTGAGGATGCCGTCGCGCACCAGCGACACCGGCAGGGTCGGGCGGAGCAGTCCCGCGGGAGACGTCACCACGACCGCCGGACGATCCCCGGCCAGCAGCGACAGCGCCAGCAGGCGGCGCCGCGTCACCTCCTCACCGGGGGCGATGCGGTCGAAGGGCAGCGTGTCGGAGGCGGGGAAGAGCGCCATGCCGTCCTCCCCCGCCCAGACGGCGCAGTCGTTGTAGACGCGCTCGGCCTCCGTCGTCATCACCAGGACGCGCACCCCCGCGGATTCGCGCAGCCACCAGGCGAGCAGCCCGACGGCGCCACTGGGCACGCCGGCCACGACGGCGTCGCCCTGCCCGTCGCGCAGGTGTTGCAGCGGCCCCAGCGCGTCGAGGCGCGCGCGCAGAGTCGTCGCGGCGTCAGCCATCGACCACCTCGGCCTCGCGCATGTCCGGCTTGGCGTTGTAGATCGAGGCGGCTTTGTCGAGCCCGTCGCGGACGATGGCGACCACCGAGTCCGCGGCGCGGGGCAGGACCGACTCGAGCACCGCGCGTTCGTCGGGAGTGAAGCGGCGCAGGACGTAGTCGGTGGGATCCACGTCGTCAGGCGGGCGCGTGATGCCGACGCGCACGCGGATGAAGTCCTTGAAGCGCCACGAGTCGGCCAGCGACTTGACGCCCTTCTGGCCCCCCGCGCTCCCGTTGCGGCGCAGGCGGATGCGGCCCAGCGGCAGGTCGAGGTCGTCGTGCACCACGATGACGTCGGCTGGCGACACGCCGTATCTGTCGACCAGGTGCACGCCGGCGCGGCCACTCAGGTTCATGTAGGTCTGCGGGCGCGCCAGGACCATCTCGAAGCCCTCGACCTCGCCCTCGACGACGCGCGCCGGGCCCTCCTTGCGCTCCTTGCCGAAGCGGCCGCGACGCTGCAGCTCGTCGAGCACCATCCAGCCCGTGTTGTGCCGGGTGTGCGCGTACGAGCCGCCGTGGTTGCCGAGGCCGATGACCAGTGTGGGCATGACAGTCGTTCAGGGTTCCCCGGGCTGCAGCGCGACAACCTCCTGGTCGGGCAGGAGGCGCCGGGTCAGCTCCGTCATGGTGGCAGCCTCGGCGGGCTCGGCGTGGTCGTGGCCCAGGCAGTGCAGCAGCCCGTGGACGGCGAGGAGTCGCAGCTCCTCGGTGGCGGCGCCCGGGGCCTGGGCGATGGCACGCTCCACGCTGATGGCGACGTCGCCGACGCGGGCGCGCTCGTCGCCGGGAAAGGCGAGGACGTCGGTGGGGCCGTCGACGCCGCGGAACTGGCGGTTCAGCGCGTGCAGCTCCTCGTCGGTGGTGAGCCGGACGGCGAGGCCGGCGCGCTTGGGGACCCCCAGCGCGTCGCCGCAGCGGCGCAGCAGGGGTGCCAGGCGCGCGGTGCGCGCCGCCTCGGCGGCGTCGGGGGACAGGGCGGAGACGCGGGAGACGGTCACCCGCACGGAGGGGCACCGCCGACGCAAAAACGGGCCCGTCCACGCTGGACGGACCCGTCGGTGATTCGCGGGTGTCTCACCCGGCCTTGAGGCGACGCTTCTTGGCCGCCACCAGCTTGCGCTTGCGGCGGACCGACGGCTTCTCGTAGTGCTCGCGCCGGCGAACCTCCGAGAGGATTCCGTTCTGCTTGATCTTCTTGTTGAAGCGACGAAGCGCGCTCTCGAAGGTCTCGCCCTCACGGACCTTGACCTCCGACACGGTCGGGTACTCACCTCCTTCGTGCGGCTCCGGGCCGCGTGAATCCGCCGGCGGGCATCGCGGCCTCGGCGTGGGGCCGGGTCGCAGGCTGCGCAGTGTAGCGGAACGGCAGGGTCTATCAGCTCGCCTCGGCGAGCAAACGGGGCGGGCAGATCCCGCCCCGCGGCGACGGTCGGCCTTCGGTGCGCCCCTCGCCTGCCCCACCCTCGGCGGACTGAAGTCCCGTTCTTTCGCTCGCCTCGGCGAGCAAACGGGGCGGGCAGATCCCGCCCCGCGGCGACGGTCGGCCTTCGGCGCGCCCCTCGCCTGCCCCACCCTCGGCGGACTGAAGTCCGCCGGCGCGTGGCACCCTTGCTGCCAGCCCCATGCCGAGTGTCCCCCTCGATCCCGACCAGCGCGCCGCCGTCGACCACCGCGACGGGCCCTGCCTGGTGCTGGCCGGTCCCGGGAGTGGCAAGACGCGGGTGATCGTGGAGCGCTTCCTGGCCCTGGTCGAGGAGGGCCTCCACCCCGAGCGGCAGCTCGTGCTCACCTATACCGTCAAGGCCGCGGCCGAGATGCGCGACCGCGCGGAGCGGGTGCACGGCCCCTTCAACGGGGACGTGCCGCTGACCAACTTCCACTCCTTCGCCCGCCGCGTCGTCCGTGAGTGGGGGTGGCTGGTGGGCATCCCGCCCACCTTCCGGGTCCCCGACCAGGCGGAGCAGTGGCTCCACCTCGACGCCGTCCTCGCCGAGCTGCGGCCTCGCACGCTCTGGAACCCGCTGCGGCCGCACGACCTCATCGACGACCTGCTCCGCCTCTTCGGCGCCGCCAAGCAGGAATTGGTCACCCCCGACCAATACGCCGGGTGGGCCGCGCAGGCGCTGCTCACCTGCACCGACCCCGCGGAGCGCTCGCTCCTGGAGCGCCACGACGAGTGCGCCCGGGTCCACGCCGCGCTGCAGGACCGCTACCGCGCCCACGCCCTGCTCGACCACGACGACTGCATCCTGGTCTGCGAGCGGCTGCTGCGCGAGCACGCCGCGGTGCAGCGCGCCGTCGCCGCGCCGCTTGGACAGGTGATGGTCGACGAGTACCAGGACACCAACTACGCCCAGGCGCGGCTGGTGGAGACGCTCGTGGAGTCGCACCGCAACGTGCTGGTGGTGGCCGACGACGACCAGGCGATCTACAAGTTCCGCGGCGCCTCGCTGGCCAACCTCAACCGCTTCCGCCGCATGTACGCGGACGCGCGCACCATCGTGCTCGGTCACAACTACCGGAGCACCCGCCAGATCGTCGGCACGTGCCGCGCCGTGATCGACGCCGCCGCCGCCGCCTCGCGCATCCCCAAGGAGCTGGTCGCCTCGCGGGGCGACGGCGTGCAGGTGGAGCTGTGGGAGGCGCCCGACGAGCGCAGCGAGATGCTCGCCGTCGCCGCCGAGTGCCGGCGGCTGGTCGAGTCCGCCGAGGTCTCGCGCGCGGCCGACGTCGCCATCCTCTTCCGCCAGCACGGCGACATGCGCAGCGCCATGGCGGCGATGCAGGAGGTGGGCGTGCCGTACCAGGTGCACGGCGGCCGCGGCTACTTCCAGCAGCCGGAGATCAAGGACCTGCTCGCCCTGCTCACCGCCGTGCAGGACTCCACCGACTCCCAGGCGATGATCCGCTGCCTGCACCTGCCCTCCTGGCGGGTGAGCGCGCGCGGGCGCGTCGCGCTGGTCGACGCCTGCGACCACAGCGCGCTGCCGCTGCGCACCATGCTCGCCGACGGAGTCGCGCTCGACCTCGACGCCGGCGACCTCGACGCGGTGCGCCGGTGCGCCGCCGACCTGGAGGAGCTCAGCGGCCAGGCCACCCACGAGGACGTGCGCGCCATCTTCCACACCGCCCTGGAGATGAGCGACTTCCTCGGCATGCTCGACCTCGCCCGCGAGGTTGAGCGCATGCAGGCGGGCGCCAATCTCGGCAAGTTCTACGAGCTGCTGGAGACCTTCGCCGACTGGAGCCACGACCTGCGGCTCCCCGCCGCGCTGCGCTACCTGGCGGTGCTGCGCGACTCGGGCGCGGCCGACGAGGTGGCCGCCATCGAGCCCATCGAGGACGGCGTGCTGCTGATGACCTGCCACGCCGCCAAGGGGCTGGAGTGGCCGGTGGTGTTCGTGCCACGATGCGTCGAATCTCGCTGGCCGGGACGCGGCGGCTTCGGCACGCGCCTGACGCTGCCCAACGAGCTGGTCCCCGAGGAGCCGCCGCCCGGCGACGGCGTGTTCGACGAGGAGCGCCGCCTCTTCTACGTCGCCGCGACGCGTGCGCGAGACCGCCTGGTCTTCACCCGCGCAGGCCGGTACCCGCGCTCCTTCTCCGACGAACGGCTGACGCCGTTCCTCGCCGCCGTCGCCGACCCCGAGGTGCAGCCGGTGGCGCGCGCCGTGCAGTACGCGCCCGTGCCGCCGCGCCGGCGGCGCCGTCCCGAGGGTGCCGCCGTGCCGTCGCGGATCACCTGCAGCGTCAGCGACCTGCGTGACTTCAAGGCCTGCCCCCGCCGCTTCGAGTACCGCCATCGCTACCACATGCCGGTGCGCGAGGACGTCCGCTCCTGGTACGGCAAGCTGGTGCACGGAGTCCTGGAGCACGCGGGCACCAAGCGGCAGGCGGGCGAGGAGGTCGACGGCGAGGTGCTCGCCGCGATGTGGCGCCGCACCTGGGACGAGACGCCGGGACCCAAGGGACTCCACGCCGACCTGCTCGAGTACGGCGAGGAACAGTTGCGCCGCTACGCAACCACCCCTGCCTGGGTCGACGCCTGCATCACCGACGTCGAGCGGCGCTTCACCCTCTCACTCGACACCACCGCTGAGCTGAGCGGCCGCTTCGACCGCCTCGACCACGGGACGCCGCCGACGGTCGTCGACTACAAGACCGGTCCACCGCGCGAGGAGGCCGCGTTGCGCAGCGACCTGCAGGTCCGCGCCTACGCCGTGGCGCTGGCCCGCCGTGCCGAGGTGGACGAGGTCGCCGTCGAGCTGCACCACCTGCAGACGGGTGAGGCCACCCGCATGGTCTTCGGCCCCCGCGACCTGCAGCGGTTCACCAACCACCTGAGCGTCTCCACCGCGGAGATGGCCCGCGCCTGGCGCGAGGGTGACTTCCCGCCGCGCCCCTCCGCCTGGCAGTGCCGCCGCTGCGACTACCGCACCGTCTGCGACGAGGGCCGCGAGGCCGCCGCCCGCGGAGAAGCCTGACCGCCCTCAGGCCGGGCGCCGGCGGCGGCGGCGCACCACCAACGCCGCGACCAGGACGAGCAGCAGCGCTCCCGCCCCCGCGGCGACGGCCAGCGCGAGCGGCGGTCGCGAGGTGCTGCTCGCCGCCTGCCCGGCCGCCGCGGCCGCCAGCGGGCTGCCCTGGCGCCAGACGTCGGCATCCCCGTCCTGCGCCGAGTTCGCCGAGTACCTGACCGACTGGACGGTCGGCGCCGGTTCGCCGGTGAGGGCGAGCGCGCCACCGAGCGTCTCCGCGCTGTTGGCGGTGAAGGTGCTGGAGCGGATGTCGGCGCTCCCCGCGGCCCAGATGGCGCCGCCGGAGCCGTCCGAGCTGTTGTGGTCGAAGCTGGAGCCGCGCACGCTGATCGTCCCCGTGCCCGCCAGCGCACCGCCGTCGGAGCTGGCGCTGCGGTTGCCGCTGAACGTCGAGCCGTCGACGCCGACGACGCCGCCCGCGGTGGCCAGCGCGCCCCCGCGCCCCGCGGTGTCGCCGCTGAAGGTCGACTTGCTGATCGCCAGCGACGCCGGCTCCACCCCGTTGCTGGTGCCGCCGACGTAGAGGGCGCCGCCGGAGTCGAAGGCGGTGTCGCCCTTGAACGTCGAGGACGCGATCGACTCCGGGGTCGCGGCGGAGCCGGTGAGGCCCTCGACGTACAGCGCGCCGCCGCGATCGTTGGCGGTGTCCGAGGTGAAGCTGGTGTCGCTGATGCTGAAGCCGGCGGGGTCGCTGAGGAAGACGGCGCCGCCGTCGGCGGTGGCGGTGTCGGAGTCGAAGGTGCTCGACGCCATGGTCACCGCGGTGCGCACGGCGAACAGCGCGCCGCCGCTCTGGCCGACGTCGTCGTGCAGCCGGGTGTGGTCGAGGGTCAGCGACCCGCCCGAGGCGAGCAGCGCCCCGCCGTCGCCGTCGGCGACCGCGCCGCTGACCACGCAGCCGCTCAGGGTCACGCTGGCGTCCACCGCGTTCAGCACGGCGCCGCCGGCTTTCGCCGTGCTGCTGCCGCTCAGGGTGAGGTTGCTGAGGGTGAGCGCGCCGCCGCTCACCTCGAAGCCGCGCGCGCCCGTCACCTGCACCGTCGTCGTGTCCGCGCCCGCACCGCTGAGGGTGACGGAACCGTTCACCTGCACGGGATTGCCGCTGATCGCGTAGGTCCCGGCGGGAAGCGCGATCGCCACCGGCGCGGACTGCGCCGACGCCTCCTCCAGCGCCGCGCGCAGCGTGCACGCGCCGGACACCGTGGCGCAGGTGCCGTCGCCCGGGAGGGCGTCGGGCGCGTCGGCGGTGGAGGTGACGCTGAGCTGCGTGGCGGCATGCGCCGCACGCGACGTCCCGACCTGCGCGGCGCAGGCGAGCAGCGCGGCAGCCGCGAGCGGCAGGGCGCGTCGCCGGCGCGTGGCCATCAACGTCCTCCCGTCCCGCTGCCCACCGACACCCCGCCGGCCGTGAACACCACCGTCTTCTGCCCCGGCGGCCACATCCCCAACAGCGCCTTGGCGTCGGTGAACTTGCTGAAACCGGCCGCCTTGTCGCGCAGCGCCTGCGCCTGCTGTTGCAGTGCCAGCTGTGCGTCGCCGCTCGCCGCCGCGGCCTGGGCGTCGAGGGCCTCGGCCTTGGCGGTGGCGATGTCGGCCATCGACTGGAAGCGGCGCGCGATGTCCTTGGCGGCGGCCTCGGCGACCGCCGGGTGCGCCGTGCTCAGCTCGAACTTGGCGGCGGCCTCGAGGTAGTCGCTGGGCAGGTCGATGGCGGCGTCGCTCCAGGCGTGGAAGGGGAAGCGGTTCAGCTCCTTGAGCCGGGCCATCACGTACGCCTCGACCGCGCCGCGGTTGACCGACGACGGCCAGCCGTTGCGCGGACGCACCGCCTGCAGGTCGAGGTCGCTGACGAACGGCTTGCCGCCCTGCAGCTCGTCGATGAACGTCGTCGTGCCGCCGGCCACCTTGGTGGCGATCTTGGTCTTGGGCAGCAGGCCGGGGAACGCGCCGGAGGTGATCCCGCTCGGCTGCACACCGAGAAGCTGGTTCTTCAGCGCCGAGGCCTGGTCCGCCGACAGCCCGTTCTGCGTCTGGAAGGCCGGCTCGTCGAGCTGCTCGACGTAGCGCATCCCGTAGGGCACGGGATTGCCCGGACGCGCAACGATGGGGGTGATGCCGTCGGGATACTTCTCCGACGCGTCGACGAGGAAGCGCAGCGACCCCTGGTAGCTGGCGTAGTCGGCGGTGCCGGGCGCGGCCTTGGCCCACTGCGCCGAGCTGTTCCAGTCGTTCCACTGCTTCTGGATGTCGGAGAGGCGCTGCGTATAGGCGTCGGCGAAGCCGGGGTTGCGCAGCTCCAGGCCGCGCAGCTCGGCGTCGGAGAGCGGCGTGGGATCGAAGACGGAGACCTGTCCCGCCGCGGTCCTGTCGGCGCCCATCAGCTGGTCGATGGCGCTGACCGCCTTGGGTTTCATGATCTCCCGCTTGGCGACGCCGTCGATGCCCGCCGAGAGCGGCTCGCTGGTGCGCGCCACGACCTCCAGCCCGCCGCCGGCCGCGGCGAGGTCGGGGAACTTCGTCTCGGCGTCCTTGATGATGCCGGCGATCTGGTCGGCGTCCGAGGTGATGATGCCGCCGCGCGCGGTGAGCGTCGCCTGGTCGAGGACGGTGCCGTAGGGCAGCTGCTGCACCGTCTCCAGCGCCTGCTGTCCCAGCGCCAGGCGCCGCGCCGCGTCCGACGACGCGCCGCTGCCCGAGAGCGACGCGGTGTCGACGCCGGGGACCACTCCGGCCGTCTCCTCGCCGGTGGCCAGGCTGCGCACCACGGGGCCGAGCACGCTGCTGCCGACGCTGACGACGCCGCGCGTGACGCCCTCACCGGCGACGCCGACGGCGACGTCCTTCACGACGTCGGCGCTGGCCTTCCCCCACGCCGCCGCCTCGTCGCGGCGCGCGCCGACGGGGTCGTCGAGCGCCTTGGCTCGCGCCTGGGTGGCCAGCTCGTCGTAGCCGGTCTTGGCCTGGCTGAGCGCGTCGCCCACGCTGGTGAGAAGCTTCTGGGCGTCGCCCAGCTCGTTGTCGAGGCCCTGCGGGGTCAGCGCGGTGGCGGCGGCCTGGCCCAGGTAGCCGAGGTTCTGCGCCGTCGAGGCCGGCAGGGTTTTGGCCACGTCCCACAATTTCTCGGCGGCGTCGCGCCGCGCCACGGGGTCGCTGGCCACGTCGTAGAGGTCGGAGAGGAACTGCCCGCCCGCCTGGCCCGAGGAGTGGATGGTGCCGAAGAAGCTGTCGGCGAACGTCGACCAGAAGTCCTTCTGCTCCGCGGCGGTGGTGCGCACCAGCCCGGCGATGGTGTCGGGCAGCCCGAGGTCCTGACCGGCGCGCAGCTCTGCCTCCCCGGGCTGCTGCACCTTGAGCGTCGTGAGGATGTCCTGGGCGGTCGTGTCGTCGAGCTTCCTGAGCCCGTCGCCCGCCGCGGCCAGGGCGTCCTCGATGCCGCCGATGCCGACGCGGTCGACGTCGTCCTGGGTGACGGTGCGCTCGCTCACCGTGGCGATTCCGGAGTGCAGTCCGTTGACCGCGGTGAGGTCGGGCAGCTTGCCGGTCACCTTGGTGGTCAGCTTCGCCTGGCCCACCGACACGGCGACGAAGCCGTAGCTCAGCGTCACCGCCGACGCCCGCGCCAGGAAGGTGGGCAGCGCCGGCGTCGGTCCCTCGACCAGCTGCACCACGGCGGCGGGCGGCCCGCTCGGCGCGGAGCCTCCCGCCTGCGGCACCGTCTCGGATCTGATCCCCGACGCGGTGTCGAAGACGACGTCGCTGATGGGGTCGTCGCGGGGGTTGGTGATGGTCGCGGTGAGTCGCAGCACGCCGTTGACCGCGGCGCCCTCGCTCTGCAGCGCCACCAGGATGCCGGCGTTGTCCGCCGGGGTGAAGTCGACGGTCACGCTGGGGGGCACGTCGACGCGCACGATGGTGGTGCAGCCGCCGCTCCCCGCGTTCGTGGTGGCGGCGCAGAACGAGCGCTGCTTGGTGGTCGTGATCGGATGGCCCTGCGCGTCGGTCCCCGCCTTCACGTCGACGCTCTGCGTGGCCACGAGGTAATACGTGCCCTTGGCGACGCGCGCCGCGTAGGTGCCGTCGCCGCCGGTGGTGACCACCGTGCCACTGGGGCCGACGATGTGCACGGCAACGCCCGGAACCGGCTGGCCGCTGCCGTCGAGGATGGTGCCGTCGATGGTCCCCTCGGCCTGTGCCTGGAAGTCGACCGTCTGGCTGCTGGGCGTGGTCACCGTCTTGCTCGTCGAGCACTGGCCGCCGCTGCTGAGCGGTGCCACGCAGACGCCGTTGCCGGCCTTGACGGTGTAGGTGCCCTCGGGCACCTGGAAGGCGTAGTCGCCGGTCGCGCTGGTGACCGTCTGGTCGGTCCGTGTTCCGCTGAGGCTCACCGGGACGCCGGGCATGCCCTGCCCGTCGGAGAGGGTGACCCTTCCGCTGATGCCGTAGTCGTGGGCCAGCACCGCGAAGTACGCCTGGGTGACGCCGCGGGCGGGCGGGTTGCCGATGGTGGCGGTGGTGACGTTCCACCGCGCCCCCGTCGCCACCGTCGCCTTCCAGGTGCAGGTGGTCACCGAGCGGGTGCTCGCCTTGCCGGCGCAGACGTCGGCGTCGGGGGCGGCGGGCACGTCGGGGCTGCCGGCGAAGGCCGGGTACCCGACCGGCGACCCCTGCGGCTGCGCCTTCGCGCTCGCCAGCGGGCCCGGCGCGTCCTGCGGCCAGGTCATCAGCACGTTGATGCCGAACTGGACGACGGGCTCGATCTTCCCGGTGATGGTCTCGCCGACGTGGACGATGGTGGGCGAGTAATGGAAGTCGCCGAGCGAGGTGCGGGACAGCACGTTGGGGCCGGCGTCGGAGCCGTAGCAGCCGATGCCGCACTGGTGCGGTGCCTCGGGAAGCGTCTCGTCCCCGGTCGCGGCCAGGGGCGTGATGGGCAGCGCGGCGATCGCCAGAAGCAGCATGCAGACGACGAGCAGGAGGCGGCGGGGGTCGGTGCTCACACGCGGACCTGGCGCATTCACGAGGCCTGCCCGCCCTGCCCGGCGCGCCGGTGCAGGTACCACAGCGCTCCGCCGGCCGCGATGAGGATGAGAACGACGAGCACGCCGTCGGACGAGCCGTTGCTGCCGAACAAGGCCGGAACCACCGGCGGGGCGGCGGCGGGCGTGACCGGGGCTGCCGCGCCGCCGGTGGGCGCAGCCTGCGCGGATACCTGGACGGTGACGTCGAAACCGCCGCTCGTCCCGCTGAACTCGAAGTCGTTGATCCCGAGCTGCAACGCGCCCGCGGCCTGCACCCGCTGCGAGAAGTGCCTGCCGACGTAGAAGGGCGCGCCGGTGGCGATGCGCGCCAGCAGTGAGCCGCAGTAGGTGGTGGCGCTGCCGCAGCCGAGGTCACGCGCGGGAGTCCCGTCCGGCGCGGACACGGCATCGCTCACCCCGGCCAGGAAGTGCACGCTGCCGGTGGCGTCGATGGTGAGCAGGTCACCGGGGTGGACCGTCACCCCCGCCGCGACGAAGGCCGTGTCAGCGGGGACGTGGACCCTGTGCGAGCTGTCCGCCGAGACCGTGGCTGTGCACAGCAAGGCCGACGCGAGCGCACAGACGGCGCCGGTGCCCGCGGCCGCACAGCCGCGACGCCTCCGCGTTCCGACCCCTCGGCGACACCCTCCCGGCGCGCCGCGAACCGCGGTCCGATGCACGCATCGGCCCCTCCGTTCCCGAACGAATGCGCCGGAGTATAGGGCCGCCCTGCGCCGCGTGAACGGTTTTCATCGGCGCGCTCAGACGCGCGCCGGCGGGGAGCAGATCTCCCCGGGCCCCTCTCGGCGGGCTCAAGCCCGGTTGTATCGGCGCGCTCAGACGCGCGCCAACGGGGAGCAGATCTCCCCGGGCCCCTCTCGGCGGGCCCAAGCCCGCCGCGCGAGCCTGAGGCTCGCGTGTCCGGCGCGCTCAGACGCGCGCCAACGGGGAGCAGATCTCCCCGGGCCCCTCTCGGCGGGCTCAAGCCCGCCGCGCGAGCCTCAGGCTCGCGTTAACCACCAAGGAGCGGCGACCGCGAGGGTGCCGCTCCCCGGTTGGAGGGGAAGATCGAGGTCAGGCGGCGTTGAACCGCCACGTCGGGGCCAGCGGCCCGCCCACCAGCTCCACGTCGTCCGGCAGCTCGGTGCGCCAGGGGAGCATGAGGTCGAAGACGACCTCCTGGACGGTCCAGAGGCCGTCCATCGTGTCGGTGATCTTGGGTCGGGGGCGGGCGCAGACGTCGCGCACCATCTGGGTGGCCTCGACGTCGCCGGTCAGGCGCACGCAGCGGCGAGCGCCGGCGAAGACCTTGGCAGCCGCCTCGGCGAGGTCCGGGGGGACCTCCTTGAAGCCCTGGAGGTGAGCCTCCTCACAGGCCTCGATCACGGTGTCCACCCTCTCCACCAGTCGCCGCAGCCGGGTCCGCTCCGCCAACTCCCGACGGTGACGGCGACGAGCCTCGTGCACCGCGTCGGTCGCGTTCGCGATCAGCACTCTGGTTTCTCCCACACTTCCGGTCGGCGCCCATCGGTCGCCGCTCGCGACGGAGTCTGATCGTCCCGGTCGTTGACATCAATAGCGATTTTAGTATCGAATCATTGCATGGACCGCATCAATAGCGACATCCTCCAGACCTTCCTGGCGGTGGCCCGGGTCGGCCACCTCGGCCGGGCCTCGGAGGCCCTGCACCAGGACCAGTCGACGGTCAGCCGCAAGGTCGCCAGGCTGGAGTCGTCGCTCGGCGTCGCCCTCTTCGACCGGGTGGGCCGCTCGCTCCGCCTCACCCCCGCCGGCGAGCGCTTCATCCCCCGTGCCGACCGCCTCCTCCGCGAGCTGCGCGACGCCATCGCCGACGCCGCGGGCGCCGCGAACCCCGAGTCCGGGGAGATCCGCATCCGCTTCCTCCACACCGTCGGAGCCCGCTGGTTGCCCGAGCGGCTGGCCCGGTTCCTGGAGGACCACCCCGACGTCCGCTTCACCCTCCGCGAGGGCCAGTCGAACGAGGTGACCGGCGGCGTCCTCGACGGCGACTTCGACCTGGGCATCCTCGGCCCTCCGCCGGCCAACACCCGCGACCTGGAGATCGTGCCGCTCTTCCGCGAGCGGGTGGCGGTGGTGGTCCCGGCGTCGCACCGCCTGGTGGGCCGGAGCTCCTGCAGCCTCCACGATCTCGCCGACGAGCCCCTCATCCTGCCGCGCTCCCGCGGCGGCCTGCGCAAGGTCGTCGACGACGCCTTCTCCCGCGAGGGCATCACCGAGCGCGTCGCCTACGAGGGGGACGACTTCACCATCATCCAGGGGCTGGTCGAGGCCGGCCTCGGCGTCACCCTGATGCCCATGCCCCTCCCGCTCCCCAGCACCAAGGTGGCGGTGATCCCGCTGCGCCAGCCGGCCATCGCCCGCACCATGGCGCTCTGCTGGGACCGGCGCCGCACCCTGCCGCCGGCGGCCGCGGCCTTCGTCCGCCACCTCACCCAGACGGCGGCCGAGCCCTTCGACCCGCCCATCGGGGCCGACCCCGCCGTCGCGTCGTAGCGGGGGACGGCCGGGTCCTCGACTACACTCCCCTGCTGTCATGGAGCCCGTCCTCGCCGCCGTCGCCGCCGCCGCCCTGGTCCTGGCCATCGCCGCCTGGATGCGCGGGATGCGCGCCGCCACCGCGGTCCGGCGCGCGGGAGAGCCGGGGCGGGGCCCGGGCGCCTCGACCGCGGAGCGCAACGCCCTGGCCCAGGCACGCCAGCAGGCCGCGGAGCAGGTCGCCCAGGCGCGGCACGACGCCGTCGCCGCCCGCGAGGCGGCCATGGAGGAGCTGGCCCTGCGCCGCAGCGACCTCGACCTCGTCCAGGCGCGGCTCGACCATCTCGAACGTGTCCACCGCGAGCGGCGTCAGGTTGTCGACGCCCGCCGCGACGCGGTGCAGGCGGCGCGCGACGAGATCGACGCCGCCCGCGAGGAGCTGGCGGCGCAGCGCGCCGAGACCGTCGCCGCCCTGGAGCGGGTCGCCTCCATCGACCGCGGCAGCGCGGCGGGCAGCGTGCTCGACCGGGTCGAGGCCGAGCTGGCAGGCGACCATCCCGGCCGCGTCGCCCGGCGCATCGAGGCGCGGGTCGGCGAGGTGGTGCCGAGCGCCAAGGAACTGATCGTCGAGGCCATCCAGCGCCAGGACCGCTCCCACATCGACACCGCGCCCCGCAGCGGGCCGCTCGCCCTGGAGGCGCTCAGCGAGGAGTCCCGGCAGCGGCTGCTCGACGCCCTGGGCACCGTCGCCGCCGAGACGGGCGCCGACCTCGGCGTGGACGTCGAGCGCAACCAGGCGACGCTGCGCTCCCTCGACCCCATCGGGCGTGAGGTCGCCCGCCAGGCGTCGCTGGAGGTCCTCGAGCGCCGGCTGCGGGCGGAGGAGGTCCCCCCGCTCCTGCTGCAGACGCGCACCGGCCTGGCGCGCAAGATCACCGAGCTCGGCGAGCGGGCGATGTGGGAGATGGGCATCAGCGGCCGCCCCGAGCTGGCGGAGCTGCTGGGCACGCTCCACTACCGCTTCTCCTACGGGCAGAACGCCCTGCTGCACTGCGAGGAGACGGGCTACCTCTGCGCCGTGCTCGCCGCCGAGCTGCGCATGGACCCAGCCGAGGCGCGCGCCGCTGGGCTGCTGCACGACATCGGCAAGGCGGTGGACCACGACGTCGAGGGATCGCACGCCATCATCGGCGGCGAGCTGCTCTCGCTGCTGGGCACCGACTCCGGCATCGTCCACGCCGTCAAGGCGCACCACTTCGACGAGGAGCCCTCCACCGACCTGGCCATGCTGACCATCTGCGCCGACGCCATCTCGGCGTCGCGTCCGGGCGCACGGCGCGACACGCTGACCACCTACCTGCAGCGCCTCGACCAGCTGCAGCAGATCGCCACCCGGCACAGCGGCGTGGAGCGCGCCTTCCCCATGCAGGCGGGCCGCGAGGTGCGCATCTCGGTGCGCCCCGAGCAGGTGCCCGACGCCGACGTGCCCGCGCTGTGCGCCGAGATCGCGCGCGAGATCGAGCAGGAGATGACCTACCCCGGGATGATCAAGGTGACCGTCATCCGCGAGATCAGCGCCACCGCGACGGCGTCGTAGCGCCGGGCGCCGAGTTTCGGCCATGCGTGTCCCCATCCCGACCAGGCAGGCGGTCGCCGACCTGCTGACGCGTCCCCTCCCCTTCGGCAAGCGCCCCCTCCCGCTGCACGACTCCACCGCCGACCCGGGACTGTTCGGGCCGGAGTCGGTGACCTGGCGGGTCATGCACGAGCCGCTGCTCATCCTCGGCGGCGGTCGCGCCCTGCTCATGCAGGCGGCCAACCCTCTCGTGGCACAGGGCGCGATCGACTTCAGCGCCTACGCCGAGGACCCATTCGGGCGCCTGATGCGCACCATCCACTGGGTGACCATGTGCACCTACGGGACGCGGGCGGAGGCGGAGGCGGCGTGCGCGGTGGTCAACCGCATGCACACACGTATCGCGGGCACGCTGCCGGCGGAGCACGCCACCCGGCGCATGGCTGCGCGGCGGACCTACAGCGCGCTGGAGCCGGAGCTGCTGCGCTGGGTGCACGCCTCGTTCGTCGACACCATGCTGGTGACCCACGACGCGCTGGTGGGCGGGTTGAGCGAGGACGACCGCGATCGGTTCGTGCGCGAGTGGGATGCGGTGGCGTCGCTGATGCACGTGCCGCCGCGGCTCCTGTGGCGCACCCATCGTGAGCTGCGCGAGTACGTCGACGCGCAGGTGGCGCGCGGCGTCGCCGTGCCCGGCGCCGGGTCCCGGCTGGTGTCGCGCACGGTGCTGCGCCCGCCGCTGCCGTCGCCGTGGCTGCGGCCGGGGTGGGACGTGGTCGCCTTCACCACCGTCGGGCTGCTGCCCGCGGCGGTGCGGCGCGGCTACGGCATCCTCTGGACGCCGGCGCACACGGCGGCGCATCGCGCGCTCTGCCTCACCCTGCGGCGGACCCACGACCGCCTGCCGCAGCGGCTGCGGATGTCGCCGGTGCACACCCTGGCGATGGCGCGGACGGAGGGGCGCTGGCCGCTGCAAGACGCAGCCGCCTAGGCGCGTCTCTCCCGGTGAGGACAGGAGGGACGTGGCCGAATGCTGACCGAGGTGATCCTCGCAAGCCTGCTGGTGGGCGCTGCGCTCTGGGTCGTCGCCATGCGCGACGTGGTGCGCAGCACCGACCTCGACCCGACGGGCCGGATCATCCTGGCCGCCGCCCTGATCGTGGTCCCGCCCCTCGGCTTCCTGCTCTGGCTGGTGATGCGCGCCGGTTGGCTGGGCGTGCTCATCGCCGTCGCCGGCGCCGCGCTGACGGTGGCGATCGTCGCCGGGATCGTCGCGGCGTCGTCGCCGGGTGGCATCCTGCGATCGGTCCAGGTGCAGCAGGGTGGCGCCGTCTCCGGCGGAGGCTCCGCGGCTCCCTAGCCCAGGGTGAAGTCGAGGATGGCGCCGGCGGAGCGCTCCGGGTCCTCGTGCCAGAAGAGGTGTCCCAGGCCGTCGAGGATGACCAGCCTCGCGCCGGCGATGCGCGACGCCAGGACCTCGCTGTTCCCCGGCGGCATGACCCTGTCCTCGCTGCCGTGCAGCAGCAGGACCGGCATGCGCAGCTCGGGCAGCCGGTCCCAGGTGTCGTGCTGGCGCACCGCCTCGTACTGGGCGCTGAAGGCGCGGGCGCGCACCGGGTGGCGGCCGCGCTCGGTGATCTCGCGCTCGACGAGGTCGCGATGCGACTGCTGGAAGGCGGGCGTGTAGAGGACGGTGGTGGCCAGGCGGTACGCGCCGGCGGGAGTCGTCGCGCCCTTGCCCAGCAGGGCCCGGGTCGCCTCGCGCGCCGCCGGGACGGCGTGCGGCGCGCCCGGCCCGGTGCAGGCGAGGATCAGCCTGGCGGCGCGCTCGGGATGGTCGAGGCCGACGTGCTGCGCCACCATCCCGCCCATCGAGGCGCCGAAGACGATGGCGCTCTGCTCGTCCGCGGCATCGAGGACGCACACCGCGTCGTCCGCGAGCTGGGCCATCGAGTAGGGACCGTCGGTGATCTCGGAGTCGCCCACGCCGCGCGGGTCGAAGACGACGACTCGATGGTGCTCTGCGAGCAGGGGCACCAGCGGCGCGTAGACCCGGCGCGTGGCGCCGAGGCCGGGGATCATCAGCAATGCGGGGCCCTGGCCGTGCGCGGTCGCGGCGAGGGAGATCCCGTCCGCGGCGCGCGCGGCGATGTGCTCGACGATGGTCACCGGGCGATGCTACGCGAGCCCCGGCGCGTCACGAGCGCGGCTCGGCACGCGCCGAGGGTGGGCGCGCGGCGCTCCAGCCGCGCGGGCAACCCTCGCGTGCCACATACACTCCCGCTCATGCCGCGCTTCTTCGTCCCCGCCGCCGCCGTGCACGACGGGCGCGCCGCCGTCGAGGGAGATGACGCCGCCCACCTCGCCCGCTCCCTGCGCGCCACGGCGGGCGAGCGCATCGTCCTCGTCGACGACGCGGGGCGGGAGCACGGGCTGCTGCTCGACCGCGTCGCCGCCGATCGCGTGGAGGGCGCCGTCGAGTGGTCGCGCCAGGCCACCGGCGAGCCCCGCATCGAGGTGCACGTGGTGCAGGCGCTGGCCAAGGACGGCATGGACGAGCTGGTCGAGGCGCTCGCCGAGATGGGTGCCGCAGCGATCTGGCCGGTGGCCACGCGGCGCACGGTGGTGCGTCTCGACGCGCGCCGCGCCGCGCATCGGGTGCAGCGCTGGAACGCGATCGCACGCAACGCCGCGGGACTGGCGGGGCGCGCGCGCATGCCGGAGGTGCACGGGCTGAGCGACCTCGGCGACGTCCGCGCGGCGCTGCCGGCCGGCGCGCGCGTCCTCGTCTGCAGCACGACGGCGCAGACGCCGCTCGCCCGCGTCGACCTGGCCCCGACCTCGCGCGTCGCGCTCTGCATCGGTCCCGAGGGGGGCTTCGACCCGGACGAGCTGGCCGCCCTCGACGGGGAGCAGGTGCACCTCGGGCCGCGCGTGCTCCGCGCGCGCCTCGCCGGGCTCGTCGCCCTGGCAACCGTGCTCGCCGCCGCGGGTGAGTTGGACGGCGCGGTGCCGTGACCCGCGTCGCCGTCACCGCGCTGGGCTGCAAGGTCAACTTCGCCGAGATGGCCGACCTCGCCGGCAGGCTGGCCGCCGCCGGCCTCGACGTCGTCGCCGAGGACGACCACGCCGACGTGCGGGTGCTCAACTCCTGCACCGTCACGCTTCAGGCCGACGCCACCACCCGCCAGCGCCTGCACCGCCTCCGCCGCCACGACCCGGGGGCCCACCTCATCCTCACCGGCTGCAGCGTTGACGCCAATCCCGGCCACTACACGCGCGCCGTCGACGCCGTCTTCGACAACGCGGCCAAGCCGCGCATCGCCGAGTACATCCTGCAACGCTTCCCCGGCGGCGCCGAGGCGGCACCCGCTGCGCCGTTGCGCTCCCGCGCATTCCTCAAGGTCCAGGACGGGTGCGACCACCGCTGCACGTACTGCATCGTGTGGCGCGCGCGCGGCGGCCGGTCGCGCAGCCTCACCCCCGGCGAGGTGCTGCGCAACGCCGACGCGGCGCTGCAGCAGGGGCATCGCGAGCTGGTCCTCACCGGCGTCGACCTCGGCTCCTACGGCCGGGAGCACGGCACCACCCTGGCCGCCCTGGTGGAGACGCTGCTCGACCGCATCGGTCCGGCGCGCATCCGCCTCAGCAGCGTGAACGCCAACGACGTCACCCCGCAGCTGGCCGAGCTGAACGCCCATCCGCGACTCTGCCCGCACTGGCACATGCCCCTGCAGTCGGCCTCCGACGGCGTGCTGAAGGGCATGCACCGCGGCCACCGCATGGCCCAGTACCGCAGGGTGGTGGAGCGCCTGCGCGCCGCCGACCCGCGCACCGAGCTGACCACCGACCTGATGGTCGCCTTCCCCGATGAGACGGAGGACGACCACCGCCGCACCGTCGACTACGTGGCGGAGGCGGGGTTCCTCCACTGCCACGTGTTCCGCTGGTCCCCGCGCCCCGGCACGCCCGCCGCGACCCATCCCGACCGCGTCGACGACGCCACCGCGCGCCGCCGCAGCGCCGAGGTCCGCCGCGCGGCCGCGCACGCGTCTCGTGCCCGGCGCGACGCGGCGGTGGGCGGCATTGCCGAGGTCCTGTGGGAGCGCGTCGACGAGTCCGAGGCGCGGGGGCTCACCGACACGTGGCACACCGTGGTCGCGGCGCCGGGCGCGCACACGACCGCGGGAGGATTGCAGGCGGTGCGGCTCGAGGCCGTCGACGGCGACGCGCTGCGCGCTACCCTGCTGCACCCATGAGCGAGACCGACTGCATCTTCTGCCGCATCGCGACCGGCGAGGTGCCGGCGACCGTCGTCCACCGCGACGAGGACGTCGTCGCCTTCCGCGACCTCAACCCGCAGGCTCCCACCCATGTGCTGGTCATCCCCACCGCGCACGTCGCCTCGGCGCACGACCTCACGCCGGCGCACGACCACGTCTGGGCGCGCGTCCTGCACGTGGCGCAGGCCATCGCCGAGGAGGAGCACCTCGACCGCGACGGCTACCGACTTGTGGTCAACATCGGCCGCAACGGGGGGCAGACGGTGGACCACCTGCACGTCCACCTGCTGGGCGGCCGGCAGATGACCTGGCCACCGGGCTAGGGGTCTTCGGCGCGCTCAGACGCGCGCCAGGGGGAGGGGGAGCAGATCTCCCCCTCGTACCCCCTTTCGGCAGGCTGAAGCCTGCCGGGGCTCGCCGCTAACCCTGCGGCGCGTCGATGACGTTGGGCTGGGCGGGCGCGCCGGCCGACACGGGGATCCGCTTCGGCTGCGCCTTCTGCGCCCGCGGCACCGTCACCGTCAGCACGCCGTTCTGGAAGGAGGCGGTGATCTCCTCGGCGCGCACCTCGGCGGGGAGGACGACCTGGCGGTGGAAGGAGCCGGTGCGGCGCTCGCGGCGGATCCAGCCGCCCCTGGCCTCTTCGGACTCCTGCTTGCGGGAGCCCTGCACGGTGAGCACGTTCTGGTCGACGGTGACCTCGACGTCCTCGGGGGCGAAGCCCGGCACCGACGCCTCCAGGACGAAGGCCTCGTCGGTCTGCCGGATGTCGATGGGAAGCGTCATGGCGGGCTCGCCACCGCCGTTGCGGCGCGGCGCGACGGTGCTCCCGAACGCTTCGTTGAAGAGCTGGTCCATCTGATCGTGGAGGCTGAAGAGCTCGTTCCACGGGTTCCAGCGGGTCAGTGCAGCCATCTCTCGAACACCTCCTAGAGCACACCTGATGGTGCTGACGGCCCCCTTCTACCCCGCCGCCGGAGACGCCAAACACCGCAGGACCCCTTGCCAGAACGGCGCACGTCCCGCACGATGAAGCTCCCCCGCGTCCCCGACGCCCCCCTCCACGTCCCACCACACGCCGAGGACTCCCCCCACATGCCTCGACTCCTGGTCGCCGAAGACGACCCCCTGGTCGCCCGTTACCTGCTGCGCTGCCTGGACAGCGGCGGCTACGAGGCCGAGGCCGCCGAGGATGGCGTCCGGGCCATCGCCATGCTCGCCCGCGGCGGCTGGGACTGCGTGCTCACCGACTACGCCATGCCCCGCGCCAACGGGCTGGAGGTCATCGCCGCGGCGCGCCAGCTCGACCCCACCCTGCCCTGCGTGGTGGTCACCGCCATGAACGACATGGAGCTGGCCATGAGCGCCATGGCCGAGGGCGCGGTGGGCTTCATCCCCAAGCCCTTCAAGCCCGACCACCTGCTCATCGTGGTGCGCAACGCCCTGGAGCGGCGCCGCCTGGCGGTCGAGTCGACGCGGATGCGCCTGCTCGGGCCCCTGCTCGAGAAGTTCGCGCTGATCCTGGCCAATACGCTGGAGGCGAAGGACCTCTCCACCCACCTCCACTGCGAGCGCCTCGTCGAGTACGCCGACGAGGTGGGCGCCTGCCTCAGCCTCCCGCCCGACGAGCGCGAGACGCTGCGCCTGGGCGCGTGCCTGCACGACATCGGCAAGATCGGCGTTCCCGACGTGCTGCTGCAGAGCTCGCAGGGCCTCGACGAGGAGGAGTGGGTGGTGCTGCGCCGCCACGCCGAGATCGGCGCCGAGATCCTCCACGACATCGACGGCTGGACCGAGGTGCGCCGCATCGTCCGCCATCACCACGAGCGCTTCGACGGCGCGGGCTATCCCGACCGGCTGCGCGGCATGATGATCCCGCTGGGCGCGCGCATCGTCAGCGTGATCGACGCCTACGACGTCATGACCTCGGGGCGTCCCTACTCGCCGCCGCGCCCGGCGGAGGTCGCCGTCGACGAGCTGGTCCGCCAGCGCGGCGTCCAGTTCGACCCCGACGTCGTCGACGCCTTCCTCGAGGTGCTGGAACGGAATCCCGGCGGCGTCCGGCTGCTCGGCCGCGACGCCCTGCGCGTCCGGGGGCTGATGCGCTGAGCCTCAGCCTGCGTGTCCGCGCCGGGACGGCGCTCGTCCTGGTGACCGCCGCGGGAATGGCCACCGCCTGCGCTGGTTCCGGTGCCACGGCGCGAACGCCCTCGTCGGCACCGCGCGCATCGGCGACGGCCACGGCCGCACCCGCCACGGCGGCGCCGACGCCGGCACCCGCGCCGCCGCAGCACCGCGTCGCCCTCTTCGGCGACGGCCTGGTCGACGGCAACGGCCTGCCGGACGCGCAGTCGCTGCCCTACCTCCTCGCCGCGGCCCGCCCCGACCTGCTGCTCCTCGACCTCGGGCTGACCTACGAGTCGAGCGACAAGGTGCTGGCGCGCGACCGCGACGCCACCGAGCAGCACCTCGACGCCGCGGTGATCTGGGTCGGCACCTACGACCCCGCCGCCGGCAACTCGGCGCAGCAGTACGCGCAGAACATGGCCCAGCTGCTCGACGACTTCAAGGGCACGCACGTCGTCCTGCTGCCACCGGTGACCCTTCCCGGCGGCCGCAGCGCCGCTCCCTACGCGGCGGCGCTGGCCCAGGTCGCGGCGCAGCGCGGCGTCACCGTCACCGACATCTCGCCGGCGATGCGCAGCGCCGACTGGCAGGGCGACGGCAGGGACCTCGGGCCGAACGCCGACGCCGCACTCGCCCCCCTGCTGGAGCAGCTGCTGCCGGCGCCCTCGCAACCAGCCGTCGCCGCGCCGCCGCCAGGCAAACGGGTGGTGCTCATCGGCGACTCGCTGAGCTACGGCTCCGAGCTCGACCCGCCCCAGGACCTGCCCAACCAGATCCGCGCCCTGAGCCCGGACCTCGACGTCGTCGACACCGCCGTGGGCGGCCAGGAGTCCGCCGACGCGCTCTCGCGGCTGCGCCAGTTCAGGCTGCTGCACGCCGACGTGGCGGTCATCTGGATCGGCACCCAGGACGCCGACGACGGCGTGCCCGTGGCCCGGTTCGAGGACAACGTCCGGCGCCTCGCCGCCGGGCTGGCGCCGGCGCGGATCGTGCTGGCCACGCCGATCGCCGACTACTCGGTGAGCGCCACCGGGTTCATGCCATATGCGGCAGCAACGCGCGACCTGGCGCGACAGCTCGGCGCCACCCTCGTCGACATGGGCGACCCAGCGGAGTCGCAGTACCAGAGCGACGGCGTCCACCTCGACGCGGCCGCCGAGGCGCAGGCCGCCGCGGAGGAGGCCAGGGCGATCTAGCCGTCCCTGGCGGGACGGCGGCGCGCCGCCGCCGCAACACGCGCAAGACCGGCACGGGCACGATGCCCGAGCGTCGTCGTCTGCGCGCCGTGCACCGCGTTCCCCGCGCCGCGCAGCACGCCCGCGCGCAGGCGCGACGCCGCACCGGGGTGCGTCGCCTCCAGGGTGTGCGTCGTCGTCTCCTGCTTGCTCCAGTGCCGCCCCATGGCCACGGTGAGCTGCTCGATCGAGGTGTGCGCGTCCTCGCAGCAGCGCTCGATGATCATCTGGGTGAGCACGTGCGAGGGGCTCTTCTCGGAGAGGTCGGGGTCGAAGGCGTAGTTGTAGGGCGTGTAGCGGCGACCGTCGTCGAAGCCGATCTGGCTGGCCAGGACGCGCTCGCCGCCGAGCAGGCGGAAGACGACCAGCGAGGGCTCCTCGCGCACCAGGTTGCGGTACATGTCCGCCTCGCCGGGAAGCAGGCCCGGCTTGCCACGCGCCGTCCAGCGCCGCTCGAAGAGCTCGACGAACTCCTCCACCGCATCCGCGGCTCCCTCACCCTGCACCACGTCGAGCTGGAGCTCGCAGCCCACGGCGCGGGTCAGCTCGTTCGGCTTGTAGCGGGTGTCCTGCCGCTGGCGCTTGCTCAGCGAGGCGCGGTACTCCTCCCAGGACCGGCCGGTGTCGACGCGCAGGCGGGCAAAGGGCGTGCGCCGCGGCGACCAGCCTCGCGCCAGCTCGTCGAAGCCGGCCGCCAGCGCGCTCTCCTCGGGGACGCAGCAGAAGCGGATTGCGTCCCAGCGCAGCTCTCCGGAGGCCAGGAAGGCGCGCAGCGCGGCCAGTGTCTGCTCCTCCCAGCCGGGTGCGACCAGCAGCTCGTTGACGTAGCTCAGGCCCAGCCCGTGGGGGTTGCGGATCCAGATCCGCCACTCCGGCGCGGACCCGCCCAGCATCTCCAGGACGCGCACCCCGAGCCCGCGCACGTGCGACACCTGGAGGGGGAGCAGCGCCACCAGCCGCTCGCCGTCGCGAACGTCGAGGAGCACGGCGCGGTGGTGCCGCCCGTAGGTGAGCCACCAGGCGCGGGCCCACCCGGGCGTGGCGAACGCGCTGGCCTCTGGCAGGTGGCGCAGCAGCGCCGCCCATTCCGGCGCGAGCCGGTCGATCGCCTCGGGGCCGTGCTGGGCGCGGACGGTGAGGCGAGCCGCTGCGGGTTGGACGTGCACAGGAAGGGACACCGAGGCCGGCTCGTACATTCGCCGCCGGATGATGGCACGCCGCTCCGCCACGGTGAGCCGTCGTTCCCGGGGTGCGACAGCCGAGTCTAGGCCGAGCGGATCAGCGAGCCGTAGGTCCCCAGCGAGGCGCCCCCGCCGAAGAGGCTCGACTCGTCGAGCCACATCAGCCCGGCGAGGCCCCAGGCACGGGCCCGCTGCACGATGGTGGCCATCATCCCGGCGCCGTCGCCGGCGTCGGCGTTCTCCCCGGCGGTGGGGATGCCCCGGGCGGCGCCGAGCGTGGCCAGGTAGTGGGCGGGCGCCATGGTGGTGGGCGTGCTGCCGTCGTCTCCCCGCTCCATCCACGAGGAGTAGAGCATCACGTGGGGATCGCTGATGGCGTTCACCTGGCCCTGCCAGTCCAGGCCCATGGCCAGGGTGCCCCAGCCGGCGGGGTTGGTCGAGCCGTCGAGGTTGCGGGCGACGGCGGCGGCCGCGTCGCCGGGACGGAGGCCCCAGGAGGGCTTGAGGAGCTGCAGCCAGGCGCTGGGGAAGTGGGCCCGGTAGGTGCCGACAAGCCAGGTCTGGAAGCCGGTCAGGGAGTTGAGGTAGTAGTCGAGGAAGGCGCTCGCCTGGGCGGTGCCGGCCTGTCCGGGACGCCAGCCGGGCACGGGCGAATGGGCCTGGGCGTCGGCGTCGAACGCCCAGTAGCTGTTGGCGTGGCCGTTGTCGCCGGCGGGCGGGTAGCGCAGCTCGTCCTGGAGCAGGCCCCCGGCGCGGATGGCCCAGAAGGCGTCGCCGAAGTCGGCGGCCACCCGGGCGATGTAGGCGGCCTCGGCGTCGCGGACGGCGGGGTCGAAGACGGCGTTGGGCACGTCCTCGCTGAGCCCGCCGTGCCAGACGTCGCCGTACTGGTTGACGAAGCGGGTGCTGCCGTCGAGCCCGAACACCCAGCCGGGCGGGTACTGCATGCCGACGTCGAGGACCACGGCCAGGCCCGCCGACCGCAGGGCGTTCATGCGGGCCACCTGCTGGGCCACGTAGCCGCCGTCGAACTGGCCGGGTGCCGGCTCGTAGGAGCTCCAGTTGAGCTCCAGCTCGCCCACGAGGGTCAGCTCGTGTTCCGCCCGCCGCCCGACGGTGGCGCGCACCAGCGAGCTGACCAGGATCTGTCCGCCCTGGGACGCGGCGCACAGCCGGGCGGCCTCCACCACGGGATCTCCGAAGTAGTCCCCGTCCTCCTCCGAGACCTCACCCGTGGATATGCCGACCCTCACACGCAGCCCGGTGCCGTTCCTCCGGTTGTGGGCCTCGAGGGTCTGCTGCATCTCTACGGCGCGGGCGAGAGCCCGGGAAGCACTGGTGAACCGAACCATCA
>Ga0209810_1000678_pt1 | contig 66695 bp, 68 predicted proteins | sample Coa_R1_7_FD_187159 | JGI IMG/M metagenome (GOLD analysis project Ga0209810, IMG submission 187159) | Surface soil microbial communities from Centralia Pennsylvania, which are recovering from an underground coalmine fire - Coalmine... | ecosystem: Environmental > Terrestrial > Soil > Unclassified...
CAGCTTGTTCAGCACCGGCCCGGTCATCTGCGCGCGCACCGCTTCGCCCAGCTGGTTGTACGACTCCCAGAACGGGTCGAGCCCGACCGGCTCGTTCAGGTCGTCGAGCAGCTGTGCCCGCCAGTCCGCATCCGTGAGTAGACGGGGGACGTCGGCAAGCGTGCCGCCGCCGGTCTCGAGCAGCGTCAGCAGCGCGACCCGGAGGATGTCGTCGGTTCTGGGTCCCCAGAAGCGCTCGTAAACGCGGTGGAAGATCCCGACCAGCTGATCGACGACCAGGTCAGGGTCGTCGCCCTCGAGCACGTTCAGGCCGGGCGGGGACGGGTCGAGCGGATCGAGCAGATCAACGCGCTCCTCCGCGTGTTCGGGGATGCGGGCGAGGATCTCCTCGACCAGGTCGCCCTTCGGGTCGATCACGACCGCGCCGCGGCCGGCGGCGAGGTCGTCAAGCACCATGCGCGCGATCAGCGTCGACTTGCCGACCCCTGTCGGTCCGAGCAGATGCAGGTGATAGCGCGCATCAGCGACTGCGAGCACGACCGGTGCAGCGTTCGCGGTGACGCCGAGCGGCTTACCCGCGTTCGGCAGTCCGGGGGGTGGTGCGATCGTGCGCGCGCCGGCGCGCAGCAGCCCCGGCAGCGCCGCCTCCGCGGGCAGATGCGCGAGCGCCGCCAGTTCCGGGACCGAGAGCAGGTAGCCGCGCCGGCCGAGCGCACGCAGCGCGAGCTTGCGCGTTGCGCCGCGGGCGCGGCGGCGGCGGAAACCGACCCGGCCCTCGTAAGCGGCAAAGGCGCCGGCGAGCGCGTGGATCCTCCCGCGCGCAGCATCACGGTCGGGAGCCTTGACGCTGAGCCGGACGAGGCAGCGGTAGAGCGGATAGGAGGACTTCTCGAGCACGGCGCGCACGTCCGGACTCACGGTCGGATCGAGCGGCTGCCGCTTCGCGACCGGGCCGGGCATGACGAGCTCGAGCAGGCGCAGCGTGCGCGAGGTGGGAACGCCGACGCGAATCCGGCGCGCCCTGGAGCGGAGCCGCCGCTGCTCGCGCGCCGTCGCTGGCCGCACCACGACCTGCACGAGCGCCTCTTCTTCTTTGCCGAGATCGGCGAGCTGGCCGAGCACCAGCCGCAATGGATCCGGGCCTTTGTCGGGTCCGAGCGGAAACCACTCCGGCCCCGACAGCACGAGCTCGCTCGCAAGCAGCGTCGGCGTCTTGGTGTTACGCGCCGACATCAGTTGGCCGCCTCAGCGGTTGGGTCCGCAACCTCGTCGATGAGGCTGTTGTCTTTGGCCGCTGGCGCGTTGGTGGTGATGCCGGGCCAGGCGGATGCGAGTGCGCGCTCGACGAGCCCGGGCGGGACCGCGGCGGGGATCCAGAGGCGGAAGCGGCTGCCGCGCTCGTCGGCGGCGATCTCCCAGGCGAGCTGCGGCTGCCCGCCGAAGAGACGCGCGATGCGAGGCCGCAAGAGGTCGTGCAGCGACGACCAGAGCAGGAGCGCGCCGTCCGGGTCGAGCTCGGGCGGGACCGCGAGCTCGAGTAGCCGCGCGCCGCGCGCGAGCCGCTGCTCGCGCGCACGCGCGAGAAGCGCACGCCCCGCGAGCGCAGCGATCACGGCCGCGACGACGGCGAGCGCGACCGGCAGCAGCTGCGCGAGTGCGTGCGCGAACAGGGTCAGCGCATGCGCGAGCTCGCGCGATGGGTCGCGCAGGAAGCGGACAAGCAGCGAGCCGTGCCTGCGGCTCACGGCTGCACTTGCGTCGGTCGAGTGGCGGCGAGAAGGTCTGGCCAGCTGTAGGGCTCGATGCGCACGTCGGCGCCGGTGTGCGGCGCGTCGACCATCTCGCCCGGGCTGACGACGATGCCGACGTGCGTGATCGCGCCGGTCGAGGTGCCGAAGAAGACGAGGTCGCCCGGCTGAAGCTGATCGAGCGGAACGGTGTTGGTGGCGGCGGCGTCGTATTGCGCTTGCGCGACGCGCGGCAGGGCGATGCCGGCGGCGGCGTAGGCGGCCTGGACGAGCCCGGAGCAGTCGAAGCCGCCCGCTCCTTCACCACCCCACAGGTAAGGGGTGCCGAGCTGAGCGAGCGCGTAGGCGACCGCCGCCTGCCCGGCCGACGATCCCGCGCCCGCGCCCGCGCCGGTCGCGTTCGCGGCCGCGGTCGGGTTCGCGTTGTAGGTGCTTGCGTAGAGGTTGGCCCAGGCGAGCACCTGCTGCACGTATGCCTGTGAGTGGTCGTAGGCGAAGACGGCCTGCTCGATGTTGTCGGGGGCGCCGTTCTGCTTGAGGAAGTTGGCGGCGGAGACGATCGCGTCGGCCGGGTTCCAGCGATCCGGACGGCCGGTGCCGCTGCCGTTGGCGGCGAGTCCGTACTGCTGCCAGGTGGTGGCGAGGAATTGCATCGGCCCGCCCGCGCCGGCCGCATTCTCTGCGCCGTGCTTCCAGCAGGCGGGGTCGGGGTTGCGGCCGTGGTCGCACTCGACCTTGCCGATGCCGGCGAGAATCGGCCAGGGGACGTCGAAGCCGAGCCCGGCTTCTTGGTAGAGCAGCAGGTAGTCGGGTGGGATGGCGGCGACCGCGGTCTGCGAGGGGGTGGTGAGGTTGATGCCGCCGCTGACGGCGGCGAGCGCCAGCGCTGGCAGCAGCAGGAGCGTCGCGCCACCCGTGAGTGCCCAGCGGATCACGTGCGCGGCTCCGGTTTGCGCGGTCGTCTCCGTCGTCGCCGATGCCGTGGCCGTGGCGGTTCGAGTTCGGCGAGTTCGATCAGCTCGGCGGGGTCGCTGGTGACGAGCCGGTGCTCGGCCGGGCTTGCGACGACTTTGATCGGCGCCCGTTCCTCGCCGTTGTCGTGGGCGAGCAGGAGCAGGCCGCTGCCGGTCGGGCAGGACAGTAGGTAGCGTCGTTCGCCGGCGGAGAGGTGGAAGGCGTCGCCGATGCGGTCGATCGCTTGCGGCGCTTGCCGCAGCAGCACCTGGGTGGCGGCGTTGGCGATCACTGACTGGCCGAGCTCGGAGGCGAGCAGGTCGCCGGCGTCCTGGGTGACCGTGGTGAGTCCGCACCAGCGCTTGCGCGCGCTCTTTGCGAGCCGGTGCAGGAAGGTGGCGCCGGCGGGTTCGCGCATCAGCAGCCAGGCCTCGTCGACCAGGACGCAGCGTTTGCGCAGCGGTCCTTCGAGCGAGCGCCAGATCGCATCGAGGCAGAGCAACAGTGCGGGTGCTTTCAGCCGGTCGGGGAGGCCGCGCAGGGAGAAGCAGACGAGCTGCCCATCCGGCTGCGCCGTGCTCGCGCGCGCGAAGAGGGAGGAGTGCGCACCGGACGCGTACGGCTCCAGTAGCGAGGCGAGGTTGCCACCGACGTCGCCGTCGGCGCTGAGCGCGCGCACGAGGTCGCTGAGCAGTGGCGCCGGCCGGCCGTGTGTCGATGGGTCGTCGCTGATGCCGGCGGCCGTGTAGCAGACGCGGACTGCGCGCTCGAGCGCGGGCAGTTCTTCGCTTGCGAGCTGTCCGAGCAGCAGTTCGATCAGCTCGGCGAGAAAGAGTGCGCGTTCGGCGAGTGCCTGGCGGCCGCCGCGGGCGGGGAGCTCGAGCGGGTTGAGCGCGACCGCGTCCTCGCCGGCGAGCGGCAGGTAGACGCCGCCGACTGCGTGGCAGAGGCGGCGGTATTCGTCTTCGGGGTCGATGACGAACACCTGCACGCCCTCGAACAAGAGGCGCAGCGCTTCCAGCTTGGCGAGGTAGCTCTTGCCGGCGCCGGAGCGTGCGAGCAGGACGCTGTTGTAGTTCTCGCGCGCGAACCGGTCGAGCAGCACCGGCGCTCCGGAGGGGGCGAGGCCGTAGAGGATCCCGTCCGGGTCGGCCTGCGGGTCGGCGGCGGCGAAGGGGAAGGAGGCGGCGAGTGCTTCGGTGTCGAAGGCCCGCCGCAACCTGAGTCGGTCGAGGCCGAGCGGCAGCGTCGAGAGCCAGCCCTCGAGTTGGCGGAAGCTCGCCGGCACCACGTGCAGCAGCAGCGAGTTGCAGATCGCGCGCAGCCGCTCGATCCGCTCGTCGAGTTCCTCCCGAGTGGAGGCGGTGACGGAGAGGTAGAGGCCGCTGCGGAACAGCTTGCTTTCTCCGCGTGCCAGGCGGCTGGCGAGTTCTTCGGCGTCGTCAGCGGCTGCGGCGACGGTCGGGTCGGGCAGGCGGCCGTGCTCTTGCTCGAGGCGGCGGGTCGACTCGAGCCGGGCGCGCTGGCGCCGTAGGCGGTCGGCGGCTATCGGCGGCGGCACCGCCTCGATTTGCAGCGCCACGTCGGCGTCGCGGGCGGCATGGAGCAACGGTGCGAGCCAGCCGCGGCTGACCTCGCGCGGGTAGCCGGTGACCGCAAAGCTCGCGCTCCACCGCCCGCCGATCCGCACGCGGTCATGTGCCAGCTCGAGCGCAGGCGGACCCAGCAACGCACCCGAGCCCGTCGACGAAGTCGTTGCCCGGTGCAGGTTCAGCATCCGCGGACAACTCCGTCCAGAGTGGAGCCGGCGGGTGGGCCGCCCGGGTCGAGCGCGCGCGCGAGCAGCGCCGCCGTCTCCCCACCCTCAAGCGGGCTCAGCTCGACGCCGGCGGCGCGCAACATCTCGGTCGTCTCGGCCGCGCGTCGCTCGAGGGTGGTGCGCGCGGCGGCGATTTCGCGCGCGCGTGTGCATATAAGTAGGAGAAGCTCGCGGCGGCGCAGCTCACCGCCGGCCGGCAGCTGGCGCAGGAAGTCGGCGTGCGCGCGGGCCGCGTCGGCCAGCGCCCGCCCTCTGAGCGATGCTGCTTGTTCGTCCAGCTTGGTCGCGCGGTCTGTGAGGTCGAGCGGTTCGCTGCGGATGTAGATCGCGACCGGCTCGCTGATGCTGTTGAGGAAGCGGCCGAACGCCTCGACCAGCGCCGCCTGCTCCTCGTCGCTCTTCAAGGCGAAGCTGCCGCTCGCCGCCCGTAACACAACACAGCAGCTGCCGTCGGTGAGCTCGACCAGCCCGGAGCGGTAGACGCTTCTGACCGGGAGCTCGAGCGGCGCCGAGCTGGTCCGGCGCGGGTCGCCGGGCAGTGGGGTGGGGATGCCTTCAGGCGCGAGCAGCCGCCGCCGCGGCGTCAGCAGGTGGCGGAGTGCGTGGCGGGCGAGCGTGTCGGCGGGCAGCCCGTCTTTGCGGCCGAGCGCCAGCACCGCACCCGGAACTGCGAGCGGAACACAGACCGCGGCGGCGACCGCGAACGGCACCGCCGATGCTGCGAGCGTGTAGAGCGCGTAGGTGATGAGCGCAGTTGCGCCGAGCAGCAGCAGTTGGCGGGCGGTGAGGCCGAAGGCGAGCTTGTCCTCCAGCTCGACATCGGCCGGCAGCTTCACGCGATCGAGGTTCATGTGAAGAGCGCCTTTCTGCCGACGCGGGCGAGCACGTAGGTGCGCGCGGCCTGTCCGACGAGCGTGCGCCGGCCGGAGAAGGCGAGGTCCTTCGCCCAGAACGGGATCCGGATCAGGATCCAGAACAGGCACAGGCAGACGAGCAGATCGATCAAGTTGCCGGTGACGGAGAGCCCGAGCGCAGAGCGCCCGCCGCTGTTGAAGAACACACGCACCGCGGTCGCAAGCACGAGCGCCTGCGCGACCTGGACGCCGAGGGCGGCGGTCATGCCCCGCCACCACAAGCGTGCGAGCCCGTCGGTCTGCGGCAGCGCGTGCGTGATCAGCATCACCGGCGCCCCTGCGATCAGGATCAGCACGACGGTTGCCCGGACGATGAACAGGATCAGCAGCACGACCGCGAGCGCGGCCGCCACCAAGCCGAGCAGGATGACGAAGATCCCCGAGCCGGCGACCGCGCCGAGAATGAAATCTTTGAGCTGCAGGCTCGCCTGCGTCGGATCAACCCCGCCGGCGAGAAAGCCGCCGGAGAGTGCGTTCGCGAACGCGATCAGCTGACCCGACAGCGACAGCGACGCGTTGGCGGCGATCGCGCCGAACGCGATCCGCGGCAGCGCATCCTTCACCGCGTAGCGGCTATGCAGCGTCTCGTTTGTCATCAAGAGCGCGCCCGCAGCGAGCAGGAACAGGACGAGTAGGCCGTCGGCGATCCCGAGTGAGATCAGCCAGATCTGTCCGACCTCGCCCTGCCCGGCGACCTGCGGTGTCGCGAGCACGGTCTTGCCGACCAGGTCGAGCATCGGGTTCAAGGCGTCGGTAACGAGGCCGCGGAACCAGGAGTCGATCCCGTAGCGCACCCGGCCGGGGATGTCCCACCAGGCCGGCTTGCTCTCCTTGCCGACATCAACCTGACCGCCCGACGTGTCGCCGGGCTGGCCCTGGTCGGCCGGAAGAGGCGGACCGACCTGGATCCCCGGCCCAGGAGCTGTGCTCTGATCGGTCGCCGGTTGCGTGGCGGTTGGCGTCGTCGACGCGGTTGTCGTTGCCGGCGGTGTGGTCGGGGCGGCGGGCGCAGCGCTGGCAAGGATGAGCAGCGCGCACGCGGCGAGCGCGGCGACGATGAGCGTGCGGCGACGCATCAGCCGACGATCCGCTGCACGATCGAGACCAGCACCGGTGCGAGCAGCGCGAGCGCGTAGCCGAGCAGGGCCGCTTTGATCGAGCCCTTGGCGCGCTCGTGCGAGCCGGGGTCGCCGGCGGCGAGCAGGTAGCGCACCCCGCCGACCATCAGCAGCAGCGTCGCCAGCGCCGCGAGCAGCCCGGTGATCCAGACGCGCAGGTTGTCGATCACCTGGTTCAGATCGCTGGGAGCTGCGAGCGCGGCGGGCGCGGCGATGAGCGCGACCGTCGCCGTGAGCGCGAGCGTGGTGAGAACTCTCTTGTGCATTGCCTCCTTTCGTTGGTGGGTGCTCGGGTGTCGGCGCCGGGTCTGAGCGGGCCCTTTCACCTCCTTCGTGGCTGGTGGGTGGCGGCTCCTCTGCCGGCGCTGCCCGTGAGTCCGGCGCCGATCACCCGAGCACTAGAGAGAAGCCCTTTCGACCCCGCGGAAGTGACAGCCGGTTTGCCGATGAAGAGCAGCAGGCGGCGCTCGGCGCGCAATCGGCGCACGACGAGCGTGTTGTAGGCGACGCCCTCGTTCGCGGCGAGCTGGTGCAGGTCGGCTCGGTCGATGCGCGAGCGCAAGATCAGCTGCGCTTCTTCTTCGCTGATCGCCGCTGCCGCAACGGCACGGCCGATCAGCTGCTCGACGTCGCGGTCGACCGGGGTGGGCGCTTCCTGCTCGCTGGGCAACTCGTTGCCGAATCGGTCGCGGTCGCGCAGTTCGCGCCTGAACTCGCGCGTCGTCTTCTTGAGCGCCTCGAACAGGATGTTCGCGGCGATCCGCCTCGGCCGCCGCTCGAGCGGGTAGCAGCGGATCCGCTCCCAGCAGTGGGCAAGAAGCGACGACCACAGCTCCTCGCGCTGGCCGGCGTCGAGCAGGATCCGCCGTGCGAGCGTCTTCAGCCCCGGCAGCAGCGCGTGCAAGACCATCCGGGCGGCGAGCGGGTCCGAGCTGGCCTGGCGGACGAGCGCCGTCATGACCGCGTCCTCGGCGGGGGTATTGCCGCGCGAGGCGCGGATGTGGCGCAGCAGCTGCTGCGGTGTTGCGAAGCCGGCGAGCGCCGGTTCCTCGGCTGCCCAGGAGGAGAGCCGGGCGGCGAGCGCACCCGCCGCGAGTACCGGCCACTCCGCCTCCAGCCGCTCGATCAGATCCGCCTGTAACTTCTCGGTCCGGCGAAGGGCTTCTCTCTGGTGGTTGCCTGAAACCGGCGGCCGGGCCCCAGAGGTCCTATCCCCACGCTTGCGCCGGGCCAGGCCAGTCGGTCGTGAATCAGGTCGGCGCGTTGAGGGGTCGCGTTCAGCTTTGTCGTCCACTGTGGCTCCTTCCGTCGTTCGTGAAGGCGCCGAGGGTTGCGGCCGCTGCTGACCCGGGACTGCCGTGTCGACCGACACTTCGCCGACAACCCCGCTGACGTCACCAGCACCGATTGACCTCGGTCAGGCCGGCCGCCAGGACGGCACCCCGATCTGTTGCCTGGTGTTAGAGCCGCAGCGGAGGGGGTATGTGGCTTGAAAAGAGTGCCCGTGTCGGCTTCGGGTCAGCGTTGTGTCAGCGCCGTGTCGGTTGCGGGTCAGTGGCCAGAGCTACGAGGTAGGCCATGCACAGCCGCTTCACACGACGAGCACACGAGAGCGCAGACGACGACGGAAGCCGCCCGCCAGCACTCGCGGCCGTCGAGCTCGAGCGCCCGCGGATCAGAACCCGCCCCGACCGCAACGGCGGCAGCCAGCCGCGCCGGCGCCCGCGAAGACTCCTGCAGCCGCTTCCCCTTGCCGCTCTGCTGCTGATCCTGCTGGCGCTGATCGGCTACTGGTCGGTCTACGCCCGCACCACCCGCCGCACGCAAGTCCTCGTCGCCGCCCATGCGCTCCCAGCCGGTCGTGTGGTGCGTGCCTCTGACCTTGCCGACGCCGGGCTCGCCGCAAGCAGGGGCGTGCTCGCCACATTCGTCCCGGCGAGCGAGCAGAGCCTGCTGGTCGGCCGGTCGCTGAAGGAACCGATCGCCGCGGGCGCGCCAATTCCAGCGGCCGCGCTCGCGAGCGCCCACAGCGGCGGCACTTCGATGACGCTTGCCGTGCCGGTGCAGCACGCACTTGGCGGCCAGCTCGCCCCGGGCGACCGCGTCACCGTCCTCGCCACGTACACCAACGCGTCGGGGCAGGCGCAGACACGGGCGGTCGCGCGCAACCTGGAAGTCCTCGACGTCGGCACAGCGTCCGGCTTCAACGCCAGCGCGCAGACGATCCCGGTCACCGTCGCGCTTCCCAATCCGTCGCTTGCGAGCGCGCTGGCACTCGCCAACGAGGCGGGCAAGCTCGACCTGCTACGCGAGAGCGGCAGCGGCTCGAGCGCGCCGATCCCGAGCGTGAGCGCGCCATGAGCGACGGCGACCAACCGCGGGTTCTGCTCGGCCTGACACCGCTCGCCGAGCGGCAGATCGAGGAGCAGCTCTTCGGCGGCGAGCGAGTAATCACCGTCGTCGGCAGCGCCGCCGACGCGCACGAACTCGTCGCGCTCGCGGAGCGCCGCCACGCAGACGCCGCCGTCCTTGCAGCCGAGCTGCCGAACCTGGATGCGCCGGCGTGCGCGCGGCTGCGCTCGCACGGCTTGCGTCTCGTCGGGCTCGCACTCGACGACCACAACGCCGACACACTCACCGCGCTCGGCGTCGACGCGACGCTGCGACCGCCACTCACCGGCCACGATCTCGCCGCCGCCTGCGCGGACGCGCCCGCTCCGGCACCAGCAGAACAGAAACGTGTGCCGCGTGACGCGCAACGCTCGCATGAACGGGCGGGCAGCGTCCTCGCGGTCGTGCCTGCGGGAGGATCGCCCGGCGGGAGCGAGTGCGCCGCCTCGCTGGCGGCGCTCGCCGACCTGCGCTGGCCGACGCTGCTGCTCGAACTCGACCTCGTCGAGGCCGCGCTCGCGCTCCGCCTCGGTGCCGACCCCCAGCACGGCTCACTGCTCGGTCTCATCCGCGCGCACGCCGGCGACGGCTCACTGAAAGAACTGCTCAGCCACTGGACGACCGACATAGGGCACGGCTGGCCCGCAGTCCTCGTCGCACCAGCGGACGCGCACGCCCACATCGAAGAGCTAGGCCAACCGGGCGCGATCCGCGCCGCACTCGACGCCGCCGCCTCCGTCTACCCGCTCGTGGTCGCCGACGTCGGTGCGCTGCTCGCGCTGCTCGGCGAGCTCCCGAAGGCGGTCCGCGCCCAACGAGAAGCGCTGATCGCCGCCGACGCCGTCCTTCTCGTCATCGGCGCGCGCGAAGACCAACTCCGAGCCGGCCGCGCACAACTGGCGGTGCTGCTCGAAGACCTTGGCATCCCCCGCGACCGGCTGCGGATCGCGGTCAGCGGCATCGGCGCCCCGGGAGCCGGCGGCAAACACGAACTCGAGCAAGCGATCGCCGCCGAGCTCGCCGAGCTGCGCCTCAGCGTGGACGCCTGGCTTCCCTACGACGCGCGCGCCGCAACCCGCTCGCGCCGCTCCGGCTCGCCCCTTGCGATCGCGCGGACACGCGGCCGCTACGCCCGCGCTCTGCGCGGCCTCCTCGACGAGCTGCTCCTGCCAACCCAGCCGGTCCCGCGCGAACGCAAGACACGCCTGCCCGTCGCCGTCCCCTCTGCTGCACCGGCAGTGGCGGCCGCTCAAGCGGATGAGGAGGTGGCGCTGCCGTGGCGGAGCTGACCGCAACCGACCGCGTCCGCGCCCACGTCGAAGGCGCACTCACCGCCAAGCAAGTCAACCTCGCCTCACCCGACGGACGCGCACAAGCCGAAGCACTGATCGAGGAAGCGATCACCGCCTACCAAGCAGACGCGCTCACCACAAACGGCGACGGCTCAGCGGAACAGCTCGCACAGATCCGCCAAGAGCTGCGCGACGACCTGCTCGGCCTCGGCCGGATCGCCGAACGGATGCTCGCCGACGAAGACGCCCAGGAATGGATGGTCAACGGGCCACGCCGCATCTTCAAAGACACCGGCGACCGGATCGAACGGGTCACCGACATCGCGCTCCCCGACGACCGGGCCGCCCTGCGCATCCTCGAACGGCTGCTCGAACACGTCGAAGGCAAACGCCTCGACCGGATCACACCGCTGATCGAGGCGCGGCTTCCCGACGGCTCCCGGCTCACCGCCGCGATCCCGCCGGTCAGCTCGAACGGCCACGTCATCTTCACCATCCGCCGCTTCCGCCTGCGCGCCAACACCCTCGCCGAGCTCGTCCCGCTCAGGATGCTCAGCCAGCAGGCGGCCGACTTCCTCGCCGCCTGCGTCCGCGCCCGCAAGAACATCGTCGTCGCCGGCCCCGTCTCCTCCGGAAAGACCACACTCCTCAACGCGCTCGGCGGCGCCATCCCCGGCTCCGAACGCGTCGTCGTCTGCGAAACCGGCGCCGAGCTCCGCCTCCCCGACGTGCTCCACAACTGCGTCGCCTACGAATCACGCCCCGACAGCCTCGACGGCCTCCCCGGCATCAGCCTCGAGCAACTCGTCGCCAGCGCGCTCCGGCTCAACCCGAGCCGGATCATCGTCGGCGAGTGCCGCGGCCCCGAAACGATGGCGATGCTTTGGGCCTTCGCCACCGGCCACGCCGGTATGACCAGCGTCCACGGCGAAACAGCCGACCACGGCCTGCGCAACCTCGCCCGCTTCGCACTCACCGCCGGCCCGCAGATCACCACCGAACAAGCGCTCGACTGGCTGCGCGAGATCGACATCGTCATCCACTGCGCCCGCCCAACGACCTACGAGAACGGCGAACAACGCTTCCTTCCCCGCCAAGTCGACGAGATCGTCGAAGTCCAAGGCGTTGAAGGAAACCGCCTCACCGTCAACCCACTGTTCGAAGGCAGCGGCGCCGACCTCCAATGGCTCAGCGCCGGACCCCGCTTCCTCAACCAACTCGAGTCGCTCGGGTTCGCCGCGTGAGGAAGACGGCCGCCATCGGTTGCAGTGCGATCGCGATCTTCGCGGCGGGGTGTGGGGGCGGAGGCTCGCATGCCGGGATGTCGACATCGACTCCCGCCGCAACTGCCGACGGGGTCAGTGAGCAAGCGCGCCTTGAGAACGCTGTTCGCTTGGCGGTTCAGCAGAACTTCAAGCTCTCGCTCTACGTCCTCTGGCACAACGCGGTTCCCGCGTGGGCGTCTCGTTCGACTGGCGGTCCTGCACTTGCCGCGTTACGCGCGTCTGCCACGACGCGCCGCGGCCGCGGGATTCGCATCCGGCCGATGAAGACGGCGTTGCGAGTCCGAGCGGTCCAGATCGATCCGTCCTACTTGACAGCGACCGCCGTTGCCGACAGCAAGCAGAGCGTTCGACCGTACGAGGCCGGAAAGCCGCAACCGAAGTTGATCGCGCTTCATGAACGCGCTCGCCTGACGCTCAAGCGCCTTGGAAGCAGCGAGCGCTTCATCGTTTGGAAGGCGGTCCCGATTCCGTGAGGCGCGCCGCGCTCGTCGTCTTGATCTTCGTGCTCAGTCCGATCGCGACGGCCGGGGCTGGACGAGTCCACGGCGGCCCCGAGACAGTTCACGTCGGCGCGTATTCGCAAGAAGAGCAGCCTCACCGAGCGCAGATCGGGGCCAACATTGATGCATCTAGTGCTCGCGCCGGTCAGGCGCGCGATCGAGGCGCGACGCCTGGCATCCAGGTCGTGGTTGTCGCGGTCAAGCCTCGGGGTGGTGCTGCGTCGAATTTGCCGCCGCCGTTTCCGCCGCTCTCGACGAGTTCGCCGATTCTGAAGGACCAGCATCCGGGTGGTCCAGGGAGCTTCTGGTACACGGATGCGGCGGGGCACGCATGTCAGTACGTCCCGAATAGCGTCACGCCCTGTTTCACCCTCGTAGGGCCAGGCTCGAACAGCGGTGGGCAACTCTCGCCCGCGGCGGTTGCGCGGTCGCTCGCGCGGAGGGTTGAGCTTGCACCGGGCGCGATCAACACGAGCCCAGCACGTGCCGGCCTTACTGGTGCGCAGTCGTGGTTCTGGTTGGATCCGGCGCCGCGACCGCAGTCGCTGTCGATCTCTCTGGCGGGTGAGACGGTGAACGTCACTGCCGAGCCGACAGTTGAATGGCGCTTCGGCGACGGCGCCTCGCTCGACGGCGGCCCGGGCGTTCCCTACCAGGCGGACGCTCCGGCGAGCGGTGCGATCACGCACGTGTACGACACGCGCTGCCTTCCGGGCGATCAGGGTCTCGACCCGTATGTGCTCGCGAGCTGCGGCCGAGACGGTTACTCGGTAGTGGCGTTGGTCGTGTGGCGGATCACCTACAGCGCCGCGGGTCCGGTCGCTGCGAGCGGTGCGCTTCCGGCGCGGACGACGGAGACGTCGGCGTCGTACCCGGTGAGCGAGTCGCGCGCCTTCCTGGTGAGCGGAGGCGGTCAGTGATGGGTGCGCTGCTTGCTGTCTGCTTCGCCGCCGGTGTCGGCCTGCTCGTGCTCGGGTTGGCGCGCGAGCCGCAGCCGCTCGAGATCGGCACGTGGTCGACGCGGCTGTTCGCGCGGCGCGAGAGCTTACCGCTGGCGCCGGCGCCGCTGGGCGGTCTCTCCGCTGTGCTCGCGTTGGTTGCTGCCCTGTTGGTGTGGTCGCTGGTGGCGGTGCCGGTGCTCGCAGGCGCGGCTGCGGTTGCAGGTGCGTATGCGCCGGTCGCGTGGGCGCGGCGTGCCGGGGAGCGTGCGCGGCGGGAGCGGGAGCGGGCGTGGCCGGCCGCGCTGGCGCAGCTCGCGGACGCGCTCGAGGCCGGGATCGCTTTCCCGGCCGCGGTCGCGCTGCTGGGGGAGGCGGGACCGCCGCCGCTGCGGGCGGAGTTCACCTCGTTCCAGGCGCGGCTCCGTGCTGCTGGTTTGGAGGCCGCGCTGGATGGACTCGCGCGCGGGGGCGAGCGCACCTCGGACACGGTGGCGCTGCTGTTGCGGGCGGGGCTTTTGGAGTTGCCGGCGGGCCGGCTGGCGCCGATTCTCCGCGAGCTGTCGGAGGTGCTGGGCGAGCGGTTCGAGGCGCGCGAGAAGGCGCGCACCCGCGCCTCCTCGCTGCAGGTGGAGGCGGCGGTGCTGGCGCTGAGCCCGATCGTTCTGCTGCTTTTGCTCGGCGCCGCCTCGCCCGGATATCTGAACGCGTACCGGACGGGGGCGGGGACGATCGTTTCGGTCGTCGGCGGCGGACTGATCTTCGGCTGCTACCTGCTGATGCGCCGACTCGGCCGTGTCCCGGAGCCGCGCCGCACGCGGAGCGCGCGATGAATACGACGCTCCTTCTCTCGAGTGTCTCGTTTGTGATCGGCGGCCTGCTGCTGGTCGCGCACGTGCTCGCCGAGCGACGGGAGCCGCTCGCGGTCCGGCTCGCGCGCGTTGAAGGACGCCTCGGCGAGCTCGGCACGCGCAGCGCCGCGCTGCAGCTGCCGGATTGGTTGGTCGGCTTGCGAGAGAGCTACGAGCGCGACCTGCGCCATGCGGGCGGAGAGAAGACGCTACGCCGTTTCCTTGCCGAGAAGGCCCTGCTTGCGTTCGCGGCGCCGTTCGTTGTGCTGGCGCCGTACGCGACAGCGACTGCGCGCATGCCGAGCCTCGCGCTCGTCGTGTTGCTTGCGATCGCTGGCTCGTTCGTGCCGGATCTGCTCTTGCGGCAGCAGGTGAAGCAGCGGCGGGAGGCGATCTTCCTCGATCTGCCGGAGGCGATCTCGGTGCTCTCGCTCTCGCTTGGTGCCGGACAGTCGCTTCGGCAGGCGCTCGAGCTTGCCGGCCGCGACTGCGCCGGACCGCTCGGCGCCGAGATCGAGCGGGCGCTGACGCTCGCTCGCAAGGAGCGCAGCCTCTCCGAACGCGAAGCACTCGTGCGCGTAGCCCGCGAGGCGGGCGAGCCGACCTTCACCCGCTTCTGCGAGCTGCTCGCGGTCAAGGAAAGCCCCTACCTCGACTTCCTGCGCCAGCAGGCGCACGAGGCACGCGCAGAGCAGGCGCGCTACCTCGAGCGCGCAGCCGACCGCGCCTACCTGGCGATGCACGCACCGCTCGCACCGCTGCTGGCGGTGCTCGTCTTGATGCTCGCCTACGGCTTTCTCCGGTTCCTGTCCCACACCGTCTGAAAGGAGGACGGATCGATGATCGACGCACTCTGGTTCCGGCTTCTGGGTTGGGCCGAGCGCATCCGCCGCGAGGAGCGCGGCGACAGCCTCGTCAACTGGGTCGTGCTCGCCGTCGGCCTCGCCGCCGCAGCCGCCGCTGTGGTCGCGCTGCTACGGCCCGCGCTCGAGAACGCCGCTCAGAGCATCGCCAACTTCATCAGTGGCGGATAGCCCCGATGCGGAGGCTTGCGCGCCGGCTCGGAGAGGAGCGCGGGCAGGCCCTGATCGAGGGTCTGCTCGCGCTCGGCCTCGTCCTGCTCGTGGTTGCCTTTGCCGCCGAGGCGATCGCCTACGCGCACGCACGCAACGTCGCCCAAGCAGCCGCACAAGACGGAGCCCGCGCAGCAGCCGCGGCCGGGCCGCAAGCAGGCATCGACCGCGCCAATGCCGTCCTCGCCGCCGCTAGCGGCGCCGGCTCAGCGATGCACGCAAACGCGAGCGTCAACGGCAACGAAGTGACCATCACCATCAACGGGCATGCGCCGCACGTCTTCAACGTGCCGCTCGTTCTGCCCGCTGTCACTGTGAGCGCGAGTCTGCCGCTCGAGCAGTACCCGGCCGACGAAAAGGCGGCGACACCATGACCCTTCTGCGCAAGCTGCAGCGCGAGGAGGGCGAACTCGGACTCGTCTCGGCACTGCTGCTGCTCGCCGGGGTGCTGCTTCCGATCATGTTCATCGTCGTCGCCTTCGCCCGCATCGAGAACGGACGCCTCGCCGCCGCGCAGGCCGCGCGCGACGCCGTCCGCGCCGCCGTCGAAGCACCAACCCCCACCGGTGCCCAGCAAGCAGCTGACGACGCGATTGCCCGCGCACAGACTCAGACCGGCGTTCCACTGCAGCTGCAGCTCGCCGGAACCTTCGCCCGCGGCGCCGTCCTCGAAGCAAAGACGAGCGCTCAGATAGGGCTCGCCTCGCTGCCGTTCATCGGCCAGCTCGGCACGATCAGCGTCCACGGCAGCGCCGCCGCACCCGTCGACACCTACCGCAGCCTCATCGGAGACAGCTCACCATGAACCGCTCCGTCCACGTGCGTTTGCGAAGCGACGACGGGTCGGTGCTGATCACCGGCCTCCTGCTGACGCTCGCACTGCTGATGGTGCTCGGCGCCGCCGTCGACATCGGCCACGCCTTCATCGTCCGCCGCGACCTCACCTCACTCGCCGACAGCGCCGCCCTCGCCGGCGCCCAACAACTCGACCAGCAAGCAATCCACCAGGGCCAGCTCGCGCTCGAGCCACAGCAAGCACAAGCTGCAGCCCTGTCTGCGCTCAGCGGCGAGCCCGGCATCCAAGCGCACGCCGACGCCACCACCGCAGATGTGCACGTGCAAGTGAGCCGACGCTTCCCAACCATCCTCCTACAGCTTGTCGGGCTCTCGAACCTCACCGTCTCCGCGCAAGCCGACGCCGCCCCACGCGCACCATGACCACGCGCGCGCTTATTGCTTCGGCTGCCGGCGGCGCGACGTTCGCGAGCGTCGGCGTTCTCGCCCATGCTGGACCGCTCGCACTCGCTCGCATCGCCGTGCTCGGCACCGCGCTGGTTTCGGCCGCGTTCTTCGACCTCACGCAGCGGCGGATCCCGAACCGGATCGTCCTCCCGGCCGCCGCGACATGCGCAGCATTCACCCTCGCGGCCGGCGCACCGCTCTCGCTCCTCGCCGGCGTCGCCACCGTCCTGCTCCTGCTGATCGTCAGCCTGCGCTGGCCCGCCGCGCTCGGAATGGGCGACGTCAAGATCGCACTCCTGCTCGTGCTCGGCCTCGACGGCGATGCGCTTCGCGCGCTTGCGCTCGGCCTCGTCCTGGCGGCGCTCGCAGGCGCAGCGCTCCTCATCCGCCACGGCCGTGCGGCCTGGAGAACGTCGCTGCCGATGGCGCCCTTCCTGGCCGTCGGCGCACTCATCACGGTGATCGCATGACCGCACGAACGAAACTCGCTCGCCGGCTCGCAGCTGCCCTCGCAGCGACGGCACTGCTGCTCCTCCTCGTGCTCGCATGGGACCTGCGCCCATCGTTGCCGCCCATGCCGCAGTCGTTCTCACAACCATTACCCGGGCGGACGATCAGCACCGTTCTCGATTTCGCAGCCTGGCTCGTCGCCGTGCTGCTCGATCTCGTCTTACTCGGACGGGTCGTCCAGTTCGCGCGCCAGAAGGAGCCGAGCCGCACCGAGCTACGGCTACGTGGCGCGTTCGCACGGCGAGAACGGCCGTCAATCGCGCGACGGGATTGGCGCACTCACGCTGCACCGCTCGCACCACCCATCCTTCGACTCCCTGCGCGGGACGAGTCCGAGCCGCGCCCCACGGGCTCGGAGGCGCTCCAGGGGGGTGATCCAAACCAGCCTCTGGTGCGGGTCGGGTTAATCAGCGGCGAACAGAACGACCGGCCTGGCGTGCTGCTCTTAGGGCCGCTCGAGCTCACCGGCTGCAAGAAGAAGCAGCCACGGCGGCAGGCAACCACCGAACTGATCGCCTACCTGGCGATGCAACGCCGTGCCGCTAGCCGCGACGAACTGCTCGAAGCGCTGTGGCCGGGCGCTGATCCCGGCCGCAGTGCACCGCGCTTCTACCAGGCCGTGAGCGAAGCGCGGAAACTGCTCGGCGACGCCTTTCGCCGCAACCGTGATACCTACGCGCTCGACCGCGAGCAATTGCGAATCGATCTCGACGAGCTCGATCGCCTCCGCAGCGACGCAGAGGCGACGGCGGAAGACGACCAGCGCACGCTTCTTGAAACCGCCCTCGAGCTCTTCCGCGGTGACCCGTTCGCGGGAATCGACGCACTCTGGGCGGAAAGCGAACAGCGACGATTGACCGCGCTACGAGCTGATCTCCTCGAGCGCGCTGGCCGGCTCCGCCTCAAATCGGGCGACGCATCAGGAGCGCTCGACCTAGCCGAGACAGCAGCCGTGCTGGACGCTACGAACGAGCGCCCGGTTCAACTCGCGATGGAAGCTGAGGCTGCGCTCGGCCGTCGGGAAGCCGTCGCCAAGCGGTACGAGTGCCTCTGCCGCGACCTCAATGAGCGATTCGGACTCGAACCGAGCCGTGACCTCAAGAATCTGTACAGACGATTACTGAGCCAGGATCCGCAGACGGGATCCCAGTCTGTTCGCCTTGCCTGAGCGTGCTACGGGTAGCCCCTGACCGCGACCACCGCGACTCGAGTTAGTGCCGTCCGCCCGGTGGTGTAGGACCGTCCCACGACGTCTTGCGGGCTACATCCCGGCCTCGCTCGCGAGCGAGGCAGTGTTGGCGTCCCCTCTTGCTGCCCATGGTTGAGATTGAAGGCGTACGTGGAAGCTTCGAGCCAAACGACTACGAGTATCGCCCGGGTCGGCGGGCTGATCTTCAATCCCGACGGTCCTCGGCCGGTGATGTTGCTTGGTGCAGGCGCGTCTGTGAAGTCGGGCGTCCCGCTCGCAGACGATCTCGCAGCCCTCGCCGCCCGCCATGCCTACTGCCGCGAGTGGGGACTGGTGGAAGACGATCCTTCGATCAAGCGCAGCGACTGGTTCCCATGGATAACGAAGGCCCACGCATGGTTCGATGCAGGCGCCCCGTTGGTAGAGCAGTACCCGCAGATTATTGAGCGGCTGCTGCAACCGCGTGAGGATCGGAAGCAGTTCTTCCTCGCACAAATCTCACCGCGCGTACCGCGAAGCCCCGGCTACTCCGCCCTCGCTGAACTTGTCGCGGCGGGCTGGCTCCGGACTGTTCTGACCCCGAACTTCGACCACCTTGTGCATGACGCTTGGCGGGCAGAGCCGCGCATTCGCCGAGTACAGGCGATCCAAACGCCCTCCGAGGCAGGGCTGATCTCAACCGCGCCGGCTTACCCCCAGATCGTCCACTTACACGGGTCCGTCGAGCACTACACAGACCAAAACCTGGAGGACGAGACACGCGAGCTCGACACGGCACTGAGGCAGCGTCTCTTGCCATTGCTGCGTGACCGTCCACTAATTGTCCTCGGGTATCGAGGCGCGGAGCCATCGATCATGCGCGATCTCCTTATCGACGGAGCTTCCGAGTGCAGCAACTACCGCTACGGGATCTTCTGGTGTGTCCGCGGCGGTGAGCGCGACGACGTCCATCCCCTTGTCGCCGAGCTCGCAGATGTGATCGGCACGAACTTCCAACTCGTCCTGTCGTCGGCTTCGACGAGTGCATGGCCGAGTGGCTGGCACAGGGCAAAGGCGCGACACACCCGGAGATGCAGGTCCGCGAAGCGCGCGTCGCCGACGTGCCGGACCTCATTCCAGAGCCCTCTCTCACGTTGGACGATCTCGATCAGCAGCTGCTCGGACGTACGCTCGTCGCGCATGCTCAACGCCTGGGACGGGCGGCACCAAGCCGTCCCGACCGACGCTGGATCGAAGCGCGGATCAGCGATCCCGAGCTTGATCTCTCGGTCGATTTGGACGGAGACCGAACGCTCACACGGGCGGCGCGCTTGCTCTTCGGTAGGGGTAACGAGCTAACCGTCGAGCTGCGCGTGTTCGGAGAGTCCGGCGCACAGTTGATGAGCGGCAACCTGCTCAGTGTCCTCGACCGAACGCTCGACACGCTCAACGACTTCAATCAGCCGTTCACGCTCAAAGGATCTGTCTCAGAAACCGTCCGTCCGTACCCGCCATTGGCTTTCAAGGAAGTGGTGGTCAACGCACTCGTCCACCGCGACTACGACCGCGAGGAGCCCGTCTCGGTCGTTGTCGAGCAGCGCGCGATCAGCATCAGGAGCCCGGGCGGGCTCGTGGGAGGGCTCGATCCGACCCGACTCGGCGAACCGGCGCAGAAGGCTTATCGCAACCCCGTCATGGCAGACATGCTCTACGGCACAGGAGCGATGGACAAAGAAGGCTCGGGCCTCGCCGACGTCCGTCGTTGGGCCCGCGAGAACGGTGGAACGGCGAGCTTCGGCCCAGCCGACGACAACAGCAATTTCGTCGTGGTCTTGGAGGCGCGGCCTGAGCTTCCAGACGACGAAACGGATACTGCAGAACCGGCCGATAACCTCGAGTCGTTCCTAACGAACGTCGTCTCGGTCCGGCTCCTCTCTCAGCAGGTGTCGATTGCGGCTGTGAAGCCTGGGATCACGAGGCGGCAGGATGTGTGGGATCTCGCGCCTGGACGATCCGTCCCTCCGTTCGCGATCCACGAAGGCCTCGTTATCACGTTCTCCGATCTGCGCGACGCGTCGAACCCGCTCGTCTCGGCGATCGACAGCGACCCAGAGTTGCACGCAGTGGACGAGTTCTTCGCCGGTCCCGATCGGGAGCGCCTCTTGGTTCAGATCTTTAACTCGTCGCTGATCAAGCACGCTCGCGGGCGCGGGTTGCTGACCTCACACAAGGGCTCGCTCTACTACGGCAGCACCGCCGACGGCGCGCGCGAGGTCACCTATCGAGCGCGCGCCCGTCGGGCTACGCGGACCGTAACGAAACCGATCGTGTCGCGAGCCGACCCTGAGCGCATCCGTTACTGGGAGCATGAGGCTCTTGCCTTCCGGTTCCGTCGGTTTGGGGACGAATGGGGACTGGTCCTCCTCCCAGGCTGGCTGTTCACGCGCGATGGCAAGCGCGAATTCCTCCGTGGGCCTCGTGTGACGCGACTCGCGACGCGGCGATCGGCGCGCGACTTCAACCCACAGGTCACAAACGACCTCATCTTCTGGGTCAGAACACTCATCGGCGATGCTGACGAGGTTCTTCTCGACGACGACACTCGCGCAATCGCGATCTCCGGACGGCCACTGAACGTCGAATACCTGCCTGCGCCGCCGGCGCCAGGGATCGACGCGCAGGGTGACGATCGAGACACCCTCGACGCTCTCCGAGAAGAACTCGACGAGGCAATCGAAGACGAGACGGTCGAAAACGAAGAAGACATCAGCGAGGACGAGGACGGCGCATGAGGCTCCGGGTCGAACACCTTGACGATCCGGTCCTCGAATTCGGAGAGGGCGAGGCGACAACTCCAAAGGAGGGGCTTCGGGACTCGGGGCCATTCAGCCTGCGACTTGGTGCCGCGCATCAGCGGGAAGTCCGCCTTGGTCTGGTCGGCACCGAGGCGTCCGTCGCTGCCACACGAGCGTTTTTCCTACTCGCACGCTCCGGCGTTTCGTCGGAGAGCACGAACAAGATGCTCTTCCCGGACTTCCCTGGATTCGGCCAAGCTTTCCGCTCCGACCTGGTGCTCGACGAGCGCTTGAACGCGAATGTCGACGCAGCAGACCTCGCGCGCGTGCTTGCACTCCCGCCGCTCGAAGCCTTTGAAGGCGCTCTCGGCCTGTTCGCGAATGCGATCTCGACCGTGGCGTCCCGCGACTTCCGCCCGCACGTAGTCGTCTGCTGCCTACCAGACGATCTTCTCGCGCGCTGTCGAATCGTCGACGTCAAACTCACGGCCGAGCAGCGAAACGCAATCAAGCGCCGTAAGGCGGAGGCGGCGAGCGGGCAGACATCGCTTCTCGAACTGGACCCCGACAGCTGGCTGGCAGAAGAGATCGAGGCCGAGACCGAACAGCTCACCAGGCGTAACTTCCGTCGAGCGCTGAAGGCCGCCTCGATGGCCTCGAACATCCCGATTCAGATCGCAACAGAACATCTCTGGAACGACGAGCGACGCAACCAGGATGCAGCAACCCGCGCCTGGAACGTCAGCGTGGCGCTCTTCTACAAGGCAGGAGGCATCCCGTGGCGCATGCGCACACGCGTTGACGGAAGCTGCTTCGTCGGCATCTCGTTCCACCATCGCCGCACCACCCAGCGACACTTCGTCTATTCAAGCCTCGCCCAGGCGTTCTCGTCAGAAGGTGACGGCTTCGCAATCAGGGGTGACGCGGTCCCTTGGAACGACGAGCGCGTTCAACCACGGCTGAGCGAGGAACAAGCTCTCTACCTGCTCTCGAAGGTGCTTGATGCCTACCGGGACCGCGCAGGACGAGATCCACTTCGGGTCGTCGTACACAAGACATCAAACTTCACGCCGGATGAGAATGCGGGAATCGCGCAGGCGCTGCGGTCGGTGCCGGTGATCGAGCTCTTGACGCTGCGCCCAAGCGAATTTCGCATGTTGCGCGACGGCATCTACCCGCCGCACCGCGGCACCTACTGCTCGGTCAATGACGACGCCTTTCTATTCACATCAGGGTACATGCCGGCCTACCGAACCTATCCAGGACCACACGTACCGGCGCCTATCGAGCTCGTTGCCGGCGTCGGGGTGGACACGGAAGCGGCGGCGAACGACGTCCTCGCGCTTACAAAGATGAACTGGAACAGCGCAAGCGCTTTCATGGGACTCCCGATTACCCTCAACTTCGCCCAAAAGGTCGGAGCGGTGATGGGGGAGATTCCGCCCGACGTCGAGCCTCATCCGTCGCTGCGCTTCTATATGTAGGGCGGTCGGCGTCGGCGCGAGGCGCCCTTTCCAACGTTCGTCACCCACATTGCTAGACATGCGACCGCTGCGATCTCCGTGCGATCGCCTCGGCGTCTACCCAGCTGTCGCTCGACTCGCCGGCGCTGTACAGCCAGTCCGTCGCGCGCACGTGGTCGCCCACAGCTGCACGTCGTCAGGGCGGAACCGGGCAGTCACGCTCCAGAGGGTTCCTTCTCGCCAGGCTAGCCTTGGCGCTAGTGGGCACGAATCCCTATGAGGCACTGTTCGCGCAGCATCGCTCGGCAGCCGTGCCGAACCTCTGGCCGTGGCAGAGCGAGGTCCTCGCCGCCTACGCCGGGGTGAACGGCGACGCCGCCGTTGAGCTGCCGACCGGCACGGGTAAGACGCTGATCGGACTCCTGGCTGGCGAGCACTTCCGTCAGGGCGGGGGTGGTCCCGTCGCCTTCCTGGCCGGAAACAAACAGCTCGCGCAACAAGTTGAGCGTCAGGCGCGCGATCTTGGGTTCCCGGTCGTGCGCTTCCAGGGGCCGAAGGACGGATGGGCGCCACGAGACGTGCGTCAGTTCAACTATGGGCAGGCGATCGGCGTAATGAACTACTGGAACTACTTCAACGCTGCTCCCGGCGTCGAGCCGGCGGGAATGTTGATCCTCGATGATGTTCACCTGCTCGAGGGCCCGCTACGCGACCTGTTCACGGTGTGCATCCGCCGCGCCGACGACATCTACGAAGACGTCCTGCAGCTGATCGTCGCGCGTTGCCCGTACTACTCCCTCGCCGAGGATCTACTCAACGGCGTCGACTCGATCCACCCGCCGGAGATGCTCGTCTTCCCGGACAGCGCAGACCTAAGCGACGACGTCCGCGGACTGCTTGATGCCCGGCTCGTCGACGGCAGCGAAGCTTGGTGGGGTTGGCAGCGTGTCCGCGAGCGGCTCGAGGTCTGCTGCTGGCTGGTCTCGTCACGGGGCGTCACGTTCACTCCGTACATCCCGCCCTCCCAGACCATCAGGCATTTTGCGGAACCGGCACGCCGGCTCTACCTGAGCGCGACGATCGGCAGCGTCGATGATCTTCGGCGCCGACTGGGGACGCCGCCGCTCGAGAAGCTGTCGGCTGCCGTGCAGCCGCGCCAAGGGGAACGCCTGGTCGTCATTCGTGACGTGCCTGACTCTCAGACCGCGACCGATCTCGTTGAGGAGTTGCGGCCGTTCCTCGAACGGCATCGCAAGGCCCTCTGGCTTTGCGCGCGCCGCGACACGGCACAGGCGCTCAACTTCGCCCTGACGCTGTCCGGGCTGCCTGGCCAGGTGCGCGTGCTCGAAGCCGACAACGGCGCAGACGAGCCTTTCGCCCGCGAGGATGCCGGTCATCTCATCACTGCCGGCCGCTACGACGGCATGGACTTCCCCGGAGACAGCTGCCGCGTCGAAATCCTGCCCGAGGTGCCGGTGGCAACCAGCGACCTCGAGGAGTTCGTATCGGCGTATCTGCGTGATGCACCCTTCGCTGCGACCCGCTTCGGCCAGCGCGTCGCGCAGGCGCTCGGGCGTTGCAACCGCGGTGAGGGCGACCGGGCGGTCTACATCCTCGACGACGCGGAGTTTCTCGGCCGGTTCTCCCAGCAGCGGCTGCTGGACGCGCTCCCGGACGACGTCCGGGGAGACGTCTTCGCCGGCATCGAACGCTCCGATCGCGGCTTCGCAGGAGGCCTCGCTGACGCCGATCGCTTCCTCGACGGTGAAGAGCTACTGGCCACGCAACCGCCTCCTCGACGCGCAACCCCCAGCGCTCAGGCGACAGCCGGGCTCGAAGTTGACGCTTCGCTGGCGCTGTGGCGCGAGGACTACGGCTTGGCTGAAGAGTTGTGCGATCGCATCGCTCGTGATCTTGCGCAATCGAGTGAACATCGCGCCTTCTGGCTCGCCCTGCGCTCCCTCGCTCTCAAGCTCGCAGGGGATTTTGGTGACGCTGCAGCGATGGCTCAGAGTCGAGTTGCGCTCAACGCAGCTGCGACGGCTGGAGCGCGCAGCACGTTCTTCACGCGGCTCCGACTTGCCGCCAACCGCCTCGCCGGCGAGGCGACAACCGCGACAACCGACCGTGACGACGAGACGTTCGCTGCCTGGGATCAGCTACTCGCGCGCCTCGGCGCGGACGGGCCACGGTTCGATCGCTGGCGCGGACAGCTCCTCAACGACCTCCGCTCAGGACATCACGACACCATCGCGCGCGCGTTGGCGACGTTCGGAAAGGACGTCCTCGGTCTGCCAGCGCTTGCTCGGCAGGCGACGGCTGGAGAGGAGGACGCCTACTGGGAGCTCGCCGGGCCGCGGCGCACCTTAGCCTTCGAAGTTAAGCTCGCCCCCCAGGCCCAGCGCGTCGTCAATGACGATGTCGAGCAAGCCGAGGGCGCCGTGCGCGCGCTGGAGAACGATCGCGCGGTGCCAGCGCGCGGCCTGCTGGTCACGCCCTACCGTGCTTGTGACGACAGCGCCGCGGCGCGGCTCGAACGTGTCCGGCTTATCGAGCGCAGCGTCCTCGTCGCCGAGATCGATGCTGTGCTCGGTGTTCTGCGCGAGTATCGTCGCGGCTGGAACGATGACGCGATCGGCCGCGCAGAACGGCGTGCCGCGGTCGCCGGACTCGTCCCGACGGCCGATTGGCTCTGGCGGGCCGCTGAGCGCGCCGAGCAGTGGCTGGAGGGCGACGCGCTCGAGCGGTCGCGCCGGCTCGAGCAGCTGTAAAACACATTCTCTGCGAGTGCGCCGGGTTGTCGGCTCGGACCCCCACGGTTCCCGGCGCAGGGCGAGAACCAGTCCCGACCAGGCGTCCTCCTAGGATTCGAGTGATGGCGATAACCGAGCAGGCCCCGATTACCCTCAAGCGTCTTGAGGACCACCTCTGGCAGGCCGCCGACCTGTTCCGGAACAAGGTCTCGAACCAGAAGGACTACATCCTGGCCCTGCTCTTCTTCAAGCGAGCCTCGGACATCCACAAGGAAGAGACGGCGGCAGCCCTCGAGGAGCTCGGCGACGTTCCCGAAGCCGAGACGCTGGCCTGCGACCCGGCCTTCCATGTACTCCAGGTCCCCGACCGCCAGAGCTGGGACGACGTACGCGACACCGACGAGGCCCTGCAAGGCAAGGCGCTCAACGATGCCCTGGCGGCCATCGGCCGCGCGAATCCGAAACAGCTGGCTGGCGTCTTCGAGCGCACGGACTTCAACGACAAGATGGCCCTGCCGAGCGACGACCTCGCTCGGATCATCGACCACTTCCACGAGCTCGGCACGCTCGACTCCGCCCACGTCTCGACGGACCTTCTCGGCCAAGCCTACGAGTGGCTGATCGCCAAGTTCGCCGCGGCGGCCGGCAAAGGCGGCGGCGAGTTCTATACACCGGCCGAGGTCGGCCTGCTGATCGCCGCCCTGCTCGAACCGAGCGACGGCGCCCGCATCTACGACCCGACCTGCGGTTCAGGCGGTCTCCTCCTTCAGTGCCTTGCGCGCGCGAAGGCCAACGGCGTCAATCCGCGCTCCCTATTCCTCTACGGCCAGGAACTGAACCCGGAGACTTGGGCGATCGCGCGGATGAACATGCTGTTGCACGGCGCCGGTGACGCTGCCGAAATCAAGCTGGGCGACACGCTGGCCGCGCCCGCGTTCACGGACGGCGACGCACTCAAGAGGTTCGACATCGTCGTTGCTAACCCGCCGTTCTCGTCGAAGAACTGGGGACACGAACGATTCAAGAAGAGTGGTGACCCGTACGGCCGCATCGTGTACCTGCCGCCGAAGTCGCACGGCGAAGTCGCGTTCCTCCAGCACATGGTCGCCTCCATGAATGACACCGCCCGCCTCGGCGTCGTTCTACCGAACGGCGTGTTCTTCCGCGGTGGTGCTGAGCTCGCTGTCCGGAAAGCACTCGTCGACTCTGATCTGATCGAGGCGATCGTCCAGTTGCCGGTCGACCTCTTCTATGGCGCCGGCATTCCGGCTTGCGTCCTTGTCCTCAGCCGCGCGAAAGCTGAGGAACGCCGTGGTCGGATCTTGATGATCGACAACTCGCGCGGCTTTGAGCGGCGCGACACAAAGAACTTGCTCTCTGCGGAGGGAATCGAGAGCACGGTCGACGTTTTCAAGTCCGGCAAAGAAGCAGAGGGATTCGCGAAGTGGGTGACCGCCGAGGACATCGCCACGCAGAAAAACCATCTCGTCGTTCGGACATATGTCGGCGGCGAGGGCCACTACAAAGGAGCAGCGAGGCGAAGTCGCCCCGCCTTGACGTTCGATCAGGCTCTTGCCGACTACAACGAGGTACGGGCCGCGAGGCGACGTGAAGAGGCGGCCATCGACTCTCTGATCGAGTCGGTCAGTGTGGCCTCCGAGGATGCTCGGGCAAGCGCTCGTCGCATACAGCTCGCAGAGATCGCCGAGCCTGAAAGCCTGAGAGTGAAGGTCGATCCAAACGACGACTACGCGATTGTCGGCGTCCTCAACGCCGGGCAGGGGCTCTTCTGGCGCGAGACGATCTCAGGTGCCGAGACGACGTACGCGACGTTGCGGGCTCTCCGCGCGGGGCAGCTCGTCTACCGAAAGCTGACGGCGTGGGAGGGGCCAGTGACCGTCGTTCCGGCTGAGTTTGACGGCGGGTTCGTCTCGAGCGAGTTCCCGACCTTCCGGCTGAACGACGCCGTTGTGCTTCCCGAGTTCATCGCGCTCATCTGCCAGCGGCCAGCGTTCTGGAACGAGATGCGGATCCGGTCTCGTGGCACAGCCGAGCGCCGTGGGCGGCTGAATCCAGAAGACATGCTCAAGGTCGAGATACAGCTCCCGGACATCGACGCGCAGGGAAAGTTCGTTGCACTCGCGCGGCTTGGTCGACAGCTCGAGCGAGAGCGCGAGGCACTCGATGCCGTGAATGGCGCCGCCCTTGAACGGCTCCTCGCCGGCAAGGAGCCGTAGCGATGCTCGGCAAGGAGAAGCCTGTTCAGCAGAAGATCGTCCGCGAGCTCGCGGCGATCGGCTGGCGGCCCGTCAGTCAGAAGGACATGAACGACCTGCGCAAGGGGCGGATGGGAGAAGCGTTGGTCGAGCCGCTTCTGGTCGACGCCTTGCGCAAGCTGAACCCCGAGCTTTCAGAGACGGACGCTCTTCAAGTCGTCGACGCGCTACGTCGCGTTCCCGACTCGCAAACGTTCCTCCGCTATCTGCGCGACGGTTGCGACATCAGCCTCAACCCCGACGAGGACGCGCCACACATCACGCTCGTCGACTGGCTCAAACCGGCCAACAACGACTACGTCGTCACAGATGAGTTCGCGTTGAAGACTGGTGCAGTCCGCGAGCCGCAGCTCGACGTCTGCTGCCTCGTCAACGGCATCCCGCTCGGTCAGGTCGAGACGAAGGCGATGAACGAGGACTGGAAGAAGGCCGTCTCCGACTTCGAGGGCTACTGGGTCGACGCGCCGGACCTGGAGCGCTTCGGCGCCGTCTGCGTCGCCACGAACGGCTGGCGCTTCCGCTGCGCCCCCGTTGGCGCACGCGGTGCGTCGAGGTATGCCGAGTGGAAAGACACCTGGCCCCACGCCAAGCCGAAGGAGCTCGCGAGTGAGGACCGCGAGCTCGAGATCGGCCTCCTCGGCCTCCTCGACCCCCACAACCTCGCCGACATCGCAGCCAACTTCATCGTCTACGAGACGCGCAAGGGCGTGACGAACAAGAAGCTCGCGCGCTACCAGCAGTTCCGCGCCGCGAACAAACTCATCAAGCGCGTCATCGAAGGTAGGTACGACCGGGGCATCGTTTGGCACACCCAGGGCTCCGGCAAGAGCCTGACGATGTTGTTAGCGGCCCGGAAGCTGAAGAACGTCGGCCTGAGCAATCCGACGATCGTGATCGTCATCGACCGACGCGACCTCGACGATCAGATCAACGAGACCTTCACCGCCTGTCAGTTCGAGGGCGTCAGCCGGGCGTTGAATCGCGACGGGCTCCGCAAGCTTCTGGCGACAGACAAACGCGGCGTAATCATCACGACTGTTCAGAAGTTCGAGGAGCAGATGAAAGGCCTCGCGACGCGCGACAACGTGATCGTCTTCGTCGACGAGGCCCATCGCACCCAACTCGGCAAGAGCATTTTCGGCATGAGCATGCGCGCGGCGCTCCCGAACGCAAAGCTGTTCGCCTTCACCGGCACCCCGATCGAAAGCGACGACCGCTCGACTCGACGGGCGTTCGCGCCGGAGATCAACGGGAAGTACGAGAACTACCTCGACTCCTACTCGCCGAAGCAGGCGGTTGCCGACGGGGCGACGGTCGAGACGCGCTACCAGCCGCGCCTCGTCGAGCTCGCGCACTTTGAGCAGGACGAGCTCGACCGTTCGTTCGAGGCGCTGGTCGACGAGCTCGAAGAAGAGGAGCAGGAAAAGGTCAAAGCCGACGCGGCGCGGCTAAAGGTAATGGCGACTGCACCCGCGCGGGTCGAGGCCGTCGCTGCCGACGCTCTTCTGTACCTCCGCGAGCACACCTTCCCGCAGGGGTTCAAGGCGCAGTTCGTCGCCGTTGACCGCGACGCCTGCGCCCTCGTCGCCGATGAGCTGATCCGGCTGGGGATGGCGCCCGCGGAGTTCGCGGTGATCTACACCCCGCGGACGAAGGAGGACGCCAAGCCCGAGAACGAGCATCTGCGACGCTGGTACGCCGAGGCCCAGTGGCAGCGCCTGCACGGGTCGGTACCCAGCGACGGCGACACGCTCGTCGACGAGGATAGCGAGATCCCGATCAGTGAGCTGAAGGCACGAAAGGCGTTCATCGACGACTTCAAGGACAAGGACAACCCCAAGCTCCTGATCGTCACCGACATGCTGCTGACCGGCTTCGATGCACCGGTGGAGCAGGTGATGTTCCTCGACAAGCCCTTACGGGGCGCGAAGCTCCTGCAGGCGATCATGCGCACCAACCGGCCGATGCCGGAAAAGAACAAGGACCGCGGCGTGATTGTCGACTACTGGGGCGTCTTCGACCGTATGGAGGAGGCGTTCCGCGAGTTCTCACCCGAGGACATCGAGCTGGCCGTCCTCGACCTGAAGGCGCTGGAGCAGAACTTCCCGATTATTCAGGCGGAAGCTCTGGCACTCGTCGCCGGCATGCCGGCGGGCGACGAGTACGAGCAGATGATGTGGCTCTTGCGTCGGTTCACGGTCGACGCCGACGTCGCCGAGCAGTTCGAGGAGCGATTCCGGGCCGCGCAGTCGGCGTTTGAGACGCTCGCGCCCGACCCCGTGCTGCTGCCCTACCTGGAGGACTACCGGCGGCTCCTGCGAGTGCGCGCTCTCTGGCGCCGCGGCGCCCGGCTCGACGGCGCCGACAGCGACTTCGACGTCAAGGAGTATCGGCCGCACACGCGGGCTCTCGTGCGAGAGGCCGTCGCCGTTGAGCGGCTCCGGACCGACCTGCCGATCTATCGCATCGACGGCGACTACCTGAAGCGGCTCCAGGAGATGCCGGGGTCACCGGAGGAGAAGGCCGCCGAGGTCGAGGCGGCGCTCGAGTTCGAGATCCGCGTCCGCGGCGGCGACTCGGATCCAGTCGCCCGCTCGCTGGCCGAACGGCTCGAGCGCATCCGCCGGCGCAAGGAGGAGGCCGACGCCGACATGCTCTCGCTGCTCGAGGACCTGGCCGGCGAGTTCGCGACTGAGGTGGCCGCACATGAGGCGCTTGGGCTCTCCGAGCGCGCGCAAGGATTCTTGGCGCTCGCGAAGGCTCAACCTGACGCACTTGACGAGGACGAGGCCGTCGAGCTCGCCCGTCGTCTCGACGCCGCTGTCGTCGCGCACGCGACGGTGCCCGACTGGGCCGAACGGGATGACGTTCGGCGTGACATCCGCGCCGATGCGATGCGCACGCTGTTGAACAACGAGAAGACACGCAGCCTCGTCAGTCCTTCCTTCCTCGACGAGCTGATGTCGGTGGCCACCGCGCGCCAGGTGGAGGCGTAAGCATGGCCGCGCCGGATCTCTACTTTCGCAAGGATTCGAAAACGCTCCTCGATCGCGCCCCGCGCACACTCGCGGCTGAGGATGAGGTCGTCTCGGTGCGTGTGCGTGAGTCAGCGCGAGCGAGAACGGCGCGGATCATCGTCGGCCCCCGTCGGCCGCTCGAGGTGATCGTCCCGGCTGGCTACAGCGACGCCGATGTGGATGATCTGCTCGCCAGCAAGCGAGGCTGGATTGCGCGCAAGCTCGCGGCCGCCCACGAGATCGCCGCGCGTCCTTCGCAGCTCGGTTTGAGCCGCGGCGGGGTCGTCTGGCTCGAGGGGCAGGCCCTGATGGTCGAGCTCGGTCCCGGCGGCCGCTCCGTTGCGCGGATCGAAGCTGGTCGGTTGGTGGTGAGCGGCAGGGAGCCCGTCGCCGCCGTTCGCCGCTGGTACCGACGTGAGGCGCGGCGGCGGCTCGAGCAGGTCGCGAGGCGGGAGGCCGAGCGGCTCGGCCTCCGCTACGACTCGATCGGCGTGCGCGACCCACGAACCCGCTGGGGCTCTTGCTCGCGACGTGGTCACCTGTCGTTCTCGTGGCGTTTGGCGATCGCTCCTGCGGACGTGCTCGGGTACGTGGTTGTCCACGAGCTTTGCCACCTAAGAGAGCCGAGTCACTCGCGCGGTTTCTGGCGCCTGCTCGAGGCCGCCCGGCCCGGATGGCAAGAGCAGGCGCGTTGGCTTCGCGCAAACGGCCAGGAGCTCCACGACTATGAGGTCGCGGCGGCGCTCAGGCCGTAAGTCCCATACACGAGATGGCTCTTAAGCGCGGCGTTATCGACGCCGGTTCAATACTGACCCCTGACGCCGGTTGAAAGCGGACCCCTCGGTGGCGCCTGTGGTGCCGTCCGGGGTGGTCGGGAGCCTCGCTCGATGGTGTTCGAGCGAGGAGGAGGTTGTGGTCGGGGTGGAGCAGTGGGCGGAGATCCGCCGCTTGTATTTCGTGAGGCGGTTGTCGATCAAGGAGATCGTTCGGCGCACCGGTCACGGTCGCAACACGATCCGTCGCGCGCTGCGTTCGGGTGAGCCACCTCGGTATCGGCGGCCGCCGCGGCCGTCGAAGCTCGACCCCTTCCGCGGCGAGATCCACCGGCTGCTGCGCGTCGATCCGCGGTTGCCCGGGCAAGCGGGTGCGCGAGTTGCTCGAGGAGCAGGGCTACGTCGGTGGCAAGACGATCGTCGACGACTTACCTGCGTGAGGTGCGGCCGTTGTTTCTGCCGCGGCCGCGCACCTTCAGCGCACCTCCTATCGGCCGGGCGCGCTCTGTCAGTTCGATCTCTGGGAGCCGAGCGGGGAGATCCCGGTCGGCGCCGGCCAGACGCGGCGCGGCTACGTCGTGGTCGGCTGCCTGCCCTACTCGCGCGCCGGCGCCGGCGCGCTCGTCTTCTCGAAGGAGGCGCCCGACCTGCTGTACGGGATCGGCGACTGTCTGGTCAAGCTCGGCGGTCTGCCGCAGACGCTGGTCTGGGACCGCGAGGGCGCTCTGCACGCGGGCGGCGGCCGCCCGACCGTGCCGTTCGCGGCCTTCTGCGGTGTGCTCGGCGTCGGCTGGCGCATCCTCGAGCCGTGTGATCCGCAGTCGAAGGGCGTCGTCGAGCGGCTGCAGGGCTACGCGGAGACGAGCTTCGAGCCGGGCCGCTCCTTTGCCAACGAGCTCGACTTCCAGCAGCATCGACCTCTGGTTCGCAGAGCGAGCCAACGTCCGCTTCCACCGCACGCTCCGCTGCCGGCCCGCCGACCGGCTGGCCGAGGAGCTGACCGTGATGCGGCCGCTGCCCGAGCTCGTGCCCGACGTCGACCGCCGCCTGGTGACCCGCGTGCCGCCCGACCCGTACGTGCGCGTCGACAGCAACGACTACTCGCTCGACCCGCGCCTGGTCGGCCGCCGCGTCGAGCTCAGGGTCTCCCAACGCGAGATCCTCGCCGCCTGCCTCGACACGGGCGAGCTTGCCTGCCGGCACGTGCGCTCCTTCGCGCGTCACCGCACGATCACCGCGCTCGAGCACGCCAGAGCGTTGCGCGAGCTGCGCGGCGCTCCGGCCGAGCCCGAGGTCGAGCAGCGACCGCTCACCCGTTACGACGCGCTGATCCCGGCATGACCGCCCAGGCCGAGCTCAGCTTCCTGTTCCGCACGCTGAAGGCGCCGGCCGCCGCACGCGCGCTGCCCAAGCTCGCTGAGCGCGCCCGCGCCGAGGAGTGGAGCTACGAGCGCTTCGCCGAGGCGCTGCTCGCCACCGAGGTCGCCTCGCGCGACGCGCACGGCGGCGAGAGCCGGATCAAGCAGGCCCGCTTCCCCGCCCGAAAGACGCTCGAGGAGTTCGACTTCAGCTTCCAACGCTCGGTGCAGAAGACGCTCGTCTTGCACCTCGGCCAGCTCGACTTCCTTACCGCCCGCGACAACGTCGTCCTGCTGGGGCCGCCCGGCACCGGCAAGACGCACCTCGCGATCGCGCTCGGGATCCGCGCCTGCCTTGCGGGCCAGCGCGTCTGCTTCGCGACCGCGACCGAGTGGGTCGCCCGCCTCGGCGACGCGCAACGACAAGGCCGCCTCGACGACGAGCTGCGCAAGCTGCTCTGGACGCCACTGCTCGTGGTTGACGAGGTCGGCTACATCCCCTTCGACGCCCAGGCGGCCAACCTGATGTTCTCGCTCGTCTCCAGCCGCTACGAGCGCGCCTCGCTGATCGTCACCAGCAACAAGCCCTTCTCCGCCTGGGGCGAGATCTTCGGCGACGAGGTCGTCGCCGCCGCGATGATCGACCGGCTCGTCCACCACGCCGAAATCCTCTCCCTCAAGGGCGACAGCTACCGGCTCCGCGACCGCGACCTCGGCGGCCGCCCACCCGCCCGCCAGCCCAAAACCGTCTAACCAACCAGCCGCGCCGGCCGCTCGCAGGCCCGCAGAAGCCCTCTCAGCGCGTCGGTCCCAGCCGCGAACGGCCGAAATGGGCCCCGACCACCGGGATCATGCTTTCAGCGGCCTCCGCCGACGCCGCTTCCAAACTCAGGAGAGGCCCTCACAGCCGCGCCGGCCACCGGCCTACGGCCGGTGGCCGCTCAACAGAAGGGGTCCGATTTCAATCGGCGCAGCGGGGGTCCGGTTTCGACCGGCCTTGACAGGCGTCGTGTCTACGCCCGGGTGATCGTCCCGATCAAGGTGCCGCGAACGCGGCTTCCAGCGCCGTAGGCACCACCCCGAGACCGGATCTGAACTTCTACAAGCTCCACAAACGGCTCCATAGCCACCGCAGGCGGCCGAAGCTGCGAAATCGTTCTGAGCGCCGAACCCGCCGACGTGCGGCAACTTTGCAGAAGCTCTCTGACGACTCGAACCGTCGACCCTCTCCTTCCCATCGCCCGGTCGTCTCCGCGAGATGTCCCAGGTATCCCACGGTGAAGGAGGGGTGGACACGGTTTTGCGTGCCAGACGCGATCATGAGCTTGGTGGAGGCGTCAGGCCTATGCCGCCTGAGTTGACGTTACGGTCTTTGATGTGCCAAGAGTCGGTGAAAGCGACCTGTTCGAGAGCAGCTACCGCAGGGAGCTTGATCGAAGGCTCGACCCCTACGGCGTGCTCATCGAGTACAGCGCGGATCACAGCGCGGATCGCGCCGCGCTCGACGGCGGGTTGCATCTCTACAAGCCACGAGACCTTGAGGAGAGAGGCGAGGCCGAGGTCAGCGATGTGCGGGTCTGGTTCCAGTGCAAGGGAATCCAGGCGTCGACGCTCTCCGCGGACGATCTTGCGTCGCGCGACGATGCCGCTGTCACTGGCCTCACTTCTCGACCATGTTCAGTTCTGGTTCAGCTCCCCCGAGCCGGTCTACCTGATCGTCTATTTGGAGGCGGTGGACGAGTTTCTCGCCGCAGACGTGCGTGATCTCGTGGACAAGCGCGGCGGTATCGCGTTTCTCCAGCAGCTCCGTAAGGGCGGACAGGCAACACTGACTTTGCGCGTTCCGCGTATCGCGACACTCGCGCGGGCGCTGGAGGCAATGCCGCAGCATCGCAGCCTGAGGATCGACGGGCCGACGTTTCGCGGCAGGCCGCTTGGACACCGTTTCGATCCACTTCGCAGCTGGCTCGACAAGATGGAACCGCAGTTGTTTGTCGACCTCGTGGATGAGCTTCTTCGAGCGCACGACTTTCGTCCGAAGCGCGAAATCGATCTTGCGGCGCTACTCGACAGAGACATAGGGGTCGTCAGCGCGACCGTGGGAACGCTTTATCTGACATACGAGTGGACGTTCCCCGGCGCGACGGAATTCGGGGTCGATCCGGGCACGGACTTCAGAATCGAAGCGAAGCCAGAGACCGCACACGGGGAGAGTTTGGTCGTGTGTCATTCGCAGGTTGACGACTTTCCGCGTCGCACCGAGGAGATCGAGGCGCTGATTACTCAGTTGCAGGGCGAAGGGATCAATCGAGCGCTCCTCTTCTTCAACGAGTCGGAGATGGGAGCGGGGGCAGGGATGTTCGGCAGCTGGAGGGTCACCCTCGAGCCGCTTGTGAACACACCCCAGGGCGTCGACGGCCTCGGCTTCAACGTGCTGACGACAACGCTCGTCTACCTTGATTTCGTCGACCGTCTGAGCTGGCGCGTCCTCAACTACCTCTGAGGTGCCTTATTCGGCGTTCTATTTCGAAGGGGTCGACTGTCCGAATAACTGACCGAGCAGCAGCCGAGGCGAGGAGTACGCTCCGCGCATGGCTGGAAACGACCAGAGGTCTCTGTACGCGGTGCTGGCCGAGGAAGCGCCTGAGGGCGTGGATGCCGGCGAGAGCCTGACGACCAAGGCCAAGGAGACCATCGATAACGACGCTGAGGCATTCGTTGCAGTGGAAAGCAGCTTCTACGGTGCTTGAAACGGCACCGCAGTCGCTGTACGCCGTCTTGGCTGAGCCGGCGCCGGAGTCGGCCGAGCCGGGCGAGACCAGCATCACGCGGGCGAAGGAGACTCTCGACGGCGACAAAGAGGCTCTCTGGGTTGGAGGCTTCGGTGCGATCTGAGTTGAAGGCTCCATTGTGTGCGAGCACTCCGAGTGAGGCGAGCCTGTACACGCTGCTGGCAGAAGAGGCGTCCGAGGGCTCCGAGCGCGGCGAGACGACCTACACCGCGACTAAGGAAACGGTCGACAACGATCGTGAGGCGTTCGCGCCAGGGCTGCTCGATGGCTGAGACGACGGCCGACTCGCTGTACACGATTCTCGCTGAGCCAGCCGGCGGAGCCGTGCGCGGCGAGACAGCACTCACAGCATCGAAAGAGACTCTCGATGCTGATGGGGAGGAGCGCGACCAGTGGCTCCTCACACTCGGTCACTGACGAAGCCGCTAATCATCGGCGACGTTGCCGATGAGCACGTCGCTGCCGTCGTCGAACAACTCGACAAGCGCGCTGCGAGCGCAACGATCGTCGATACCGCGAAGCTCGAAACTGGCTCCTACCGCATCGTCGGCTCGTGGGCCGAGGTCGACGACGACATCATCGACTTTCGCCAGCCGCGCAAAGGCTGGATCAGGCGGTTGGCACCGCCGCATTGGCGACGAAGAACGCAGGGCGCGACCGAGGAAGCTGCGGTTCGCTCCGCGTGGAGCTCGCTGCTCGTCGGCTTCGCCGGCGAGGCGAGCGTGCAGTGGTTGACAACAATCGAGCGCCTGTTCTTTCTCGAGAACAAGTTGCTGCAGCTCCGCATCGCAGAGCGACTCGGCATCCGTACGCCGCGGTCGGCGGTCGTGCCCGACCAAGAACTGATTCCCGAAGAGCTTGGTGATGAGTTGGTCGTAAAGCCACTCGGAGTCGGGCACTTCACGGGCTCCGACGACGTCGAGATGGTCGTTTACGCCAAGAGGTTGCAGCGCGGCGCGCCCGAACTCACCCATCTGGCGCCGGCGCCCTTCCTGATCCAAGAGCGGCTGAACGCCGAGTGCCACCTTCGCGTCGTCACGGTGAATCAGCGTGTTTGGACTTGCGAGCTGGAGGCCGGTGGCCTGCCGCTCGATTGGCGGAAGGACGAGAATGCGCACCAGTCGTTCGTGCCAAGCGATCACCCGCGCGTCAAGTCGTGTGCGCTTGCGATTGCCGAAGCGGCGAAACTCGGCTACTCGAGCCAGGACTGGATCGTGCAGGGCGGCGAGCCGTACTTTGTCGATCTCAACCCTGCTGGGCAATGGCTGTTCTTGCCGGAGCCCGTTGCGTCTGAGGTGAGTGCTGAAATCGCCGTATGGCTGACAAGCCGGGTCGAGTGAAGCGCTTCCTCTTGTGGCTTTGGACGAAGGCGAAGCTCACCGCCCGCGGCCAGTGGATCTACCTCGCACACGTCGCCGGTCTCATCGCTCCCGGCGTCCAGGTTCCTGTATACGAGGCGCACAAGATCAAGCCCGAGTTGCTAGATGAGTGGGATGACGGCGACCTGAACCTCATGATCGATGAGGGACGTCGGCAGGCGGATCGGCAGATGACAGACTTCGACCGGGTCGGCGGTCGCGCCCAGTGGCTCTTCACGATTGGAGCCGCGCTGATCGTCAGCGGCGCCGGAAGGTTCGCCGTGCACCACTACAGCGGCTTTCACCTCGCGCTGTGGGTCGCGGGCCTCGTGCTGCTGACGCTCGGCGTGGGAGGCGCGGCCGCGCTGATGGCAACCCGAGCTGACTTCGTCCAGATCGACACGGCAAAATTCAGCGCGTATAAGACGCCACGGAAGCGCAACCTCGCCGGCTCCTATTCGCGGATGCTTAGCACTGGCGAAAACACGATCGCCACGCGAATCACCGTCTACAGGCAAGCCGTCGTCTACGTCATCGCAGGCGGCTACGTCACGTTGATCGCCTACCTCGCGACTAGATAGTGCATCTTCGCCCGCAAACGGTTCGCCGACTCGCACGCCGGAGTAGCTGGGCAGCGCTTGAACTGCCTTGGAGCGAGCGCGCCCGCGAGCGCCTACGCCACGGCCTGCGCTTTCTCGGACGACCAGTCGTCGTGCTCGGCGGCTCGCTGGCCGCCGGCATTGGCCTGCTTTGGCTGCCGACCACTTCGCACTTCGATGCCTTCTCCACACCTTCGGGCGCGCGGGACTTCTTGTCGACCCTATGGCAGGTTGAAGGCGGCACGATCGCCCTGACGCTGACGGTGATTCTCGTCGCGTTCGAGGCCATCTGGCGCAGCCGCTTCCGTGGTTCGGTGCGTCGCTTCGCTGAAGAGGTCTGGCTGCTGTATGCGATGGCGGCGGCGTTCGTGTCGCTTTTCGTGATCGCGGTGTGTCTTCTCGGCTGGGGTGAAGGGGCACCAGGCGGCTGGGCCGCGACGTGGGCGACATGCCTATCTGCGGTGGCCTTCACTGCGGTCCCCGTTGTCCTCGTTCGAACACTCCTCCTCATGAATCCGGCAGAGGTTCACGAACGACGTCTGGCGCAGATTCGCGGCGAAGTTCACGACGCCGTGGATGAGGAAGCGTTCGAGCGTCTCGCGTGGGGCGAGCTCAAGGCGCGAGCTGAGGACAACGCGGCGCTTGACGTCCAGCCGATCTTCATCGGGGACATTCCTGCCGGCATGGTGCCTATCGAGCCGACGAAGGCCGGCCTCGTCACGGACATCAGGATTGGAAGGCTCGGGCGCCTCGCACACAAGTTGCAGAAGAACGGCGAGGAGACGCTCCTCGTGGCGACCGCGCTCGGGCAGTACGTTGCTCCTTCGGGCGCTCTCGCACTCGTCTCGTCGTCGGCGTCGACTTGGCAGCGGTGGCGAATCAGGCGCTCATTCTCGGTCGATACGCGCGCACGTCGTTCCAGGCTGTACGACGTGATGTCGCACCTGCATCAGGAAGCGCTGCAGGCAATCCGCGAAGTACTGCCGAGCACCTACGACGACGTCGCCGACTTATGGGTGGAGCTGCTGCTCGCGCTGCCCCAGGCGTGGCGGCGCTACGGACATCCGTTTGACGAGAACCTCGCCGGCGAGTTCGGTCGTTTCGGGTTCGGGCCAGTCGACCAAGCGGCGAAGAGCTTGTACATCGAGGCGCGTGAAGCGACGAAGTCGATGGACGACATCGCGGCCGACGCGTTCATGCTTCCCGATCGAATCGCGCAGCGAAGCCTCGACTACGACGCGCCCGCGCTGCTGCTGCGAATGCTCGCCCTGTACGTCGAGCTGTACCCGACTGCCGCGGACGTCGAGAACGGGCGGCTACGCGATCGACTCCTCGATCTCATCTACGCGCTGCCGCCGCAGCTCGGCCGATCGATCGAGTACGGCGTGCACAAGCTCGACCTTCCGGCCTCCGAGCGTGAGCGGGCGGCGGCACGCTTGAAGCTGATCTTTCGGACAATCGCAGAGCGCGCCAAGGCGATCGCCGACCATGACCCGACGAATTCGGCTCGTGTTGGCAAGGTCAACAGCTCCTGGGCGGAGATCCTTGGAAGCTGGCGTCCCGAGGAAGACAGGCAAGAGGAGTGGCCGAACCTGCCGGTGGAGGAGCTGGCGCGCATCCAGGCGCACAACGCTTCGGTCGACGTCCTCGTCGAGCTGAAGGCGGATCTCGAACGCACCCGCGACGCCTGGAGATTCGGTCTCGCCTACTGGGCGCTCCACCGCCTCAAAGAGACCGAGGATCAGTCGTGGTCGGAAGTCCTCAGAGTCTTCGTGCCGTGGCTCGGCTCGGTCGAGCGGATGGCAACCGAAGCGAGCGACGTCATCCAGATGGATCTCGACACGCGCCTTTTCCTCCAGTGGCACCAAACGACCGTGCAGGTGAGTTGGGCGGCGCCCCGAGCGTTCATCGTTTTTACTTTGCTCGAGCACGCACCCGACCAGATCCCGCCTGACATCGGCGTGCCGAGCTTCCTTCGCGGAACGATGTCCACCGAAATCGAGCAGATGCTCGACACAGCCGCCGCTGACCGCGACCTCTGGCAGCTCCTCGGAGGCGCCGCCGCCGATCTGGATGAACGGGTGGCGGCCCTGCGGCTAACCATCCAGAACGCGGGGCGCGCAGCGCGCGAAGAGCTTGGTCTGCCGGGCAACTAGCCCCAGGCACGCCTCCCCGCGACGCCGTTTTGAACGCGAAAGCTCCATAAACGGCTCCATACCCACCGCACGCTGCTAACCCTGCAAGTCGACCTGAACGCGAAGGCGCCGACGTGCGGCGTTTTTGCAGAGCCCTCTGACGGACTCGAACCGTCGACCCCCTCCTTACCATGCAGCATTCGCCGCAATCGGTGGCAATCGTCGGCAACGGGTCGCAAGTAGCTAAGCGGTTTTCGGCGGAAGAGGCTTTGCCAGCGGTTGCCGACGGTTGCGACCGCTCTGCTCCATTAGTGCTCCACGATTCATCGTCTTCTCTGACAACGAAGAAGGCCTCCGCTGCCGCGCGAGCTAGCGTTTGAGATGCGATGAATCTAAGGCCGCGTCTGCCCTCGCGCGAGGAGGTGTTCGGAGCGCTCGCGAGCGTGGCGGCGGTTGCCGTGGTCACGGGGGCGATCGAGCTGCTGAAGCCGCACGTTCCGGTGCTGAGCTTGGGTGTGCTCTACATCTTCGCGGTCCTGCCGATCGCGATCGTCTGGGGTCTCGCGTTTGGGATCGTGGTCGCGGTGGCGTCGATGCTGGCGCTGAACTTTTTCTTCTTGCCGCCGCTGTACACGTTCACGCTCGCGGATTCGCGGAACTGGTTCGCGCTGGCTGTGTTTCTTGTGACAGCGGTCGTGGTGAGCGAGCTGGCTGCGCGCTCTCGGCGGCAAGCGCGAGAATCGGCGTTGCTGGCGCGGATCGCCACGTCGCTGCTGGCGCAGGGCAGTGTGAGCACAGAGCTCGAGCGGATTGCGGCCGAGGCGGCGCAGGCGTTGCAGGTGGAGCGAGCGCGAATTCAGGTGGAGGCGGACGGGCCGCTGGAGCGTGGCAGCGAGTCGTATCCGCTGGCCGCTGGTGACCGGGAAGTGGGGACGATCTATCTGGACGGTGCGAGCGAGCGGAACGCGCGGGCCCGCCGGCGGTTGCTGCCCGCGTTGGCGTCGCTTCTGGGGGTGGCGATCGATCGCGAGCGGCTGGCGCGCGAGGCGTACGAAGCGGAGGCGTTGCGTCGCAGCGATGCGATGAAGACGGCGCTGTTGCGGGCGGTGAGTCACGATCTGCGCTCGCCGTTGATGGCGATCTTGACGTCGGCTGGAGCGCTAGTGCACGGTGATCTCTCGCTTGAGCCGGCTGACCGGCGCGAGCTGGGGGAGACGATCCTTGGTGAGGCGGAGCGGCTCGATCGGCTGGTGAGCAATCTGCTCGACTTGTCACGGTTGCAGGCGGGTGCGGCGAATCCGGAGCCGGAGACCTCGACGATCGAGGATCTTGTCTTGCAGGCGTTGGATGGCGTGGAGGCTGCCGGGGACCGGATCGAGGTGTCGCTGCCTGACGACTCGGCGAGCGTGCGCGTCGACGCGCATCAGGTCGAGCGCGTGCTCGCGAACCTGGTCGAGAACGCACTGCACTACTCACCGCCGTCCGAGCCAGTGCGTGTACAGGTGAGCGAGAGCGGGTCGGAAGTGACGGTGCGGGTGATCGACCGCGGGCCGGGGATTGCCCCAGGGGAGGGTGAGCGAATCTTCGAGCCGTTCCAGCGAGGGTCGCGTACCGGGGACGTGCGCGGCGCCGGGTTGGGGTTGGCGATCGCACGCGGCTTCGCGGAGGCGAACGGCGGTCGGGTGTGGGCGGAGTCGCGTGAGGGTCAGGGGGCGACCTTCGTGCTTGCGCTCCCGGTTGTGCCAACTGTCGCCGAGGTGCCGGCGTGAAGAACGGTGCGCTCGTGCTTGTGGTCGACGACGAGCGGCAGATTCTGCGCGCGTTGCGTACGAGCTTGCGAGGTGCTGGCTATGAGGTCGAGACGGCGGACTCGGTCGAGTCGGCGCTTGCTGCCGCGGGGATGCGCCCGCCTGAGGCGGTGATCCTCGATCTGGTCTTGCCGGACGGGACCGGCACGGATGTTGCGCGTGAGCTGCGGAGGTGGAGTTCGGCACCGATCATCGTGCTGTCGGCGGTGGGGGAGGAGCGCGAGAAGGTCGAAGCGCTCGACGCCGGCGCCGATGACTACGTGACGAAGCCGGTCGGGATCGACGAGCTGCTGGCGCGGCTGCGGGCGGTGATGCGACGAACGGCGCCGTCGGGTGAGCCGGTGACCACGATTGGTGAGCTGGTCGTGGACTTGCAGAAGCGGCTGGTGACGATTGCAGGTAGGCAGGTGCGTCTGACGCCGCATCAGTTCGATCTGTTGCGCGTGTTCGCGGTGAACGAGGGGAAGCTGCTGACCCACCGGATGTTGTTGCAGGAGGTGTGGGGTCCGGGCTATGGGAGCGAGTCGAACCTGCTGCAGGTGAACGTTTCGCAGTTGCGGCGGAAGATCGAGCCCGACCGTGCACATCCGCAGTACTTGCTGACCGAGCCAGGGGCGGGCTACCGGCTCGTCGCGCCGAGCTAGAGCTTCAGGGTTTCTTCAGGTCCGGGGCCGCAACCTTCAGGCGGCTCACAGCGCGTGCGGCCTAGCGTCGATGGCATGTACGACTTGGCCGCGATCGGGATCGCCGCGCTCTGTTTCGCGTGCGTGTTTGCGCTGCTCTACGTGTTGGAGCGCGTCTGATGTCGGCGGCGGACGCATTTGGGTTGGCGATCTCGGCGCTTGTGCTCGCATATCTCGTGTACGCGCTCTTTCGCGGGGAGCGGTTCTAGGTGAGCGGGCAGGGAATCGCCCAACTTCTTGTCTGGTGCGCGGTGCTGATCGCGCTCGCCTATCCGCTCGGTCTGTACATGGCGCGCGTCTATATGGGTGAGCGCTTCCTCGCCGGCCGCTGGTTTGGCGGGTTGAGGTTGATCGAGCGCGGCTTCTACCGCGCGGTTCGCACCGATCCGCGTCGCGAGCAGGACTGGAAGAGCTACGCGAAGACGGTGCTCGTGTTCAGCGCCGTCTTCTGGGTCGTCGTCTACGCGTTCCAGCGGTTGCAGGGCCACTTGTTCCTGAACCCGGACCACTTGCCGGGGGTTCCGTCGCACATCGCGCTCAACACCGCTTCGAGCTTCATCACGAACACGAACTGGCAGTACTACGGCGGCGAGTCGACGATGTCGTATCTGACGCAGATCGCTGCGCTCGCCGGCCAGCAGTTCGTCTCGGCGGCGGCGGGGATGGCCGTGCTGGCGGCGGTCGTGCGTGGGCTCGCGCGCCGCTCGACGAAGGAGCTGGGCAACTTCTGGGTCGACCTGTACCGCTCGACGGTCTACATCTTGCTGCCGCTGTCGCTGATTCTGGCGGTGGTCCTCGTCTCGCAGGGAGTACCGCAGACCTTCGGCGGTCACATCAGTGCGCACACCCTGGAGGGAGTGGCGCAGACGATCGCGCGCGGCCCGGTGGCGTTGATGGTCGCGATCAAGCAGCTGGGCACTAACGGCGGCGGCTTTTTCAACTCGAACTCGGCGGTGCCGTTTGAGAACCCGAACGGGCTGACGAACTTGCTCGAGTCGCTCTCGATTCTGCTGATCCCGGCGGCGCAGGTGTTCATGTTCGGGAAGATGGTGCTCGCTCGCCGCCACGCCTGGATGGTGTTCGCGGCGATGTTCGCGATGTTCGCGGTCGGGCTTGCGATCGCGTTCCCAGCCGAGCAGCATGGCTCACAGGTCCTGCGCGCGTCCGGGGTAAACATCACCCAGGGGCACGGCCAGTCGGGCGGCAACATGTCCGACAAGGAGGTCCGCTTCGGGATCGCGGACAGCGCGCTCTGGGCGACCGCGACGACCGACGCCTCGAACGGCTCGGTCAACAGCGGCCACGACGCCTACACACCGGTCGGCGGGGCGGTGCCGCTGGTGAACATCTTCGTCGGCGAGGTGATCTTCGGCGGCGTCGGCTCCGGCCTGTACGGGATGTTCTTCTACATCATCATCGCCGTCTTTGTCGCCGGTTTGATGGTCGGCCGCACGCCCGAATACCTGGGCAAGAAGATCGAGGCGCGTGAGATCAAATACGCGGCCGTCGGTGCGCTCTTCGTGCCGACGATGGCGCTGGCGTTCACGGCCGTCTCGGTCGTCACGCACGCCGGGCTCGGCTCGATCTTCAACCCGGGCGCGCACGGCTTCAGCGAGGCGCTGTACGCGTACACCTCGCAGTCCAACAACAACGGCAGCGCCTTCGCTGGCTACGGCGCCACCAGCTTCTCCGCGTCGCTCGGCTCGGTCGCGATGCTGTTCGGCCGGTTCGTACCGTTGCTGGCGGCGCTCGCGATCGGCGGCTCGCTCGCCGCCAAGAAGAGCGCCCCCGTTTCCGCCGGCACCTTCCGCACCGACGGGGCAACCTTTGCCGTCCTGCTCGTCGGTGTGATCGTGCTCACCGCCGGGCTGATGGTCTTCCCGGCCTTGACGCTCGGCCCGATCGTCGAGGGGCTGACGCACTGATGCTGCGCGACCTCAAGTCGTCGGTCGTCGCCGTGGTCGTGATCACGGTCGTGTTCGGGCTCGGGCTGCCGGCGCTCTTCACCGGTTTCGCCCAGCTCGCGTTCGCCCATCAGGCTGACGGCAGCCTGGTCACCGTTAACGGAACGGTGGTCGGCTCGCGGCTGGTCGCCCAGGCGTTCACGAAGCCGCAGTTCTTCCACGAGCGGCCTTCGGGCAGCACACCCGCCTACAACGGCGCCGGCACCACTTTTGCGAATCTCGGTCCCACCAACCCCGCGCTCGCGAAGGCGGTGCGCCAGCGCGCGGAGGCGATTCTGAAACTGGAAGCCCCATATAACCCGGGGCTGACGATCCATCAGATCCCCGTCGACGCCGTAACGACCTCCGGCTCCGGTGTCGATCCCGACATCTCGCCCGCCTACGCTCAACTGCAGGCACGCCGTGTCGCGGCCGTCCGCCATCTGCCGCTTGCCAACGTTGAGCGGTTGATCGACCAGCACACCGACGGGCGCTCGCTCGGGTTCTTCGGCGAGCCGGGTGTGAACGTGCTCGAGCTGAACCTTGCCCTCGACCAGGCGGGACACTGATGGCACGCCAGGCGGCGAGCATCTTCTCGCGTGAGCTTGCCCTCGCCGCGGTCAAGGACTCATTCCCCAAACTCGACCCGCGCCTGCAGCTGAAGAACCCGGTGATGTTCATCGTCGAGCTCGGAAGCGTGATCACGACCGGGATCTTCATCATCGACCTCGCCCGCGGGCGGACCGGGCAGTTGTGGTTCGTCGGCGTGATCGCGATCTGGCTCTGGCTGACGGTGCTGTTTGCGAACTTCGCTGAGGCGATCGCCGAAGGGCGCGGCAAAGCGCAAGCGAACGCGCTGCGCGCGACGCGCACGACCACCACCGCTCTCCGCCGCAGCGCCGACGGCCACCTGGAAGATGTGCCCGCGCCGGAGCTGCAGAAGGGCGACGTGATCATTGTCGAGGCGGGCATGGTCATCCCCGCCGACGGCGAGATCATCGAAGGCGTCGGCTCGGTCGACGAATCGGCGATCACCGGAGAGTCGGCACCGGTGATCCGCGAGGCAGGCGGCGACCGCTCCGCCGTCACCGGCGGCACCAAACTGCTCTCCGACCGCCTCGTCATCGAGGTCACTCAGGAGCCGGGGCAGTCGTTCCTCGACCGGATGATCGCGCTCGTCGAAGGCGCGGAGCGACGCAAGACCCCGAACGAGATCGCGCTCAACATCCTGCTCGCCGGGCTGACGATCACCTTCGTCGCCGCCGTCGTCACCCTGCGACCGTACGCGCTCTACGCCGGCACCAACCTCTCCCAGACCGTGCTGATCGCGCTGCTCGTGGCGCTGATCCCGACCACGATCGGCGCGCTGCTGTCCGCGATCGGGATCGCCGGCATGGACCGGCTCGTCCAGCGCAACGTGCTCGCCATGTCCGGGCGCGCGGTCGAGGCCTCCGGCGACGTCGACGTACTGCTCCTCGACAAGACGGGCACGATCACGCTCGGCAACCGACAGGCGGCCGAGTTCATCACCGTCGACGGAGTCACCCCGCTCGAGCTCGCCGAGATCGCTCAGCTCGCCTCGCTCGCCGACGAGACACCGGAGGGCCGCTCGATCGTCGTGCTCGCCAAGGAGCAGTACGGGATGCGTGGCCGCGAGCTGGCCGACCACGGCGCGACGTTCGTCCCCTTCTCGGCGACAACGCGCATGAGTGGTGTCGACATCGACGGCAAGCGGCTGCGCAAGGGCGCAGCCGATGCGATTAAGCGCTTCGTCGAAGAGCAGGGCGGACGGCCGCCGGTGCAGCTCGACGAAGCAGTCAACCGGGTCGCCCGCGCCGGCGGCACGCCACTGGTCGTCGCTCAGGACAACTGGGTCCTCGGCGTCGTCCACCTGAAAGACATCGTCAAAGGCGGCATGCGCGAGCGCTTCGACGAGCTACGCCGGATGGGGATCCGCACCGTGATGATCACCGGCGACAACCCCGTCACCGCCGCCGTCATCGCCGAGGAAGCCGGCGTCGACGACTTCCTCGCCGAGGCGACCCCCGAGGCGAAGATGGCGCTGATCAAGGAGGAGCAGGCCAAGGGCCGCCTCGTCGCGATGACCGGGGACGGCACCAACGACGCCCCGGCACTCGCGCAGGCCGACGTCGGCGTCGCCATGAACACCGGCACCTCCGCCGCTAAGGAGGCTGGCAACATGGTCGACCTCGACTCCAACCCGACGAAGCTGATCGAGATCGTCGAGGTCGGCAAGCAGCTCCTGATCACGCGCGGCGCGCTGACGACGTTCTCGATCGCAAACGACCTCGCCAAGTACTTCGCGATCCTGCCGGCGATCTTCGCCTTCACCTACGCGTCGAGGCCGGGCGCACGCGGGCCGCTGAACACGCTCAACGTCATGCACCTCGGCGACCCGAAGAGCGCCATCATCTCCGCGATCGTCTTCAACGCGCTGATCATCCCCGCGCTCGTCCCGCTCGCTCTGCGCGGCGTCAAATATCGCGCGATCGGCGCCACCGCCCTGCTGCGCCGCAACCTCCTGATCTACGGACTCGGCGGCATGATCCTGCCCTTCATCGGGATCAAGCTAATCGACCTCGTCGTACACAACCTGCTGGGGGCATGAGTGCCCGGCCACTACCGGATCCTGCTCGGCATGGCCGCAGGGGTCGGCAAGACCTACCGCATGCTGCAAGAAGGACAGCAGGCGCAGAAGGAAGGCCGTGACGTCGTCATCGGCTACCTCGAGCCGCACGACCGCCCCGAGACAACCGAACTCGCAGAAGGGCTCGAAGTCGTGCCCCGCCTCCGCGCCGAGCGCGGCGGCCTCGAGCTCGCCGAGATGGACGCCGGTGCCGTTATCGCCCGCAAGCCCGAACTCGCCCTCGTCGACGAGCTCGCGCACACAAACGCACCCGGGATGCGCAACGAGAAGCGCCACCAGGACATCGACGAGATCCTCGCCGCCGGCATCGACGTCATCTCGACCGTCAACGTTCAGCACCTCGAAAGCCTCAACGACACCATCTTCGAACTCACCGACGTCCGCGTCCGCGAGACCTTCCCCGACCGCGTCCTCGACGAAGCCGACGAAGTCGTGCTCGTCGACCTCACCCCGGAAACGCTCCAGCAGCGACTCGAAGCCGGCAAGGTCTACCCCAAGGACCGCGCCGACGTCGCCCTCACCAACTTCTTCCGGCTAGAGAACCTGAGCTCGCTGCGCGAGCTCGCCCTGCGCGAAGTCGCCGAAGACGTCGAGCACCGCCGCCAAACCGACATCCTCAACCCGCTCAGCCAGCAGGCAGTCGCCGAGCGCGTGCTCGCGCTGATCGAGCCGCAACCGAAGTCGCAACGGATCCTCCGCCGCGCCTGGCGCTCCGCACAGCGGCTCGGCGGCGAGATCGACGCCCTCTGGGTCAGACCAACAGGCCGCGAGATGACCACAGAGGAAGCCACACAGCTCGCCGCACTGCGACGGCTCGCGAGCGTGCTCGGCATTCACTTCCTCGAACAAGAAGGCGACGACCTCGTCGCCGTCGTCCGCCGCGTCGCCGCCGAGCGCGGCTCCACCTACATCTTCGTCGGCACCCCTGACGAATCGCGCCGGCGCGAGATCTTCGGCGGCTCACTCCTCTCCCGCATGGTGCGCGAGCTCCCCGGCATCGACATCCGCGTCGTCGCCAACCGCGCCGACCGCCCCGACGGCACAGGACCACCGCAGCCGTGATCGCGCTCGTCGCCATCCTGTCCGCACTCGTCGTGGCGCTCGCGGGTGCGCTTGCCTACCGCAGCCGGCCGCCTCGACAACTGCGCACGCCGCGTACCGCGCGACGGATCCTGCTGCCCTTCACCGGCGACAATCTCGACCCAACCGTCCTCGCCGCCGCCATCCGGATCGCCCGCGCCGACGACGCGGTGCTCGTCCCTGCCTACCTCCTGCGCGTCCCGCTCGAGTACGCCGAAGACTCACCACTCAGCAAAGAAGTCGCCGTCGCGATGCCGCTCCTCGAAGCAGTCGAGCACACCGCACTCCGCTGCGGCGTCCCCGTCGACGCGCGCATCGAAAAGGGACGCACCCCGACGCACGCGCTCAGCCGCCTCTGGGCGGTCGAGCAATTCGATCGCGTCATCGCGCCCGCTCCGACCACGACCCGCAACGGCGCTGGCGGCTTCACACCCAAAGACCTCACCTGGATCCTCGCCAACGCACCCGCCGAAACGCTCGTCCTCAAACCCGCCCCCGAAGACGAAACCGACATTTCCCCAAGCCCGAGCCCGCACCGAAGATGGACGCCAGCGCTCAACTAACCGCACGGGAGAAGCGCCACGAGTTCGACGACGAAGTCGAACACCTCCTCACGCGACTCCCACCACCGGCCCCGTCCCACCCCTACCGGCAGATCCTGCTCGCCTACGACGGATCACCGGGAGCACGCGCCGCGCTCGAACGCGTCGCCGCCGTCACCACCAGCGAGACGGCGGTGACGGTGATCACCGTCATCCCATTCGAATCGGTCGGCGCCAGCCCCGACCCGATCAAGCCCGAGCTACGCGACTGGCAGTGGCACGCGCTCACCGAAGCAACAGCCCTCCTCGAGCAGCGCGGCATCAAAGCGTTCATCGAGGCCGCCGCCGGCGACCCAGCCCCGGTCATCGGCGAGGTCGCGCGAACACTCGACGCCGACCTCGTCATCCTCGGCCGCGGCCACGACAAGTGGTGGCATCCATCGCTCAAGCGACGGTCGGTCCGCCGTGTGCTCCTCCGAACGCTCGCCTGCGACGCACTCGTTGTCTCGCCCTGAACGGGCAGGAAAACCCTCCCACTATGAGAGGGGGTCACCCGGTCCCCGACGTGTTTTTCGACTCCGAGGAGGTGCCGTGATGGTGCAGCAGGGACAGGTGTTCAAGCTGAAGACGAAGGGCGAAGACGGCAAGCCGTTGTGGGCGTATCGGTATCGGCTTCAGGGCCGCGGCTCCGGCCGCCGCCAGGTCGGCGGCTTCGCGACGCAGACAGAGGCGCAACGGGCGCTACGGAAAGCGCTCGACCGGTTGCTTCCGGGCGGACGGACGGCGACGCTGACCCTGGCCGAGTTCGTAGACGAATACCTGCACGCGCACCCGGGGCTTCCGGTGACCGTGTCGAAGTTGCGCTGGCTGCTGGGGAAGGCAACCGCGGCGCTGGGAGAGGTACGGCTGATCGACCTCACACCCGAGCAGGTATGCAGCTGGCGGATGACCATCCCCGAAGGTCATCGCTACGAAGCGACGCAGGCGCTTCGGCAGGTGCTCAACCGTGCCGTGGCCTGGGAACTGCTCGACTCCAACCCGGCAAAGCGCGGCGTTCCGAACCCGCTGCGCCGCAGTCTGGAGAAGCGGCCGTTCGAAACGTGGCAGCAGATCGAAGCGGTAGCCGCACAGCTCGGGCCCGTGCACGGGCCGATGGTCGTGTTCGCAGCGGCCACCGGGCTGCGTCCCGCCGAGCTGTTTGCGCTGGAACATCGCGACCTCGACTTCAAGGAGGGCGCGGTCTACGTCCGTCGCGCGTACGCGAATGGACGCGTATGGCATGTGAAGACCCGGCGGAGTATGCGCGGGTGCCTATGCAAGGGATCGCGCTCGAGGCCCTGCGGCGGATGCCGCCGAACGAGAGCCCGCTCGTGTTCCCGAACTCGAGCGGCGGCTACATCGACCTCCACAACTTCCGCCAGCGCCACTGGCGGCCGGCGCTCGTCAAAGCCGGCATCGAGCCGCTCCGGCAGCCCTATGACCTGCGTCACACCTACGCGACCTTCGCGCTTCGCGCCGGCCTCTCAGCCTTCGCGCTCTCCCGCTACATGGGGACGAGCCTGGCGATGATCGATCTTCACTACGGTCACCTAGCAAGCGACGGTCGCGAGCACGCAGTCGCGCTGCTCGACGCGCTCGCCCGCGAGAAGCTCGTGGACGCTGGGTGGACACCGTCGCCGCCACGTGCAAACCCGCCCAGCAACAGGCACTGCCGGCCACGCCGCACCGAGAAATCACACTCGCGTGGACGTTCGGTGGACATCGGACGCAGCACGCCGCATCGAACACGAGATGAAAGGAGTCGCTGAGCAGGGAAGAAACGAAGCCCTCTGACGGGCTCGAACCGTCGACCCCCTCCTTACCATCCTGCAGCTCGGGTCGCGAGCGCCGTGCGGAGGATGGCGTCGAAGCGCCTTGTGCTGACCCGGCGACCCCGCAACCTGTCCCCAAGACCTGTCCCCAGTTCGCGCGCGGCGACCGTCGGGAACGTCGAGAGGATCGCGGCCCGCACGTTCTAGGTTCCCAGGGTTGCGATCGGCTCGAGGTCGGTCGGCGTGATGTCGGTGCCGCCGACGAGCGTGAGCGTGGGCGGCGTGCCGTTCGGTTCCTCGGGCGCGTCCAGCGGCAGCGGGCTCTCACTCACGGCGTGCAACCGGCTGGTCCAGCTCGAGTCATGGTGCCCGTGTCTGCGGGACTGCTCCGATCGTTTGGTCATACCAAACCTTCTATCCGCGGCGGCTGCGGCATTAACGGAGGCGTGCGTTCTACTGGTGCGTCCGGGCTAGAGAGCCACTCGGATCGCTTCACGTCTTCTCCAACAGGGACTGTAGCGGAGGTTGGCTCGTGGCGGCCGTGAACGCGCGCACGAAGAATGCGTTCAGGCGTCGCAGTTCGGCCAGGTAGCGTGCGCTGAGGCGCGGCGTCGCGTGGGCGAGCAGCGACGTGACGGTGAGCCGAACGTGCGGAGATGCGGCGGCGATTGCCTGCGCTTCGGCGATCGGAAAGTACCTGTCCTGCGGTGCGGTCGCGATCTCGACGCGAGCGTGAAGGCGCTGCGCGACGTGTACGGGCGACAGGGAGACGGCCGCGGAACGGACATGGGCCGGCAGGGCCTCGTAGAGGCGGTCGAAGCGTCCGGGATCCGTGTTGGCGAGCAGGTCGTACAGCCGTACGCCATCGGCACCCGCTTCGCGAAAGGCGCGCTCGGGCAGTTCGATCGCACCACCCGAGTCGGGGTCGAGCGCGCGCAGATCGCGGCAGAGAGCCGATGTCGCCGGGGTGACGGCAAGCATTGCGGCCAGAGAGCGAGCGAGGCCGACGCGCAGATACGACGGCGCAGCATGGTGCCCGAGCTGCTTCCCGTTTCGATAGGTGCCGGTTGTCGCGAGCCGCATAACCTCGGCGAGATCGCCGAACGGCGCGACGCAGGCGACTACCGAGACACGGCTCTGCAGACGCGGGTCGGCGGCTAGAAGCAGCGCGAGGGTTGCGCCGATCGACACGCCGACGAGGGCGACCCGACCGTCGACCGATCCGGCTGATCCTGCCGCCTCCTCCGCAACGGCGACCGCGCACGCAAGCGTCTGCGGCGAGAGCTCGCCCCCGGCGACCCCGGGAAGGTCGGGGATGACGACACGGACTCCCGCGCGCGCGAACGCGACGCCTAGTCGCTGCACCGTGGTGTGGGTCCGTCCGTCCGGCGTTGCGCCGTTCATGAACATGAGCGCGGGCCATGGCGGGCTGGTCGCGGGTCGAACTACGGTGGTCGGGATCCCGGCGACGGACGTGTCACTCGCGGTCGGCTGCCTGCCGATGCGTGCCCACAAGGAGGCGCCGGGCAGCGAGAGCGCCGTGCCGAGGATCGCGAGTGCCTGCGCCTGGACGCGGAGCGAGCTTCTAGACCGTTGTGGCATGACTCCAGCGCCGCCGTTGCGTGGTCAGGAGCGTCGATCCGGCCGTACCGACGACGGCCGCGACGAGCGCGCTGAAGGTGAGCAGCATGCCCGACGCGAGCGAAAAGTTGATCGCCGCCCGTGCCGACGCGCCGAGCGCGAGCAGGACAACAGACGTGGTGCCGATGTTGACGATCGCGCCACCCGCGGTGACCGGCAAGATGGACGTCGCCGCCGCGAGGCAAATCACGACGAGTGCGAACGACGGTGAGAACCCCCCGCCGAGCGCGCTCAGGAGCAAGGTGCCAGCGAGCGCTCGCATCGACCAGCAGCCGAAGAGGAAACCGCCCGCCACGGCCGTCGAGTGAGAGAGCCGCGCCTGGTCGCCGACGCGCTTGAGCGATCGCTGCACGCGGTCCGAACGATCGACGAACGGGAGGCGGACGAGCCCCGGGCCGAGGGCGAGGGCCGTGACGCAGCCGACGCAGAAGAGCAGCACCACGATCAGCGGTGCGAGGAAGATGCGCTGACTGGTCGCAAGCGCGGCGATGGCCAACGGGAGCATGGCGACGGCGTCCACCATGCCGAGCAAGACGATCGAGAGCGCGATGGTGTCCAGGTCGAGTCGCACCCCGCCGAGTCGACGTAGTGTCCAGATCTTTATGACGTAGTCGAGACGGAATGGAAGCACCGCCCCGCTCGCGGCTGCCGCGCCGCACGCCGCCAAGCAGCGGCTTCGGTCAGGTCGGTCGCCCGGGAACAGCCATTGCCACCCAAGGGCGCGGAGGAAGAAGCTTGCGAGGTAGGCGGCGGATGCGCCAAGGACGAGCGCGACGTTCGCCTGCTGCAACGGCCAGTCGGTGGTCGTGAGTCGCCGCCCGGCGAGGAAGCACGCAGCGACCACGACGAGTGAGAACGTGATGCCTGCGCCAACCCGGAAATGCTGCCGGCCCGTGCTTCTGCTCACGGCCTCTGTCATGCCCGCGGAAGCACGTAGAAGACGATCGTCGAGTACTGGCAGACCACGGCTGCTATCACCAGCAGGTGGAAGACCTCGTGATACCCGAACGTCGCAGGCGCCGGATTCGGCCGCTGCCGCACGTAGACGACGGCTCCGGCGCTGTACGCGATCCCGCCTGCGAGCAGCAGGAATGTCCCCGGCAGCCCGATCCCGCGGGCGATCTGAGGGAGAACGATCATCGCCGCCCAGCCGAGTGCGATGCTGATCGCAGCCGGGACCCACGTCGGCGCTCTTGCCCACGCCAGCTTGACCGTCGCCGCGAGGCACGCGCCGCCCCAAACAGTGGCGAGAATCGGCAACCGCCACCCGCGATGCACGACGAGCAACCCGATCGGCGCATACGTCGCGGCGATGAGTCCGTAGATCATCGCGTGGTCGAGCCGGCCGAGTCGTCGCGCGGCCTGAGCCGACCACGAGCCGCGGTGGAACATGCTGCTGATGCCGAACATCACAGCGACGCTCAGGGCGAAGGCCGTCCCTGCCACCCGCGCGAGGCCGCCGTCGGTCGTCAGGGCAACCGCAACCGCAACCGGAGCTGCTACGAAGAAGGCGATCTGGTGTGACAACCCCCTGAAGCGCGGGCGCGGGCGACCGTCGCACGTGGTCGCGAACCTCGTAGCCGCTACTGTGGGCACGCGCGACTCTCGCGACGGCTCGGCGGATGCTGCCGCGAGACGAGGCGATCGGTGCGGCGATCCCGCTTTGGGGAGAGAGACCAGGGATCGCCGCCCAGCCGCCGCGCGCATCTGTGTGTTTCTTTCGACTTCTGGATCGAAGAGGTTGTGTCGATCGTCTGTCAGCGAAGTGAGTTTCTTCTCGCGCGCGAGGCCGCCGATCACCGTTCGCGCGGTCGTCACTGTCAGCCGCTCGATCGCCTGGATGTAGTTGCCGGTCTCGTCTGCGAGTCGAGCGATCAGGGCGGTCATCAATCCTCCCGAGTCGAAGCCTCAATACCGACCATTCGGTTGAGGTCGGCCTACATAGCTCCAACCCAACTGGCTGCGGGAGGACGTCCGCGGCACCGGGGGCTTATGGCGCCACAACCGGACGATAGCAGCGGAATCTATGTGATACCGCTGCTTCGAGAACTGGGTCGATGTACGGGACCCGAGCGCGCTCATTCCCGCGGAGCGTAAAAGGGAGTAGGGTGGAACCCGACTCTGCGTGCCAGGACGCCGGCCGAGGCCCGACGATGTCGACGCGCCACACAGCGCGCGAGGTGAGGGACCGAGGCAAACAGAGTTCGACGCGCAGGGTCAGTCTCTTCAGCCCAGTACGATCCACCCGCCCGTCGGAAGGACGTGGTTGCTGCGTCATCCCGTACGGAGATTGAGCTCGTTCAGGACATCGGCGCGGACTACGCCGTCAAGTATGGATTCTCGAGCCCGGACGAGGCGGGCGACTACTTTTTCAAGTCGGGCCGCGGCATATCGCACGAGGTCGTCGAGGCAATCGCGGAACACAAGGACGAGCCGGCCTGGATGCGTCAAGCCGACCCAGAAGCAGGCCGAGTCCTGGGAGGACCTCCCCGCCGACATCAAGGAGACCTGGGACAAGCTCGGGATACCCGAGGCGGAGAAGAAGTACCTCGCCGGCGTCGGCGCGCAGTACGAAAGCGAGGTCGTCTACCGCAAGTTGCAGGAAAGCCTGACCGCACAGGGAGTGCTCTTCCTCGACATGGACTCGGGCCTCCGCGAGCACGAGGAGATCGTCAAGAAGTACTTCGGCACGATCATCCCGTCGAACGACAACAAGTTCGCCGCCCTGAACACCGCAGTCTGGTCAGGCGGTTCATTCATCTACGTGCCACCGGGCGTCCGCATCGAACTGCCGCTCCAGGCCTACTTCCGAATCAACGCCGAGAACATGGGTCAGTTCGAACAGACGTTGATCATCGTCGACGAGGACGCCTATGTGCACTACGTCGAAAGGTTGCACGGCTCCGATTTACTCAACCGACTCGCTGCACTCGGCGGTGGTCGAGATCGTCGTCAAGAAGGGCGGCCGCTGCCGCTACACGACGATCCAGAACTGGTCGAACAACGTCTACAACCTCGTCACTAAGCGCGCCGTCGCGTACGAGCACGCGACGATGGAGTGGGTTGACGGAAACCTCGGGTCGAAGCTGACGATGGAAAAGTACCCGGCGGTCTGGCTGACGGGCAAGGGCGCGCACGGCGAGGTTCTGTCGATCGCCTTCGCCGGCAAAGGGCAGCACCAGGACGCCGGCGGGAAGATCGTCCACCTCGCGGCGGACACGACCTCGCTGATCACGTCGAAGTCGATCTCCAAGGACGGCGGCCGCGCCGGGTATCGCGGCCTGCTCGAGGTCGCGAAGGGCGCCAGAAACGCGAGGTCGAAGGTCGTCTGCGATGCATTGATCCTCGACGACGCGTCCCGGTCCGACACGTATCCCTACATGCGGATCGACGAGAACGAGGTCGAAGTCGGTCACGAGGCGACCGTCTCGAAGATCGGAGACGAACAGCTCTTCTACCTGATGTCCCGCGGATTGTCGGAGCCCGAAGCCTCCGCGATGGTCGTCGCCGGGTTCGTCGAGCCGATCGTCAAAGAGCTCCCGCTCGAGTACGCGATCGAGATGAACCGCCTGATCCAGATCCAGATGGAAGGCTCCGTCGGCTAGGTTCCAACGCCCCGACTGATCCTTCGCGGCCGTCGCAAAGTCCCGCCGGGGCGTTTCGCAGCCCGGGCGGGACTTTGCGTGCTGAGGGGCACGACTGCCCGTTCAGCAAGGAGCGCGCCGGGCGCGCTCGCGAAACACGAAGGGCATCGGCACGATCGCATGACCGGAAGCCCTTCGCTGTGGGGTGCCCCAACACCCCACTCGATCAATCGCCTGCTCTCCCCTCGCAGGCGGTCGATCGAGTGCTCCGGCGAGAAGGAAGGCTGCGCCGGTGCGACTTGTGCGCCGGACATTGGTTACCCCTGAGGGTTGCAGCTCCAGTTCTTCACGCTCCAGCAAGGCGGGGACAAAATCGCCGACTACGGTCTCGAGTCGGTCGAAACATCTTCCAACCCGCTTTGCTGAGGGCGGAATCGCGGCGCCGTTTCATCTGTGGCCCGCGTCGCCACGCTTATCGACTGAACGTGACCCAGCGACGTTAGCAGGGGCGCAGGGACGGGGACAGCGGTACGTCCAAAAGTTCGCGCAAAGAGCAAGTCTTACCGCGAGGGATCGCGCGCGTCATCGTCCGGCAGTGGCTCGGACTTCTCGGAGACTGGGAAGTCGATGCTGACGGTCTCGTCTTGGCGGCGTTCCTCGATCTTGCCGCGTTGGGTGAGGGCGCGTTTGTCGGCTTGGGTGGGCGGCTGTTCGATCATGAGCGAGAAGCTGCGCGGCCAGAGTCTCCTGGTGGCGACGACGTTTGCTTCGGCGGCGAGCAGGGTGATGTGGGCGGCCAGGTAGATCCAAGAGAGCAGGCCGATCACGAGGCCGAAGGTGCCGTAGACGTTGTTGGCGTGTTTTAGCGTGTGGCCGACGTAGTAGCCGCCGAGTGTTTGCAGCAGCTCGTAGAGGACGCCGGCGGCAATCGCGCCGCCACGCAGTTGCTGCCAGCTGACCTCGCGCGCGGTGAGCAGCCGGAAGCCGAGCCAGAAGAGGCCGATATTGAGCGCGGTAGAGAGGGCGAGCGAGCCGATCTTCCAGGTGAGCCCAAAGCGGGCGCCGACGGTCGCCAGTGCGGCGAGGATCGTGGCGGCGAGCGCGCCGCCGCCGAGCAGTACAAGCAGCAGGAGTGCACGGCCGCGCGCGTGCAGGGGGCGGGTCGGCGTTTGAAGGGGACGCCCCAGAGGTGGTTCATCGCGTTCTGGGAAGCAAGAAAGACGCCCATTCCGGCCCAAAGTGCTGCGGCAAGCCCCAGGATGAGTGCGAGCGTGCTGCCGTGCAGGGATCCGTGGCTGAGCTGCGGCCCGATCACGGGGAACTGGCCGAGCGCCGAGTCGACGATCCTCTGCTCGAGGTGCGGATGCCTCTGGAGGACGAAGCCGAGCACGGTCGTGAGGACGAGCAGCAGCGGGAAGACCGCGAAGAAGCCGTAGTAGGTGATCGTCGCGGCGTGGTAGCCGCCCTGGTCGTCGGCGTACTTCTGCAGCACCGCGAGCGGAAAGCCAATCGAAGGGTGCCGCTGCTGGAAACGATCGAATGCCCGGTACCGGCTGCCGAAAGCGCTCACGAGCCCTGACCTCTAGCGGAGGGCAGGGACGAGCGGTAGCGAGACTGGTCGTAGGCGAGTCGTAGGAGTGGTCTGGTCGCGGTGGGTGAAGCGGGCGTACCTATCGAAGCGCCGAGTTGATCTTTTCGATTGCGCCGCTCTCGGCGGCTTCTCCGCCGCCGGCTGCGTCGGCCACCGACTGGGCGACCTCGACGACAAACTGTCGGTACGAATCCAGCTCGTCCGGCGCCTTCGACGCGAGCGCCGTCTTCGCGCCGCGTAGAGCCGCCAGCGTCTCGGTCTCGACCGCGTCGGGTGAGGATGTGAGGCCGAAACCGGTTCCGTGGATGCTTGCGAGTTCGCGGACGAGGTGGCTCGGGTTGCTCTGCTTGGCCTGGGCGATGTGCTTGCCGAGTGCGCCTGCCTCTTTGAAGGTGTCGAAAAAGCTGCGGTCGCTCAGCGACACGAGCAGGCCGGCGCCGGTGACGCCCTGCTGCAACGACTCCCACTCCTGCGCGGTGAAATCAGCTTTGACGGCCATGATCCTCCCTGGTTCGAAGACAGCCTTCTACTCCCCCGTCGGCAGGGTCCGCAACCTTCGTTCGGGAGCCGGCACTCGGCGACGAAAGGGATCCGCGCCTGCGCTGCGCGATCGAATGAAACCGCGAGCTCCTCATCCGAGGTGGTCCGCGGCGGCGGTCGATAGGGGAGCCTTTCCGTTGGTGTCGGCGCCCGAGAACTCGGCTTGGAAGCGTGCGAGCGCGTTTGAGAACTCGGTCGGGATCAGCCAGACCTTGTTCGAGTCGCCCTGGGCGATTTGCGGCAGCATCTGGAGGTACTGGTAGGCGAGGAGCTTTGGGTCGGCATCGCCGGCGTGGATCGCGCCGAAGACGGTCTCGATCGCTTTTGCTTGCCCTTCGGCGCGCACGATCTGTGATTGCCGGTCCCCCTCGGCGCGCAGGATCGCGCTCTGCTTGGCGCCTTCGGCTTCGAGGATCTGCGACTGCTTGACACCTTCCGCATTGAGAACCGTGGCGCGCTTCTCGCGGTCGGCGCGCATCTGCTTCTCCATCGACTCCTGGATCGAGGCGGGCGGGTCGATCGCCTTCAGCTCGACCCGGTTGACGCGGATGCCCCACTTCCCGGTCGCCTCGTCGAGGACGCCACGCAGCTGCGTGTTGATGTGGTCGCGTGACGTGAGCGTCTTCTCGAGCGCGATCCCGCCGATCACGTTGCGCAGCGTCGTCACGGTCAGCTGTTCGATCGCCTGGATGTAGTTGGCGATCTCGTAGGTCGCGGCCTTGGCGTCGGTCACCTGGAAGTAGATGACGGTGTCGATGTTGACGACGAGGTTGTCCTCGGTGATCACCGGCTGCGGCGGGAAAGAGACGACCTGCTCGCGCAGGTCGAGCAGCGGCCGCAGCCGGTCGACAAACGGCACGACGAGCGCCAGCCCGGGCGAGAGCGTGCGCTGGTACCGCCCGAACCTCTCGATCACGCCGGCGCGCGCCTGCGGCACGATCCGGATCGTGCGCGCGACGACGAGCAACACGAACACAGCGACTGCGAGCAAGACGATCAGGGTGACCATGCGTGTCTCCTGTTCAACGTAGGACGAGCGCCGTGGCGCCGTCGATCTGTGCGACTTCGACCTGCTCTCCGGCCAGCAGTGGTTCGCCGTCGAGGAACGGGCGCGCCGACCACTCCTCGCCGCCGATCTTCACGCGGCCGCCGGAACTGTCGACCTGCTCGAGTACAAGCGCCTTCTGGCCGACGAGTGCGGCCGTGCCTGTGCGGCTAATTGCTGGCAGCCGGATGTGGCGCCGGGCGAGCGGACGCAGCACTGCCACGCAGATCACCGCTACGCCGACGAACGCGAGCAGCGCCCCGACGGCGCCGGTCGCCAGCATGGCGACGAGGGCGGCAACGAGCGCCGCTACCGCGAGCGGGCCGAGGAAGAACAGTCCGGGCGTGAGGACCTCGCCGATTGCCAGCAACGCAGACGCCACCGTCCAGAGTGCCCAGACGGGGATTCCGAGGATCACGCTGCGCGTCCTGCGGCCGCCGCCGCTTGTTCGTTGTGCGGGACGAAGGTCGGCCCGGCCAGCGTGTATGAGCGGTCGCCAATCGAGAGCTTGGCGGAGTCGACACGGTCTGCCGCGAGCCAGGACTGGACCGCGTCGATCACCGCGACGACCGACCGCGACTCCCACTCCGAGCGAACGCGGATTTCGTTGCGCGTGCCGTCGAAGAAGACCGCGGAGCGGCCAAACAACGCTGCGAGGCGCGCCAGCAAAGCGTCCGCCTGGGCGGCGTCTGGGACTGCGACGCGAATCTCGACCATCGACTCTCCCGGCTCGAAGCGCCATCGCCGACCGCGAGATTGAGGTCGGCCGCCGTGCAGCTCCAACCCGCTTCGCTGTGGGAGGATCTTTCGCGGCGCCGATTGTTAGGCGCCGCGCGATCTGTGCTACGCCGATCGCTTCTGGCGCCGCACGAGAAGCGTAGCACTTGTGCGATGCCGCTCAATCGGGCCGCGCTCGTCGACGAGGGCACAGGCGGACGGGTGCGGCGCGCGCCTCATCGAGCTGGACAACGGTAGGGGTACTCCGGTCTTGTGATTCAGGCACGACCGCGATGGCCACCGAGGTTTTGGCCGCTGTGGCTGCCTAGAACCAGCCGCGTCTCTTGAACAGTGTGAAGAGTGCGGCAACGGTCTCGAGTTCTGCACCGATCCCGAGTGCGAGGAACGCCCAGCCGCTGGTGATGTGTCCGACCATCCAGCCGAAGTTTTGACCGAAGAAGCCGGTGATGAACGTGAGCGGCAGGAAGACGGTTGCCATCACGGTCAGTTGTTTCATGACGGAGTTGAGCCGGTTGGAGACGGTGGAGAGGTAGACGTCCATTGAGCTTGTGAGCAGGTCGCGGTAGGTGTCGATCAGGTCGCTGATGCGGAGGAGATGGTCGTAGATGTCGCGGAAGTAGCGCTCGTATTCCTCGGTCATTCCTGGTAGCTCAGCGACGCCGCCGGAGAGGCTGGCGAACATGTCGCGCTGCGGTGTGATTGCTTTGCGCATGCCGACGAGCAGTCGTTTCATCTGGAAGATCTCCTGGAGCTGGGCGTCGCTGGCGTTCAGGAAGGTCTGGTTTTCGAGCTCGTCGATGCGGTCGTCGAAGTCGGTCAGGATCGGGAAGAAGCTGTCGACGAGCGCGTCGATGATCCGGTAGAGCAGCTGGCCCGGGTTGTCGACCGCTTGCTTCCGCTGTACGTAGCGCTGGCGCACCTGGATGAACGCCGGGCAGTCGTCGCGGTGGACGGTGATCAGGAACTTGCCGGTGTAGAAGCAGTGCACCTCGACGAGGCGGTCGTCGTCGGGGACGGCCCCGTAGACAACGATGAAAACGAAGTCGTCGTAGTCGTCGAGCTTGGCGCGCTGGCCGAACTTCTCCGAGTCCTCGACGGCGAGATGGTGGAACTTGAAGACCTCACGGAGGATCGTGTAGTCGGCCGCGTTCGGTTGGTCGACATCGATCCAGAAGAAGACGTCGCCGGCGAGCAGCCGCTCGACGTTCTCACGGCTGAAATGGATCTCTTCGCTGCCGTGCTCGTGGATGACCGTGCAGGTGTTGGGCGCGGTCCGTCTCGCGGCCGCGGCCGGCTCGTCTGTCCGGCCGGCGCTTGCTGCTCCGTTCGTAGCTGGCTCGGGGTCGCTCATCGTGTCCTGCTCGACCGGCGGCTGCGTCGAGAGTGCATCCGGCGCTCGCTCCGCGCGAGCTGAGCTTTCCCCCACGCTGCGATCGCGAAGACACAGCTCACAAACACACCCCAGCCGACGGCGACCGCGATGAGCGGACCCGAATGACGCAGTTCAAAGCCGGCGAACGCAGCGACTGCGGCAGGCCCGGCGACCAGCCGCACCGTGAGTCGGGTGAGTTGCGACATGTAGCTGAGGCTATCGCCGCGGCAGGACACGAGGGTGATGGCGACCGGCGGCGCGTCCAGAATCGCTGCATGGATGACCAACTCGCCGAACGGGCGGAAGAGACGCTCGAGTCGCGCTGGGAAGCCGCCCCTGCCGTCGTCACGGTGATCGGCTTGCAGCTCACGCTCGCGATCGTCAGCCGTCAGCTCGACTGGAAGCTCTGGGGTCTTCCCTGGTGGGTCTGGCTCCTCTCGGTTGGCCCGGAGGCGGTTCTCCTTGTGGCGCTGGCGTGGGAGCCGGCGCTGCGGACGCTCGAGCGGATGGGTCATCGCCGCAACGTCGCGCTCATCCTGCTCGCGATCATCAGCCTCGACAATGGCGTCGCGCTTCTTGCGCTGATCGGATCGCTGATCGGCGGGCACGAGAACAGCGGCGGCCAGCTGCTGCTGAAGGGTACGACGATCTGGGGCACGAACGTGATCGCCTACGGGCTCTGGTTCTGGGGCTTCGACCGCGGCGGGCCGGTCAGGCGCCGGCAGCCGGACCCGCCGCCGCCGGACTTCCAGTTCCCACAGATGGAAAACCCGCAGCTCGCAGCGCCAGGATGGCACCCGCGCCTCGTCGACTATGTCTACGTCTCGTTCACGAACTCGATCGCGTTCAGCCCCACCGACGCGATGCCGCTGAGCGGCTGGGCGAAGCTGCTGATGCTCTCGGAGTCGGCCGTCTCGGCGATCAGCATCCTGCTCGTCACCGCCCGCTCGGTCAACATCTTCAAATAGAAAGCCGCTGCCGGCGATGCGCAACCGCCGGGCATCCGCGCGAGGCCGGATTCACGTGACTGGTGGGCATCGGCACGTCAGACCCGGGGGCGAACCCATGACTGCGCTTCGAGGAACGTGCGTGGCCTCGAGCGACCGGGCGCCGCCTGGGCTGAGCGTTCCGCTACGCTGGACGACCTACGTGGCCGCACTCGTCTGGCCCGATGAAGTTCGTCGGCCTCAACGATTGGCCGGCACGTCCGTTCTCAGCAGCGTGGGCCGGAGCAACCTGGTTGCCGGTCGCGGTGAGGTTCCGTCGCCGCGACGAGAAGTTCGACCGCTATCAGCAGCGCCATCGGTGCTTGGCTTCCCACTCGCGGTTCGCCAGAAGTACTCGGACGACCAAGGCGGTTCTCTCGCCGCGATGATCACGTACTGCGGCTTCTTGCGGTCTTCCGTTGCTGCTGGTGCTCGTCAGCGTGCACGGGTTTCTGCTCAGCGCGCACCCGCACTTACAACGAAGCATCCGACTCGGCGCTCGGGCAGTTCCCGGCGAGCGGACGGGAGCTGCAAGTCGGTGCGTTGTATGGCCGCCGGTCGTCGAACGGGATCGACCTAAAGGCAGAACGACGGATCAACCTGCTCCGCGCAACGCACGCCAAGGCCTCGATCGGCTCGGCTCGGCTCAGCGTTCTCGTACGACCCTCTGCTCGCATCCGTTGGCGGCTGAGCACGGCGGCCGATTTCGAGGTACCAGCGTTCGTCGTCGTCGCGGTGAACGATCCACTCCATTTGATCAATGGCGACCAGAACTTCCCGCCCTTCGTGATGCAGATCGTGCACTCCGACGATAGGTGCGCCGGCGACTTCAACGCATTGCTGCGCTCCCCCGGGGCCGAAGAACTCGATAACGCCGTGGATCCTTGCGGTCCGGTACCGCCAGTTGCTGCCTTCGATCGGCCCTTCGAGAAGCTGTTGGTCACGCCTGTTAGTCATTCGGACTGAATGCCCCTTCAGTTGGTTGAGGAACGTCGAAGCGGCCGCTGGCCGCACGGGCGATGCGCCTATGCGAGCGGGTGGGTGAGGCCGAAGCGCTTGCAGAGGCCGGGGACGCTTTCGGGGTCCATGTCGAGGGCGTAGCGCGTGCAGAGGTCGGCGAAGCGGGTGAGGTCGGGCTCGCCGGCGGAGGCGTAGACCGCGGCGAGTTCGCGGAAGAAGTTCTCGAAGCCGGCCGGGGAGATGATCTCGATGATCTCGCAGGGTCGTTCGCCGGCGTTCCAGAACGTGTGCCACTGGTTGCGGGGTTTGAACACCCAGGTTCCGGGGCTGGCTGTGACGACGTCGTCGCCGAGGAGCGCGCCGAGGGTCCCCTCGAGTACGAACGAATACTCGTCCTCCCGCATGTGCCGATGCAGAGGTGCAGCTAGAGCGCGTGGCGCGAGCGGGTGGTGCACGACTGAGAAGCGCCCGTCCGCTGCTGCGCCTTCGATCTTCCAGATGATGCCGAGCCCGCCGATCTCGACGCGCTCGCTCCCGTCCGCCGGAATGGTGTCTCTGTCGAGTTGCACGCTCACCGTCTCTCCTTGCTCGAAGTGACAAAGAACTGGTCTGCGACCTTGATCGGAGTGCGGCCGTTGAGATGGGTGGGGGCAACGATGAAGCGGTCTGCTGTTCCGCGGTGAATGTCGGCGGCGGCGGGAAAGGTCTTTCGACAGCGGGGGATGGCGCATTCGCAGCGACGCTCGGCGGCGAGGCCGCGGTTCTGCTGGTTTTCGGCGCGGCGTCTCTCGCTGAGCGTCGGCGCAAGGGCCAAGGGCTTTTCGGCGCGAGCTGCTCGCCGGCCGAGGCGTGCGGTCTCCTTCGGATGCGACGCACTCGAGACGAACGGGGCCAGAGCCAGACCGACGCGCTTTCCAACCGATGATGCAGGTGCTTGAGTCATCTCTCCTCCCTGGGTTGAGGGCACGCACATAGCTTCCAGCCCGCAATGCCTGTGGGAGGACGACTCCGCCGAGTCACATGACTTGAGGCCCGGCGAGCGATCCGCGGTCTCGCCATCGCTGTGACACCGCGGCAGCGTGAGCCTAGCAGGCGCAAGATCTATCGCTTCGGCCTCGCCACGCTTCGCCCGGCCGGGCGACAACCACGGCTGCGTACACCGCTCGGCCGAACAGCGGGAGGGCCCGGCTCGTGCCGAGCCCTCTTCAGTGGTACCGAGTTGCGGTTCGAATTAGGCGACGGCAGGCACGCGGTCGCTGTGTGCGACGACCTTGCCGCTGGTGATCTTGGGCGGTTTGGGGATCGCCGAGTCGAGCTTCTCGTCGGTGATCCACTTCGAGACGAGCACCGTCGACTGATCAGCCTGCTCGGAGGTCTCGAAGAGACCGAGCGAGCTGAGGACGCCGCTGCTGCCTTCGATCAGGTAGTAGCCGGCGAAGCCGGGCAGCTCGCGGAGCTGCGGGACGAGCGTGTCGTTGACCTTGCCGACGACGTCGTTGATGCGGGTGGCGTCGACGCCTTCGTAGCGGCGGATGGTGGCATGCATGTGCTGCTCCTTCTGTATTTCCTACAGGGCAGTGCGCTCGAATGAGCGCGCTGCGGCGGTCAGGCCAGAGGTCACAAGTCGGAGAGGAAGGTGCAAAGCCTCGGCGGCTTCAACAGCTAGAGCCAACGCGCTGAGCCCAGTGTAGCTGCGATCCGTGGAAGCCGCACGGCATCGACGCTTCCTCAACGGCGAAGCCAACGCGGCCGCGTCGCTCGCGCCAGCCGCCGAGATCCACGCCACGTCGCAGCAGCTAGTAGTCCGGCCGCGCCGTTGGTGTGGGCGCTGGCAGCAGCAGGAGGTGGCTTTCGACGATGGCGGCGGCGACGTCGCTGAGTTTGCGGCCGTTGTGTTGGGAGTGCTCGCGGAGCATCTCGAAGGCGCGGTCGGCGGTCGTCGAGTTGCGGGCCATCAGGATCCCTTTGGCCTGTTCGATCAGGGCGCGCCGGCCGAAGGCTCCCTGCAGGTTCTGGTACTCGGCGAAGCGCTGCAGGGTGATGTCGATCGCGCTTTGCAGCTCGTCGGGGGTGCCGTCGATGATGTAGGCGAAGACACCGCGCTTGGCCGCCTCGTGGACGTAGGCGGGGTCGCCTGCGTGCAGGATCGCGATCACCGGGCAGGCGGCTTCACGGACGATCTCCGAGATCAGCTCGAGCGCGTGGACCGAGCTTTCGCCGAGCCCGACCAACGCGACGTCCGGCTGCTCCCTGGCGGTGACGGCGCCGACTTCTTTGACGTAGATCTCGCGGGCGATCACGTCGTGTCCGAGGCCGATCACGACCTGCGCGAGCAGCTCCAGCCGGTCTCGCCGCTCGTTCGCGATCAGAACACTAAGGTGCTCGGTCTTGGCCACGCTTCCCAAATTTAGCGCGGGATCCACGACGCTCACCCATTAACCGCTAGACTGCCGATGCGGGACCGCAATCGAGTCGGTTCCGCGACGAAGCGGGCCAGATTCGCTCTCGGCCCGCACGATCCGCCCTCAGCAGACAGGCCGGAGCATCGAGGCCGACCGGGCCCATCGGTCGGAACTGGAGCTGTCTACGGGAGGGCGGAAGATGGAGACTTGGACGCAGCGGAGAGGTGCCAATGGCCCGCTCGACGCCGGCCGGGCGCTCGATGCAGCGCGCGCTCGCGACGGTGAGGGCGGACGTGTCCTGATCGTCGATGACGATGCTGCGGTGCGGCTGGTCCGCGCGGTCAACCTCGCGGTCGAAGGCTTGCAGGTGCTCGAAGCCGCAGACGGCCTTGATGCGCTCGATCAGGCACGCTGCGAACATCCCGATCTCGTCCTCAGCGACGTGACGATGCCCGGTCTCGACGGCTTCCAGTTCACCGAGAGGTTGCGCGGCGACGAGCGAACCCACGGGATGCCGGTGATCTTTCTCAGCGGCGAGGTCGGGCCGCCGAACGCGGAGCGTGCCCGCGCGCTCGGGGCGCTGGCGTACTGGACAAAGCCCTTCGACCCGGGCGCGCTCGCCGCGTTCGTCGCGCACGAACTTGTGGCGGCGCGAGCCGGTCCTGCTCAGCGCATCGCGGCGACTGCGACCTAGCCGGTGGCGAACCCGACATGACCACCGCGCCATCGAGAGGAGAAGCGATGCAAGTCGAATCTCAGCCAGAGCGAGCATTGCCGCACAGCGAACCTGTCGAGCCGCGCAGGGAACGGCTCCGTAGACACGGCCACCGCACGGGCCTCTACACCCTGGCGTTCAGTCTTGTCGCGCTGCTGGTCGTCCTGATTGCACTCGTGGTCGCGAACACGCGCCAGGTGAAACTGAGTTGGGTGGCCGGCAGTGGCCACGCCTCCCTGGTCTGGATCATCCTCGCGAGCGCCGTGCTCGGCTGGTTGCTGGGAATCGTCACGAGCGTCGTCTTCCGCCTACGCACACGGCGCCGGCGGCGCCCAACGGGCGGCTCGGAATCTCCCGTGGCTAACTCGCGCGGCGATGCAGCAGGAATGGCAGCCGCCGGAAGGGAGGCAGGATGCGTATAGAGCATTCACGAAAGCACGGGCCGTTCGATCCGCGCTACCCGCCGATCCGCCATAAGCCGGCCCCGGCAGGCCTTTGGCGTCTCGGCGAGGAACGTCTCGACTGGCAGGCATTCCTCGTCAGGTTCTTCCCCGACAGCAGGCGACACGACTCCGACGCGCTCGCGGCCTACGAGTCGTACCTGAACGATGTCGACGCTTCCAACGGCCCTGGCAGCGCGCCCAGCGCAGTCCCGGCGCGGTCAGCCACGACGCGACGCAGCGAACTCGAGGAGGAGCCGCCCACGACGGCCGACCTCGACCGCTGGGAAGGTGAAGGCGGCGCTTCAGCACAACGCCCGCGGCGAACACGACGAGGGGAGCGAACTGTCGAAACGCAGAGGGTCGGGGCCCGACGCGGCGGGCGGTTCAGTTCTCCTCGGGATTGACCGCGCTCAAACCACCCGTTTCCAATCTTTTAGGGAGGCCATTCATGAACCTGCAGCCGCTCGGTGACCGCCTGATCGTCGACGTTCTCGAGGAAGAGGAGCTGACTGAAAGCGGAATCGTTCTACCCGACACGGCGAAGGAGAAGCCGCAGCGGGGACGCGTGCTGGCTGTCGGCCCTGGTGCGCGGGATAAGGACGGCACGCGAATTCAAATGGACGTCGCCGACGGCGACGAGGTCATCTTCAGCAAGTACGGCGGCACCGAGATCAAGCTCGGCGCCGACGATGTTCTGATCCTTCGCGAGTCCGATGTGCTGGCGAAAGTCACGCCGCGGACGAGCGAGCCGAAGAGCAAGCGCCGGCTCGCCGGCGCCACCGCCTAAGCAGCACCAGAAACGGAGCAGTCATGTCTCACAAGGAGCTGAAGTTCAACGAGGATGCGCGGCGCGCGCTCCAGCGCGGCGTCGACATCTTGGCCGACGCGGTCAGGGTGACCCTCGGCCCGAAGGGTCGGTACGTCGTGCTCGACAAGAAGTTCGGCGCGCCGACGATCACCAACGACGGCGTCACGATCGCCCGCGAGATCGAGGTCGAGGACGTCTTCGAGAACCAGGGC
>Ga0209810_1000679_pt1 | contig 66694 bp, 59 predicted proteins | sample Coa_R1_7_FD_187159 | JGI IMG/M metagenome (GOLD analysis project Ga0209810, IMG submission 187159) | Surface soil microbial communities from Centralia Pennsylvania, which are recovering from an underground coalmine fire - Coalmine... | ecosystem: Environmental > Terrestrial > Soil > Unclassified...
CCGACTCCACCCAGCCCGCCAGCAGCCGCCAGCCCTGCTCGCGGTAGCACTCCACCACCATGGCCAGGCTGGGCAGCACCTGCCGGTCCAGCCAGCCCAGGGTCCGATCCACGCTCAGCCGCTGGCGTGCCAGGAGTGGGTCACCCGGCCATCGGTGCCCCGCTTGGCCCAGCAGACCACCTCCCCGGCCCGGACCGCGGCGTAGGCCTGGGCGGGGGTGAAGGGGGCATGATCCACGGCCACGTCCAGCCGCACCACCCGGACCCGGGCCGCCAGCTCCCGGAGCCGATCCAGCAGCCCCAGCAGCCCTTGGACCCCCACCACCTCGCAGGCCTCGCCCGGCAGCACCAGATGGATATGCTCCGAGGCCCCCGGCGCCTGCGGGTCGCAGAGCAGGGTCACCCCCTTGACCAGCCCCGGCTGGCCCGCCAGGCGACACGTCGACGGGTCTACCTTGCGACGCCAGCTGCCGGCTCGGGCACACCAGGAGCCGCACCTGGTCAGCAGTGGCGTTCTCCGTGTAGCCGGCCCACACCAGCTCGCGAAGCCTGGCACCAGCCCTGGGTGAACCCCCTCGCCGGATGAGGGGCTCCCACCGAAGAACATCCGGTGGTGATGGGACCGGAGAGGTGCCTCACCGCCCCTCGGTCCGTTCGCTCGCGGTCGAGGTCGACGACGGTGGTCACCGGTCGTGTCAGATCGGATGATGCGGAGGCGGCGTCCTGGACCGGCTCACCGTGGTGATGGTGGGGCTCGTCGGGGAGGCGGATCTCACCTTCCTATCGGTCTCGTTGGTCTCGGTCGGGCTTGCGGCCGTAGGCGATGGCCAGGAGCGCGATCGTGTGGTGCTCCTCGAGTTCCCGCATGGCACGGCGGATGAGGTCGGCCGCCTCCTCGGCGGAGAGGACGCCCCTGGCCTGTAGCACCTCGCAGATGCGGGTGATTCCCGCCCGACCGTTGCTGGCCAAAAAGGAGCCGACCCGGCCGCCCCACTCCCCGACCGGCAGCTCGAACTCGCGCCGGGTCACCGCCTCCAGCCCGGCCTCGCGCAGATAGCCGTCGACCGACCTGAAGACGGCATCCCCGGTGTCCAGCCCCAGCGAGCCGGCCATCTCCTGGAACATCCGCTGCAGGCGTTCGGTCGCCGGCCCGATGCGGCGATCGCCCATGGCCGGCTCGGCCAGCTCGACCCAGCCCCCGGGCCGGGTCACCCGGGCCAGCTCTCCCACCACCCGCGGCCAGGCTTCTAGCGGGATGCCCGAGACCAGGTAGCGCTGGTGCACGAGGTCGAAGGTGTCGCTCTGGAAGGGCAGCCCCTGGAGCACGTTGCCGCGCACGTGCCGGTAGCCGGAAGGATGCTCCCTCGGTCCCGCCACCAGGTCCAGCCCCACCACCAGCGCCTCGGGGTGCTCCCAGCAGACCTCGAACCCCCAGCGCCCCGTTCCCGTGCCCACGTCCAGCACCCGAGAGGGCGATGAGACGGGGGCCAGGTGGTTGCGGCCCAACGCCTCGCGCAGGGCGTGGTGCTGGAGGTCCAGCCGGTCCGCCTCCCCCGGATGCCGCGGGAAGAGGTAGGAGGAGCGCTCCCGCTCCACCCGCTCCGCCGCCGCCAGCTCCACCTCCCGCTCCGTGGGCAGCTCCAGCTCCCAGGCCACCACCCCCAGCTGCCGGGCCATGGCCAGCAGGGAGCGCAGGGTGGCCAGCCGCCGCCGGGCGGTGGCCGGGGCCAGGCCTCGGCGGCGCAGCTCGACGGCGTAGTCCAACACCAGCCCTCGGGCGATCTCGGGGCCGAGCAAGAGCGAGCGCACCGCGTCCGCCACCGAGGTGCCGTGGAAGCGAGCCAGGTCCTCCAGGTCGGCGGCGTAGGCGCGGGCGGTGGCCTGGGGGCGGCCGGAGAGGAAGCGGGCGATCAGCTGGTCGGGGCCGGTCTCGGGGGCCTCGGCCGGGGCGTGATCGCCGCCCACGGCGGCCCGTGTCTCCTCCACGTGTCGAGTATGCACTCGACGGGCGGGAGGTGGTGGCCGGCTCGGCCCCGCGTTTCGCCCACCCTCGATCCCGTGCGAGGTCGAGCCCACGCGCTGGTCGGGGCGGTGGCCGCCCTTCCCGTCAGCGCCCACTCGGGCCGGGCCGCCCTGATCGGGCTGGCCGCCGGCGTGGTGGGCGGCCTGCTCCCCGACGTCGACCATCCCGACTCGACCCTGGGGCGTTGGCTGCCCTGGCCGGCGGTCCGGGAGGGACCGTGCCGGGTCGGCCGCTGGCGGCCGGGAGGGATGGTCTGGCACCGGGGCGAGGTCCACTCGCCGGGGGCGGCGGTGATCGCGGCCACGCTCGCCGGGGTGGTGGCGACCCAGGTCCACGGCTGGCTACCACCCGGTGCCACCTGGGTGGTGACCGTTGGGGTGTTGCTCGGCTACCTCAGCCACCTGCTGGCGGACCTGCTGAGCCCCACCCCGCAGATGCTCCTCTGGCCTCTCTCGCGCCGGCGCTGGCGGCCGCGGTGGCTGCCGGCGGTGGAGGTGGACGGCCTCCTCGGCCATGCCCTGGAGGCGATGGTGTCCGTGGCCGCGTTGACGCTCCTGGTCACGGTCGGGCGTTCGGCCCTCGCCTCGTGGCCGCGGTTGCGGGTGCCGCCTATCTCGAGGATGATCCCGCCGAGGAGGTGGGGGTGAGGGCTACCCCAGGCCGGTGATGCGCCTCGTCTACCACCTCTCGTCGTTCGACCTACGGAACCTGGCGAGGCAAGCTCGGCGCTCCCCGAGCCGGGGGCTGTCCAGCCGCGGCCGCCCCGAGCGGGGGCGGTCGCTGAGCTCAGCGATGCCCTCACGGTTGAGGCGCTGGATCCAGCGCCGCACGGTCGAGGGGTCGGAGCCGAGGAGCTCGGCGATGGTGGTGGCCGGGTAGCCCTCGGCGGAGGGGACCGTGGAGGAGGGCCAGGAGCCGGGTGTGATCGTCGATGGTGGGCGGTGCGAAGACGTGCGCTGGGGGCAAACTCGTGGTGGCCTCGTGGTTGGGTTGTAGGGAATCTCCACGAGGTTACTTCTTTTTCGTCGCTGCACCTCACCCCGGCCGGTGGCCCAGTCCATCACGCGCAAGATTTCTGGCACCCCGCCGAGCGCTGAGGGCCCGCTGACCGAACGCGACCTCAGCTGCAAGAAAACCGACTGGTCCGTTTATAATCAACCGGTGCCCCGGATCAGCCAGGTGCGGAAGGACGAACAGCGCCAGCGCTTCGTCGAAGCGGCGTGGCGGTGCGCGGCGCGAAAGGGTTACCGCGACATCACGGTGGACGACGTCTGCGCGGAGGCGGGTCTGAGCAAGGGGGCCTTCTACGGGTACTTCGACCACAAGCGCAGCCTGCTCCTGGCCATGCTCGAGCAGGACTCCCTGGCCATGGACGCGCTCATGGACTCCCTGTCCCGCGCCGAGCCCAGCAGCGCCAGGCGCGTGCGGCGATTCACCCAGGCGATCCTCGAGCGGGCGGCCGACCCGGCCCAGGTCCAGGTGCGCGCCGACCTGTGGACGATCATGTCCGCTGAGCCAGCCGTCCGCGATCGCTTCGTGGAGGCGGTGGAAGGTCGGCGAGGCGTGCTGCGCGGATGGATCGAGGAGGGCGTGCGCTCGGGTGAGCTGGTCGAGATCCCGGCCAACGCCTTCGCTTCCCTTCTCCTGGCGCTGGGAGATGGCCTCCTCCTCCATCGCGGCCTCCAGCCGACCGCCTTCCGTTGGTCGAACATCCGGAAGGCCATCGACGTGTTGCTGGCCGGGATCACCCGGCCATGACACGCGTGCCCGAAGTCGCGGTCGAGACGTGGGCCCACGCCGTGGCCTGGCTCCGCAGCGGCCGCCTCGGTCTCCTGGTCATGGCCCTTCTGGTGGGCCTGGGAGCAGGGGCCGGGGCGGTCGTCTTCCGCTACCTGATCTTCGCGTTCACCTGGCTCTTCACCGGATCGGCGGACTTCGGCGTCCAGGGCCATGTGCCCAGTCCCCACTTCCCGGGGCTCGGCATCTGGTTCATCGTCCTGACGCCCATCCTGGGCGGGCTCATCTTCGGTCCCATCGTCCACTTCTTCGCCCGCGAGGCGAGGGGCCACGGCGTGCCCGAGGTGATGATCGCGGTGGCCGAGAACGGCGGCCGCATCCGTCCCCAGGTCACCATCGTCAAGGCCTTCGCCTCGGCCCTCTGCATCGGCTCCGGCGGCTCGGTGGGCCGCGAGGGCCCCATCGTGCAGATCGGCTCGGCGCTGGCCTCGACCTTCGGCCAGCTGGTGCGCATGAGCGAGGGGCGGCTCCGGATCCTCGTCGCCTGCGGCGCTGCGGGCGGGATCAGCGCGACCTTCAACGCGCCCCTGGCAGGGGTGTTCTTCGGGCTGGAGCTGATCCTTCGCGAGGTCTCCCTGGAAGCCTTCGTGGCCGTCCTCGCGGCCTCGATGACGGCCGATACCGTCGGCCAGGCCGCCTTCGGCTCCCATCCCTTCTTCTCGGGCCTGCCCATGGCCGGCTTCCCCAGCCCGCTCGACGACGCGCTGTGCGCCGGGCTGGGCTTGCTCGGGGGCCTGGTCGGGGTCGGGTTCAAGGCTGCCCTCTACCACGTCGAGGACCTGTGCGATCGCCTCTGGCGAGAGAAGCCGGAGTGGCTCCGGCCCGCGGCCGGCGGCCTGCCCCTCGGCCTCCTGCTCCTGGCCGTGCCACAGATGTACGGCGTCGGGTACCCGGTGATGGACCGGGTGATCGCCGGGGGATACGTCTTCTGGTTCCTGCTCGTGCTGATCGTGGCCAAGGTCCTGGCCGCCAGCCTGACCATCGGCGTCGGCGGCTCCGGCGGTGTCTTCGCCCCCTCCCTGTTCGTCGGTGCCACCCTGGGGACTGCCTATGGGCTCCTCCTTCATCAACTCCTCGGGCCCGCCGCCGGGCCGATCGCCGCCTACGGCATGGTCGGGATGGGCGCGGTCTTCGCCGGTGCCGCCAGGGCGCCGCTCACCTCGACCTCCAGCGTGCTCGAGATGACGGGAGATTTCGGCATCGTGCTCCCGGTGATGCTGGCGACGGCGCTGGCGGCGGCGCTGAGCGCCAGGCTCAGCTACGGCACCATCTACACCACCAAGCTGCTCCGCAGGGGCACCGACATCGAGCGTCCCAAACCCTCGACCCTCCTGCAGGTGCTGACGGCGGCCGACGCCATGGTCCCGCTGCCGGGCCGGCTGGCCCAGCCCGGCCCGCTCCATCACCTGGTGGCGCAGCTGGCCCCTGAGGCCGCCGCCGGCCACAGGGGCGAGGCGACCGAGCGGACGACGGCGCCCCACTTCGTCTTCGCCAACGAGCCCCTCCAGCAAGCGCTGCGTCAGCTCGTCCTCTACGGCCACCAGGGTCTGCCGGTCCTGGCCGAGGATGGTGAGGCGGTGGTGGGCTGGCTCACCAACCGCGATGTCATGCGCGCCTTCGCGCGGCGGCTGGGGACCAGCATCAAGGAGATCGAGGAGGGAGCGCAGGCGGCGCAGTTCGCAGAGGACGAGCCGGCGACTTCCATCCATGAGTCCCCTGCGCCCCTGCTCGACTACCGCCTGGTCGCGGTGAGCGTGCCGGAGGGTGTTCGCCGCCTGCGCATTGCCGACATCGGCTGGCCAGAGGGCTCGCTGGTGGTGGCGATCGGCCGCGACGGGAAGAGCTTCACGCCCAGCGGGAAGACCGAGTTACGGGCCGGCGATCGCCTGAGCGTGCTCACTCCCGTCGACCGGGCGGCGGCGGTCACGGAGGCCCTGGCGCACCTGCCGTCCCCGGCCGGCGATGAGGACCAAGCTGGGGACCAGGCGGTAGATGCTCGCCGGGAGGGACATCCAGAGGCTCCCGCACCGGCTCGGTCGGGCACCGATGCCCTCCCCGGGCCGCAGGCGACGGCGGACGCCGGGGCAGGGCTCCAGGAGACCGGCTCGCCCGGAGGCCGACCGGTCCCGGTCCGCTCCTCGGACGGCGATCGTGCCCCGGTGGTCGAGGGCTCCGGTGACGAGCACCCGGCCGGCAACGGATCGTCAGATGCGGAGGTCCCATGAATCGTTCGGACCGCAGAGCCGGCCGGGATGGGGGATCGCTGCCTGGTTCGAGACCGGACCGTACGATTACCGCCCGCGGGAGGAGCACGACATGAGCAACGTCCAGGAGCGTCCTGCTGCTTCGGGTCCGGTCCCCGGACACCCAGGCCGTGCTTCGCGATCTCCTGCAAGTTGGTCGTCGTCTGGATCATGTGTCCGGGCGGGCATACGATCGTGCGGATCTACCATCGCGGAGCCGGATGGCGGTCGTGCCGGCGACGCCCACCACCGGTTCCTGCGGACGGGTTTGGAGCCCGGAACACCTCCGAGAAACCCTGGCAATGGTGCTGGCGGAGGCTCTCTGTCTCCAGGGCAAGCTGCACCTGGCGGTGGACACACGATCTTCTGGAAGTGGGGCAGGCGAGGCAGAGGGGGCCGGCAGGTCCAAGCTCCGGTACGCTCCCTGGTCCTCGTGACCGGCCTCGACGTCGTCGCCATGGGGCTTTCGGTCCAGCCGCCCCGGGCCGAGAATGCCGGTTTAGGGTCCGCTTGCTCCTGTGTCGAGCCACTGGCCGGATGATGCCGCCTGGTGGGTTCTGGTAAGCGTCGACGAGGGGCGCGGGAGACGACGTCGGACCAGCCTCGCTTGAGCACGCGGAGATGGTGTCGCCGGCCGCGCGGCGGTCCAGGAACTGCCGAGCTGGTGGGAGGTGGTGGGCCTGGGTGATGGCCAGGGGGGATGGCGGCGTTGAGCCTGGCGGTTGCCGATCCGGCGGAGCCGCGCGGGCGACGGCCAGGGCGGCCATGGGATCAGAGGTGCCGAAGGGGCGCGCCGAGTCCCTGGCCCAAGCCATCCGTTGCGGCGGGACCCGCACGATCGGCTCGCCCGCGGCCAGCAGCTCACGTTCCCGCCGCCGGGACCTGCCGCGGCGGTCTTCGACCGCCCACCGCCGATCCGACCCAAACCGTTCCGCCCGGGCCAGCAGCGCCAGATGATCGTCGCTGGTCGTGGCGGGGGTGTTAGCGTCCAGGGACGTGGTGGAGGAGGAGAGGGTGGGCCAGCTCGCCGAGACGGCGATGGCCACCGGGTCATCCTTCGAGGTCCAACCCAAACCGAAGGAGGGGCGATGGCCACGCCCGGCATGGACCCCCAGCACCGGGTCCGTGAATACCTCGAGGCCCACCCCGACCTGCTCCGCGGCCTGCGGCAGAGCATGGTCGGGCTGCTGATGGAGACCGAGGTCAGCGCAGCCCAAAGCCGGGGAGGGGGCGATGGTGCCGGTGGTCGCCCGGGCCGAGGTGGCCGGGGTGAGCATGCGCCGAGTGCGGGTCGTGGTGCATCCCGCCCTCCAGCCCGAGCGGCCGACGTTCGACCCCGACGCGTGGAGGTGTGCTGGCGGGAGAGGGGCCTGGCCGGGCGGCGTCCAGCCGCCGAGCCGGAAGTCCGGAAGTGAGAATGCGGCTTGCCGGTGGGCTGGAGATCTTCGGTTGCGGGCGTTCGAGGCGGTGGCCGTGGTGCTGGAGGACCCCTTCTATGGGTGATAGGGCACTCTGCATCGGGCTGGGTCCGGGATGCCGGCCGGGGCGAGGCGACAGACGAGCGGCAGGCGCAGCGGGTGGCTCGGGTGGAGCGCGACCTGCTCGACCGCCGCGATGGGCTCCAGGACGACCGACGGCGGCTGGGAGCAGAGGGCCCACGACTGCGGGTGGAGCCGCCGAGGACACCGTGGACCGTCCTGGCCGCCCGGATGGGTAAGAAAGGGTGGCCGGGACACCGACCGGGGCCGAGCGGATGGCAGATCCCGCCGGCGAGCCAGAGCGGCGAGCGGGAGCGCGACCTTGGGACGCGGCGGCGCCAGGGCTGGACGTCGATCGCCCATCGCTCCCGCCGACGTGCCGCCGACGCGGTGGGACGGCGAGATCCTGCCGAGCTGCGGCGAGCTGCCCGGGATCACCGGCAGCCACGGCGGTCGCCCTCCGGCACATGGGACGACCGGCCCGGTCGAACCCCATGGGCTGACCCCTCGTTGCCGTCCCGCCCCCACCTACCAACCTGGGACAGGTTCTGGCTGAAGCCAGGGGCCTGCGCGCCACGATCTCGGTCGGCGAACACCTCGAGCCGGTCGTCCGACTCCGGCGCTGCTGCTCGCGCCATAGCCAGTGGCGATTCCCCTCCGCTGGGTTGTCGCCGGGCCAGAAGGCAGCTGAGTGCGGCCAGGACCAGGGCCACCACCGCCGCTCCCACCGCCGGCCGCATGGCGGCGACGTAGGCGCCGACGAAGACCTGATGACCGAGGCTGACCAGCTGGGTCCGCAGGGCCGGCGGGAGGTCGTGTGGCAGCGCCACGGGAACGGAGCGCCCGGCGCCCAGCTCCAGTCCCACCGACGCCACGTGGTCAAACGCCGCCCGGAACTCGGTGCCGATCGGGTTCGGGAGCGACGACGCCGCCTCCGCCGCGCGCTGACGGAGGGCCGTCGCGAACTGGCTCTGCAACACGGCCCCGATGACTGCCGCCCCGAGCACGCTGCCCAGCTGTCGGGTGGTGTTGAGGACGCCGGACGCGGCACCGGCCCGCGCGGGTACGATGCCCCGCATCGCTTGCGTGAGCATCGGCGCGAAGGTCAGGCCCATTCCGATGCCAGCAACCACGTACCAGGGCACCAGGTCGCTGCCCCGCGCGTCGGCGCGAGCCGCTGCGAGCAGGCCAGCCGTCCCGGCTGCGAACAGCCCCAGCCCGGCCATGAGAAGATACGTGGCCCCCAGCCGGTCGGCGAGCCGGCCGGCGATCGGGGAGACGGCGCCGCTGGCGACGGAGAGTGGCACCGCCAGCAGTCCCGACTCCAGCGGGGTCAGCCCCAGCACCACTTGGGTGTAGATCACGACCGGAATGAAGATCGCCTGCATGGCGAATTGGACCGCACCCCCGACCCAGCTCATCACCGAGAAGTCCCGGTCTCGGAACAGGTCAAGCGGGATCAGCGGCTCCGCCTGGTGGCGTTCCCAGAGCAGGAACAGGCCAACCACGGCACAGCCGGCCATGAGCAGAGCCCAGATCGCCGCCGACCAGTGGTAGCGCTGGCCCTCGATCAAGGCGAAGACCACCAGGAGCAGGCCCAGGCTGGTCAGGCCCACGCCGGGCAGGTCCAGCCGGTGCTGCCGCCCCGGCCGCAGATCCGGGATCCAGTGCAGGGACGCCACGACCGCCACCAGCCCGATGGGCACGTTGATGAAGAAGATCCAACGCCAGTCGCCGAAGGTGGCCAGGAAGCCGCCGAGGGCAGGGCCGGCTACGGTGGCCACACCGATCACGGCGCCGTTGACGCCGAAGGCCGCCCCTCGCCGCCGGGGGGGGAAGACCGAGATCAGGATGGGCAGCGTCTGCGGGGCCAGCATCGCGCCTCCCACCCCCTGCAGGACCCGGGCCGCGATCAGCTGGCCTGCGGTCTGGGACGCACCGCAGAGGGCGGAGGCGGTGGTGAAGACCACCAGCCCGGCTACGAAGAGGTTGCGAGGGCCGAGCACGTCGCCCAGTCGGCTCGACGTGACCAGCAGCACCCCGAAGGCGAGCAGGTAGCCGTTGAAGACCCAGAGGGCCTCATCCAGCCCGGCGTGCAGGCCGGACAGGATGCTCGGGGTGGCCACGTAGACGATTGTGGTGTCGAGCATGATCATGAAGAACCCGAGGCAGGTGGTCAGCAGGACCAGCCAGCGAGATCTTGAGTCGTTCATCTCGTGTCCTCCTTCCCGGCCAGCCGTTCGGCCAGGTCCTCGTACCAGCCAGCCATGAAGTCGTTGAGGTCCACCCCCAGTCGCAGCACTTCCTGGTGCATCGGCGCCTCCCTGGGAGCAGCGGCCAGCTGCCGGCACTTGTCCTGGAGCCTGTCCCGCATCGCCCGGTGGCGGGCGGCCAGCCGGCGGGCAAGCTCCAGTCGAGTCGCCGGGCCCGCCACATCGGAGAAGAACAGCCGCACCAGCATCCCGTCGCGCAGCTCCAGCGGATGGTCGGCCGGATCGTCCACCCACTCCTCCAGGGCCTCCCGGCCGGCCGGGGTGATCCGCCAGACGGTCCGGTGACGAGGCCCGCCGGGCTCGGCCTCGACCAGCCCTGCGTCGCTCAGGCGCCGTAGCTCCGGGTACAGCTGCCCGTAGCTGACCGCCCAGAAGTGACGGGTGGCCATGTCGGCGAAGCGCTTGATGTCGTATCCGGATCGGGGCCGCTCGGCCAGAGCGCCCAGGATCAAATAGGCGGTGTCGGTGAGTTCCATATATCTTCAAGATACATCATCTCGATATATCTTGAAGAGAGGTGCCGGGCTGGGTCGGGGATGCCGGCCGGGGCGAGGCGACAGACGAGCGGCAGGTGCAGCAGGCGGATCGGGTGGAGCCTTACGTCTTCACGGACCCGGTGCTGGGGGTCCATGCCGGGCGTGGCCATCGTCCCTCCTTCGGGTTGGGTTGGACCTCGAAGGATGACCCGGTGGCCATCGCCGTCTCAGCGGGCTGCTCCACCCTCTCCTCCTCCACCACGTCCCTGGACGCTAACGGCGCCTCCTCCGGCCGGCGGTCAGGTCACCCGGGGTGCGGACTTCGAGATGGCCACAGCCGTGGACATCACCGCGGCCCTGGGCAGCCAGCCGCTATGGCGATTCCAGCAGGTGGGCGGCTCGCTCTCCAGCTCGTTCCGCGAGACGCAGGTGGTAGACCACCTTATTGCGATTACGCAAGAGTTCGGTTGCCAGGAAACGGGCTTCATCGGAGGCGGGGTCGAGGCCGGCCAGGCGCCGGACGGGCTCGAGGAGTGGGACCGGCGGGACGGGGATGGCCAGATCCTGATCGAAGGGCCCCTGGGCGGTGAAGTTGACCAGCACCAGCTCTCGGTCCATCTCCTGAAGGGCACGGTTGATGGCGGCCGCCCGGCCGGGGTCGGGCTCCGGGCTCAGGCCGTCGAGCAAGCGGTCCACCTCGGCCGCGCGTCTCTCCACCCTGGCGGCGCGCGCGACCGCCGGTTCCAGGTCGAGACGGCCAGCGGCTGCCTCCCGGTAGCGCTCGAGGGTCTCCCGGATCTCCCGGGCCGCCCCCTGGTAGCGGAAGGGGAGCACGGGAGCGGTGGCGGCGCGCAGGGTGGCCAGCAGGTAGACGCGGGTGTCCCGCTCCAGTACCTCGGGGTCGATCTTGTCGATGGTGTCGTCGGCCGTGTGCCACCACCAGGGCAGGCCGCCCGGCTGTCGGCGCTCGGGTTCGCCGGCGGCGGTGAAGAGGCCGGAGGAGCCCTGGCGGGCGGCCATCTCGGGCGGCACCTGGGAGAGGTCCATGTAGATGGAAGGGACGCCGCAGCCCCAGAAGGACTGGTCGCCCGCCCGCGACTGCCGTTCCGGCTCTGCCTCCGCCCCGATCGCGTCCCGGATCGCGGTGACCGCGAACTCGCGCGTCTCGGCCATGCTCAGGGCGCGGTAGATGGAGGCGCCACGGGCACCGGTGGAGTCGGCGTTGATGTGGAGAACGCAGTTGTCGTGCAGGTCCTCCCAGAAGTGGTCGAAGTACCAGGTCGAGCCCGAGTAGCGACCCTGGGTGTGACCGGGCCAGAAGGCGATGCGCACGCTGCGATGGAGCCGGTCCCGGTGACCGGCCAGCACCCGGGCCACCTCGAGCATGGTGGCGTTGGCGGTGCCGTTGTCCATGGCCCCCACGTACCAGGAGCAGTGGTGACCGCTGAAGAGGACGAACTGCTCCGGGTCCACCTGCCCTTTCAGCTCCCCCACGAGGAGCGGAGTGATCCGCCAGCCCCAGAAGGTTCGAGTCGTGAGCCGGACGCGGAGCCGCCCTCGAGCGACCAGGGAGCGGAGCCGTTCGCCGTCGGCCTGCCGGATCGAGACCGCGGGCAGGTTGGGGAGGAGGGCCGCGGTGCGCGTGGTCGGAGTGCCCCAGACCGGGGAGACGCACATCTCGTGGATGCGGGGTCCGTCCTGGTTGGCGAAGATGAGGGCGGCGGCGCCGGCCTGGGAGCCGCGCAGGACCCGGAGCGGGGAGGCGATGCCCTCGATGAGGCAGACCTTGCCCCGCACTCCGCGCGCGAAGTCGGCTTCCTCGCCTGAACCGAGGTCGATGACCTCGCCCTCTATCCCCGCCTCGGGCGTGGAGGGGACGAAGGAGTGGGTGATGGCGTCGACGCGTCCGGTATCCGGCTCCAGCAGGTCGAGCTGGGCCTGCTCAGGCCAGCCGAGCAGACTCTCGAACTCGTAGAGGGTGGTCTCGAACCCGAACCGGTCCAGCTGCGAGTGCAGGTAGTCCACCGCCCGCCGCTCGCCCTCGGTGCCCGAGATCTTCTCCCATTGGGCCAGGGTCGTGGCGTGGCGCCACAGCTCGTCCCGGGAGATCTCCGTCAGGAGCGTCCGTTCCAGGTCGTCCAGCTCGGTGCGCAGCTCGGCCATGCTGATCTCCTACCGCCTCCAGGGCACCCAGTCCTGGAGCCAGATCCGGACCAGGAAGAAGAGCACGATGAGGGTGTTGATCACGCAGAGCGCGATCGCCACCTCCGCCGCCGTGCCCGTGAACGTGCTCGTCGCTTTCATCCCCTTTCTCCTTCACGCGCCCCCCGCCGGCGAGCCGCCGGTCTGGGCGACCGGCTGCCAGGCCCCTTCCTTCCGGCCCGAGAGCAGGTAGGTGAGGTAGGGGCGTCGGACCCGGGGCTCGATCATCCCGGCCACGCAGCAGGAGGCGAGAACCCCGCACACCGCGAAGGCCACGAAAGCCGGCCAGTACTCGGGGCCGCTCGGCGTCTGCCGGATGAGGGCGGCGGTGATGGGCTGGGCGACCGCGCTCCCGACCATGCCACCCAGGACGACGACGCCCAAGGACCGGCCGACCGCCCCCGGGGTCAGCAGCTCACCCAGGTAGGGGGCGAAGAGCTGGCCGACCGGCGACCAGGAGACGCAGAACCCGGCCACCGCGAAGGCGGCGTAGGCCTCGGCCAGGGGTACACCGCGCCGGAAGGTCGCCGCCCAGAGCACGGCCGCGGCCATGCCCAGACCGCCCAGGAGCCAGATCGGGGTCCGCTTGGTCCCAAAGACCTTGTCCGAGAGCCAGCCCCCGACCAGGACGCCGAAGAACTGGCCCCCCCAGGCCGCCGAGGCCAGCGTGCCGGCGAGCAGGAGCGGCAGCTTCAGCTCGGTGGTCCCGTAGAGCGGGAGCCAGGTGGTCAGGCCCCAGTTGGCGAGCAGGGCGAAGAAGCCAGCGCAGAACATGAGCGCCACGCTCCGGTTGAGGAAGATCTCACGGTACGGGGTGACGCGCTCGCCGGGGGGCAGCTCGGCGTTGGAGTGGGCGAGGGCGGGGTCCATGACACGGCCCTCTTTGTGCGCCTCGTCCACGCCGAAGATCTCGACCAGCTCCCGCTCGCTGACCCGTTTTGAGCGCTCCGGCCGGTCGGCCACGAAGCGGTCGATCAGGAACAGGACCGGGAGACCGAAGAAGGCGATGATGATGAACGACCAGCGCCAGGAGCCCAGCGCCTGGGCGAGGGGAACGGCGATGAAGGGGACCAGCACCGGGGCGATGGTGTAGGCGGTCTGGTGGACGGCGAAGGCCCGCCCCCGGGTACGCCGCGGGAACCAGGTGGCGACCAGCCGTGAGCCCGCGGTGACCTCGCAGCCCTGGGAGATGCCGAAGAGGACGTTCCGGATCAGCAGCTCCTGCCAGCTGCCGACCAGGGCCATGGTCCAGGTGAACACGGCGAAGGCTCCCACCGAGAGGGCGAGCGTCTTCTTGGGTCCGATCTTGTCGGTCAGGAAGCCGGCGAAGGGCTGGACACAGGCATAGCCGATGAAGAAGCCGAAGTTGACCCAGCCCACCTCGGCCTTGCTCATGGCCAGCGAGACCACGATCAGCGGCATCAGAGCCGCGGTCTTGGTCCGGTCCAGGTAGTTGACGAACCAGGCCGACCACGCCGTGCCCAGCATCTGATTGCGGCGTTGATGGATCAGCCCGTCGCCATAGGTCGGCCGAGCAGTCACGATGGCGGCCATACAACCCTCCTCTTCCTCCGTCCGGAATCTCCCTCCGCCCCTCCAGTCTGGATCGGGGAGGAGACGATTTCAAGCACCTCGCCCCCTTTGACAGGCGACTTCCGACTCCACAGAGGATCTACCGACGGAATCCTTCACCTCTCACCGCCCGTCCCTCGATCATGACCAGGCCGACCCGCTCCAGCGCCGCCGGGTCGGCCAGGGGGTCGCCGTCGAGCGCGATCAGGTCGGCCCGGCGGCCCGGGGCCAGGGTCCCGGTCAGGCCGTCCACCCGGAGTGCCGCCGCCCCGCCGGAGGTGGCGGCCGCCAGCGCCCGTGCCGGCGACAGGCCGAACCGGATCGCGGTCTGGACCTCGAAGGCCATGTTGCCGTGCATGCTGTCGGTCCCCAACGCGATCGGGATCCCGGCCTCGAAGATGCGGCGAGCCGAGGTCGCCACGGTCTCCCGCGCCCAGCGCACCTTCTCCTGAACGGCCGGGTTGTCCCGGTCCCCGAGCTCGATGCCGTCGGGGCGAAAGAGGATGGAGAAGGTGGCGACCACCCAGCAACCGGCGCGGGCCATCGCCTCGATCTCGGCCTCGCTCGCCACGGCGGCGTGCTCGATGGTGCGGACGCCGGCCTCCACGGCGGCCAGCAGGCCCGGTCCACCGTGGGCGTGCGCGGCCACGTAGGTCCCCCCACGCTCGGCCTCCTCGACGATCGTCCGCAACTCCGCCAGGGAGTAGGCGGAGCGGTCCAGGCCGGAGCCGCTGGCGACGCCACCGGTCGCGAAGACCTTGAGGAAATCGGCTCCGTGCGCCAGGTTCTCGCGCGCCGCCCGGCGCACCGCATCCACCCCGTCGAAGCCCCTCCTACCGCGTCCGTGGCCGTTGCTGGGAGCAAGGCCGCGAGTGGCGATCACGAGCCGCGGCCCCTCCAGCTCCCCCTCGGCGATGGCCTGGCGGGCATCCACGTCCAGCCAGTCCTCCTCGCCCATGATCCGGAGGGTGGTGACGCCGGCGTCCAGGTCCCGGGCCAGGTTCCGGGCCACCCGCAGGGCTTTCCTCCCCGGGCGTTCCCGCAGCTGCCCCATCTGGTCGCCCCGGGCCGGGATGATCGACAGGTGGGTGTGGGCGTCGATCAGGCCGGGCATCACGAACCGGTCACCCAGGTCCCAGACCTCGGCCCCCGCCGGCGGGGGCCCGGCGACCACCTCTTGGATCGAGCCGTCGTCGATGACCAGCGTGACCCCCTTCACGGGATCGGCGCCGGTGCCGTCGAAGAGCATTCCGCAGCGCAGCGCGAGTGTCATCGCACCACCTCCACCACCGTCTCCAGGAGCCGCGCCACCAGCGCCGCCCGCGGCGCCATGTGCGGGATCAGGACGTGCTCGTGCAGGGCGTGGGCGCCGTCCCCGACCGCCCCCAGCCCGTCCACCACGGCCGGGTTCACGGTGGCACAGAAGTTCCCGTCGCTGCCGCCGCCGACGGCCGCTTCCTCGAGCTCGAAGCCCAGGTCCCGGGCCAGCTCGCGGGCATGCGCGAACAGACGGACCACCTGCGGTGTGCGCTCCATCGGAGGCCGGTTCATGCCGCCCTCCACCTGCACCCGTGCCTCCGGATGGTGGGGGCGGAGGCCCAGGATCAGCGCCGTCATCCGCTCCGCTTCGGCCCGGCTCGCCACCCGGAGGTCGATCTCCGCGCGGGCCTCGGCGGCCACCACGTTGGCCCGGGTCCCACCCGCGATCACGCCGACGTTGACCGTGGTCCCGGTCCTGGGGTTGGTCTGGGCGTGCAGGTCGAGCGTCTGCCGACAGATCTCCTCGATGGCGCTCACCCCCTCGAACGGCTCGGAGCCGGCGTGGGAAGCGCGGCCGGTGACCCGGAGGCTGAAGATGCCCACCCCCTTGCGGGCGGTCTTGAGGGCGCCGTGGAAGCTGGGCTCCAGGATCAGGCAGGCGGCCGCCCGGCGCGCCTCGGCCTCGATCAGCCCTCGCGAGCTGGGGCTCCCCATCTCCTCGTCGGAGTTGATGAGGAAGACGAGAGGCGGGTGCTCCCTCCCCGTCTCGTGCAGCGCCCGGATCGCCCACAGCCCCTGTACCAGCCCGCACTTCATGTCGAACACCCCCGGCCCATAGGCGCACTCACCCTCGAGGCGGAAGGGCATCGACCCCAGGGTCCCGGCCGGCCAGACGGTGTCGTAATGGCCGACCAGCAGGATCGAGGGATCCTCCCCGCCACCCACCCGGAGCAGCAGGTGGTCACCCCAGTCATCCTGGCTCACCACCTTGACCTCACCGCCGGTCAGGTGCTCCGCCCGCCCGGCCAGGAAGCGAGCGAACGCGTCCGCCCGGGCCTTGTCCGTGCTCGGAGACTCCCGCTCCACGAACTCACGCAGGTCCCTCAACATCGCCTCGCGTTGCCGCTCCAGGTAGTCGAGAACCGCCGTCATCACCCGCCTCCCTTCGCTCGTGCCTTCATGACTCCAGCTCGCCCAGGTTCTCCCAGGCCATGGGCCGGATCCCCTCCTCGATCTCGTGGATCAGCTCCACCAGGTGTCGGTTGCGGGGTACCTCCAGGCCCAGCGAGCGGGCACGCGTAACCACCTCGCCCACCTGGCAGTCGACCTCGGTGCGGCGCCGGCGCACGGCCAGGTCTCGCCAGACCCCGGTCTTGACCTTGAGCTGGCCCTCGAAGTGGGCGGCGGTGCGCTCCATGGCCGGCCGCCAGTCCCCTCCCTCGTACTCCTGGGGCCGGAAGTCGGCCAGCTCCTCGAGCCGGACCCCCAGGGCGGCAGGGACGGCCATCGCCTCCTGGACCAAGCGGTAGAGGACCGGGCCGCAGTCCGCCCGGCGGACGATCTCGTGGACGGGGGCGTCCACCAGGGCCGTGGCGAACAGCAGGGAAGCGTAACAGAGCTTCGACCAGAGGTAGCCCCAGATGTTGTCCGTGAGGTGGGTCTCGGAGAAGCGGGCGAGCAGGTCACGGGCCCGCTCCAGGGCCGGATCCCGGCCGCCGTCCAGGCGGCCCAGGAAGATCGGGTGCTCGCCCCCGTGCTGGATGTGACCGGGCCCTTGCCAGTCGGCCCCGAAGTTGACGAAGCAGCCGATCGTGCGCTCGGGCCCGGCTCGGGCCGCGATTCGCTCCTCGTTGAGCCCGTTCTGGAGCGAGACCACCCGACCGTCGTCTGCCAGATGGGGGAGGAGCTCGTCCAGGGCGCCGTCGGTGTCCATGCACTTGACGGCGAGGAAGACGAGCTCGAAGGGGCCCTCCACCTCCTCGGGAAGGGCGCAGGGAACCTCGACCCGAAAGCTGCCGCGGACGCCGTCGATGAGGAGCCCCCGGGAGCGGATCGCCTCCACGTGGGCGCGGTCACGGTCGACGAGCAGGAGCTCGACGCCCTCCCGTGCCATCCAGGCCCCGATCACCCCGCCGATGGCGCCAGCACCCCAGACCAGCACTCGGCTGGTTGCGGCACCATGAGGTCTCACACCGCCACCTCGAGGACGTCGTCCCGGCGCCGGAGCACGGTATCGAAGCGGCGGGAGAGGTCGACCACGCGGCCGAGCGCCCGCTCGGCCTTCTCGCCGATGGCCGGCGAGGGCTCCCCGGTCGCGTCCAGATGGACCGGGACCAGCTCGACCGCCGCTGGCGGCCCCGGTCGCTCCCAGCGGAGGCGGGCGATCCCACCCAGGTGGTTCAGCTCACCGCGCAGCGAGGCCCAGGAGTACGGCGGGTAAGGGCGGCGGGGTGCCGGCTCGCGTTCGAGGAGAGAGTGGAAGAGGAAGTTGCCCAGGCTGTAGAAGACGGGACGTCCCCGGTGCACCTCCACGCCGTGGAGGACGTGCGGGTGGTGGCCGACGACGGCGTCCGCCCCGGCTTCGATCAGCGCCTGAGCGAGCGGCCGCTGATAGGTTGCGAGTTCGCCTTGGACCTCGGCGGCGAAGCCGTGCGGGACCCCCCAGTGAATCCCGACCACGAGGGCGTCCGCACGCGCGGCGGCGCGCCGGACGGCATCCGTCACCACCTCCAGGTCCCCGGGCATGGGCGACGTCTCCACGTAGGGCGCGATCCCGGGCTGCTCGTCGATGCTGACCGGGTCGACGACGAACCGGGCCAGCACTCGGAGCGGGGCCACTCCTGACCGATCGGCCGTCGCTCCGCAGCCGTTGGGAAGCGTGCAGGCCAGTCCGAGAAAGCCGATCCGAAGGCCGCCGACCTCAACCACGGCCGGCTCCAGCGCCGTCCCCAGGTCGGGTCCGGCCCCCACCGCGCGCACCCCGGCGGCGCGGACCGCGGCCAGGGTGTCGGCGAGGCCCGCCGTCCCGTAATCGGCGGCGTGGTTGTTGGCGAGGGTGACGACGTCCACACCCGCCCCGGCGAGCTCCGCCGCCAGCGCGGGCTCGGCGCGCAGACATACCAACTTGTCGACCGCCTCGGTGCGGGAGGTGAGCGTCACCTCCAGGTTGGCGAAGACGCAGGCAGCGGGGAACAGGTCCCGGAGCGCGGGGTCGAGCGCGAAGGGACGCTGCGGCATCAAATCCCCGGTCGCGAGGACGGTGGCCCCCACCGCAGTCACCTGCACCGGGCCGGCGTGGCCAGCTTGGGTGGCGTCGGGTAGGCGCGTTTGCTGTGCCGGACGGCCATCCCAACCAGCGCCTCCGCAAGCTTGAGGGCAGCACGGGCGGGGTTCACGACCGGGACCCCCAGCTCTGCCTCGAGCGGCGGCGAGAGCTCCATGAAGGCCATGGACATGCAGCCCAGCACGAGCGTGTCGGCGCCTTCCAGCTCGATCAGGCGGCGACCGGCGGCGGCGGCTCGGGAGCGAGTCTCTTCCGGGTCCTGGGCCAGGGCCAGGACCGGCTTCTCGACCACCGCGATCCCGGCCAGGCGGCCGGCGAGGCCGAGCCGGGCCACCAGGTGGCGGAGCGGGTTGACGACGCTGTGCGTCACGGTCACGATCCCGAAGCGCTCGCCCAGCATCGCCGCCACGTGGCAGGCGGCCTCCCCTGGTCCCACGACGAGGGTTCGGCTCAGGAGTTCCCGGCAGGCGTCCGCCCCGGGATCACCGAAGCAACCCAGGATGCAGGCGTCGTACCTCTCCCGCTCCGCCTGCAGCATCGCCTCCGTCGTGGCCGGGATGGCGAGGTACTCCTCCCAGGCGGATTCGATCGAGGCCGGTCCCCGCTCCACGTCGCGGATGTCCACCGAGGTCCCCTCGTCGGCCCAACCACGCAGGATCGCGCCTCGGCGGCGTAGCTCATCGGCTCCGGTCCCGGTCCTGGACATCGGTCCCGGAACCACGTAGAGGATGCGCATCTCCACTTCTCCTGCTCACGAGCGGTCCAGGGCGGCGACGGATCGCCGGTGCCCGCATCGCCGTCCGCCGCGGAGGCCGCTCCCGTCACCCGATCCAAACTTCTCGTGGAGGGGTGTCATCACTCGGGCGACGTCCTCGGGCCAGCCGGTGCCTCCGAGCGAGGTCCCGCGCCGGCCGTCCAGAGCCGCAGGATTGGGGGTGGGGAGGGCCGTGGTGCGGATCATCCCCGACCCCGTCAGGGCCCGGGCGCACCGCGCGAGCGTGGACTCCGCGGCACCGGCCGCCGCCGTCATCTCCCGCCAGCTGGCCCGACCGCTCAGCCGGAGCGCGACCATGACGTGCTGGTCGAGGGTCGTCGTGCCGGTGCCGGTAGCCCGGCGCGGGCGAGCCGGCGGTCCCTGGGCCGGTATGGGACCGAGCCTGGCCGGCGCGGGCCCATACGAGCCCAAGGCGTGCACGGCGGCGCTGAACCGTTCGGTTTGGCCGGAGCTGAACGACGGAGTTCTGCGATCAAAGGGTCGTTGCGGGGGAGTGACACTCGCCAGGGAACGTCGGCCGGCCTGGGCAGCTGATCGAAGGCTGACGGTCACGATCCTTGAGGAGGAGGCTCGCACCCACCGGATCGCCCCTTCGCTGAATCTGTGACGCTCAGGAGATGGTGCCAGTGCTTCACGCGCGGTCATCCCACTGCCACCGGGACTGGTTCGGTCGCCGGCAACTGTAGGTCTCTGACCAGACGGATCAGACACCGGCCTCGGCGACCGCGTCGCGCACCTCGAGCAGCGCGCCCTCCAGGCGGTTCCGGGCGCGGATGGCCTCGGTGCGGAGCACGCCCTCAGGCACCCCGCCGGCCGCCTCGGCAACCGCCGCGAAGTCGGGCAGGGCAGGCGTGTCGAGGGCCGGGTCCTGGCGGTAGCGCCCCTCGCGGGCGTAGAGCACGGGGACGAGCGCACGGCCGCTGCGGCGGAGGGCGCGGTTCGCCGCCGCCGCCTCCTCGGGTGTGCGCAGGCCCCCGGCGGCAGCGTGCAGCCGCTCCAGGTCGCCGCGGGCCTCCGCCAGCTGAACGCGGAGGGGCGCCAGGTCGACCAGCTCGCGCAGCCGTCCCTCGCGCTCGTCGAGCACCTCCCCGATCTGGTCCAGCGTGCGGCGGAAGTCGAGCGGGTGGACGGGAAGGTTGGCGGCGCGGAACGTGGCTCCGGCGTAGAGGCGGATGTCGCGCAGCAGGTTGTCGCGGTCGGCGACCTCCATCGTGTCCGCCTCCGTGTGCCACTCGATGTTGCCGCCACAGCCCCCGACCGGGTACAGGCCCCGCTCGGCGCGCAGCTCGTCGGGCATGGTGGAGCTGAGCATGAAGCAGGTCGAGACGCCGAGGTTGTTGAAGGAGATGTCCCCGGCCCGGATCGGTGGCCGGCCGCTGGAGGGGAGGCCGGTGAAGTCCTGGATCGCGCGCCGAGCGAAAGCTTCGAGCTCCGCCATCCAGTACACGTCCTTGTACACGGTCGCGTCGCGGCAGCCGGGCGAGTCGCAGTTGAGGTGGCAGATGCAGTTGCGGGCGATGTCATTGGCGAACGCGTCCGCGTACCAGGTCGAACCGGCGTAGCGGCCGTGGGAATGGCCGGACCACCAGCAGATCCGCACCGATCGCTGCAGCCGCTCGCGGTGCACTGCCAGGGCGCGAGCGACCTCGAGGAGTGTGGCGTCGCCCGTCGCGTTGTCCCCGATCCCTACGTGCCAGGAGTCGAGGTGACCGTGGAGGAGGACGAAGCGGTCGGGGTCGGCGGCGCCCCTGATCTCGGCCACGACCACCGGGATGCGGCGCCAGCGGGTGTCGTGCCGGGCCACGATCGTGGCCTCCGACCTCTCCCCGATCCGGGCCACCAGCTCCCTCCCGTCCGGCGCCGACACCGAGACGACCGGAATGCGGGGCCGGCGGCCCCAGGTGGTCAGATCGGGCGAGCCCCAGATCGAAGTGCAGATACCCTCGTGGATCCGCTCACCGGGAGCGATGCAGATGACCCCGGCCGCGCCCCGCTCCTCGAGCGCAGCGACCTTCCCCGGCATGGGCAGACCCTCGGTGACCACGATCTTGCCGGCCACGTCGCCCTCGACCGCCCCGGCGGCGAAGATGTCGTGGACCGATCGCGCGTACCCGCTGCCGACGTGGACGACCGGGGCGGTGCATCCCCGTTCCGGCGTCGACATGGCCATGCTCGGCGTCTTGGCCTGGTAGGTCCTGCCGTCCACGGTCAGGCGCGCTTCCCGGGGCAGGCTGATCCACAGCTCCGGCTCGTGGACGCGGTGGTCGATGCCCCAGGCCGCCAGGCGCGAGGTGATCCGGTCCACGGCCTCCCACTCGTCCTCGGTCCCGGACTCGCGGACGAGCCGGGAGAACTCCTGGACGAGATCCCAGGCGTCGTCGACGCGCACGGTTTCCAGCAGCCCGCGCTCGCCGGGCACGAGCTCGGTTGAAATCGCCATTCAAGGCCTCCATAACAGCGGAAACATGCAATTCCTCGCGTATAGGTTGGACTTTCTGGCAGGCTTCTGCAACCATAGGGGCCATGACCGCGAGTCGCGGGCCCGCCTTGGGGGGCTGGCCGGGTCGAGCCACCGCCGTCCGTCCGGAGGTAGTCACGCTCGACCAGCGCATCGCCATGGCCCTGCAACTGCGGGGCCGCGCCTCCTGGCGGGACATCGCCCGGCTGCTCGGCACCTCCGAGTCGACGGTCGCCCGCCGGGCTCGCGCCCTGATGGAGGCAGGGCTCGTCCGGATCACGGCCGTCCCCGATCCCCAACGCTGCGGCTTCGGGTACCCGGTGCTGGTCCAGCTCGTCTGCTCCCCCGACCAGGTGGGGACCGTGGCGGCGAGGCTGGCCGAGCGCCACGACGTTCGCTTCCTGGCGGCGGTGACGGGGCCGTTCGACATCGTGGCCGAGGTGATCGTCGGCTCCAGCCGAGACCTGGCCGGGGTCCTGCTCGACGAGCTCGCATCGGTGCCGGGCGTCGTCCGCACGACCACGGAGACCGTGCTACGCACGTTCAAGATGGCGTACGACTGGAGCCGCCCGCTCCTGGAGTCGGTCGTCACCCTGCCGCCCGCGCCGTCACGGGACGTACGGGCGCCGCTGCCACCGGTGGTCCTGGACGACGTCGACCTGCGCCTGATCGACCTCTTGCGGAAGGACGGGCGGCACACCTTCCAGGAGCTGGCGGTCGCCCTCGGCATCAGCGAGTCGGCCGCGCGCCGACGCGTGGGCCACCTCATCTCGAGCGGCTGCGTCACGCCCGTCACGCTCGTCGCCCCCCCGTTCCTCGGTTACGGGGTCGAGGCGCTGGTGTTCCTGCGCGTCGAGCTGGGACGGCTGGAGGAGGTCGCGGGTGCGCTCGTCGACCGCCCCGAGGTGCGGTACCTGTCGGCGACCTGCGGCCGCAGCGACCTGGTGGCCGAGGTGATCCTGCGCACCCAGGACGACCTCTACCAGTTCCGCACCCGCGTGCTCGGGGACCTGCCCGGCATCCGCGACGTCGACGTCGCGCTCGAGCTGCAGACGTTCGCCCGCGCCCACCTGCGGCTGGCAAGCGTCAAGCGGGAGGGAGATGGATGAGGGTGAGACCACCCGGCCGGAGCCGCAACCGACGTCGTACGCCGCCTCGTCACCTTCTCCACCCTTTCCCTTTCGACGCGATGACCGCGAGGCGGGGAAGGCGACGGCGGGGATCGTGTTGACCACGCAGAGTGCGATGGCGATCGAACCCGACTCGGTCATCGAACCATGACCGGCTCTGCTCCTGGTTGATCGCTCTCACCGGTGATCCCCCACCTCGGTGCGTTCACGTCGAGAGGGCCGGACGCGATCCGCTGCTCGGCACTCCACGACGCAAGATGTGCTGACCTCCAGATGGGATATGGCGGTGATGGCCGCGTGCAGCCCGGCCATCTGCGCCCTGGCCGTGCGTCTGCGGCGTGGCCTGGCCCGGAGCCGGGCGGGTGTGAGGACGTGCCGCGGCGAGGTGGCGGCGATGCCGGTCGGCTCCGAGCCGGGACCTGGGAGCCGACGTCGCGCATCCGGACCTTCCTCGACCGGCGGTGCGGGCCGGCCCGGGGTGGCGTCCACCGCTCCTGAGCGCGCTCGGGCGCCGGCCGTGCCGGGGTCGCGATCGAGGCGGCGGCCACACCAGCCGCTCGTGGTCACGCCGGGCGCTGCCTCCGGTGTCGAGGTTCGTCGGGGTTCGGGGATGGACCGGGGGCTCGTCGACGCCGCGGCCGATGCCGGGTCATCGGCGTCGCTGCATGTTTCTTGCAAATTCTGGCTCTTTCTTGCCAATTTACGTCATTCGACATAAGATGGCGACAGCATTCGCGCCGGCGAGCCGATCAGGAAAGGAGAGGAGGTGTGGCCGATGGTCCACAGGACGAGTCGTCGTGGGTTCTTGAAGGGCGCGGCCGCACTGGGTGCGGTGGGTGCGACCGGGGGACTGAGCGCGTTCCTGGAGGCGTGCGGGAAGTCGGGCTCGGGCGCGGCCACTGCCTCCGGCAAGCCGGTGCGCGGCGGCACGCTGACCATCGCCACCGTGGACACGCCGGTCAACATGGACCCCCAGGACGCCGAGCTGTACGCTTCGATCCAGGTCTACCACAACATCTTCTCCCGGCTGGTGGAACTGGACGCGGACTTCAAGATCCAGCCCTCGCTGGCTCACAGCTGGAAGCAGGAGGACGAGCGGACCTGGACCATGGATCTTGTCGACAACGCGAGGTTCCACAACGGCGACCGGCTCACGGCGGAAGACGTCAAGTTCTCGTTCGAGCGGGTCAAGAGCCACCCCAACGCGGTCTTCCTGTCCGCGTTCCAGCAAACAGAGGTGCTCAGTCCGACCCGGGTCCGCTTCCACCTCTCGGGCCCGTTCGGGCCGTTCCTGGACGCGCTGGCCGGGTTCAGCGACATCGTCAGCCAGAAGGCGGTCACGACCATGGACCCGAAGCTACACCCGGTCGGGAGCGGCCCGTTCAAGATGACCGAGTGGGTCCAGAATGACCACATCACGCTGGAACGCTTCGACGGCTACTTTCAAAAGGGCTTGCCACACGTCGACAAGGTCATCTTCAAGGCCATCGGCGATGATTCGGTTCGGCTGACCGGACTCCAGACCGGCGAGCTGGACTGGATCCAGCGGGTACCGCCCCAGCAGGCGAAGTCGCTGGCGTCGAACAGGCAGATCGTGCCCACCGCGGCCAAGCCCTATCTGCCCGATCTGGTCATGATGAACTGCACCAAGCCGCCTTTCAACGACGTGCGAGTGCGCCAGGCGGTGGCGTGGTGCATCGACTCGTCCGAGATCGCGAAGCTCGTCTACTTCAGCGAGGGTGCGGCTGCGAGCGAGGCCGTCTCCCCGCCCAACCCGTGGTACTCGGGGGTCAATCCGTACAAGGGCGCCCCCGACCCGGAGAAGGCGAAGGCGCTGCTCAAGCAGGCCGGCCAGGAAGACCTGCGGATCACGTTTGCCGGTCAGTCCAACCTGCCCACTCAGATCCGGACCGGTGAGGTCCTGCAGTCGCAGCTGGCCAAGGCTGGAATCCAGATGCAGATCCAGAACTACGCCGCGGCGCAATGGTTCGAGACCCTGAGCAAGAAAACGTACGACCTCACCTCGACGTACTGGAGCGTCTCGTACGACCCGGCGTTCTGCTACTACCCACTGACGCTGTCCACCTCCCCATGGAATTTCAGTGGCTTCAAGAGCGACGAGGTCGATCAGCTCCTGCAGAAGTTCGTGTTCGGTGTCGACGACAAGGCGCGCAAGGCGGCGTATCCGGACGTGGTCCGGGCCGTTGCCGAGGCGGCACCGATCGTATTCATCGACAACGAGCTGCAGCAGTACTGGTCGCGCGCAGGCGTCCACGGCCCGGCTCCTCTGCCCACTCTGGACATCCGCGTTATCGATTCATGGGCCAAGCGATCCTGACCCGGGTCCTGCTCGTCATCCCCATCCTCTTCGGGATGTCGGTGGTGGTGTTCGCGATCATCCGGCTGGTGCCGGGGGACCCGGTGGCGGCCGTGCTGGGTCTGAACGCGACCCCGCAGCTGATCGCGCAGACCCGGCAGCAGCTCGGGCTCGACCAGCCGTTCTGGGTTCAGTACTTGCAGTGGTTGGGCGGCATCCTGCACGGGGACTTCGGGCGCGACTATCGGAGCGGACACCCGATCGTGCAGCTGCTTGCCCAGACGCTCCCGGTGACCTTCGAGCTGGTCGTGCTCTCGATGCTGATCGCAGTGGTCGCCGGGGTCGGTCTGGGCACGGTCAGCGCGGTCTGGCGGGGCCGCATCCCCGACCGGGTCGGACAGGTGTTCAGCACGCTCGGCATCTCCGTGCCCGACTTCTGGCTGGGCATGATCTTGATCCTGGGGCTGGCGCTGGCGCTGGGCCTGTTCCCGTCGTCGGGATTCACACCGCTCACCGACGATCCCCTCGACAACCTCTGGCACCTGGTGCTCCCAGCCCTGACGCTGGCAGCCGGGCTGGCCGCGGTGCTGGTCCGCATCACCCGGTCGGCGATGCTGGACGTGCTCGACCAGGACTTCCTGCGCGCCGCCCGCTCCCGAGGTCTCTCTGAGCGGGCGGTCGTTCTCAGCCACGGGCTCCGCAACGCGGCGGTGCCGATCGTGACCGTGATCGGTATGCAGTTGGGCTACTTGTTCGGGGCGACGGTCGTGATCGAGAACGTGTTCTCGGTGCCCGGTCTGGGCCGTCTGATCCTCGACTCCACGCTCGCCCACAACTACCCGGTGATCCAGGCGTCGGTCCTGGTTCTGGGGGCGGTGTTCGTGCTCACCAACCTGCTCGTGGACATCGCCTACACGGTGATCGACCCCCGAGTGGCTCGGCCCGCCGGAGCGTAGCGATGGCACTGGACGCAGCTCCCATCTCCCGGCCGGCGCCGCGCCCTCTCGCCCGGCTGACTGCGAATCTGACGCCGCCGCTCGTGGTCGGACTGGCCATCATCGGTCTGGTCCTGCTGGGTGCGTTCCTGATCCCGGCGCTGTCCCCGTTCCATGCCGATCAGATCAACCAGGAGAACTCGCTGGCCGGGCCCAGCCTTCTCCATCCGCTGGGCAGCGACGATCTCGGCCGCGACGTCCTGGTCAGGGTGATGGTCGGCTACCGGATCTCACTCGCGGTGGCGGCCGGGTCGGTGCTGCTGGCGCTGATGGCGGGCCTGCCGCTGGGGCTGGCGTCGGGTTACCTGCCGGGCCTGGTCGACAACCTGATCATGCGGCCGCTGGACGTGTTGATGGCGTTCCCCGCGATCCTGCTCGCGGTCGTGGTCATGGCCGTGCTCGGCACCGGCACGGTCGTGGTCGTGATCGCGATCGGGATCGTGTACACGCCGATCATCGCCCGTGTGATGCGGGCCACCACGCTGACCGCCCGGGGCGAGCTCTACGTGGAGGCGGCGCGGGCCCGCGGAGCTTCGGCGCTACGCATCGTCACCACCCACATCCTGCCCAACAGTCTGGGGCCGGTGATCGTGCAGGCGTCGATCCTGCTCGGGTTCGCGGTTCTTCTGGAGGCGGCGCTCAGCTTCATCGGGCTGGGCGTACGGCCGCCCACGCCATCGCTGGGTCTGATGCTGTCCACCGAGCGGGATTTCATGACTCAAGCGCCGTGGGCGGTGGTGTCGCCGGGCGGAGCGCTGATGTTGCTGGTGCTGGGCTTCAACCTGGTCGGCGACGGCCTCCGCGACCGGCTCGACCCGCGTGGGAGGGCACGAGTGCGTTGAGCGAGGTGCTCGACATCGAGGCGCTGACCGTGACGTACGGACGCGGGCCGGTGGTGCGCGCACTGTGGCTACGACTGGCCCGGGGCGACGTGCTCGGCCTGGTCGGCGAGTCGGGATGCGGCAAGACCACCCTGGGCTGGTCGATCCTGGGGCTGTTGCCCAGTGGCGCCCGGATGGATGGCACCATTCGGTTCGAGGGCGCCGACCTGCGGTCGCTGGATGGCCGCGACCGGCGAAGGCTGCTCGGCGACCGGCTGGCGATGATCCCGCAGGGCGGCTCGGGCGCCCTCGACCCGCTCTATCGCATCGGCGATCAGATCGTGGAGACCATCCTCGCCCACCGTCACGTTTCCCGATCCGAGGCCAGGGCGATGGCGTTGCGCCAGCTCCGCGCCGTGGGCATCCCCGATCCCGAGGCCAGGCTGGCGTCCTACCCGCACGAGCTGAGCGGCGGCATGCGCCAGCGGGTGTCCATCGCCACGGCGCTGGTGCTGAACCCTTCCCTGCTGATCGCGGACGAGCCCACTTCGGCCCTGGACGTCACGATCCAGGCCCAGGTGCTGGCGCTGTTCCGCGATCTCATCCACGAGCACGCCGGAGCGGCGATCGTCATCTCCCATGACCTGGGCGTGGTCGCCCAGCTCTGCAACCGGGTCGCGGTCATGTACGCCGGCCAGATCGTGGAGGAGGCGCCGGTAGACCAGCTCTTCGCCGAGCCCCGCCACCCCTACACGAGGAGCCTGCTGGCCGCCCACCCCGCGCTGGGGCGGCGGGGCGACCGGCTGGCAACGATCCCGGGCACGGTGCCCGATCCGGCCTCGCCGCCCGCAGGCTGCCTGTTCCGCCCCCGCTGCCCGGTCGCAATGGCCGCCTGCTGCCGGGAGCCGCCGTGGGTCGAGCAGCCGGGCGGGGGCGTCCGCTGTGTGCGCCATGCCGCGGGCTGAGCTGCTCGGCGCGAGCGGGCTGACGCGGGAGTTCCCGGTACGTCGGCCGTGGATCGAGCGGCTTCGGGGCGGCCGGCCCCCCGTGGTCCGAGCGGTGACCGACGTGTCGCTCTCGATCGCGCCCGGGGAGACGCTGGGGCTCGTGGGTGAGTCGGGGTGCGGCAAGACCACCCTGGGGCGGATGCTGGCCGGCCTGCTCCGGCCCACCGCGGGCCAGGTGCGGTTCGACGGCGCCGACATCGCCACGCTCGACGCCGCCGGGCGGCGCCGACTCCGGCAGCAGATCCAGATCGTGTTCCAGGACCCGTTCACGTCGCTCGATCCTCACCACACGGTGCGTCGGATCATTCGCGAGCCACTCGACATCCACCGCATGGGGAGTCGGCGGGAGCGGGAGCGACGGGTCCGAGAGCTGATGGACCAGGTAGCGCTGCCCGCACGCTACGCCGGGGCGTATCCCCACGAGCTGAGCGGGGGACTGCGCCAGCGGGTTGGGATCGCGGCCGCGCTGGCGTCGCGGCCCCGGGTGATCATCGCCGACGAGCCGACGTCGGCCCTGGATGCGTCGGTGCAGGCCGAGATCATCAACCTGCTCGTCGACCTTCAGGCGACGACAGGAGTGGCATACCTGTTCATCTCCCACAACTTGGATGTCGTCCGGCATGTCAGCCACCGGGTCGCGGTCATGTACATGGGCCGCATCGTGGAGAGCGGCAGCTGCGACGCCGTCTACGGCACGCCCAAGCACCCCTATACACGGGCGCTCCTGTCCGCCATCCCCGTGCCAGACCCGCGTGTGCCGCTTCGGGCGGGCATGCTGGAGGGAGAGCCCCCGTCGCCCATCCGGGTCCCCTCCGGTTGCGCATTCCACCCCCGGTGCGCGCTCGCGACCGCCGAGTGTCGGAGCGTCTCGCCACCGGAATACAGGTTCGCTGGCGGTCAGGTGGCGCGCTGCCACGTGACGGCCGCCGAGGAGGGAGCGCGCGGGCCGGAGCGGAGGGAGGTGAGCGCGTGAGGGGAACGATCGGGGCGCAGGAAGGGGCGGTGGGAGGTGCTCATCCCGGGGGCCGGCGGGCGGGGACGAGGCGTCGGCTCGGACAGCCAGATGGAGCCAGCGCACGCGGCGTGGGGGGCGATGGTGAGGGCACGTACATGGGCCGGTGGGCGAAGCCGTATCTACCGGGCGGCCGCACACCGCGGGTCGCGACGCGGTCGGTGGCACGTCCCTGCCCCGGTGTCGGCTCACGCGGTTCGAGCCGGGGGCCAGGGTGCTCGGCGGCCGGCTCCTACCTGTCCGGGTTGCGCCGGGCAGGCGGCGCAGTGCCGCCGCGCCGCCGATTCCCGGCGGGAGGTTGAGATGCGCATCGACTCATCGACGGCGGAGTCCGCGATCGGTTTGGTGGACGCCGGTGTGCCGCCCGGCGACGTGCCCGTGCTGGCCAGCATGCTGCGTGCCCACTTTGCCGCGTTCGAGGCCCTGGAGGCGCTGGACCTGTCCGGCGTGGAACCGGCCGCGCGCTTTGAGGCGGCGTGGGATGAATGAGCTCGCCCGGATGACGATCGCGGCCGCGTCCGAGGGCCTGGAGCGGCGCTCGTTCAGCGCCACAGAACTCCTCGCCGCAGTCCTGGCCCGGGTGGAGGAGACGGAGCCGCGGCTGCATGCGTACGCGCGGGTGATGGCGGACGCCGCGGGTCGGGAAGCGGCCGCCGCGGACCGGGAAATCGTCGCCGGGCGGCGGCGCGGGCCGCTGCACGGCATCCCGGTCGCGGTCAAGGACCTGTGCTACACGGCCGGGGTGGTGACCGAGGCCGGCTCGCGGGCCCTGGCCGGATTCGTGCCCGCGTTCGACGCCACCGTGGTACGGCGGCTGCGGAAGGCAGGGGCGGTGATCGTCGGGAAGACGGTGACGCACGAGTTCGCCTACGGGCAGAACATCCCGGTCACGCGCAACCCGTGGGACGACGCCATGTATCCGGGTGGGTCGAGCGTGGGCTCAGGGGTCGCGGTGGCGGTGGGGTCGGCGATGGGAGCGATCGGGACCGACACGGGCGGCTCGGTCCGGGTGCCGGCCTCGATCATGGGCATCGTGGGACTGAAACCGACGTACGGACGCGTCAGCCGCCACGGGGTGCTGCCGCTGAGCTCGTCGCTGGACCACGTGGGGCCCTTGACGCGAACGGTCGAGGATTGCGCGATCATGCTGGGCGCGGTCGCCGGACACGATCCACTCGATCCGGTGTCGTCCGCAACGCCGGTGCCGGACTACCGAGCCGGTCTGGAGGACGGCGTGGCGGGCATGCGCCTGGGCGTCGACCGAGGCTACTACTACGGGCCCGGCGTCGACCCGGAGGTGGCCGCCCTGGTGAGGGATGCGGAACGCGTGCTGGCCACGGCCGGAGCCGAGATCGTGCCGGTCGCGATCCCCGAGCTGGCTCACGCCACCGTGATCGGCATGACGCTGATGCAGCCCGAGGCGAGCGAGGCGCACCGGGAGCGGCTGCGGGAGCGCCTTGCCGACTACGAGGACGGGACGAGGCTCATGCTGGAGTTCGGGCACCTGATCCCCGCCGCCCACTACGTGACCGCACAGCGAGCCCGGCGCTGGTTCCAAACGGCGGTCCGGGACGCGTTTCGTCTGGAAAGGCTGGACGCGCTCCTGGCGCCGACCCTACCCATCCCCACCATGTCCAGGGAGGAGTCGGTCGGCGACTTCCTGGGTGGCACCGAAGGCCGCATCGACCTGTCCGGCTTGATCAAGCATGGCATCGTCGCCAACGTGGCCGGTCTCCCGGCCCTGAGCGTCCCATGTGGGCTGGCAGCCGGCCGCCTCCCGGTGGGCCTGCAGATCCTCGGCCGTCCGTTCGCCGAGGCGACGGTCCTTCGCATCGGCCGCGCGTACGAGGCGCGAACCGACTGGGTCGCCATGCGCGATGCCAGGCTGATGGGGGGGGCCGTGTGAACTCGGTCGCCGCCGGTCCGGCTGCGGTCGCCGGCGGCACGCTCCGTACACCTCACCTAAGACAAGAGGGTGCGGCGCTTTTGGAGGGGCAGGGCAGAGGGCACGGCATCGTCGGTAACTCCGCCTGGCTGCACCGACAAAGCTCGCCGACGGGGGGACCGATCGGCTCGCTGGCGGTGGGCTGGTCTCCCACGGCACTCGCAGGGCGTTCAACATGCTCACCTGTGGGGACCGATGGCGCGGCTGTGGATGTGGAGGAAGCGTCGGAGTGCAACGAGCGACCAAATGGCCTCAACGACACCGAAGGGCCAGGCGCCGGAAAGGAAGCCGTAACCGCTGGAGAGGAGACACCCCAATGCGAACGCCATCACGAAGCCGGGATGGCGCCGTTCCAGAGCGTACATGAGCATCATGAACGTGACCGCTCCGATGCCGTACGCGGTGACCCAGTCCATATCGCTGATTCTGAACGGTTAGCCGGAGTTATCAAGGCGAGCGCAAGCATCCCGACGTGAACGACGCGATTGCGTAGTGCAGGGTCAGGGCCTGGATCCACCCTCGCGCCCCCCGCTTCCTGGAGAAGACCAGGGTGATCCTCGATCTCTCCCAGGGACCGGGAGGGGGGGCCGCTGGCTCCCGAGGACCAGGTGATCTCGGCCGACGAGAGAACCTCGATCCAGGCCCGCCGGCGTCGGCTGGTCGATCAGGTCATGCGCCTGAGGCCCTACCGTTCCGCAGCCCGGGTCTTCTGGATCGTGGACAACGGCTCCTCGCATCGGGGTGAGGCGGCGGCCCGCCGGTTGCGGGGGCGCTACCCGAACCTCATCCTGGTCCACATCCCGGTCCACGCCAGCTGACCCAACCAGGTGGAGATGTGGCTCGGAATGGTCGAGCGGAAGGTCTTGACGCCGGCGGTGGCCGGTGGGCGATCGGCGCCTGGCGCTGCGCCCCAGGTAGCACTCCAGCTCGCCGTTCTGACTCGCCTGCAGGCCTTGCCCATGCGAGCGCCAGGACGATGCCCTCGCTGGCTCCCAGCCCCGGTCGTGGGTCCCTGTCCATGGCCGGTTCCTGATCGTCCTCACCCTTTTGTCGTTGCCGTACCCCTTCCGCACACTCTCTTGTGAATTCACAGTATGAATTCACGGTCTCGAAGTCGAGAACTCCACCGTCCGCCGACGGACGTAACCTCCCCGTACCGGTTGTGTCGAGGGTCACATCGCCTCGCTCGGCGCCCGGTTGGCACAGTCCGACCGCGAGGACGAGTCGCGCCGGTTCGACAGCTGGCCCTGGGGTAGCAGTAGATCGGCACGTCATGTGGCTTTTGAAAGGCCAGCTGTCGCTCGAGCGGCACGGCGGGCCATCCGGACTGGGCCTTGCCCGGATCGTGCAGCGGCTACTCACCCTGGCCGCCGGCATCTGGTGGAACTGGCGGATCGACACCCGGACGAGCGTTTCCTCATTGCCTCCGACACCGAGCAACCGAGCAGCCGAAACGGGGTCACTCACCTCGAGGAACGCGCAGCGAGGCCGGATCGAGCTCGATGCCGACGAGGTCTGCCAGGCGAGCCATGTCCGCATCCTGGGCGAGCAACGCCACCTTCCGTCGCCAGACCACGGCCGCGATCATGCAGCCCACCAGACCACGCGGGGTCACGCCCGCCCGTCGACACCGGCGGTAGATCCGCACCGCGCCCTCGAAGTCGGCCGTCGCCTCGAAGCGGAGCAGGTGGAAGCGGAGCAGCAGCCGGCGCAGGTCGGCTTCTCGCCCCGCACCGCGGGCTCCGACCAGGACCTCCATCATCACCGGTTCGGTGACCGCCACCGGTCCCTCGGCGGCGATCAAATCGGTGAGGCGGCGATCCACCGGGCTTCCCGTGGCCCGGTCGCCAGTCGGTCACACCGTTCGGCCCGGCCTGGGCGGGCTGGGCCCGAGCGGTGCTGGACACGCTGGTGGAGGTGGGAGCGATCCGAGGCGATGGCCGGGTGACCAGGCTGCACGCCATCACCGGCAGACATCGCCGCCCAACTGCCCGTCCGTCCAGGAACCGTGGTGAACCCCACCGGGAAGGGACCGATCCCGTGTGCCGGCCGTCCGGTCCCCCCGGATCGGCGCTGGGATAGGATGTCGTCGCCGGGTCGCGTGTCGGTGGGTGCGAGAGCGTCCGTAACGGACCGTCGATCGGGAGGTGAGAGGTGAGAGATGGGACGCAGGAGCCTGTTCTGGCGGATGGTGCACCTCTACTACCTGGGCCGGGCGCTCAGCAAGGGGCCCGGGTACCTCGCCGGCTACGAGGCCCGGCGCTACACGCGCAAGGCCGCCTATCGAGCCACCCGGGGCTGGGGTCGGCCGCGACGGCGGCGGCGATAGAGCCAGAGGCGGCCTTGCCCTGAGGCCGCGCTGGCCACCGGCTACCGGCCGAAGCGTAGGGTCTCCCGGCCGGGTTGGGTCGCACACTCGGTCCGATGGGGCTCCGCGTAGGCCCGGTCCATGGCATCCCGGGCCCGCAGCATGCGCCGGTGGCACTCCTCGACCGTGCGGCTCATCGTACCCCTCCGGCTCGGTACGGCGCGTTCGCGAGCCGCCGGTACCCGCCCGCGTCGCCGGGCTGCATCGCCCCACCGCCGGGATGCCCTGGATCTGATGGCGCCGGGCCAGGTGGGAGTTCGCGGCCGCGCTCGGGTTGGCCGCATGACCTGACCGTCCCACACCCTCCGGATCCACCTGGCGACGGTGGCCGGCAACGTGACCGGGGCCCGGTGGCCGCCGTCTTGGTCCGGGTCGCGCTCTGTTAAGCTATCCCCCTCCCAGGGAAGGGGACCGAGTGGAGAGCGGGGCGTCCGCCGCTTCGTCACCCGAGTGTATGGCGCGGGAGAGGGGATGATGCGATTGCGGGGACGCTACTATGCCTGGGTACCGTTCTGGCCCGCGACGCTGCGTGCCAAGGTGCTCCTGGTCGGAGGCTGCGGCGCCGTCGGGCTGGGCGTCTGGATCGCGCAGGCCGCGCTCTGGTCCTCGGATCGGAATCCGGCGCGGTGGGTTCTGTGGACGGGCTCGCCCGTGGTCCGGGGACCGGTGGGGCTGGTGGCCGAGCTGGCCATGCTCACCTGGCTGCTGCCGATCCCCCCCATGCTGATGGGGTTTCTCGGCTACCTCCTGCTCGGATCTCCGGCTCCGGCCCTGGAGCTCCGCTCGATCCCGCAGCGTGTGTGCTTCCGGATCGTGTCGCGGGGACAGAACCGGGACGTGCTCAGAGAGACGGTCGAGAACCTGCTGGAGGTGATGGGCGTTCTGCCCCTCTTCTCCTACGCGGTCGAGGTCGTGACCGATCTCGCGGTGGCCTGGCCGGCGCCCAGACACGTGCACTTCCTGTGCGTGCCGGCCGGCTACCGGACCAGGTCCGGCGCTCGCCACAAGGCCCGGGCGCTCCAGTACGCGCTGGAGGTGTCGCCCGTCGCCCCCTCCGACTGGCTCGTTCACCTGGACGAGGAGACCCAGCTCACGCCGTCGGCGGTGGTCGGGATCGCGCAGGCGATCGACGAAGAGGAGCGGAGCCAGGAACACCGGATCGGGCAGGGGGCCATTCTGTACCACCGTCGCTTCGGGTTGGGGTTCAAGGCCCTCCTCCTCAGCATGGCCGACATGGTGCGGACGGGAGACGATCTCGGCCGGTTCCACCTCCAGCATCAGCTCGGGCTGCCCCTCTTCGGCCTCCACGGTTCGTACATCGTGGTCCGCAACAGCGTTGAGCGGGAGGTCGGCTTCGACCTCGGCCCGGAGGGCAGCGTCACCGAGGACGCCTTCTGGGCGCTGGCCCAGCTCGGTCGAGGCCGGCGCACGCGCTGGGTGCACGGCTACATGGTCGAGCAGCCACCTGCCCGCATCCGCGACTTCCTCCGCCAGCGCCGCCGCTGGCTGTGGGGGCTGCTCCTGGTCCTGCGCCACGCGCCGGCCCCGTGGTGGACGAAGCTCGGCATGGGGGTCTGCGTGTTCAGCTGGGCCTTGTCCTGGGTCGGTCTGCTCACCGTGTACGGCGACCTGGTCGTGGGCCAGCTGGCCTGGTGGCCGGTGCGGCTGAGCGGCGACGTCTGCGTTGCGCTCTACGCGGCCTGCTACGTCATCGGGCTCCGCGAGAACCTGCACTACGTCGGCGTGTCGCGCTGGAAGCGCTGGCCGCTGTACCTGGTCGAGCTGGCCTGTCTGCCGGTCTTCGCGTTGCTCGAGGGGGCCGCCGTCGTCTACGGGCTGGCCACGCGAGGGGGAGGAATGGGTTTCCACGTGATCAGCAAACCTGCCACGCGGAGAGGAACCCATGAGAGGAAGGAGTCTGTTACCGCTCCTGGTCGTCGCCCTGGTTGGGATGGGAGCCTGGTCGGTCACGCTCGGCCTGCCGGCCCTCCACCACCGGCGACCGGCCGCAGCTGAGCGCACGGCGAGGCCGCTGCCGCCTGCGCTTCCGCCCCCACCCTGCGCCCCGGCGCCCTCTCCGCCCGGCAGCTGGCAGGCCGGGGTCGATCTCCTGCTCGACGGCGTCGCGCCCGCCTACGGCGCCCCTGGCTACCTGTCCGACGTGGCCCGGACCCTCCGGCGGCTGCGAGGGGACGGGATCGACAGCCTGATCGTCAACGTGCCGATCTACCAGGACGACCTCAGCGCCTCGGTCGTGCACACCGGGCCGGCGACGCCCTCGGACGCCCTTCTCGCCGGCGTGGTCGGGATGGCGGAGCGATGCGGCATGCGGGTGGCGCTCCGCCCGCTCATGCAGGAGCAGCCCTTCGCCGGAAAGGCACGGAGCCAGATCGTGCCCGCCGACGTGAGGGGATGGTTCGCCAGCTATCGGGCCCTCGTCCAGCGCTACGCCCGGCTGGCGCAGAGGTGGGGCGTCGAGGCGTTCATCGTGGGGACGGAGTTCGACTCGATGCAACGCGACGTGGCCGGCTGGGAGGCGGTGATCGGGGACGTGCGGGCGGTGTTCCACGGCCGGGTCGGCTACAGCAGCAACGCCGGCGACCGCCCCTACGGCGAGCTCATGGACGTGCCCTTCTGGGACAGCCTGGACTTCATCGGGGCCGACACCTACCCCCTGATCCCGGCCGCGGACGGGAATGAGGAGAGCATGACGAGCTGGCTCACCGGCTGGTACGGGCAGCTCCACCAGGCCGCGGTGCGGATCGGGAAGCCGCTGGTGGTGACGGAGACCGGCGTCATCCCGCGGCAGGGAGCCTATACCCGGCCGTCGCGCTGGGCCTCGAGCGCGCCCCTGGATGCCGGCGAGCAGGCCGCCTACTACGCCGCCACCTGCCAGGCGGCCCGACCGGTGGTGCAGGGGATCTACTGGTGGGCGGTCCGTCCCGACCCCGCCTCGGAGCCGCCCGGGGGGTTCGAGCCCCTGGGCCAGCCCGCTGAGGCCGAGCTCAGGGCGTGCTCCACCTGAGCTCGAGCGGGGCGGCCGGCGATGGGTTCGCGGGGCGGTCGGGGCGGGAGACTTCGCTCAGGACCTCTCGTCGTCGGCCGCCCGGCGCCGCGGCACCGAGCGTCGGTGGTTCGGTCAGCGACCGAACAGCGTCATCTCGTACCTGCCCAGGTCTGCCAGCAGGGCCGGAACGTGGAGCCCGCCGGCGAGCGACTGCACCGCGTGCCAGAAGGCGTCCGCAACCGGTCCCTGCCAGAGCAGGAAGAAGACGACCAGGATCCCCAGGTTGCCGAGGCGGGCCGCCGTCAGCCGCGTCTCCCAGGAGAGCAGAGGGGCGAGGATTCCGAACCCGTCCAGCGGCGGGATGGGAAAGAGGTTGAGCAGCAGCGCGCCCAGCTCGAGGACGACCAGGAAGGCCAGTGCCGCCCAGAAGGCCAGGTGGTGGATCGCGTCCTCGAGGCTGCCGAGCCCGAGCAGGAACGGGAGCGCCGCCGCCAGCGCGAAGAGGAGCGTGGCCAGGGGTCCGGCGGCCGACACCAGCGCATCCCAGCCCTTGCCGCGCAAGGCCGAGCGGTCGACATAGACCGCGCCTCCCGGCAGCCCGACGCCTCCGAGCAGGACGAAGGCCATCGGCAGCACGACGCTGAGCACCGGGTGGGTGTACTTCAGGGGGTTCAGGGTCAGATAGCCGGCCTCCACCACCGACCGGTCCCCGCCCAGGTAGGCCGCGACCGCGTGCCCGAACTCGTGCAAGCACAGGGAGGTGATCCAGCCGGCGACCACGAACAGCGCCGTCACCCATCGCAGCAGCGCCGCCGGGACGCCGACGTACAGGGCGACGCCGGCCGCCACCATCACCGCCGCCGGGAGGATGCCGAGGGGACCCACACGGACCGCCTCTCGGAGCGAGGGCAGGGGTGCCGATCGCAGCCGCTGGGTCTGCCGGGCGGTCGCCGGCCCCTGAAGGTAGGTCCGCAGGTCGTACAGGCCGATGCCCTCTCGCCGAAGGAACTCGGAGGTCGTCGGGATGTCCGTGTACAGCAGGGCCATGAAGAGGTGGATGAGGTCGGTGCGCTTGTGGCCGAGGAGGATGGCTTCACGGTAGGCGCAGTTGCGCACGTGCTCGCAGCTGGCCGGCTGGCTCTCGGCCGGGACCCGCTCCCGCAACGCCGCAGGGTCGGCACCGATGGCCCTCAGGGCCGCCGCTACCGAGCCGTCAGGAACCAGGAGCCGTCGGAGCAGGTCGAGAGGACTGGTCGACGCCCTCAGCACGGCGGTGGCCTGTCCGGTCAACGGGACCAGCTCGGAAACCGACAACGATCGAACCTCCCCTCTTGTACGTGGTGTGGCGTGCGCACATGGTGACGCAATCGACCGTCCGGTGCGGCGGATGGTCGATGGACAAAGCGTCCCGCCCTGATCCGGCACCGGCCTCCGGCGATCGATGGGATGGTACGGGGTCCGATCCCTGTCCCGGTGACGCGCCGGGCGGCCGCGGCCGCCGGCCTGGAAGCGACGGCGGGAGGATGGCGGCGGTGGCGGGGCGGCGTAGCGTGGGGTGCCTCATCCGAGCCGGCCGTGTCCACGGCAATGGTCGCCATCCGGCGACGACCGGGAGGACGAACCGTGGCCCTCCGACCATCACCGAGACCCGCTCGCCATGGCGAGGGGGTCGACTCGGCTGCGCGGGCGCGATCGGCGCCCGGCGCGGTCCGGTGCATGTGGGCCTCGGCGAGGCGGTGACCGGGCCGGAACGACCGGCGACGGGCTGGCTGCACTACGCCAGCGGAGCGGGCCGGTGGGTGATCGTCGCCACCGTGCTCGGCTCGGGGATGGCCGCCCTGGACGCCACCGTGGTGGGCATCGCCCTCCCCACCATCGGCCGCCAGCTCCACGCCGGCGTGGCCGCCCTGCAGTGGGTGGTCACCGGCTACGCGCTCACGCTCACCGGCCTGCTCCTCCTGGGCGGGGCGCTCGGCGATGGCTACGGGCGCCGGCGGGTGTTCATGGCCGGGACGGTGTGGTTTGCGCTCGCTTCGCTCGGCTGCAGCCTGGCCCCGAACGCCCCGACCCTGATCGTCGCCCGGGCGCTTCAGGGCGTCGGCGCCGCCCTGCTGACCCCGGGCAGCCTCTCCATCCTCCAGGCCTCGTTCGTCCCCGACGATCGATCCCGGGCGATCGGCGCCTGGTCGGGCCTGGGCGGGTTGGCGACCGCCGTCGGTCCCTTCCTGGGCGGGTGGTTGATCAGCGCCCTGTCCTGGCGGCTGATCTTCCTCATCAACCTCCCCTTGGCCCTGGGCGTGGTCGCCATCTCGGCCCGCTACCTCCCCGAGTCGAGCGACCCGACCGCCTCCCGCCGGCTGGATGCCCCGGGTGCGGCCCTGGTCACGCTGGGCCTGATTGGGGTCGTCTACGGTCTCATCCAGGGGCCCGAGCTCGGCTGGGGATCGCCCCTCACCCTGACCGCCCTGCTGGGCGGGGCCGGGCTGCTGCTCGCCTTCGCGCTGGTCGAGGCGCGCGGGGCCCACCCCATGCTCGCCCCGGCCATGTTCCGGTCGACGCAGTTCTCGGCCGCCAACGCCGTCACCTTCGTCGTCTACGGGGGCCTGGGTGGGGCCCTGTTCCTGCTCCCCATCCAGCTCCAGCAGGTCACCGGCTACAGCCCGCTCGCCGCCGGCGCCGCCCTGCTGCCGGTCACGTTCCTGATGCTCGTCCTGTCATCCCGCTCCGGCGCCCTGGCGGCCCGGATCGGCCCCCGGCTCCAGATGTCGGTCGGGCCCCTGGTGGTCGCCGCCGGCCTGGCCCTCTCCGCCCGGATCGGCGCCTCCGCCGGGTACGTCACCGACGTCCTCCCGGCCGTGGCCGTTCTGGGGCTGGGCCTGGCCATCACCGTGGCGCCGCTGACCTCGACCGTGCTGGCGGCGGTGCCCGCGGAGCACAGCGGCATCGCCTCGGCCGTCAACAACGACGTGGCCCGGGCCGCCGGCCTCGTCGCCGTGGCCGTGCTGCCGGTCGCGACCGGCATCACCGGGGACAGCTACCTCCACCCCGAGGCCTTCTCCTCCGGGTTCCACCTGGCGGTGCTCCTCGCGGCCGGGGCCTGTGCCCTGGGGGGCCTGCTGGCGGGGGTGACCATCCGCGGCCCGGCCGGCGGCCGGCCGGGCCGCGAGGAACGCGGGCTGCACTGCGCCCTCGAGGCCCCTCCCCTGCGCGGGGACGATCGCCCGCCGGGCCGGTGACCCGGCCCCGGGCCGCTCGACCCGACCCCCGCCCCTCGAAGCCGGGACCCGGTCCTGGGGCCGGCTCCGGGTCACCGGAGGTGGTCCGAGGGGCCGGGGCAGCTCACCTGCCCTCGGAGGCTTCGTACAGGAACCAGACCCGCCGCTCGGCCTCGTCGATGAACGTCTCCAGGAGGCTCGTGCTGGCGACGTCGCCAGCAGCCTCGCACGCCTGGTGAGCGCGGCGCATGCGCTCGGCCAGGGCCCGGTTGTCGTCCATCAGGATGCGGAGCATCTCCTGTGGCTCGACGAAGGCCCGGTCGTCGTCGGTGATCCTCCGCAGCCGCGCCACCTCTCCGAGCGAATGGATGGTCGGCTGCCCGAGCTTTCGCGATCGCTCGGCCAGCACGTCGGTGACCGCCAGCACCTGGTCCGCCTGCTCGTCGAGCAGGAGGTGGTAGTCGCGGAAGTGCGGCCCGGAGACGTGCCAGTGGAAGTTCTTGGTCTTCAGGTACAGCGCGAACGCGTCCGCCACCAGGGGGTTCAACGCCTCCGCCACCGACCGGCGCGCGTCACCGGCGAGGTCGCTGGGCGTGGCCAGCTGTTCCGCCACGGGGACCTGGGACATCTGATCTCTCCTCCAAGCTCAACCTGTGCCGACGGCGGGGAGTGGGCCGCGCCGGATCGGTCGCCCGGCCAGTGGAACCCCGGCGGCCGCCGGATCGAGGCCGGGCCGGCGTTGGGTCGAGGGGCTGGGTGGGACGGCCGGGCGCCGGCGGCTCCGACCTCCTCGCCCCCGCATGGCTCGACCTGACTCGCCCTCGATCACGCAGCCGCGGCGCGGTCGCCTCACCTCGACCATACGCGCCCGCTGGCGCCGCCGGGGCGTGCGGGGGCCGACGCCTGGGCGAATCGTTGGGCGCCCAACCGGTGCCCGCGCCGTGGAGGAGGCGCCGGGGCCGGACCGGGAAGGTGGTCCTCGGGCCAGGTCCAGGGCACCCCCGGGCGGCTCCTCCTCGCTCCGCCGGGCTGCGGATGGCGCCGCGGCACGCGGATGGCCGGAGGGCGCGTTTCCCGGCGCCGGGTGCGACAATCGCTGGTGGAGGGAGCCATGCACCGGATCTCGATCCCCGACACCGTGCTCGACGCCATCAGGAGGCAGCGGGGGAAGCTCTTCCGCTTCGAGCGCCTGGTGGGGCCCAGGACCGCGCTGGTGGTGATCGACCTGCAGAACTGCTTCATGCTCCCCGGCATGCCGGTCGAGGTGCCGACCGCCCGTGAGATCGTCCCCAACGTCAACCGGCTGGCGGCGGCGGTCCGGGCCGCGGGTGGCATGGTGGTGTGGATGAAGATGACCCTGGAGGGACAGCAGGAGAGCTGGAGCGTCTTCTTCGCCGGCGACCGGCGCCGGGCCACCCTGGAGCAGCTCACGCCCGGCGCCCTCGGTCATGAGCTGTACGCCGGTCTGGACGTGCGCCCCGACGACCTGGTGGTCCCCAAGACCCGCTACAGCGCCTTCATCCAGGGTTCATCCGACCTCGACCGGCGGCTCCGGGACCGGGGCGTGGACACGGTGATCATCGCCGGGACGCTCACCAACGTCTGCTGCGAGTCCTCGGCGCGGGACGCGATGATGCTCAACTACCGGGTGGTGTTCGTCTCCGACGCCAACGCCGCCCTCAGCGACGCCGAGCACAACGCCACCCTGGCCACCGTCTTCCGGACCTTCGGCGACGTCGAAACCACCGACCAGGTGATCGAGCGACTGGTGACCGCCGATCGGGAGCTGCCCGCGGCCGGGGCCACGGTCTGAGGCACAGGCCGGCCCTCGATCCCGGCTGCGCCGGTCGGCACACGGGCGGAGACGGGCCGGCCGGGGTCGGCCGGCCGGTCGGGCCTGTATCGGGCAGGCCGTACGGCCGACCGGGACCGCGATCGGAGTCGGGGACGAGCCCGGGGACCGGGCGCGGGAGGCGCGCCGGTGGCCGCTCTCCCACGGTGGCCGGTGTCGGGGTGTCGCACAGGTCGGCTCCTGGCTGGCGGCCATCGCCGGCATCGGGCGGCCAGCTCCTGGAGGAGAGTTGGCTACCGATCGATCGTTAGACAGCCGCCGGTGCGAATCGCCGTTCGGGCTTGGGTGCGGCGTGGTCGCGGCCGCTCTCGGCGGGGTCGCCGACTACCCGGCGGTTGCCGCTCCCCAGCCCCGGAGCATGGCCACGGCGGCGTCGCCGTAGCGGGCGGCCATCCGCTCCAGGTCGCTCCGGTCCCGCGGTTTGAACCAGTGGCCGAGCCCGCTGATCATGTCCAACACGGCCATGGCCGCGAGCTTGGGATCGGGCACGGAGAAGACGCCCTCCCGGCAGCCCCGCTCGATGGTCGCGGCCATGGCGTCGCGGTACTGACGTCGAAGGGCGTTGATGGGGGCCTGTAGCTCACGGGGCAGGCTCCGTCGCTCGCGCGAGGCCACGCGCACCTGGGACCAGCGCCGGTTGGAGAAGAGGATCTCGCTCCGGATGGCGGCGCGGATGGCGGCCTCGGGGGACCGGTCCGCCCTCAGCTCGGGCAGGACCTCCAGGTTGAAGTCCCGCTGGAAGCCGTAGCAGATCTCGAAGAGGATCCGCTCCTTGCTCGGGAAGTGGTGGTACAGGGAGGAGGGACGCACCGCCACCTCCTCGGCGATGTCCCGCATGCTGGCCGCGTCGTAGCCCTTCTCGGCGAACAGGCGCGCCGCGTGCTCCAGCATGTCGTCGCGACTGCGTCCCTCCGGCCGGTCCCGCAGGCTCGCCGTCATCGCCGAGGTCCACCCACCTGCTGCCTTGACACTGCCCCGCTTGGGAATTATATTCCCGCACGAACGATCGTTAGGTTGACCGCCCTGGGGAGGGAAGGATGGTGAGGCGGCGAAGGGGGTCCGGATGGCCGAGGTCGAGCCGCCGCTGCGGCTCCCCCGGTCAGGCCGGATCGGCGCTCCCGGTCGTGCCGCCGCCTCCGCACGGCGGTTCCGGGTGGTCGCTGGCACTCCTGCCCAACCACGGACTCCGCCGTCGGGACGCCGGCCACGGCGCCAAAGGGGCGTCCGGGCACGCTCACCCGTCTCGACCCCGGCCGCGGGCCGCCGGCCGCCCGGCGTCCACGTTCTCCACGACCAGGAAGAGTGAGGAGGAGACAGGAGATGACGACGGCAGCCTTGCCCGGTGCCGGGAGGAGCCTGCTGGCGCGGATGCTCTGGTACCGGCAGCTCGAGAGCTATCCCGATACCGCCCCCCGCATCCTCTACCTCGGCATCGTGGTGGTGGCCACCATCATGCTCTACTACGAGCTCTACGTGGGCGGCGCCGTGGCCCCGGCCATCATCGCCCACTTCGGGATGACCTTTCCCTTCTACGTCAACATCCTGGTGGTGGCCAACGCCATCGGCGCCCTGGCCTCGCTCATCGCCGGCCTGGCCGACCGCTGGGGCCGGGCCAACCTGGTCGTCTACGGCTTGTTGGTGACCGCCCTGCTCACCCTGTTCGGCATCCCCAACGCCCCCAACCAGCTGGTCTTCGCCCTGGTCGTGATCGCGACCGCCTTCGTGGAGGGCATCATCCTGGTCGCCACCCCGGCCCTGGTGCGGGACTTCTCGCCCCAGCTGGGGCGGGCCTCGGCCATGGGCTTCTGGACCCTGGGGCCGGTCATCGGCAGCCTGGTCGTGGCCGAGGTCTCCTCCAACACCCTCCCCCACCTGCCCGCCTGGCAGGACCAGTTCGTGATCTGCGGGATCACGGGGCTGGTCGTGTTCGCCCTCGCCCTGGTCGGACTGCGCGAGCTCTCCCCTCAGCTCCGCGACCAGCTCATGGTCAGCATGCGCGACCGGGTCCTGATCGAGGCCAGGGCGAAGGGTATCGACGTCGAGGCCAGCCTCCGCCACCCCTGGCGGCAGATGCTCCACCTGGACATCATCGCCCCCGCCTTCGCCATCTCCGTCTTCCTGCTCATCTACTACACGGCGGTGGGCTTCTTCACCATCTACTTCACCACCAACTTCGGCTTCTCCCTCTCCGACGCCAACGGTCTGGGCAACTGGTTCTGGGCCCTGGACGCGGCCGGCCTGATCGTGGTCGGGATCGTCTCCGACTGGCTCAAGGTGCGCAAGCCGTTCATGGTCCTGGGAGCCCTGGGCGCCATCGCCATGACCATCGTCTTCCTCGGCAAGACCGACCAGCCCCACACCGGCTACGCCGCCTTCGCGCTCATCATCAGCCTGCTCGCGGTCTCCCTGGCGGTCGCCTACGCCCCCTGGATGGCCAGCTTCACCGAGACCGTGGAGCGCCGCAACCCGGCCCTGACCGCCACCGGGCTGGCGGTGTGGGGTCTGATCATCCGGGGGGTGGTCGCCGTCTCCTTCCTCTGCCTGCCCTTCGTGGTCAGCTCCATCACCCCGCTGGTCGAGTACGGCTCCCAGGTCCAGGCCCTGGCCACCAAGTACTCCGGCCAGCTGGCGACGTTGCGGGCCATCGACCCGCAGACCCTGGCCGCCCTCGACCGCAACCCCACCGACCAGGCCGCCCTGACCACGGCCGTGGGGGAGATCTCGCGCGCCGAGGGCGTGTCGCCGGCGGAGGCGGCCCAGCGACTCCAGGCGGCGGCGCAGGTCCCCCGGTCCGACCTGGCCTTCCTGCAAGCGCACGGCGCCCAGGTCCAGCGAGCGGCCGCGCAGACCCCGGGCCAGTGGCGGACCTGGTGGTGGATCTGCGTGGGCGCCGAGGTGGTCTTCCTGCCCCTGATCCTGCTCATGGCGGGGCGCTGGGACCCGCGCCGGGCCCGCCAGGATGCGCTCGAGCACGAGCGGCAGGTGGAGGCGGAGCTGAGGGCGCTGGGGCTGACCGGCTCCCGGAGCTGAGCCGCACACCCCGGACGTGGCCGGCGGCCCGGCGCGTCCGGGGCGTGTCCGGAGGCACGGGCCGCCTCGTGGCCACCGGCCGCGGGGGGCCGCCGCCGGCCGCCCCGGGATGTCATGCTTGATACCGGTGCGAGCGTTCATCCCGGCCGGCGTTTCGAGTTCCTCCCGATGGAGCCGTTCCGACGGGGCCGGCCCGGGCCCGGTCGCCGGCCGGCCGCGGAACGCGGAACCCGGGCCGGGAGGCCCGACCCTGATCGAGGTCTGAATCTCGGTTGCCGGTCGTCTCGGCGAAGCCGCTGGAGGAGTTCGCCGCCCGCGTCCTGACCGCCGCCGGGCTGGAGCCCGAGGAGGCGGCCGTGATCGCGGGTGGCCTGGTGCAGGCCAACCTCCGGGGCGTCGACACCCACGGGGTGCTCCGGTTGCTGCAGTACTGCGACTGCCTGGCCGCGGGCGAGATCAACCCCCGGCCGCGGGTACGGGTGGTGAGCCGGTCGGCGGGGGCGGTGCTGGTCGACGCCGACGGTGGCTACGGTTTCCGCCCCACCCTGCTGGCGGTGGAGCTGGCGGTCGAGCTGGCCCGGGAACACGGGCTGGGGCTGGCCGGGGTCAGGGCCAGCCACCATTTCGGCATGGCCGCCGCCTACGCGGAGCGGATCGCGGAGGCGGGGCTGATCGGGATGGTGACGGCCAACACCGGCCCGGTGATGGCTCCCTTCGGGGGGGCGCGCCCGGCCCTGGGCAACAACCCCATCGCCTTCGCCGTCCCCCGCCGCCCGGAGCCGCCGCTGGTCCTCGACATGGCGCTCAGCCAGGTCGCGTTCGGGCGCATCCGCTTGGCGGCAGCCGAGGGCCGGCCGATCCCGACCGGCTGGGCCTACGACTCCCGGGGCCGGCCCACCACCGACGCCGGGGAGGCGCTCCGGGCCGGGCTCCTGGCGCCCATGGGAGAGCACAAGGGGTCGGGTCTCTCCCTGATCGTCGACGTCCTGGCCGGCATCTTGACCGGGTCACCGGTGGGACACGAGGCCGATGCCCACGGCCGTCGCCGGGGTGGCGTCGGGCACCTGGTGCTGGCCCTCCGGCCGGACCTCTTCCTGCCCGAGGCGGAGTTCCACGCCGCCCTGGAGCGGCGCCTGACCGAGGTCCTGGCCACGCCCCCGGCCGAAGGGGTGGAGCGGGTCCTGCTCCCCGGCGACCTGGAGCTGGCCACGGCGCGGCGCCGGGAGGCGGAGGGCATCCCGCTCTCGGCCGCCCTGGCCCGGCAACTGGCGGCTCTGGCCGAGCGTCTCGGGGTCGGGCCCCCGCCCTGGGCCTCCGCCCCCGGCGAGAGCCCGTGAGCTGGCCCGGGCCGGCATCGAAGCCGGTCGAGGCGGTGCTCGACCTGCAGGCCACGGCCGGCCGGGGCCACTCCGGCCGCCGCCGCACGATCCCGGACGGCCTCGGCCGGGAGGGCGCCGGGTGGACGGGGAGGCCGACCGGCTCGGGTTCCCGACCCGGGACCGGTCGGTAGGGAGCGGGTTGCAGACGACGACGCACGCCGCCGGTGCCGGAGCCGGCCGGCGCTGGTGGGTCCTCGCCGCCGCCCTGACCGTCCAGAGCACGATCTCGGTGATCGGGCAGGGGCTTCCCGCCCTGGTGCCCTTCGTCAAGGCCGACCTGGGCCTGAACCACGCTCAGGCCGGGGTCTTCGCCACCATCACCGGCCTCGGCACCTTCCTCGCCCTCTTCGCCGTGGGCTGGGCGGTCGACCGGGCCGGCGATCGGGCGGTGCTGGTGGGAGGAGGGGTGCTGACCGGGCTGCTCACGGTCGCCGCCGCCTTCGCCCCCGGCTACCCTCTCCTCCTGCTGCTACTGGTCCTGGTCGGGATCGGTGTGGCCACCCCCACCCCGGCCGGCTCGACCGCGGTCATGCGCGAGTTCCCGATCCGTCAGCGGGGGGTGGTGATGAGCGTCCGTCAGACCGGGATCCCCCTGGGGGGCGCCGTGGCCGCGGTCACGCTGGCGCCCCTGGCCGCCCTCTGGGGCTGGCGTACGGCACTGATCGCCGGCGGGGTGGCGGCCCTGGCCGGGGCCCTCGCCGGCCACCTCTGCTACGTCAGGGCCGGAGGCGGCGAGCCAGAGCCGAGGACAGGGGGCCGGCGGTGGCAGGGAACGCCCGTCCTGCTCAGCCGCGATCTGGTGCTGACCAGCGCCTGTGGCTTCCTGCTCATCGTTGCCCAGTTCTGCCTGGTCAGCTACCTGGTCCTCTACGTGCGGGCGATCTGGGCGGTGCCGGTGGTGGTGGGCTCGCTGTTGCTGGCCGGGACCCAGGTCTGCGGAGCGGTCGGTCGCATCCTCTGGGGCTGGGTGAGCGACCGCCTCCTGGGCGGCAGCCGGAAGTGGGCCCTGGTGGTGGTCACCGGCACCGCGGCCCTGGCCGGCCTCCTCCTGGCCTGGCTGCCCGCAGGAGCGTCCCTGGGGTTGGTGGTGCTGGTGGTGGCGATCTGCGGCCTCAGCACCGTGGGCTGGAACGGGATCTACATCACGCTCCTGGCCGAGCTGGGGCCGCCGGGCTTTCAGGCGCGCTCGGTCGGCCTGGGCATGACCCTGGGTCAGCCCGGGATCGTGCTCGGTCCCTGGCTCTTCGGGGTCCTGGTCGACCGAACCGGCTCGTTCCGTCTGGGCTGGACGGTGGTGGCGTGCGGGCTCTTCGTGGCCCTCCTCGCCATCGGCCTGGTCCGGGAGCGGAGGCCGGCCGCCCCTCAGGCGGGGCGCGCCGGCTGAGGCTCTCCCCGCCGTCCCCGACCGGCCAGCGGCCAGGGGCCGGCGTCTCCAGCGTCGCCGTCCGCCCGCTCCGTCGCGGTCCCGCGGCCACCAGGTGGCCGTCGGAGAGGTCCGGCCGCACCGGGCCCAGGGTCCGGTTCTCGAGCCCGATCACCGCCTCTGTGGCCGCGGTCGGCGGGGGCTGGGTGTCGCGGCCGACCGTCGCCGGCGGCGCGTCGAGCTCCTATGTCGGGAGCGCCGAGCCGCTCCTCGTACCGGTGTGACCGCCGCCCTACCAGGTCAGGGGCAGGGAGGCGAAACCGCGGAGGGTGACGGTGGGCCGCCGCTCCGGTGTCCCGGCCAGGCGCAGGGTGGGGAAGCGCCGGACCAGCTCTCTGATCGCGATCTGCCCCTCGAGGCGGGCGAGCGGGGCGCCCAGGCAGAAGTGGATGCCCCGCCCGAAGGCCAGGTGGGGGTTGGGGTCGCGTCCGAGGTCGAGCCGCTCCGGCTCGGCGAAGACGCGCGGATCGCGGTTGGCGGCCCCCAGCAGCAGCATGAGCATCTGCCCCGGCTCCACCCGCCGGCCGCCCAGCTCCAGCTCCTCCAGCGCCACCCGGCCGGTCAGCTGCACAGGGGAGTCGTAGCGGAGCAGCTCCTCGACCGCCGGCTCGATGAGCTCCGGCTCGTCGCGCAGGCGGGCGAGCTGGTCGGGGTGGGCGAGGAGCGCGTTGATGCCGTTGCCGATCAGGTTGACGGTGGTCTCGTGTCCGGCCACGAGCAGGAGCACGCCCATCGCCAGCAGCTCCGGGCCGCTGAGGCGGTCGCCCTGCTCCTCGGCCTCGACCAGCCGACTGATGAGGTCGTCCCGGGGCGCGGCCCGGCGCTCGGCGACGACCCGCTCGAGGTAGGCGTGCAACGCGTCGCGCGCGGCCAGCACCGCCGAGCGGCGGTCGGTGAGGGCCACCGGGTCGAGCGCCCCCACCAGCGCGTCCGACCAGCGGCGGAACGCGGATCGGTCCTCGACCGGCACCCCCAGGAGCTCGGCGATGACCGTGACCGGTAGAGGGTAGGCCAGGTCCGCCACCAGGTCCATGCTCCCCCGCGCCTCGGCCTCGTCCAGGGCCTCTTTTACCAGCGCCTCGATGCGCGGCCGCAGCCGTTCCACCACCCGGGGCGTGAAGGCCTTCTGGACCAGGGTGCGGAGCCGGGTGTGGTCGGGCGGGTCGACCACCAGCATCGACCGGGCGCCCTCGCGGCCGGGCTCGACGACGGGTTCGAAGCCCCTCCACTTCCGTCGGTCGGCGGAGAAGCGCTCGTCCCGTAGGACCTCGACGACCTCGGGGTGGCCGGTGACCAGCCAGCGTTCGAGGGACGGTGCCCAGACCACCGGCCCCGACCGGCGGAGCTGCTCGTAGAACGGGTAGGGGTCGCGCTGGAGCAGGGGCAGCAGGTCGCCGCCTCCCATCGTCCTCACGTCGGCCTGGTTCATCTCGACGCCTCCTCCGGCCCCGCCGGTCGGCCGCCCGGGGGGCCGCCTCCGGCCGCGGTCGGCCGCCGCCCCGTCGGGCCGCGGCCCATCCCTCCATCATCGGACGTGGCCTGGCGCGCGGAGGCATCGATCTCGGCCACGACCTGGATCTCCTCCAGTTGGATGGGGGTCCTCACGAAGCCTGCTTCGCGGGGTGTCTGAAGGGGTCCCCCACGAAGGTCTCTGGGGGAGGAGCACCCCCGGGGTCAGGGGACGGACCACCTGGTGCGCCACCGTTCCGCCAGGTGGCCATCCGGGACCTGGGGGAAGGGATGGCCGATGCAGAAGATGCCGGAGGCGAGGCCGGTGATGGTCGGATCGAAGTGCAGCGCTTTTCACACCGGGGGGATCACCAGACCGATGTTGATCCGGTCCGTGATGGCGATCGTGCACATGAGAAACGCGACCGGGACGATGCCCACGAAACGTTGTCTGAGGACGTTCTGGACGGCGACCACCGCCTGCTTTCCATCCTCAGACCTCGACATGGTCTCGCCACACATCGATGCACATCGGCCGGCGGGCCACCGGCCCGTGCTCGCTCTCGAGGTACACAACAGAGGACGTTTGACGGGCCGGTCGAGGAGGCGAAGGGGAGGCCCGGGTCGAGGCCGGGCTCGAAAAAGGTCAGGACGATACCCCCGTTCTTTGGTGTCGAAGGGAGGGGGAGGTCGTGTCAAGGAGATCCGGATCGGGTCGGCATCTGTTCGAGTCGAGCTCTTAAGCAAGCAGTTGACAGGGATGTAATCCGGGTCCATCCGGATCAATGTCAATGTATGTGGGTTGAGTCGGGATGGACCCGCCAAACCGGGTTCGACCTCGAGGGCCGTGACCTCGAGGCCCGGTCCCGGCGGCCCGGCCCGCCGCGATCCACCGGGGCCCTCCGCCGGCGCCCGCGGAGGGGGAATGAGATGGAAGAAAGTCACCGGCGCGGAGATTCTAGCCTGGCAGATCGAAGACCGGTGGTGGCCGACACCGAAGTTGCTGCGGGCGGCCGCTTGTGAAGCAAAGGAGGACCGGTGACCGGCGGAACCGCTCCTTTTCGTGTGGTCACGCCTGTACAACCGCGGCTTGGCCGGGCGCTGGCGGTGATCGCGACCGCTCAGCTCATGGTCGTGCTCGATGCCACCATTGTGAACGTCGCTTTGCCATCGATACAACGTGCGCTGCACTTCTCTCCCACCGACCTCGAGTGGGTGATCAACGCCTATGCGGTGGCGTTCGGCGGTCTGCTCTTGCTGGGCGGAAGAGCCGGCGATCTCTTCGGGCGACGTCGCGTCTTCGTCGCCGGCATGGTCGTCTTCACCCTGGGCTCGCTGGCGGGCGGCCTGGCGCTCGACGCCACCTGGCTGGTGGCGGCTCGGGCTCTCCAGGGCGTGGGCGGCGCCATCGCCTCTCCGGCAGCGCTCTCCTCGATCGCGGACACCTTCCCCGAGGGGCCATCCCGAAACCGGGCCATGGGCGTCTACTCGACCGTGGCTGGAGCTGGAGGCGCCATCGGGTTGCTGCTCGGGGGCGTCCTGACCGAGCTCACCTCCTGGCGGTGGATCCTGTTCGTCAACGTCCCCATCGGCCTCGTGCTGGCCCTGCTCGCACCGCGTGTGCTGGCGGCCTCGGAGGGCCGCCCGGGCCGGCTCGACCTGCCCGGGGCGCTGACCGCGAGCGGCGGCATGGCGTTGCTGGTCTATGGGCTCTCCCGCGCCGCCGCCCACGGCTGGGGCGATCGCCCCACGGTGGCGGCGCTGGCGGCTGCCGGGGGGCTGCTGGCCGTCTTCGTCGGCATCGAGGCCCGCAGTCCGCACGCCCTGATGCCCCTGCGCGTCTTCGCCAACCGGAACCGCTCCGGGGCCTATCTGGTCATGCTGGCGCTGGCCGCCGCCGTCTTCTCCATGTTCTTCTTCCTGACCCAGTTCGTGCAGAACGTCCTCGGCTTCGGCCCGCTGATGGCGGGGGTCGCCTTCCTGCCCGTCTCGCTGGGCATCGTGCTGACCTCCAACCTCACCGCGCGGCTGGTGGACCGGATCGGCGTCCGCCGGCCCCTGATGCTGGGGCCGTTGCTGGTCACGACCGCCCTCCTCTGGCTGTCGCGCATCGACGACCGCGTGAGCTACCTCTCGGGGGTGCTGGCGCCGATGCTCCTGCTGGCGGTGGGCATGGGCATGACCTTCGTCCCCCTCACCCTCTCGGCCGTCTCCCGCATCCGACGGGAGGAGGCGGGTCTGGCCTCGGGTCTCCTCAACGCCGGCCAGCAGGTCGGCGGCTCGGTCGGCCTGGCGTTGCTCGTGACCGTGGCCAGCGCGGTCACCGGCAACCTCGCCGGGCACGGGGCGACCCCCGGGCAGGCGGTGACCGCCGGCTACGGTCGTGCCTTCGAGGTCGCCGCCCTGATCGCCTTTGGCGCCTTCTTGCTCGCGGCCATCGTCGTCCGGGGACCGGAGGTGGCTGGGACGGCGTCCTCCCCGATCCTGATCAGGGCCCGGCTGCTGGCCACCAGGGTCCTCTACCGGCTGGTTCGAGGCCTGAGCCCGGTCCCGATCCCGCTCTTCGAGGAGGTGGCGTGCGGCTTCGAGGACCGCCTGCTCGCCGAGCAGCGCCACCGGTCGGCCGGGGGAGGGCGATGATGATCCGCCTCCCGTCCGAGGTGGGGGACAGGGGGCGCTCGCGCTCGATCCCCGCCTCCCCCGCCGGCCGCCGAACCCACTGGTTGGTCGTCGGTGTCCTGGCGGCAACGGTCGCGGCCATGGTTCTGGCCGTCGACCCCCGCCGTTTCGCCGAGGCCATGGCACGGTTCAATCCGCGCGTGGTCCCAGCCGTGCTCGGGCTCTCGATCGTCATCTTCCTCTTCCAGGGACTGCGCTGGCATGGCCTGCTCCGCCAGGCCGGGGTCCGCTTGGGCCTGGGCGACAGCGTGCTCCTCAACACCGCCGGGCAGGCGATCACCGCCATCCTGCCCCTGGGTGACCTGACCCGTGCCATCCTGGCCAGCCGGGCAGCACGGGCCAACTTCGGGACCGTGGCCGCGACCGTGACCGTCCAGGAGCTGGCCTACAGCCTGGTTCTGGTGGTGGCGGCGGGGCCGGTGCTGATCCTGACCCGGCACGGCGTCTGGATCCTTCTCGCCGTCCTGGCCGGCATCGTGGTCGTCCTCGCCCTGCTCACCGTGGGCCGCCTCTTCTGCCTGGTCCACCGGCTGGTGGCACGGACTCCGTTGCTGCGCCGGCTGCTGGGCCAGATCGAGGGGCTGCACCAGGAGACGGCGATGTTGCTGCACCGCCCGGAGACCACGGCCTGGTCGGTGCTGGACGCGGCCCGGGGGGCGGCTGCGATCTCGATCGTGTGGCTGATCGTGGAGGGGCTGGACCCGGGCGCCCTCGGCTGGTGGCAGGCGGCCTTCGTGCTCAGCCTGTCCTCACTGGGCGGGGCGATCAGCCTGATCCCGGGCGGGGCCGGGGCGAGCGAGGCGAGCACGGTCGGACTGCTGCTGCTCTTCGACGTCGACCCGGCCACCGCGGCCGCGGCGGCACTGATGCAGCGCCTGGTCACGACCGGCCTGCCCAGCCTGTTCGGCTGGGGTGCCTACGCGGTTGCCCGTCGCCGCTTCGAGCTCGGCTCGATGCTGGAGCTGCCGCCGGCGGTGCCCCGGGCAGCGCCGTGCGAGGAGGTGGCCTGAGGACGGTCCAGCCGCGGCCGTCGTCCCCGGTGTAAGGTCCGGCTGGCATGCTCTCCGGGATGAGGCCGGCGGTGATCGCGGCGCTGATCGCGGCCTGGTTGCTTTCCGCCTTCACCGACGCCGAGAGGCAGCCGGCGCGCTGGGCGGGCCTCGTCCACCTGCCGGGGGTGGTCGACGTCGGTGGTCCTCGCAGCGACGGTCAGGTGGTGGTCAGCGGCGGGAGCCGTCTCTACCTCCTCGACCGGTCCACCGTCACCCTGATGCCCTTCGCCGGTGGCCCGGGCGGCTACACCGGGGGTGGCGGGGACGAGCCCTATCTGGCCGTCTCGCCGGGAGGCCGGGTGCCCGGCGCCGGGTGCGGGTTCGCGCCCGACGACGTCTACGTCCTCCGTCCCAGCGCGGCCGAGGTGGTGCGGGTGGGCGCAGACGGCCGGGCCCGCCGCTTCGCTCGCCTGAGCGGGGTCCAGTCGCTGAACGGCATCGCCTTCGACACCGCCGGCCGTTTCGGCCACCGCCTGCTGGTCATCGGCCACGGCCGCGGCGGGAACGTGGTGGTGGCGATCGACTGTCGCGGTCAGGCGACGACCGTCACCGCCTCGGCGCCGGCCATGGAGGGCGGGATCGCGGTCGCGCCACCCGGCTTCGGCGCCTTCGCCGGCGACCTGGTGGCCCCGGACGAGCTCAGCGGCCGCATCCTCGCCGTTCGTCCGGACGGCTCCACGGCGGTGGTGGCCGACTCGGGCCTGCCCGCCGGCCAGGACCTGGGGGTGGAGGGGCTCGGCTTCGTCCCGCCCGGGTTCGCCGACGGCGGCATCGCCCTCTTCTCCGATCGCTCCACGCCCGGCAATCCCCATCCGGGCACGGGCAGCCTCCTGGCCCTGGACGCGCGCTCACTGCTCGGAGCCGGGGTGCGGGAAGGAGATCTCCTGGTCGCCACCGAGGGCGGGGCGCGCACCATCGTCGTGCGCTGCTCCTCCTCGTGTCGGGTCGCCCCCGTGGCCGAGGGACCGGCGCCGGCGCACGGCGAGGGGCACCTGCTCCTGGTGGCCGATCACCCCGGCCCGCCGCCGCCGGACCTGCCGGTCGCGTCCGGCCTGGGCAGCGCAGCCCGGCCGTTGCCGGGGACGCCGGCGACCTACCTGGCCGCCGGCCTGTCCTTCGCCGCCGTGGTCGCCGGGCTGATCCTCCTCGGCCTGCTCTGGATGCGCCGCCGGCGGCGCTCGCCCTGAGCTGGCCGGCCCGGCTCAGCCGGGGATGGTCGCGGCCAGGTGGAGGCGGTCCCAGTCGGAGTAGGGCCCGATCACGTGCACGATCCGGCGCAGACCGGCCTGCTCGAGCAGGCTGGCGGCGATCGCGGCCCGGTAGCCGACGCCGCAGTGGACCGCCACCGGCGCCGTTCGCGGCAGCTCGTGGGCGTGGTGGGAGATGTCGGGCACCGGCATCCGCACCGCCCCCGGCACGTGGCCGTGGACCCACTCGTCCTCGTCGCGGGCGTCGACCACGGTCATCGGCTCGGCGCTGAGGATCCAGGAGGCGAGGTCGGCCACCTCGGCCGTCTCGAACGTGCTCAGCGGCCGCCCGCTGGCGCTCCAGGCCTCCACCCCGCCGTCCAGCTCGCCCACGACGCTGTCGTAGCCGATGCGCAGCAGCTGCCGGTGGGCCTCCGCGTGCTCGGCCGGCGTCCCTCCCAGGAGGACGATGGGCCGGCCGCGCTCGATGATCCAGCCCACCCAGGCGCCGAACGGCCCCTCCAGCCCGATGTTGTAGCTGCCGGGGATGTGCCCGCGATCGTACTCCCGGCCCGTCCGCACGTCCACCAGGGCAGCCCCCAGCTTGAAGTGGTAATCGGTCAGATCGGCGGTCAGCCGGCGCAGGCTCGGGAGGCGCCGGCCCAGGAGGTTGGCGCCGCGGCGGTTCAGGGCGCCCATGTCGCGGTAGTAGGCCGGGTACGGACCCTGGTGCAGCGCCCGGGCGATGAAGGGCATGAGCTCGGTGGTGGTCAGGAAGGGGTTGGTCTGCCGCTCCCGGCCCATGGTGGTCGTAAGCTCACTGCTGCCGGCCGATCCGCAGAAGGACCCCGAGCCGTGGGTGGGGTACACGGCCACGTCGTCGGGCAGGTCCCGGAGGCGCACGTGCAGGGTGCGGAAGGCCTCCAGGGCCAGGTGGGTGGCCAGGTGGGGCCCGAAGAGGTCGGTGCGGGCGATGCCGCCCACCATCAAGGCCCCGCCCGAGAACAGCGCCAGCTTCCTTCCCTGCTCGTCCAGGAGCAGGTAGCTCAGGTGCTGGGGCGTGTGGCCGGGCGTGCGCCGGGCCCGCAGCCGCCAGCGCCCGACCCGGACCTCGCCCCCTTCGGCGAGGGGACGGAAGCGGAACTCCAGGCCGCTGTCCTCGGCGGCGCAGATCTCGGCTCCGACCTCCGCCTCCAGCTCGCGGCTGCCGGACACGAAGTCGTTGTGGACGTGCGTCTCCAGCGAGCGTGCGACGCGCACGCCCAGGGCGTCGGCCCGGTCGAGGTACTGGGCCACGTCGCGCAGCGGGTCGATGGCGGCGGCCTCGCCGCTCGCCGGGTCCGAGACCAGGAAGGACGTGTTCCCCAGCTCGGGGGCCCGGAAGAGGTCGATCCGCGGTGCTGCGTTCTCCATCCTGATATGAGGAATAATGGCGCGTCCGTTCATGTGTCGGCGTGGCGGAACCGGTAGACGCGCCGGACTTAGGATCCGGTGGGGCAACCCGTGGAGGTTCGAGTCCTCTCGCCGACACCACCCCTCCCGGACGCTGGCGGCTCGGCCTGCCAGGCCCCGCCGGCCGGGCGTTGCCGGCTCCGTCCGTGCGGGAGAAGGTGGCCTCGCGGTGGCCACCGGCGGGTGAGGGCCCCGGTCCCGACCAGAGACCCGACGGCAGGGCGGCAAGCGCCGACTCTCGAGGCCCACGGCCGTGGACACAGCGCGGGTGGTGGACACCCGTCGCCGCTGCGATGCGCATTCGGCCCCGTCGGTCGGGCGATGCCATAATGGACCGCGAGCGGGCTGCGTGATCGTGACCAGGAGGAACGGCCATGGTCGACGAGCTGTTGGACACTGTGGTGCCCGGAGGCATATGGCTGGCGGCCGGCCTCGTGATCGGAAGCGCTCTGGGGCGTCGCTTGAGACCGGTCGCGAAGGCGGCGCTCAAGGTCGGTATGGATGTCGCAGATCGGGTCCAGGAAGTGGGTGCCGAGGCCGCTGAGAGAGCGCAAGACCTGATGGCGGAAGTCCGCCAGGAGCGGGAGCAGGCGCGGGCCGCGCCGGCGCGTGAGAGCCACGCTCGGCGCAGGGCCTCGGGGACCGGGTCGGAGGGCTGATCGGTGGCGACCGGTGAGAGCCCGCGGCCGGTCGCGAAGCTGGAGCACGACGTCCCGGGTCGGGTCCGGGTCCGGCTCGGGAGGGAACACCGCTCGCCGGAGCGGATGGGGCCGCTGGAACGGCGGCTCGCACGTCACCCGGCCGTGGGCGGGGTCGAGACCAACCCCCGCACCGGTTCGATCCTGGTCACGGGCGCGGCCGGCGCTCCCCTCCGCGAGGCGCTGGAGGAGTTCTTCGAGCTGGTCCAGGAGGAGGGACCGGAGCGTTTGCCCGAGGTCGGGGTGCAGGTCGCCGTGGACCTCGTCAAGCGGGTCGACGGACAGCTCGCCCACGTCACCGGGGGCCGTCTCAGCCTGCGCTGGCTGGTCCCCGCCGTCTTCGTCACGTTCGGCGTTCGCCAGCTCCTCGCCCAAGGCCTCACCGTGGGCGCAGTGCCGTGGTACGTGCTCGTCTACTACGGGATCGATTCCTTCCTGAAGCTCTATCCCGAATACGCTCCAGGTCCCGGTCGTGGTCGTTCACGGACGTCTGGCCGGGTATCCCTGGCTGGAGGATGACCGAACCGGCCAGTCGATCTCCAGGTGATCGAGAGACGACGGCCGAGGGGGGGTGAGACGTGAGGATGTGAGCCGCTCAGCGTCGAAAATCAACCTCGAGATCGTGCACGAGACTCGGCGTCGAGTCAGGCTCCGGCTCCCCCCGGCGCTGCTCGCCGGCGCCCGGCGCGCGGGCATCGCCAGGGCCCTCGGCGACGAGCCACACGTCCTGCGTCACCGCTTCAACCCGGCCTGCCGGAGCCTGGTCGTCGAGCACGACGGCGGGCTCTCGCCGACGGCGGTCGTCCGCCTGGTGCGGACCGCCAGACCGATCCCGGCCTTTACCCCGGCGCCCGGAGCGGCCTCCGGAGCTCCCCGGCGGTGGCTGGCGCTGGGGGTGGGAGGGGCGCTGGCGCTCGCCGGCAGCTGGCTGGCGGTGCCCTTCCTGCTGGCGGCCGGCGGGCCCGTGTTCCGCCGGGCGCTCACCAGCCTCTCCCGGGACCGGAGGTTGAACGTCGACGTCCTGGACTCGGGGGCCCTCCTCCTCACCCTGCTGGGGGGCCACCTGGTCACGGCGGCGGCGGTGATCGGCATGGTCGAGGGCGGCGAGTGGATGCGGGACGTCACCGCCGCCCGGTCGCGACGCGCCCTGGCCGGGCTGATCGCGGACCGCGACGCGGTCGTCACCAGGGTGGTCGGCGCCGACCGGGTGCCGACCCGGGTCGCCGACCTGCGCCCCGGGGACGTGGTCGCCCTGGCCCCCGGCGACCACGTCCCCGTCGACGGCGTGGTCCGCTCCGGGGTGGCGACCGTCGACGAGCGGTTCCTCACCGGCGAGCCCCTGCCGGTGCGGCGGTCGAGGGGGGATCGGGTCTTCGCCATGACGGTGGTGGCCGAGGGCGAGCTCCAGGTCGTCGCCGGCACCGACCTCGAGCACTCGCGCGCCGGCCGGATCGTGGACTTCCTGGAGCGGGCGCCGATCGGCGACACCAGGATGTCCGACCACGTGCGCCGGATCGGTGACCGGTTCGTGCTGCCCGTGCTCGGCCTGGGTGCGGCGGTGCTGGCCGCCACCGGCAGCCCGTCGCGCACCGCCTCCGTCATCACCTTCGACCTCGTCACCGGGGTGCGGGTCTCGGCGCCCACGACCATGCTCGCCTCCCTCACCGCCGCCGCCCGGGACGGCGTCCTGATCAAGGGCGCGGCCGCGCTGGAGGCCCTGGCGGGCGTCGACGCCATCGTCTTCGACAAGACCGGCACCCTCACCGCGGGACGGCCGCGGATCGTGGGGGTCCACCCCCTCGGCGACCTCGGGCCCGACGAGCTGCTGACCATCGCGGCCTCCGCCGACCACTCCATCCGGCATCCCCTCGCCGTCGCGCTCTGCGCCGAGGCGGCGGCGCGTGGCCTCGCCCCCGCGCCGCCCCTGGAGCGGCGCTACCGGGTCGGGCTGGGCGTGGAGGCGCGGCTGGACGGCGGGGCGACCTACCTGGTGGGGAACCGCCTCCTGATGCGACGTCACGGCGTGCGCCTGGCCTCCCTGCCCTCCCACCTCGATCCCTACGGCGACGCCAGCCGGGTGTGGATCGCCAGGCCACCGCGCTGTTTGGGGGCGGTGCTCATGCGCGACGTGCAGCGACGACGAGCGCGGCAGGTCGTCGACGACCTGCGGGCCCGCGGCGTGCGGCACCTGGTGCTCCTCTCCGGCGACGGCGAGGGGGCCGCCCGTCACATCGCCGACGCCCTCGGCCTCGACGAGTGGCGGGCTCGCGCCACGCCCGAGGGCAAGGCGAGGGCCGTTCGGGAGCTCCGTCGACGCGGGTTTCGGGTGGCCGTGATCGGGGACGGTATCAACGACAGCCTGGCCTTCACCCGGGCCGACGTCGGCGTGGCCATGGGCCACGGCTCGGACGTCGCCTCGAGCACGGCCCAGGTGGTGCTGATCGACGACGACCTGACCCTCCTCCCCCGGGCGCTCGACCGCGCCCGGGAGGCGGTGCGGCTGATGCGTCAGAACCTGGCCGTGATCGCGGCCCCCAACCTCCTGGGCCTGATCGTCGCCCTGCTGGTGCCGATGAGCCCGGCGGTGGCCGGTGTCCTCAGCAACGGCTCCACCATCCTCGCCGCGCTCAACGGCCTCCGTCCCCTCCACCGACCGCCGGCCGGCCCTCCGCGGCCGGCGAGGTAGCGAGGTCCGGGGACGGGTTACCCCCGTCCGTTCGGCCGGGGGCGTGGGAGGCGTCGATGCCACGTTCCCCGGGCGGTGCCGGGCCTCCGCCCCGGTCCGGCCCCGGGGCGCCCCCGGCCGGCGGCCCTGGCTCGGCGGCGGAGAGGTCGCCGAAGTGCTGTTCGAGGAACCGCTGGTGGGCGAGGAGGCGATCGACGTTCCGTTGCTGCAGGTCCTCGGCCACCTCGTCGAGCTTGCTGTCCAGCAGGTCCAGCTGGTCCCGGAGGACCTGCAGGGCCGTGCGGCCGTCGGAGGTGATGGGCCGGTCGTCACCGCCGAGGGCTGGACCCGCCGTGGCCGACCGGAGGTCGGCGAGACCTTCGACGGACTTGACGAGCGGGGCGATTGCCGCGAACCTCGTATCCAGAGGCCGTGGAACGCTGGCTGCGGCCCGGGAGGTCCACGGGAAGAAAGGGCGTGCGGGCATTCCGTCTCGCCGTCGGCGGCGGCTCGAGTGACGGCTTTCGCCGTCTCCGGGGCCGGCGGCCGGGGAGCCGGGCCCCCGGCGTGGCGCCGCGATGACGGGGAGACGGCCGTCCCGGCTGACCGATCCCATGGCGGACCGGGTGCCCTGGGAGGCGGCGCCCGAGGACGGGCGCCCCGACCTCCGGCCGGGGTCGGCGGGGCCCCGGCCCCGGATCGCGGTCTCCTGGTCCAGGTCGCGGCTGAGCGGGGTCTCCCCCTGCCCGCCCGGCGACCTCCCCTTCCAGGAGATCGATCCCGAGGACCGCCTCCTCAGGGCCGCCCGCCCGGTCCTCGGACGCCTGGCAGCCGCCGTGGCGGGGACCCGGATGACGATCATCCTGGCCGACCGGCGGGGTCGGCTCCTGGACCGGAAGGCCGGTGATCGGAGCCTGAACGCGCGGCTCGACCGTCTCTCGGTGGCGCCGGGCTTCCTGTACGCCGAGGACACCGTCGGCACCAACGGGGTGGGCACCGCGGCGGAGGACCGCCGGCCGACGTGGGTGCTGGGGGGCGAGCACTACGCGGAGTGGCTGCGGTGGCTGACCTGTGTCGGCGTGCCCATCACCAACCCCATCACGGGCCGGCTGGAAGGCATCCTCGATGCCACCTGCCGGTTCGAGGACACCAGCCCGCTGATGCTTCCCCTCGTCCTGGAGGGAGTGCACGACATCGAGCGGCGTCTCTACGAGGACGCCTCCGAGCGCGACCGCGCCCTGCTCGAGCACTTCCTGACCGTGGCCAGGCGCACCAATCGTCCGGTCGTGGCGGTGAACGAGCAGACGATCATCGCCAACGTCCCGGCGACGCGGCTGCTGGGGCCCGAGGACCACGCCCTGCTCTGGGAGCAGGCGGCGGAGACGCTGACCGGCCGCGGGGAGACCCGGCGGCAGCTCCGGCTCGCCCGTGGGCTTCCGGTGAGCGCCCGGTGCCGCGCGGCCGCCGACGCCGACCGGAGGGTCGGCGCCGTCATCGAGCTGGCCCCCGGCCGGCCCGGCTTCCCTCGAGGGGCGTCGCCCGGCGAGCGGCGGCCGTCGTTGCCCTCCGGCCTGGGGCTGGTCGGTCGGAGCGGGGCGTGGCGGCGCGTCGTCGAGGCCGTGCTGCGCTACGCCCGCTTCGGGGAGCCGGTGCTGGTCGTCGGGGAGCCGGGGACCGGCAAGCTCGCGGTGGCGCGGGCCCTGCACCAGTTGGGTGCGAGCCCGGACGCGCCGTTCGTCATCTGCGATGCGGCCCTCGCCCCGGTGCGGGGGATGCGGGCCTGGCTGGGTGGGCTGGCGGCGAAGCTCACCGCGGACGAGGGAACGGTGGTCGTCCGGCACCTCGAGGCCCTGGACTGCCGGGCCATGGCCGGCCTCCGGGGCCTGCTCGAAGCGGAGCGCCCCCGGGGTCGCCCGTGGTTGCTCGCCACCGCGACCCCCGGGGCCGGGCCCTGCCCGGGGGGCTGGCAGGCGGTGCGCGATCGGTTCCCGGCCACGATCGAGGTGCCACCGCTCCGCGAACGTCTCGACGACCTCCAGGAGATCGCCGTCGCCCTGATGAGGCGCCGCCGCGCCGGGTCGACGTCGCGCTTCAGCTCGGAGGCGCTGCAGGCCCTGATGGCTCATGGCTGGCCCGGGAACCTCTCCGAGCTGGAGCGTCTCGTGGCCGAGCTCGTCGTCCGGCACCCGTACGGGGAGATCCGCCTGGAGGGTCTGCCCGTCCCCCTGCGGGGATCGACCCCAAGGCCCCTGAGCAGGCTCCAGGCCCTCGAGCGCTCGGCCATCCTGGGGGCGCTGGAGGAGGCGGGGGGGAACCGGGAGAAGGCCGCGGCCGCCCTCGGCCTGTCCCGCGCCACCCTCTACCGAAGGCTCCGCCAGCTCGGGATCCAGCTGGAACGCGTCGCCTACTGACGACGTCCGCGGCCCTCGGCAGCGCGCGGCTCGGGCACGTCGGCGTCTCACATTGAGACGTCGGGACCGCGCCGAGGGATGCAGCCTCGGGATGTGACCGCCAGGGCGGTGGTCGCAGGCATCACGACGGTGAGGAGGAGGACGGAGTGAGCGGGCTGGGACACGCGAGGCGACTGTGGGCGCTCGACTCGCCCACGTTCACGCTCGACCGCGGCATCCTCATGGTCGGCGCCAGCGGCGAGGTCACGATCCCGATGCCGGCCTACCTGATCGAGCACCCCCGCGGCCTGGTGCTCTTCGACACCGGCCTCGCCCCCCGGGCGGCGGAGGACCCGGAGCTGGTCTACGGAGGGCTCGCCTCGTTCCTCGGCATTCGTTTCTCGCCCGACCAGCGCGTGGACCGGCAGATCGAGTCCCTCGGCTACCGGCTCTCGAGCGTCACCCACGTGATCGCCTCCCACACCCATTTCGACCACACCGGCGGGCTGCATCTGTTCTCGGAGTCCAGGCTCTACGTGGGCCAGGGGGACCTGCGATACGCCTTCTGGCCGGACCCCGCCGGCGCGGCCTTCTTCCGCACGGCCGACCTGGAGCCAACCCGCGGCTACCGCTGGCACGAGATCCCGAACGGGGTCGACCACGACCTCTTCGGCGACGGCAGCGTGGTCGTCCTCTCCACGCCCGGGCACACACCCGGCGAGCTGAGCCTCCTCGTTCGTCTCCCCGGGCGCAACTTCCTCCTGACCGGCGACACCGTGCACCTCCGCGAGGCGCTGGAGCGGGAGATCCCGATGCCCTACGACGCGGACACCGCGGAGGCGGTGCGCTCCATCCGGCGTCTGAAGCTGATCCGGGAGAGCGCGGATGCGGTGGTGTGGATCACCCACGATCCCGAGGACTGGGCGGAGCATCCCCACGCCCCCTTCTGCTTCGAGTAGGGGAGATGAACGGCTTCGCCGACTACGAGTGCGTTCGCTGCGGGGCCGGATTCGAGCGCTGGGTGCCGCTGCCGCCTCCGACCGCCACGCCTTGCCTCGCCTGCGGGGCGGAGTCGCGGCGGGTCCACCGGGCGGTCGCCGTGGCGCGACGACGGCCGGATCCCGTCCCCGCCTCCGGCACCGGCCGCGACCGGCTCCCGCTCTGCCAGGCCAACCCCGACGTGCCCCTGCTCTGTCACATGGAGCCCGCGGCGGCGAGGCTCTGGGTGGCCCGGGCCAGGGGCGATGGTCGCGCCCTGGAGCGGGAGCTCGCCGCCCAGGAGGCCCGGCTCGGCTCCGGGAACCCTCCGTCCTCGTCCGTGCTGGGTCGACACCACCATCACCACGGCGCCGCCGGGGACGGCCGGAGGAACGAGAGGCCGTGAGGAGGGGTGTGCCGCGGCACCGTGCGTCCGCGGGCACGGCGCCCGCCGGCGGCCGTGCGGGGTAGGAGCAGCTGAAGTTCAGGAGGGAACGACGTGATCCAGGTTGGAGTCTTCCACAACGGCGCCTCGCCGCTGCCGGCGAAGACCACCGGCGAGGGGGTGGTCGTCAACGACGGCGACCTCGTCAGGACCCACGAGGCGGCTCAGCGGGTCATCGCCGCCCAGGTCAGACAGGGCATCCTGGCCGAGCAGCTGGGGTTCGACTACTGGTTCCAGACCGAGCACCACTTCCAGCCCGAGGGGGCGGAGCTGAGCCCCAGCCCGCTGCTGTCCGAGGCCGCCATCGCCTCGCGGACGCGGCGCATCCGTCTCGGCCAGGCGGCCAACATCATCACCTGGTGGCATCCGGTGCGCATCGCCGAGCAGGCGGCGATGCTCGACGTCATCAGCGGCGGGCGGCTGGAGTTCGGGATCGGGCGCGGATACCAGCCCCGCGAGAGCGAGGTCTTCGGCTGGCCCTACGGGTCGACGATCCAGGACCAGGAGCGGAACCGCTCCTACTACGAGGAGGCCTACCGGATCATCCTCGCCTGCTGGACCAACGACTCCTTCGGCCACCACGGCGAGTTCTACTCCATCCCGCCCACCTACACCCGCTGGAACCACAAGCAGACGATCGCCTACTTCAGCCAGCCCGACGTCGGACGCAGCCTCGACCAGGTACTGAAGCTGGGCAAGCCCGACATGTACGCGGCGGGCAACCCGGTCCAGGCCACCACCACCACGCTGCGGGAGATCTCCGTCTACCCGCAACCGGTGCAGAAGCCGCACCCGCAGGTCTGGGAGCCGCTGACCAGCGAGCGGTCGATCCGCTGGGCCGCCCAGCACGGCATCAACGGCTACTTCATCGTGGAGCCGAACTCGCGGCTGAAGAAGAACATGGAGATCTACTACGAGGAGGCGGAGAAGCAGGGCTGGCCCGACCGCCTGGGCCGGGGGCGGTTCAAGTTCGGCTGGGACGCCGAGAAGCGCCGCGGGGTCGTCACCTGCCGCTACATCCACGTGGTCGAGAAAGGGCTGGGCGACCTGGAGCGGGCGGGCCGAGCCATGGAGCTGCAGTGGGACTACTACGGGCCCTTCGGGTTTGCCGCCGTCCTGGCCGAGGCCGACGAGCCCTTCTACGACCTCGACATGAAGGTCACCGCCGACCTGCTGCGCCAGAAGGAGGTGGCCATCCACGGCAGCAAGGACTTCGTGATCGAGAAGATCATGAAGATCAAGGAGCAGTGCGGGTACGAGGACTTCATGTTCCACGCCTGGTTCGAGCTGGGCGGCTTCCATCCCGAGGAGATCGAGGCCCAGATGCAGTACTTCGGCGAGGAGATCCTCCCCGTCCTGCGCCGCGAGTGCGGGGGCAGCCCCGAGCTGCCCGTGAGCACGGCCGACCTCGGCCTCGACCGGCCGGTCTCGGTGTCCTGATCTCCCCTCCCACCCGAGGCTGACGGGGCCGGGCCGGCATCCCGGCCCGTGGCTGGGGCGCCGGCCCCGCGTCCCCGGCGGAGGTGAGACGGGTGGCCGTGCCGGGCGGCGATGCGGTCAGGCTCCCTGCAGCCGGGGCGTCGGTTCTGCCTCAATGACTCCGTGCCGCCGCCGACCGAGGCCCTCGCTGACCAGGTGCCCCGTGGTCCCACCCGGGCGCTCCGGGGAGCCGCCCGACCCGGCACCGGGCATCCATCTCCTGAGCCGGGGTGAGCGTGCGGGTCCTGCTGGCGGCGGCCCCGCCCGCGGTCGCCCTGCTGCTGCTCCTGGCCCGGGTCGGGCCGGTATGGGCGGCGGGGGCCGCCCTGCTGAGCGGCAGCGCGATCGCGGCCATCGCCTTCCCGGCGCCGCCGGGCGCGGTGGCGGGGGCGGAGCGAGAGGTGTTGCTCACCGCGCTCGAGGTCGTGCTCATCGTCCTGGGCGGCGTCTGGCTGAGCGCCATCATGGGCGTGAGCGGCGCTCAGCGGGAGCTGGCGGGCTGGCTGGGCCGGATGTGCCGGAGCCCGGCACGCTCCGTGCTCCTGATCGTGCTCGGGATCACTCCCTTCGCCGAGTCCGTGACCGGGTTCGGGGTCGGGGTGATGGTCGCGGTGCCCTTGCTCCGCCGGCTCGACTTCCCGCCCTCCAGGGCCGCCGTCCTCTCCCTGCTCGGCCTGGTGATCGTTCCCTGGGGGGCGCTGGCGCCGGGGACGCTGGTCAACGCCCGGCTGTCCGGGGTCTCCTTCCACGACCTCGGGGTGGAGTCGGCGTTGCTCTCCCTACCCGTGTTCCTGATCGCGGGCGCGGCCGCCCTGCTGATCGCCGTCGGCGGGCGTGAGGCGGCGCGCACGGCGCCCGAGCTGGTGGCCGTGGCCGGAGCCCTGTGGGTCGGCGTGCTGATGGTCAACCTGGTCGTGGGGACGCCCCTGGCAGGGGCGCTCGGCAGCCTGCCGGCGATCGCGGTGGCGTTGCTGCTGGCGCGGGTCCGCGACCGGGCCCGGCCGGTGACGACGGGAGCGACTCGGCGTGCCCTCCTGCCCTACGCGGTCCTGATCGGATCGCTCCTGGCCGCCCGCGGCCTCGTGGCCCTGGCCGGCGGGGAGCAGGCGGCCGGCTGGTGGGGCCGCCTGATCGAGAGCCCGGCCACCGCCCTGATCCTCACCTGCCTGCTCGCGCCCGCCCTGCTCGGCCGGCCCGAGGCCGCCCGCCCGGCCGTGCTGGGAGCCGCGGTCCGGCGGTGGTGGCCGGTGGCGGTGACCACGCTGCTCTTCCTGGTCCTGGGCGGGCTGATGGCCGCGACCGCCATGAGCGCGAGCCTGGCCACGGCGGCGACCGGTCTCGGTCCCGGTTACCTGCTGCTCGCCCCCTGGATCGGAGGGCTCGGCGGCTTCCTCACCGGCTCCAACACCGGGGCCAACGCCATGTTCGCCGCCGCCCAGGCGGACGCGGCCCGCCTGCTCGGCGACCCCGCCCTGCGCCTGGCCGCGATCCAGAACGTGTCCGCCTCCCTGACCACCATGGCCTCGCCCTCGCGCGTCGCCCTGGCCGTCGGCCTCCTGCCCGATCGGGAGGACGCGGCCCCGGCCGGGCGGCCGGGCGCCCCGATCCCCGACTCCCCCCGGGAGGCCACGCCGGTGGACAAGGTCCTGCGGCCGCTCCTGGCCGTCGACGCCGTGATCCTGGCCGTGCTCAGCCTGGTGGCGATCGCGATCCGGTAGGCGGTGGTGTCCCGGCCACCGGAGCCGCGGATGGGGCGCCCGGACGGGGCGCCCCACCCTCAGGCCAGGGTTCGGGCGCGTCGGACCTCGACCGTGCCCGCCCGCTCCCGGACCTCGAAGACCGGCTGCGCGAAGGTGGCCGGCCCGCCCCGCACGCTTCCGTCGCGGACGCAGAACCGGGATCCGTGCCAGGGGCAGATCACCTCATCCCCCCGCAGCTCCCCCTCGTGGAGCGGACCGCCGGCGTGGGAGCAGGTGTCCGAGATGGCCTGGAGCCGGCCGTTCCGTCGCACGACCAGGACGGGGACGCCGCCGGCCGACACCGCCCGGAGCTGTCCCTCGGCGAAGTCGCCGGGCGCACCCACGGGCACGTACTCCTCCGGCCCCTCCGTGAACGCGTTGCGGTTGACCATGGTGCCGAGGCCGAAGGACAGGTGGCCCCCGAGGTAGGCGGCGCCCAGGGCCAGGAGCAGGCCGGCCACGGCGAGGGCCACGGCCAGCCCGTGGAGGTCGAGCCCCGCGAACCACCGGAGCAGCAGGGAGACGAACATCAGGGCCATGACCAGGACCATCAACAGGCCGTGGGCGGTGGCCACCGCCAGCTCGTGGCCGTAGGTCTCGTGGTGGTCGGTGAGGCCGGTGATCAGGGCGGCCAGGCCGGTCACGAGCCCCACGGTCAGGGCCAGGTCGCCCGCCTGGGTGGGGACGGCGTGGTCGAGGAGGGCGACGATGTCGGCGACCACGGCCACGAACCAGGCTCCCAGCGGGACGTCGGTGAGGGCGGGATGAAGCGGGTGACCGAGCGGACGGGTGCCATGGGCGACGTCCTTCAGGAAGCGGCCGGGGCCCCGCAGCCCCCCGTAGACGCCACCGACCATGCGCTGGAGCAACGTGCCCAGCGCCTCGAGCCAGCTCCGGGCTCGGATCACGCGATCGACGGCTGACTCCGTCATGGTTCCTCCAGGAAATTAAACTGGTATAGTTGATCTAAATGAACTCTACTTCCGACGTGGAGGCGATTGTCAACGTGCTGGTCGACCCGACCCGGAGGGGCATCCTGCTCGCCTTCCACGCCGACCCCCGGCCGAAGACGGCCGGGGAGGTGGCGGCCGAGGCCGGCGTCCACCGCACGGTGGCCTTCGCCCACCTCGAGCGCCTGGTC
>Ga0209810_1000680_pt1 | contig 66692 bp, 60 predicted proteins | sample Coa_R1_7_FD_187159 | JGI IMG/M metagenome (GOLD analysis project Ga0209810, IMG submission 187159) | Surface soil microbial communities from Centralia Pennsylvania, which are recovering from an underground coalmine fire - Coalmine... | ecosystem: Environmental > Terrestrial > Soil > Unclassified...
TGTTCGGGGACCCCTACCGGCGCTACCCTGCCGGGCCACCTGAGTCCAGGAGGTATGCGCGATGAGCACGGGCAGGACCGCTAAAGGCACCCTCTTGCTGGCCGCCGCGGGCGCGGCCACGGCGATCCTGGCGCTGGCCGGCCCCGCCTCGGCGACGGTCGCCAGCACGAGCGCCAGCGAGACCTACGGACCGGGCGGCGACTTCGTGACCTACTGCCTGGGCGCGCTCCCGTTCGGCGCCGGCGGCGGCTGCTTCACCCCCGCGCCCGGGGCAAGCTCGGTTCAGGCGAGCCTCCAGGACGACGTGAGCTCCAACACGGCCGGCGAGATCCAGTTCCGCGACGCCGCCAACAACTCGCTCGGGCCGGCGGTCGGCTTCTGCGGCGCCTCGGCGCAGGTGCCGATCCCCGCCGGCACGGCCGAGATCTTCGTCGTCGCCGACGGGCCGCTGCTGGCCACGCTGGCCGAGGGCTGCGGCCCGGGCTCCACGGCGACCGCCGGAACCGCCACGCTGACCCAGTTCTTCCCGACCACGGCCTGAGGGGGCGCCGCCGGCTCGCGGCAGCCGTCCGGCGCGCAGGGGCGCCGGACGGCGCCCGCCGGCGCCTCAGCGGCCGAGCGCGGCTCTCAGCGCCTGTGCCACCCGCGCGACCTGGCCGTCGGTCATCTGCGGGAAGAACGGCAGCGCGATCGAGCGCGCCGCCACCCCCTCGCACACCGGGAACTCGCCGGGGCGGTGGCCGAAGCGCTCGCGATAGAAGCTCACCAGGTGGATGGCGGGGAAGTACGGGCGGCTGGGAACGCCCCGGCGCTCCAGCGCGCGCACCGTCTCGTCCCTGTCGGCCCCGCGCGGCAGCTGCACCACGTACACGAACCAGCCCCGGCGCCGGCCCCCGGCGTCCGGGCAGGGCAGCTCGAGCCCCTCGATCGCGCCCAGCGCCTCCCGATAGCGCTCGGCCACCCGCGCCCGGTCGGCCAGCATCGCGTCGAGATGCTCGAGCTGGGCCAGCCCCACCGCGCAGGCGAGGTCCGACAGGCGGTAGTTGAAGCCGAGCCGGTCATGGTCGAGCCAGCTCATGTCCAGCGCGCGCCCCTGGTTGCGCTCGGAGTCGATCCGGCGCTTGAGCGCGGGGTCGGCGACCGTCACCATGCCGCCCTCGCCGGTCGTGAGCTGCTTGTTGGGATAGAAGCCGAACACCGCCGGGTGGCGGGTCCCTCCCACCGGCGTCCCGTCGGCGTGAACGGCGCCGAGCGCCTCGCAGGCGTCCTGCACGATCGGCAGCCCGAGGCGCTCGAACGGCTCCAGGTCGGCCGGATAGCCGAACACGTGCACCGGGAGGACGGCGGCCGTGCGGCCGGTCACAGCCGCCGCGGCCGCGTCGGGGTCGAGGTTCAGCGTCACCGGGTCGATGTCGGCGAACACGGGGCGCGCCCGCTCGTAGAGGACGACGTTGGCGCTGGCCACGAACGAGAACGGGCTCGTGATCACCTCGTCGCCGTCGCTCACCCCGACGGCCCGCAGCGCCAGGTGCAGCCCGGCGGTGCCGCTCGAGACGGCGCTGGCGCAGCTGGCCCGCACGCGCTCGGCGAACGCCCGCTCGAACTGCGCGACTCGCGGCCCCAGCGACAGCCGACCCGAGCGCAGGACCTCGAGCACAAGCTGCTCCTCGCGCTCGCCGATCACCGGCTGCGCGAGCGCGAGCGGCTCGCTCACGAGTTCGGCGCCGGTTCGCCCGCCGGCGCCGCTGGAGCGCCCGCCCGCGCCGCCGCGGCGGCGCGCTCGGCCACCTGCATCCCGTGCTCGAGCGAGTCGACGAGCGCCTCCCACGAGGCCTCGATGATGTTCTCCGAGACGCCGATCGAGCCCCACACCCGCTCCCCGTCGGAGGCGTCGAGCAGCACGCGCGTGACCGCTCCGGTTCCCTTGGACTCGTCGAGGATGCGCACCTTGAAGTTGACCAGCTCGATGTCGCGCAGGTGGGGGTGGATCTCCGCCAGCGCGGCGCGCAGGGCGCGATCCAGCGCGTTCACCGGGCCGTTGCCCTCGGCGGTCCGCACGTAGCGCTCGCCTCCCACCCAGATCTTGATCGTCGCCTCCGTCTCCACCCGCCCGTCGGCCCGCTTCTCGACGATCGCCCGCCAGGACTCCAGGCGGAAGAGCGGCTCGTACTCGCCGGTCTCGCGGCGCAGCAGCAGCTCGAAGGAGCCGTCGGCCGCCTCGAAGTGGTAGCCGAGATGCTCGAGCGCCTTGATCCGCTCGGTCAGCCTGGCCGCCTCGGCGTCGGAGAGCTCCAGGCCGACGTCGCGGGCGCGCGCCTGCACGGTCCCCTTGCCCGACAGCTCGGAGATCAGCAGCTCGCGCCGGTTGCCGACCAGCGCCGGGTCGACGTGCTCGAAGGTCGCCGGGTCGGCGCTCACCCCGGCGACGTGCATCCCCCCCTTGTGGGCGAACGCGTTGCGGCCCACGTAGGGCTGGTCGGGATCGGGCGGGAAGTTCAGCAGCTCGTCGAGGAAGTGCGCGGTGGTGGTCAGCGAGGCCAGCTGCGCCTCGCTCAGGCACTCGTGGCCCAGCTTGAGCTGGAGGTTGGGGATGATCGTGACGAGGTTGGCGTTGCCGCAGCGCTCGCCGTAGCCGTTCATCGTGCCCTGCACGTGCGTCGCCCCCTGCCTGACGGCGGCCAGCGAGCAGGCCACCGCGCAGCCGGCGTCGTCGTGGCAGTGGATGCCGATCCGCGCCCCGCCCACGGCCGCCACCACCTCCGCCATCGCCCGCTCGATCGCGTCGGGCAGCGTGCCGCCGTTGGTGTCACAGCACACCACCGTGTCCGCGCCGGCCTCCACCGCGGTCCGCAGGCACTGGAGCGCGTAGGCGGCGTCGTCGGCGTGGCCGTCGAAGAAGTGCTCGGCGTCGTAGATCACGCGCTTGCCCGCCGCGCGCAGGAAGGCCACCGACTCGGCGATCATGCGGAGGTTCTCCTGGCGGTCGACCCTCACCACCTTCTCCAGGTGAAGGCCCCAGGTCTTGCCCACCAGCGTGCAGATCGGGGCGAAGCTCTCGGCCAGCACGCGCAGCGCAGGATCCTCCTCGGCGCGCAGGTCACGGCGGCGGGTCATGCCGAAGGCGGCGATCCGCGCGTGCTCGAAGCGCTCGCGGGCGAGCAGCTCGAAGAGCTCGACCTCCTTGGGGTTGGAGGCGGGGAAGCCGGCCTCGATCACGTCCACGCCCAGCTCGTCGAGGCGGTGCGCCACGCGCACCTTCTCGTTCGCCGACAGCGACATGCCCTCGCCCTGCATGCCGTCGCGCAGGGTCGTGTCGTAGATCTCGATCCGGCTCATCGCCCTCGTGGCGGCCGGCTCACGCGCCCGGCGCGACCGCGCTCGCCTCCTTGGCGGGCACCTCGACCACGTCCAGCCAGTCGGCGTAGCGGGGGTCGCGGCCGTGCAGGGCGTCCTCGAACACCCGCTGGAGCTCGCGCGTGACCGGCCCGGGCTCGCCGGCGCCGATGCGGTGGTCGTCGATCTCGCGCACCGGCACGAGTTCGGCGGCCGTCCCCGACAGGAACACCTCGTCGGCCAGGTACAGCTCGGCGCGCGCCAGGTCGCGCTCCACCACCTGATAGCCGAGGTCGCCGGCGATCGTGATGATCGACCTGCGGCTGATCCCGTCGAGGATCCCGGCGGTGTGCGGCGGCGTGACGATCTGCCCGTCGCGCACCGCGTAGATGTTCTCCCCCGAGCCCTCGCAGACGTAGCCGCGGGAGTCGAGGAGGATCGCCTCCTCGTAGCCGGCCTTGTGCGACTCGATCTTGGCCAGCACGCTGTTGAGGTACTGGCCCGAGGCCTTGGAGTGCGGGATCAGGGCGTCGTGCGGGATCCGCCGCCAGCTCGAGACCTTGGCGCGGACGCCTCGCCGCTTGCCCTCCTCGCCGAGATAGGCACCCCACGGCCACACCGCGATCGACACCTCGACCGGCGCGTCGAGCGGGAAGAGGCCCATCTGGCCGTACCCGCGGAACACGATCGGCCGGATGTAGCACTCGCGCAGCTCGTTGGCGGCGATCAGCTCGTGGGTGGCGCTGCGCAGCTGCTCCAGCGTGTAGGGGATCGGCATGTAGTACAGCTCGGCGGAGCGGAACAGCCGCTGGAGATGGTCCTGGTGGCGGAAGATCGCGCTGCCCCGGGCCGTCTCATAGGCCCGGATGCCCTCGAACACGCCGGTGCCGTAGTGCAGCCCGTGGGTGAGCACGTGGACCTTGGCGTCCTCCCAGGCGACCATCTCTCCGTTGTGCCAGATGAGGTCCGCTCGCTCCACGGCTGCTCCTTGGGGTTGTGGCTAGAGGTGTTCGAGCACTGCCCTGGTGGCCTCGGCGGTCGTCGCCGTACCCCCGAGGTCCGCCGTGCGCAGCCCTTCGGCCAGCGCCTGATCAACCGCCGATTCTACCGCCGCCGCCTGCTCCTCCAAGCCGAGTCCGTGGCGCAGCATCAGCGCCGCGGAGAGGAACATGGCCAGCGGGTTGGCCGTCCCGGTGCCGGCGATGTCGGGCGCCGAGCCGTGGACGGGCTCGAACACGCCGGGCCCGCCGTCGCCCAGCGAGGCGCTCGGCAGCATGCCGATCGACCCGGTGAGCATCGCCGCCTCGTCGGAGAGGATGTCGCCGAACATGTTCTCGGTCAGGATCACGTCGAAGTGGCGCGGGGCGCCGATCAGCCGCATGGCCGCGTTGTCGACCAGCAGGTGCTCGAGCTCGATGTTGATGAACTCGGCGGCGTGCACCTGCCTGACCACCTCGCGCCACAGCCGGCTCGTCTCCAGCACGTTGGCCTTGTCGACGCTGGTCACGCGCGAACGGGCGGACCTGAAGGCCACCCGCGCGATCCGCTCGATCTCCGCCCGCGTGTAGACGCACTCGTCGGACGCCCGCTCCTCGGTGCGCGTCTTCGCGCCGAAGTAGATGCCGCCCGTCAGCTCGCGCACCACGAGCAGATCCGTGCGCTCGATCAGCTCCCGCTTGAGCGGGCTGGAGTCGTAGAGGGCGGGCAGCGGCCGGACGGGTCGGAGGTTGGCGAACAGCCCGAGGCCCTGGCGCAGGGCGAGCAGGCCCTGCTCCGGCCGCGGCCGGTCCGGGTCGGTGGTGTCCCACCTGGGCCCCCCCACCGCAGCCAGCAGCACCGCGTCGGCGCCCCGGCAGGCCTCCAGGGTCTCCTCGGTGAGGGCGGTGCCGTGGGCATCGATCGCCGCGCCGCCGAACAGGTGCTCCTCGCAGTCGAGCTCCGCTCCGGCCGCCGCCAGCACCTCGAGCGTCGGGGACATGACCTCGGGGCCGATTCCGTCTCCCGGCAGGAGGATCACGCGTGGAGCCATGGCGGCATGGCACCGTAGCGGACCGGCCGTCCCCCGCGTCATCATTGGCGGCGCGCGATGCTCTCCCTGATCACGGCCAACGTCCGCCGGCGCACCGCCCGGACCACGCTCACGGCGGCGGGAATCGCGGTCGGCGTGGCCGCCGTCGTGGCCCTGCTCGCGCTCTCCTCGGGGCTCAACGAGACCGCGGCGCAGTTCGTGCACCTGGGGCGCGCCGATCTCGGGCTCTTCCAGCGCGACGCGGGTGACCCGACCACGTCCGTGCTGCCGCTCTCCCTGCTGCCGCGGCTGCGGGCCCAGCCCTACGTCGCCCAGGCGACGCCGATCCAGCTCCTCGTCGGCGCGATCCCCGGCCAGCCGGGCTCGATCGTCCTCGGCGTCGACCCGAACGGCTTCGCCGCCCGCCAGCTCGTGTTCACGGCCGGGGGCGCCGGGCGCCGCGGGCAGGTCGAGGTCGGCGACCTACTGGCCGCCCAGCTCCACGCGCGCCCGGGCGCCGTGCTCCGGCTGGGCGGCCGGCGCTTCACCGTGGCCGGCATCTACCACACGGGCCTCTCCTACGAGGACAACGGCGCCATCGTGGCGCTGGCCGACGCCCAGGCGCTGGCCGGGCGCTCCCCCGGTGAGGCGACCACCTTCGCGGTCAAGCTGTCTCCCCGGACCACGCTGGCGAGCGCGGAGCGCAGGCTCGCCCGCGCGTTTCCGGGGATGATCCCGATCAGCGACCCCTCCGAGGCGGTTCGGGCGGGGTCGAGCACGGTGCTGATCTCCAAGGCGGTGTTGATGATGGCGGTGCTGGCGCTGATCATCGGCTCGCTGGCGGTGGCCAACACGATGGTGGCGGCGCTGCTGGAGCGCCGGCGGGAGCTGGCGCTGTTGGCGACGATCGGCTGGAGCGCGCGCCAGCTCGGGGCGCTGGTGCTCGGCGAGGCGCTGGCGCTCAGCATGGTCGGGACCGGGTTCGGCGTGCTGCTCGGCCTGGCGGCCAGCAAGCTGCTGCCGGGGGCGCTGGGCCTGGGCGGGTTCGTCTCCCCGGTGCTGACCGCCTGGGGGGTCGGCCGCGCGGCGTTGATCGGGGTGGCGATCGGGACGCTGGGAGCGCTTTATCCGATCTGGCGGGTGAGCCGGATGCGCTCGGTCGTCGCCCTCAGCCTCAGCTGACGCGCGAGCGCCGCGCGTCAGCTGATCTGCCCGTCGATCAGCCGCACGACGCGGTCGGCGCGCCGGGGCACCGCCGGATCGTGGCTGACCACCAGCAGCGTCATCCCGTGACGCTCGCGCAGGCCCGCCAGCAGGTCGAGGGTCCGCTCGCTGGCGTCCGAGTCTAGCGCGCCCGTCGGCTCGTCGGCCAGCAGCAGGCGCGGATGGTTGGCCAGCGCGCGGGCGATCGCCACCCGCTGGCGCTCGCCCGCCGAGAGCTGCGCCGGCAGGTGGGTGGCGCGGTGGCCGAGCCCGATCTCCTCCAGCAGCTCGCGGCTGCGGGCCCGCCGCTCGGAGTGGCGCAGCCCGCTGGCCAGCAGCGCGGTCTCGACGTTGGCCTGCGCGCTCAGGTAGGGGAGCAGCAGGTTGTCCTGGAAGACGAACCCGACGACGCGGCGGCGGAAGGGCACGGCGTCGCGCGGCTCGGGCACGGGCACACCGGCCACCAGGATCCGTCCCGAGTCGGGGCGATCGAGCGTGCCGATCAGGTTGAGCAGCGTGCTCTTGCCCGATCCCGACGGGCCGCTGATGGCGACGAACTCTCCCGGCCGGACGTCCAGCGAGACGCCCCGCAGCGCGCGGATGGTGCCGTAGGACTTGAACACGTCCTCCACGCGCACGTCGGCGCCGCCCTCGGCGCCGCCCGGCGGGGCATCGGCACCCGGCCTGAGCTCGGTGTGGCGCAGCATCCGCGCCACCATACAGCCGGTCGCGGAGCGGACCCAACGACGCCGGCGCGGTCCGCTTCCGAACACCGCGGGGCCATTGCGCCCGCGGCGCGGGTACCACAGGCGCCGTGCGGGTCCTCCTCACCGGCGCCAGCGGCTTCATCGGCAGCCACGTGTCGGCCGAGCTCTCGGCCCACGGCGCCGACGTGCGCGCTTTCTGCCGCACCGAGCCGCCGGCTCTCGCCCAGGCCCGCGAGTGGCATGCCGGCGACGTCCGGGACCGGGCGGCCGTGCTGGCCGCGGCCACCGGCTGCGACGCGGTCATCCACGCCGCGGCCCTGTACAGCTACGCCCGCGCGGACCGCGGGGCGATGTGGGCGGTCAACGTGGAGGGCACGCGCAACGTGCTCGAGGCGTGCGCCCGGCGGCGGGTCGCCCAGGTGGTGGTGACCTCCAGCTCGGCCACCTGCGGGCCGGTTCCCGGCCGCCCCGCGTGCGAGCTCGACGTCCCGCCGCGCTGGGAGCGCACAGTCCCCTACAAGCGCACCAAGCTCGCCGCCGAGCGGCTCGCCCTGCGGGCCGCCGCCGACGGCGCCGCCGTGGTGTGCGTGAACCCCACGACGGTGGTCGGGCCCGGCGACCGCCAGCCGACCCCGAGCGGCAAGATGGTCCGCGACCTGGTCGCCGGCCGGATGCGCGGCTACCTGCGCTGCGCCGGCCTCAACGTCGTCGCGGTGGCCGACGTGGCCCGCGGCCATCGCCTGGCGCTGGAGCGCGGCCGGCCCGGGCAGCGCTACATCCTCGGCGGCGAGGACCTCTGGCTGCGCGACGCCTTCGCCGCCGCCCTGCGGGCGGTCGGCGGCCGGCCCCCGCGGCTGCCGCTGCCGTGGTGGCCGGTCTATGCGGCCGCCGTGGTCGCCGAGGGGCTCAGCCGGGTCGTGGGCCGTGAGCCGGCGCTCCTGGTGCGCGACGAGGTGCGCCTGGCGCGGCTGCCACTGTTCTTCACCTCGGGCAAGGCCCGAGCCGAGCTCGGCTACCGGCCCAGGCCAGCGGCGGCGGCTCTGGCGGCGGCGGCGCGGTGGTTCGCGGCTCAGGCGCTGATCAGCGACCGCAGCGACTGTCTTAGGGAGCGGGCGGTGGCCAGGGCGGCGGTCGGCTCGTAGCCGCAGTGGGCCATGCAGTTCTCGCAGCGCGGATCGCGCCCGCGCCCGTACTTCTCCCAATCGGTCGTCTCGATCAGCTCGCGATAGGTCTTGGCGTACCCGTCGGCCATCAGATAGCACGGGCGCTGCCAGCCGAACAGCGAGTAGCTGGGAATGCCCCACGGCGTGCACTCGAAGTCGACCTTGCCCTCGAGGAAGTCCAAGAACAGCGGTGAGTGGTTCAGCCGCCAGCGCTTGCGCCGCCCATCGGCGAAGGCGGCCTTGAACAGCTCGCGCGTCTGGCGCACCCCGAGGAAGTGCTCCTGGTCGGGCGCCTTCTCATACGCGTAGGCGGGCGAGATCATCATCTGGTCGACCTCGAGCTCGTCGTTGAGGAAGTCGAGCACCGATCGCACCGTCTCCGGCGAGTCGTGGGTGAAGAAGGTGGTGTTGGTGGTCACCCGAAAGCCGGCCGCCTTGGCCGCCCTGATCGCCGCCACCGCCTTGTCGAAGACCCCGTCCCGGCACACCGACTCGTCGTGGCGCTCGCGCAGCCCGTCGAGGTGCACCGCCCACGCGAAGTACGGCGAGGGCTTGAACTTGTGCAGCTTGCGCTCCATCAGCAGCGCGTTGGTGCAGAGGTAGACGAACTTCTTGCGCGCGACGAGCTGGCGCACGATCTCGTCGATCTCGGGGTGGATCAGCGGCTCGCCGCCGGCGATCGAGACCATCGGGGCGCCGCACTCCTCGATCGCCCCAACGGCCTGCTCCACCGGCATGCGGCGGCGCAGGACGTGCTCGGGGTGCTGGATCTTGCCGCAGCCGGCGCACGCCAGGTTGCACTGGAAGAGCGGCTCGAGCTCGACCAGGAGCGGGAACTTCTCGCGGCCGCGGAGCCGCTGCTTGATCAGGTAGGTCCCGATCCGGGCCGATTGTCTGAGCGAGACGGGCATGGCCTTAATTCTCCCCCCGCAGGCCCGCTGGCAACTTGAAATGGATGTCCTCGGTGGCCACGGTGCGTTCGCTGACCATCGCCCCCCCGATCCCCTGCAGCGCCCTCACCACGCCATCGACCAGCGCCTCGGGCGCCGAGGCGCCGGCGGTCAGCCCGATCCGCCGTGCCGCGACGAGGCGCTCGGGCGGGATCTGGGAGGCGTCGTCGATCAGCATCGCCGGGCACCCGGCGCGCTCGGCGACCTCGACCAGGCGCCGGGAGTTGGAGGAGTTGGGCGAGCCGACCACGAGCACCAGGTCGCAGTCTGACGCCAGCGCCCGCACGGCGTCCTGCCGGTTCTGGGTCGCGTAGCAGATGTCGCTGGCCGCCGGTCCCCGCAGGCTGGGGAAGCGCTCCCGCAGCGCGTCCACCACCGTCGCGGTCTCGTCGACCGCGAGCGTCGTCTGGGTCAGGTAGGCGACGCGCTCGGGGTCGCGCACCGCGAGGTCGGCCACCTCCTCGACGGTGGAGATCACGTGCGTGCGCTCCGGCGCCTCCCCCTTCGTACCCTCGATCTCCTCATGGTCCTCGTGCCCGACGAGCACGATGTCCATCTGCTGGGCGGAGAAGCGCCGCGCCTCGGCGTGCACCTTGGCCACCAGCGGACAGGTGGCGTCGATGACCTCCAGCCCCAGCCGGCTCGCCTGCTCGCGCACCGTCGGCGAGACCCCGTGGGCGGAGAAGATCACGGTGGCGCCGCGCGGCACCTCGTCGAGCTCCTGCACGAACACCGCGCCGCGCCGCTCGAGCTCGGCGATCACGTGGGCGTTGTGGACGATCTGCTTGCGCACGTACACGGGTGGGCCGTGCTCCTCCAGCGCACGCTCCACGATCTGGACGGCACGATCGACCCCGGCGCAGGAGGCGCGCGGCGAGGCCAGCACGACCTCCCGCTCGGCGAGCGCCTGAGCCCACTCACCCACCAGCGCGCACGCGCGCCTGAGCGCCCGGTAGGCGGTGGCGGCGCCGAGCACGGTCCGCGCGGGGCGCAGGAGCTCGTGGCGCTCGGTGTCCAGCACGACCCGGAGCACGACCAGCGGCTTTCCCTGCGCCGCCGGCGCCAGCCAGGCGGACTCCATGTCGACCGCGATCGCGCCCGTTCGCTGGAGCGTCCGGCGGCGCTCGCGGAGCACCAGGCGCTGGCTGGAGGCGATCGGGCCGACGTGGACCCGCATCCCTCCCCGGCGCAGCACCCCGGCGAGGATCGCCGGGTCGGCGCAGGTTGAGGTGCCGGTGGGCCCCCGCACCTCGCTGGCCAGGACCACGTCGCCGGGCTCGAGCTCGGGGTCGAGCGCCCCGCAGAAGCCCGCGATCAGAATCGCCGCCCACTGGCTGGGCGCCCGGTGGGCCCCGTCCCACCCCACCACCTGGGCGGAGCGGGCGGCGCGGCGCGGCCCCATGCCGATCCGCTGGACCTCAGCCCAGGGGGCCCCGGCGCGGACCGCCTTGGCCTCCACCGACAGCGGCGCCAGGATCAACAGCCCGTGCTCGGGCGCCGGGGTGTCCTCGCACTGCACGACGCGCGCCGCCGCGGCCGCCCGGGTCATGCCAGCCCTCCCGCGGCGAGCTCCGGCTGGCGGGCGGGCAAAGCGGCGCCGTTGCCGCCCGCCGCCCCGCGCGGGCGGCTCAGCGCCTCGAGCGCGGCGGCGGCCGCGGCATGCCCGCTGCGCACCGCGCCCTCCATCGTCGCGGGCCAGCCGGTGTCGGTGAAGCTGCCGGCCAGCAGCAGCCCGGGGAGCGAGGTCCGCGCGCCCGGCCGCAGCGCGCGCGCGCCCGGAAGGGCGCGGAAGGTCGCCGAGTGCTCGCGGGTGACGAAGAACGTCCGCACCCGCGCGCCGGCGGCGCGCGGCAGCAGCTCGGCCAGCGCCGGCAGGTACCGGCGCCGCAAGTCCTCAGAGCTCATCGCCAGCTCCTCGTCGGCCGCCGAGAGCGACACGGCGAGGTACTGGCCGTCGCTCAGCCCGGCGCTCCGCGTGCGGTCGAACACCCACTGCACCGGGGTCCGCACCCCGGCGGCGAACGGAAGGTCAAGCACGGGACGGTCGTAGACGACGTGCAGGTTGACGATCGGCGAGCGGCCCAGGCGCGCCAGCCTCCCGACGTCGATCCGCGCCTCGCCCGGCAGCAGTCGCGCCGCGCGATCGGGCGGCACCGCGAGCACCACCACCTCCGCGCTCAGCGTCGGATTGCCGCTCACCTCGACCCGGAAGCCGTCCGCCTGGGGCACCACCGCCGTCGCCCCCCGGCGCAGGTGGACCTCCACGCCCGCGCGCTCGAGCGCCCGGCGCGCCGCGACGTCGTGGATCTCAGACAGGGGCACCCGGGCGTAGCCGACGTCGCCCGCCGCGGCGTCGCGCAGCAGCCCGACCTGGAAGACCTGTGCCACCTGGGCCAGGGAGGCCTCGCGGGGGTCGAGGTTGAGCGTCGGCCGCACGATCAGCTCCCACAGGGCCGCGACCGCCTGATCGTCCTGGTCGTGCTCGCGCAGCCAGTCGCCGAAGGACAGGCGGTCGACCGCGGGGTCCCGGTAGTCGATCGCGCGCAGCGCGCGCAGCGCGCGGGCCGCGCCGGCCCGCCGGCCGGGGCTGAGGAACCGGTAGCGCGCCAGCGAGCCGGCGAGGTGAAGGGGCGCGGGGAGCCGGTTGCGGCGCAGCCGCGCGCGGCGCCCGCCCGGAGCCAGGACGGGGATCGTCAGCCGCGGCTGGAGGGTGACCATCTCGGCGGCGCCCAGATCCTCGAGCAGGTCGCGGTAGGCGGTGCAGCAGCGCAGGAACACGTGCTGGCCGTTGTCGACGCGCAGGCCGTCGCGGGTGAAGGAGAAGGCCGCGCCCCCCAGCCGCCCCCGCGACTCCAGCAGCGTGACCGCGGCGCCGCCGCGCGCGCACTGAAGCGCCGCGGCCGTCCCGGCGATCCCGCCGCCCACGATCAGGACGCGCCGCCTCACGCCGCGACCCCCATGGCTCCCGCGAAGCTCCGCGCCGCCACCCACGTCTTGCGCCAGACCGGCAACGAGATCCGCTCCCGCATCACCTGCGCGGGGTCGCGCTCGATCCGCTCGAGGATCTGGCGGTAGATCCCGGTCATCGCGAGGACGCAGGCGGCGCTGCGCGGCTCCAGGCGGTCGACCAGCCGCAGGCCCCGGTCGAACCACTCGGCCGCGCGCGCGGCCTCGAAGCGGATCAGCGCGCCGGCCCGATCGAGAGGCAGCTCGCCCAGGTCGGCGGACCCGAAGCGCGCGAGATCCTCGGCGGGGATGTAGGTGCGACCCCTCAGGCGGTCCTCGCGGATGTCGCGCAGGATGTTGGTGAGCTGCATCGCCACGCCGAGCTCGTCCGCCATCCGCGACTCCTCCTCGCCGGCCGCTCCGTCGGTGAAGATCGCCAGCGACAGCCGGCCGATCGACCCGGCGACGCCGTGGCAGTAGACGACGAGCTGCTCGAAGGTCTCATAGCGGGTCTCGCGCACGTCGAGCTCCACCCCGTCGATGAGCAGCTCGAGCGCCTCGACCGGCAGGTCGTAGTGGCGCTTGACGTGGCCGAGCGCGAGCGTGACCGGGTCGCGGCTGGCCGTCCAGCCGCCGTCGGCGAGCGAGCTCACCCGCCGGCGCTCGACCGCCAGCTGCTCGAGCTTGCTCGCCGGGGGGAGCGCGCCGTCGACGATGTCGTCGACCCGGCGCGCGAACGCGTACACGGCGCTCATCGCCTGGCGCTTGCCCCGCGGCAGCAGCCGGATCCCGAAGTAGAAGTTGGCGGCGGCGCGGCGCGTGATCGCCTCGCACGCCTCGTAGGCCCTGTCGATCTCCACCGCCGGAACGTTCACCTTCCCCCGATCCCCCTTGCCCACTCGATCACGAAGGAGCGCCGCGACGCACGGGCCCCGCCGGCCAGGGTGTCATATCCGGCTCGCTCGATGGCGCTCAGCCCGGCCCGCCCGCCCGCCACGAAGGCGGCCACGGCGAGCCGCCCGGCCGGCCGCAGGCTGCGCGCCAGCGGCCCTCCGGCCGACAGGAGGCGGCGGGCGCGGTCGACCTCGAGGGAGATCAGCGCCCGCACGTGGTCGGCGGCGAGGGCCGCGCCCAGGTCCTCCTCGCGGCATTCGAAGCGGGCCATGTCGCGCGCCGGCATGTAGATCCGCCCGCGCCCGTGGTCCTCGCGGATGTCCTGCAGGTGCTCCAGGACCTGGAGCCCGGCGCAGACCCGGTCCGAGAGCTCGATGCGCCCCGGCGTCGCCGCGTCGAACACGTGCAGGACGAGCTCCCCCACCGGCGCCGCCGAGAGCCGGCAGTAGTCGAGCAGGTCCTGGAAGGTTTCATACCGCGTGACCACCTGGTCGCGCCGGTTGGCCTCGATCAGTCGCCGGAACGGCTCGACGGGCAGCGGGCGGACGCTGAGCTCCGCCGCCAGCGAGCGCAGCACCGGATGCTCGGGCGGGCGGCCGGCGAACGCGCGGTCAAGATCCCCCTCCAGCCAGTCGAGCAGCTCCTCCCGGTCGCCGGCGGCCTCGTCGCCGATGTCGTCGACCAGGCGCGCGAAGCCGTAGATCGCGGTCAGCCCGCGGCGGATGCCGACCGGCAGGACGCGCAGCGCCACCGGGAAGTTCTCCCGCCCCATCTGGGCCAGGACGGCCGCCTGCGAGGGAGCCTCGGCGGCGGGCCCCGCTCCCACGGCGGTGGCGCTCATCGCGAGCACCGTCCGAGCGCCATCAGCGGGAACACGAGCCGGTAGAGGTGGTAGTTGATGTAGAAGTCCGAGGGGAAGCCGGTGCCGGTGAACTGCGGCTCCTCCCAGGTTCCGTCGTCCCGCTGGGTGTCCACGAGCCAGCGCACGCCCCGCTCCACGGCCGGCGAGCGCTCGCCCGCGGCGTGCAGAGCCAGCAGCGCCCAGGCGGTCTGCGAGGCGGTGCTCTCGCCCCGCCCGACCCACTCCGGATCGTCGTAGGAGCGGGCGTCCTCCCCCCACCCGCCATCCGGGTTCTGATGCGCCTCAAGCCACCTGACGGCGCGGCGCACGCTCGGGTGCGTGGGCGCGATGCCCGCGCTGATCAGGGCGGGCACGACCGCGCCCGTCCCGTACACGTGGTTGACCCCCCAGCGGCCGAACCACGACCCGCCGGGTTCCTGGTTGTCCAAAAGCCACCTGACGCCCCGCTGCGCCGGCTCCTCGCCGCCCCGCCCGAGGGCGGCCAGCATCTCCACCGCGTGCGCGGTCACGTCGGCGCTCGGCGGGTCGATCACCTCGCCGAAGTCGCAGAACGGGATCTCGCGGATCACCGCCCGGCAGTTGTCCGCGTCGAAGGCGCCCCAGCCGCCGTCGGAGCTCTGCATCCCCACCACCCAGCGCGCGCCGAGCTCGCTCGCCCGCCGGAGCCGCGCCGGGTCCGCGTGGTTCACGGCGCTCAGCGCCAGCACGACCTCGGCCGTGTCGTCGACGTCCGGGTAGTTGACGTTGGCGAACTCGAACGCCCACCCGCCCGGCTCCAGCCGCGGGCGCCTGATCGCCCAGTCGCCGCGGGTGAGGATCTGCTGGCAAAGCAGCCAGTCGGCGGCCCGGCGCAGCGGCTCGCAGTCACGCGGCAGGCCGGCGTCGACCAGCGCGATCACCGCCAGGGCGGTGTCCCACACCGGCGACTGGCAGGCCTCCAGCCGCCGCTCGCCGTCCTCTTCGATCGCGAAGCGCTCGAGCCCCTCCAGCCCGAGTCGCATGACCGGATGGTCGAGCGCGTAGCCGCGCAGGTGAAGCGCGATCAGCGAGTACACCCACGGCGGCTGGATCCCCCCCCACGACCCGTCGGCCTCCTGGCGGTCGACGATCCATCGCTCGGCGCGATCGAGCGCCCGGTTGCGCAGCCACCGCAGGGGCCGCCTCTGGTAGGCGCGCAGGATCCGGTCGAGCGCCAGCAGCAGCCTGCCCACCGCCGTCCCGGCCGGCGGCGGCGACCACGGCGCCTCGCCGTGGAGCTCGTCGAGGTCGAACGGCAGCCGGCGCGTGGGACGGTAGTGCAGGACCACTGCGAGGGCGACCACGGTCTGGCGCGCCCAGCACGCGAAGTCGTACGGGTTGAGGGGAAACCACGGCGGCAGCAGCGCCATCTCGGCCGGTAGGGTCGGCACCCGCTCCCAGGGCCAGGCGCCGAACAGCGCCAGCCAGATGTGGGTGAAGACACGGGCCCGCTGCAGGCCCCCGGCCCGGCGCGCGAACCCCGCCGCCGCCCGCATGTGCTCGGCCTCCGGGGCATCCCCCGCCAGGCGCAGCGCCACGTACGCCTCCACCGTGGTGGAGAGGTCGCCGGGGCCGCCGTAGAAGTTGCTCCACGAGCCGTCCTCGCGCTGCTGGGAGCGGATCCAGCGCGCCGCACGCTCGGTCAGCTCGGGGTCGCGGATGCCCAGGAACTCCCTCAGCAGCAAATCCTCGGCGTCCATCGTGACGTTCGTCTGCAGCTCCGCCTTCCACCAGCCCGCGGGGTCCTGAAGCGCGAGCAGGCGCTCGGTGGCCCTCCCGATCGCGGTCTGCAGGGCGGCGGGCGCCTCGGGCTCGACGCCGGGGGCCTCAGCCAGCGTCACCGGCTCGATCTCCTGCGGGACCGTGGTGGCATCCGGGACGAGCGTCACTTCAGCTCGAAGCGATCGCCACGGGCGCGGCCGGGCCGTCGGAGGCCTTGACCCGCGGCGCGGCATCGATCTCGCCGCGGGCAAGCTTGACCGTCAACTCGGCGCCGCTCGGCAGCCCGCCGAGCGCGGGAGCCGGGATGCGGGCGCCGCCGAGCCTCGCCTCCAACGCCGAGCGGAGCTGGCCGGGAGAGGTGGCCACGTCGGCGAGGCCCCGCTCCCGCAGCGCGCGCACGTTGTCCCGCACGTGCCCGACATGAAATCCGTAGCAGATCGTCGGAGTGCCGCAGAGGCGGGCCTCCAGGCAGGAGATTCCCGCGGTCGTGGTCACGAACGCGTCGACGGCGCATAAAAAGTCCCGCATCTGCTGAGTGAAACCTAGCACCGAGACCCGCGGATCCCCGGCGTGCCGGCGCTCGAGCGCCTCGCGCCCCTCGCGACCCCGTCCGGTGAGCGCAATCACGTGCGTGCCGGCGATCGTGAGCGCGGCGTCGATCGCGCCCGCCAGGTCGCCCACCCCCCATCCCCCGCCGGAGATCAGGACGTGGCGGGCGTCGGGGTCCAGGCCCAGGACCTCCTGCGCGCGCGCCTGGGAGAGCGGCTCGAAGAAGGCGGGGTCGACCAGCGGCCGCACGGGCTGGGCGGCGATCGGCCCGGCCAGCTCCCGGGCGGCGTCGATCGCCTCCGGGTAGAGCATCAGATGGAGGTCGAGACCGGGCTGGACCCAGAAGGCCAGCCCGCCCAGCGGCCCCACGACGGCCGCGGCCGGGCACCGCAGCCGGCCGTCGGACCGCAGGGCGGCGAGAATCGGATTCATCACCGGGTAGGTGGAGACCACCACGTCGGGGTGGTGAGGGCGCAGCGCGCGCGCCAGCGCGCGGCCGCCGAGCAGGCGCAGCGCAGCCTCGCCGAGCCGGCGAGCCGGGCGCAGGCGGGTGAACAGGTGATAGGCGAGGTCGTATGACCACTTCACCCGGCCCACGTGGAAGCGGAAGCCGCGCTGGAGCGTGCCGGCCAGCGGCCGCCCCAGGATGTAAAACCCATTGAGGAGCGTCACCTTCTCGACGTCGGGCCGGCGCTCCAGCTCGCGCACCAGCGCCGCGGCCATCTGCGCATGGCTCTCCCCGACGTCCGCTGAGACCACCACAGCACGCATTTCCGCCACGAGCCTGCCCCCGCCCGCCGCCGCGACCCCCGCGCGCGTCCGGGGCCGGACACGGCGGGCACGGACGGTCAGATTCCGGACCGTCCGCCGGCCGGCGGTGTGACTCCGCGGTGGCCCGGGCACATGACAGCATCTCCCCATCGCCGAGAACTCGCACCACGACGACCACCGGATCGCCGATCTGCCCCGCCAGCTGGCCGGCGAGGCGATGGCCCTCAACCAGCGTCACCTGAACCCCAAGCTGGGGCGGGTGGTCCGCACGCTCGGCTTCGACCGGGAGTGGGTGCGCGGCCAGGGCTCGCACCTGATCGACCGCCAGGGGCAGGCCTACCTCGACCTGCTCTCCGGCTACGGCGTGTTCGCGCTGGGGCGCAACCACCCGGAGGTCAGGGCCCAGCTCCAGGAGGTGCTGGCGGCCGACACGCCGAGCATGCCCCAGCTGGGGGTCTCCGCTCTGGCCGGCGTGCTGGCCCAGCGCCTGCTCGCGGTCTCGCCCGCCTCGCTCGACGCGGTCCTGCTCGCCAACTCGGGGACCGAGGCGGTGGAGGCGGCGATCAAGCTGGCGCGCGCCGCCACCGCGCGCCCCCGCATCCTCTACTGCGAGCGCGGCTTCCACGGCCTCACGATGGGCTCGCTGTCGATCAACGGCAACCAGGAGTTCCGCGAGCGGTTCGGCGCGCTGCTGCCCGGCTGCGACGCGGTGCCCTTCGGCGACGCGGCCGCGCTGGAGCGGGAGCTGGCGCGGGGCGACGTGGCCGCATTCATCGTCGAACCCGTCCAGGGCAAGGGCGTGTACGTGGCGCCCGACGGCTACCTGGAGCGGGCTCAGCAGCTCTGCCGCGCAGCCGGCGCGCTGCTCGTGCTCGACGAGGTCCAGACGGGGCTCGGGCGCACCGGCCGGATGCTGGCGCTCGAGCACTGGGGCCTTGAGCCGGACATGGTCACGGTGGCCAAGGCGCTGTCGGGCGGCTACGTCCCGATCGGCGCGCTGATCACCAGCCGCAGCGTCTTCGACGCCACCTTCGACTCGATGGAGCGCAGCGTCGTCCACGGGTCGACCTTCGGCGGCGGCGATCTGGCGGCGGCGGCCGGGATCGCCACGCTGGCGGTGATCGAGTCCGAGGGGCTGGTGGAGCGCGCGGCCCGGCTGGGACGGCGGCTGATGGAGCTCACGCGCCCGCTGGTCGAGGAGTTCGAGATCGTGCGCGACGTGCGCGGGCTCGGGTTGATGTGGGCGATCGAGCTCGGCCCTCCGGCCGGCGCCGCGGCGCGCCGGCTGTGGGACGCGGTGGAGCGCCGGCAGCCCGGCATGTTCGCCCAGATGCTCACCGTCCCGCTGTTCCACGAGCACCGGATCCTCACCCAGGTCGCCGGCCACCACATGAACGTGGTCAAGGCGCTGCCCCCGCTGGTCATCGAGGAGCGCGAGCTCGCGCGCTTCGCGCAGGCCACGCGCCAGGTGCTGGCCGGGATGCAGGGGCACATGTTCCGCCGCTACGCGAGCCTCGGCCTCGGGCTCGGGCGCCGCAGCCTGGCCGCCATCCACTGACGCGTGACCGTCGCGGGGATCGCAGTCGCCGTCGTCTCGGCGGTGGTCAACGCGCTGGCGCTCGTCCTGCAGGCCTCGGAGGCCCGCGCATCCCCCTCCGGGGAGGGGATGCGAACCTCGCTGTTGCGCCGGCTGGCCCGCCGCCCCCGCTGGCTGGCCGGGACCGCGCTGGTCGTGGCGGCCGGCGGCCTCCAGGTGCTGGCGCTGTCGCTGGCGCCGATCACGGTCGTGCAGCCGACCCTGGCCACGGGCCAGCTCGTGCTCCTCGCGCTCGCCCGGCTGAAGCTGGGCGAGCGGGTCGGGCGCAGCGAGATGCTGGGCGCGGCGGCGATCGTCGTCGGGTTGACGTTGGTGGTGGCCAGCGCCCCGAGCCACACCATCGTGCGGGCGGGGGCGTCCCGGCTGCTCGCGCCGCTGCTGGTGGTCGGCCTCCCGGCGGCCGCCACGTTCGTGCTCGGCCGCCTGCGCCCCAGCCTAGGCCTGGTGCTGGTGGTCGGCGCCGGGCTGTCCTACTCCTGGGCGGACTTCGTCACCAAGCTCGTCGCCGACGACTTCGCCTCCTCGCGCTGGGCGGTCGGGGCCGCGTGGATCGCCGGGCTGGTGGGGTTCGGCGCGCTCGCCTTCCTGGAGGAGAACACCGCGCTGGCGCGGCGCCCCGCCGTGACCGTGGCGCCGGTGATCGGCGCGATGAAGGTGCCGCTGCCGGTGCTCATGGCCCTGTGGACGGGGATCGAGGCGTGGGGGCCCGACGCGCTCGAGCTGACCGGGTTGCTGACCGGGCTGGCGCTCGTCGCCTCCGGCGCGGGCGACCTGGCGCGCTCCAGCACGGTGACGCGCGTGTGGGCGGCTAGCGCGCCCTCGCCGTGATGTTCAGGCGCACGTAGTCGAGGCGCAGCGGGTCGCCCGCCCGCTCCAGCACCCGGTCCACGAAGCGCTCGCGCAGCGCGTCGGGCAGCCGATCGAGGTGCCTGACCAGGCAGACGGCGGCCGCGAAGGCGCGTCCGTCCCGCGGCGTGACCGATTTCGGCTCAAGCCAGCAGCGCACCTCGCCGAAGCCGGCCCGCTCCAGCCGCGCGCGCGTCTCCGCCGGCCCGGCGTAGTTCCAGGGGCCCCGCCAGGTCTCGAAGTGGGGAGCGAACGGCTGCTCGCGGGCGACCTCGTCGGCCAGGCGGCGAAAGGCGTCGATGTTGCCCCGCCCGCCGCACTGGGCCACCAGCCGCGCGGTCGGCTTCATCGCCCGCCGCAGCGCGGCGAACATCGCGTCGTGGTCTGAGATCCAGTGGAAGGTGGCGTTGGAGAAGACGACGTCGACCGGCTCGGGGAGGCTCAGCTCGGTGAGGTCCTGGCAGAGGATCGTCGCGCGGTCGCCGAGCGCGCGACGGGCGTGCGCGACCATCGAGGGCGCGACGTCGACGCCGTAGAGCCGGCCCCGCGGCAGGCGCTTGGCGAGCTCCGCCGTCACGCGGCCCGAGCCGCAGCCGGCGTCCAGCACCACCTCCTCGCCCGCGAGCGGCAGGCGCTCGAGCTGCTCGAGCGCCCAGACGAGCTGGACGTCGCCGCAGACGCGGTGATAGGTGGCGGCGTCCCAGTCGCGCGCGGCGGCCACGCTCACAGCGCGGTGGTAACCGGCCCGGGCCGCTCGCGGTCTGCCTCGTAGGCGGCGATCGCGTCCTCCTGGGCGAGCGTCAGGGCGATGTCGTCCAACCCGTTGAGCAGCCGGTGCTTGACCTCGGCGTCGATCTCGAAGCGGGCCGAGCCCCCCGGCCAGCGCACCTCCTGCTCGCGCAGGTCGATCTCGGCCTCCCCCGCCCGGGCGATCGCCCGGCAGGTATCGGCCGGCAGCTCCACCGGCAGCAGCCCGATCTTGGTGCAGTTGGAGCGGAAGATGTCCGCGAAGCTCGGCGCCACGATCGCCTGAAAGCCATAGTCCTCCAGCGCCCACGGGGCGTGCTCGCGGCTGGAGCCGCAGCCGAAGTTGCGCCCGGTGACCAGGATCGGGTTGGCCTCGAGCTCCCACCCGGGCTCCTGGGCCCAGTCGTGGAAGAGGAACCGGCCGAAACCCGTCCGCTCGACGCGCTTGAGGAACTGCTTGGGGATGATCTGGTCGGTGTCGACGTCGTCGCGGGGCAGCACCGAGACCCGACCGGCGATCGTCTCGATCGCCCTCACGACTGCCACTCCCGGACATCGACGAACCGCCCCGCGAGGGCCGCCGCCGCGGCCATCTGCGGGGAGACCAGGTGCGAGCGGGCGCCGCGTCCCTGGCGCCCCTCGAAGTTGCGGTTGGAGGTCGAGGCCACCCGCTCGCCGGGCGCCGCGACGTCGGGGTTCATGCCCAGGCACATCGAGCAGCCGGCCCCCCGCCAGTCGAACCCCGCCCGGCGGAAGACGTCGTCCAGCCCCTCCCGCTCGGCCTGGGCCTTGACCTGCTGGGAGCCGGGGACGACCATCGCGTAGACGCCGTCGGCCACCCTGCGCCCGCGCACGACCTCGGCCGCCGCGCGGAGGTCTCCGATCCGGGAGTTGGTGCACGAGCCGATGAACACCCGGTCGAGCCTGATCTCGGTGATCGGCGTCCCGGGGCGCAGCCCCATGTACTCCAGCGCGCGCTGCTCGCCGTCCGAGCGGGGCTCGGGCACCGCGTCGGTGACCGGCACGACCATCCCCGGGGTGGTCCCCCAGGTGACCATCGGGCTGATGGCCGCCGCGTCGATCTCGAGCTCGCGGTCGAAGCGCGCTCCCTCGTCGCTGCGGAGCGCGCGCCACTCCTCGGGCAGCTGCGCCGGCGCGCCGGGGCGCCCGATCACCCACTCGAACGTGGTCTGGTCGGGGGCGATCATCCCCGCCCGCCCCCCGCCCTCGATCGTCATGTTGCAGACGGTCATCCGCCCCTCCATGCCGAGCGACTCGATCGCCTCGCCCGCGTACTCCACCACGTGCCCGGCGGCGCCGTCGACGCCCATCCTCCCGATCGTGGCCAGGATCAGGTCCTTGGCGGTCACGCCGAAGCCGAGCCGTCCGTGGTAGCGGACCCGCATCGAGCGGGGCCTGGCCTGCACCAGGCACTGCGTGGCCAGCACGTGCTCGACCTCGCTGGTCCCGATGCCGAACGCCAGCGCCCCGAAGGCGCCGTGGGTGGCCGTGTGCGAATCGCCGCACACGATCGTCATCCCAGGCTGGGTGATCCCCAGCTCGGGCCCGATCACGTGGACGATCCCCTGGCGCGAGGAGCCCAGCGAGTACAGCGGGATCCCGAACTCCTGGCAGTTGCGCTCGAGCGTCTGTACCTGGACCCTGGAGAGCTCGTCGCGAATCCGCGCGGCCGTCGGCGTGCCGTCGGTGGGCACGTTGTGGTCGGCGGTGGCCAGGGTGCGATCGGGGCGCCGGACGCGGCGGCCGGCCAGTCGCAGGCCGTCGAACGCCTGCGGGCTGGTGACCTCGTGCACGAGGTGCAGGTCGATGTACAGCAGGCCGGGCGCCACCTCGTGGGCGTCCCAGATCTTGTCGAACAGGCTCTTGGGCATCTCGGTCAGCTGCGCCGCAGCCCCGCGCTGACGACCGCCAAAAGGACGGCGTCCGCCGGTCCGGGGTTCTCGAAGTGGTGGGGCAGGTCGGCGTCGAAGGTCACGCTGTCGCCGGCGTCGAGCAGGTGCCGCTGGCCGTCACAGTAGAGCTCGACCGTCCCCGACTGCACCACCGCCGTCTCGCGGCTGCCCGGCTCGTGCATCGGCGGGTCGCCGGGCCCCCCGGTGGCCGCGCCGGCGGCGAGCCGGTGCAGCGAGACCTCGGCCCGCTGGCCGGGCAGGGGCGGCGTCAGCACCTCGTAGCTGTGCCCGCGGGCCGGCGCCGGGCCCTTGCGGCGCTCGCCCGCCCGCACCACGGTCACCGCGCCCCCCTCGTCGAGCCGCAGGAGCTGGGAGAGGCGCAGCTCCAGCCCGGCGGCGATCCGCCGGGCCACCTGGAGCGTGGGGCTCGTCTCGCCCCGCTCGACCTGGGAGAGCATCGGCGCGCTCACCCCCGAGCGCTCGGCCAGATCGCGCAGCGAGAGATCCATCGCCTCCCGCAGCGCCCGCACGCGCGCCCCGAGGGCGCGGCTGTCGGTGTCGCTGCCAGTCAGCATACGCTTGTACGTTATCGCATACGACACCCCGGCCGCCGCTAGCCTCAGCCGATGCCCCTCCCCCACCCCCCGGACGTCCTCGTGCTCGGCGGGGGCGGCGTACTCGGCGAGGCGTGGATGATGGGCGTGCTCGCCGGGCTGGAGGACGAGGCGGGCCTCGACCTGCGCCGCTGCGAGTACTTCGTCGGCACCTCGGCCGGGTCGATCGTCGCCGCCCACCTCGTGGCCGGCCGCCGGCCGCGCCGCCCGCACCAGGCGCCGGAGCCTGGCCCCGCGCCCGAGGCGCCCGCCGCGCCCGCGGGCCGCCTGGCCGAGGCGGGCGCGGCCGCCGCCCGCCGGGCGGGCGCGTTCGCCCTCGCCATGGCCGGCGCCTTCGCCCCGCTGGCGCTCGGGCTGGCCGCCCCCGGCGGCGCCGTGCTGCGGGGCGCGATGCTCCGCCGCCTGCCCCGCCCGGCCCATGGGCTCGACGACCTCCGCGCCCAGGTCGAGCGCTCCGGAGCCCGCTTCGACGGCCGGCTGCGGATCGCGGCCGTCGACCGCCAGACGGGCCGGCGGGTCGTGTTCGGGCGCCCGGGCGCCCCGGCCGCCACCGTCGCCGAGGCGGTCGCCGCCTCCTGCTGCGTGCCGTGGCTGTTCGCCCCGGTCCGCATCGCGGGCCGCGAGTACGTCGACGGTGGCGTGTGGAGCCCGACGAACCTCGACGCCGCGCCGGCCGGACGGGGCGCGGAGGTGCTGTGCCTGAACCCGACGGCCAGCCTCCGCGGCGGTGGCGAGATGGTCGCCGCCCTGCGCCGGATCGCCCGCTCGGCCGCGACCGTCGAGGCGCTCGCCGTGCGCAGCCGGGGCGCGGCCGTCCGCGTCGTCGGCCCCGACGCCGCCAGCGCGCGGGCCATGGGCGAGAACCTCATGGACCGGGGCCCGGCGGAGGAGGTGCTCAGCGCCGCCTACGCGCAGGGCGTCGCGCTGGCCAGCGGGTGGCGGTGACGCAGTCGGACCGCCGGCGGTCGAGCGGCACCGGCAGGTCGGCCACGATCGCCGTCTCCACGTAGTCGTCCTCCAGCGGGCTCCCCGACCCCGGCGCCAGCTCGGCCCCCACCCGGCGCAGCTCGGCTCGGCTGCGGTCGCCCACGACCCACGGCGCGATGGCGAGGAAGTCGGGCTGGTTGCCCGCATAGCGGCGGAACTGGCTCTGGTCCTCGCCCGGCACGAACGCCGAGTCGCCGATGTAGTGGCAGCCGCGCCCGCGGAGCCCGCGCTGGGTGATCGCGGTCTGGCCGTCGAACACGAGGTCGGCCAGGTTGCCGACCATCATCGCGGTGACGTTGTAGTCGAAGCCGACGGTGGGGTCCGACACCGCGCGGTAGGTCGAGGCCATCCACGACAGCGGCTGCCAGCGCTCGATGCCGTTGCCGTCCGGGCCCGTCCAGCGTCCCGGGTTCGCCTCGTCCTGGATCACGATGTTGGCCCCCAGCCGGCTCAGGCAGCGCATGTAGTAGCTGGCCACGTCCGAGCACGGGTCCATGCCGGCGGGCGGGCTGCCGTACTGGAACGCCGGCAGGCTGGTCGCGATGCCGAGCCGCGCCCGCGTCCCCGGCAGCCGGAAGGGCTCGAGGTTGGCGATCGCCGCCGGGCCGCCGCTCGGCCCCGGCGTCAGGCCGATCTCCTGCTCCAGCGGCGTCAGCGGGACCTTCAGGTTGCTCGCCACGACGTTGCGCAGCGGCCCGGGGCCGGTGGCGCGCACGTCCCGCGGCCCCCACACGAACGCCTCGTTGTACACGTCGGGGCTGGTGGCGAGGTAGACATACGGCGGCGGCGGATAGTCGGGGTCGTGGAACAGCGCGATCTCGGCCGGGTCGGTCGAGACGCGGAACGGCGCCTGGTCGTTGGAGGCGACGATGTAGACCCGGTAGCGCCGCGCCAGATCCGAGAAGGTCTCCATGAAGCCGCGCACCAGCGTGTCGGTCGCCGCCACCCAGGCGGCCGCGAGGGGCCCCATCGAGGGAAAGCGCGCCCGGTAGGCCGCCACCTGGGGCGCGTAGGCGGCCATCAGCGCCCCGAGCGCCGCCACCGTCGAGCAGGGCGCCCCCTGGCCCTCGCACCCGGGCGAGCCCCGCGCGGCGATCCGGCGCGCGACGGCGCCCCGGGAGCCGATCGCCAGCGTCATCAGCCCCGTGTCCTCGTCGAAGACCACCACATTGGGTCGCCCGCGCGCCAGGTGGGGGACGACGTCCTGGCGGATCAGGCAGTCGATCCGGGTTCGGAAGGCGGCGTAGCTGGTGACGCCGGCGACGTCCTGCTTGAACTGGATCGCGAACACGCGGGGCGCCCGCGGCCTGGGGTCCAGCGCGAGGATCGGCGGGCGCTCGTCGGCCGGCGCGAGCGACCGGCAGCCGGCCGGAGTCGACGGCGAAGGAGCCGTCACGACCGCCACGCCGGTCAGGAGCGCCGCCGCCCTCACAGCGCCGCCAGCACCTCGGCGGCGGCGCGCTGACCCGAGCGGACGGCGCCGTCCATGTAGCCGTTCCAGTAGTCGGACGTCTCGCTGCCGGCCCAGTGGATGCGCCCGACGGGGGCGCGGATCGCGCTCCCGTAGTCGAGCAGGACGCCGGGGGCGGTGAAGCCGACGTAGCACCCCCGCGTCCAGGGCTCAGAGGACCAGTTCATCTCAACGAACGCGCGCGGGCTGGCCGCCTGGCGGCCGAAGTAGGTGACGAAGCTCGAGAGCACGGCGGCCCGGCGAGCGGCGGGCGACATCAACCCGTAGCGCCGGGCGTCCTGCCCCTCGATGAAGCCCAGCAGCACGCCGGGGGCGCCGTCGGGCGGGGAGTTGTCGAAGGTCACCTTCACCGGCCCGGTCAGCGACACGGCCTGTCCGGTCAGCCCCTGCTCGCGCCAGAACGGCCGGTCGTAGACGGCCTCGCACTTGATCACGCTCCCCTGGGGGTAGCGCTGGGTGAGCTGCGCGCGCAGGTAGGGCAGATCCGGCTCATAGCGGATCAGCGCCGTCAGCGACGGCGGGCCGGTGACCACCGCGTGCTTGGCCGACACGGTCAGGCGGTCGGTCGTGACCCGCACGCCCGAACGCGACTGAGAGATCAGCCGCACCGGCTGGCCGAGCAGGACCCGCCGCCCGAGCGCCCGCGCCATCCGGATGGAGATCAGCTGCGAGCCGCCGAGCAGGCGCGAGTCCTGGGCGCCGCCGCCGGTGCTGAACAGCCGGTTGATGTCCGGTGGCGTGCTCTCGTTGGTCGCCGAGGCGGTGTAGAAGAGCGCGAACAGCAGCGAGACGTCGCGCGGCTCGGCGGCGAACACCGCCTCGATGCCGACGTCGAACAGCGCCTTGCCCCCGGGCGTCGCCAGGTTGTTCTGCTCCCAGGTCTCGAGCGTCTGGCTGTCCCAGTCGGTGGCGCTGGGCGCCGTCCAGGGCGCCTGGACCGGGACCGTGCTCGCCATCTGGTTGATCTGCAGGATCGCCTTCTCCGCGTCGGCGGCCGCGGTGGGATCGGGCGGGACGGGGCCGAGCGGGCCGCCGGCCGAGTACGGGGTGAGCAGCCCGTTGGCGTAGTAGACGTTGTTGCCCGTGTTGTAGGTCTTGAACGTCCCGATCCCCAGCTCCCGGGCCAGCGCGATCACATGGTCCTGGGTGGGACCCACCCACTCGCCCCCCACCTCGATCACCTTGCCCGGGTAGGCGGGCCCGAGGGCGTGGTTGAGCGTCCGGCCGCCCACCCGCTCGCGCGCCTCCAGCACGATCACCGAGCGGCCCGCCGCGACCAGACTCCGCGCCGCCGTGAGCCCCGACAGCCCGGCGCCGACGATGACCACGTCGGCGCGCCGCCCCGGCGCCCGCCGACGCCTGGGCCTGGCCCGCGCCTCGCTCGGCAGCGCGACCGCGGCCGCCCCGGCCGCCCCCGCGCTCATCAGCCCTCGCCGGGTCAGCCCCTCGCTCGAGGCTGGCACCTCGTCCGGGGTCGGACCGGCGTCCGGGGTCGGGCCCTCGCCCGGGGTCGGCCCGGCGTCCCGGGTCGGGCCCTCGCCCGGGGTCGGCCCGGCGTCCGGGGTCACGGGGCGGCCACCGTCTCGCCCTCCGGCACGCCGGTCTCCCGCCCGGCCTCCCGGCGGCGGATGGCGTTCGAGAGCGCGCGCACGTACGCGCGCGCCCCCGCCTCCAGGATGTCGGTGGACACCCCCTGCCCGGCGCCGAGCACGCCGGCCACCTCGAGCACGACCGAGGTCTCGCCCAGCGCGTCCTGCCCGCCGGTCACCGCGTCGACCCTGAACTCGCGCAGCCTGGCGTCCACCCCGGTGGCGGCGTTGATCGCCCGGAAGATCGCGTCGACCGGGCCGTCGCCGGTGAACGAGCCGACGGCCTCCTCGCCCGTCGGCGTGCGGACGCCCACTGTCGCGTGCGGCGGGCGGCGGGAGGACGCCTCCACGTCGAACCACTCCAGGGCGTAGCCCACCACCTCCTCGCGCAGCTCGTCGGTGACCAGCGCCTCCAGGTCCATGGCGGTGACGTGCTTCTTGCGGTCGGCGATCTCCTTGAAGCGCCTGAACGCGGTGTTGAGCGCCTGGCCGGAGACCTCGAGTCCCAGCTCGGACAGCGCCTGGGCCAGGGCGTGGCGGCCGGAGTGCTTGCCGAGCACGATCGAGTTGGCCTCCAGCCCCACCGAGGTGGCGTCCATGATCTCGTAGGTCGTGCGCTCCTTGAGCACGCCGTCCTGGTGGATCCCCGACTCGTGCGCGAACGCGTTGCGGCCGACGATCGCCTTGTTGGGCTGGACCGGGTAGCCGGTCAGCCGTGAGACCAGCCGGCTGGTGCGGGCGATCTCGGTGCTCGCCACGCCGGTGGTGAGCCCCAGGTAGGGCGCCCGGGTGCGGATGATCATCACGATCTCCTCCAGCGACGCGTTCCCGGCGCGCTCGCCGATGCCGTTGACCGCGCACTCCACCTGGCGCGCCCCGGCCTGCAGCCCCGCCAGCGAGTTGGCGACCGCCAGCCCCAGGTCGTCGTGGCAGTGGACCGAGACGGTGACCCCGCGCAGCGCCGGCACGAGCTCGTACAGGCGGGTGAACATCGCGGCGTACTCCTCGGGCGTGGCGTAGCCGACGGTGTCGGGCACGTTGATCGTCGTCGCCCCCTCCTCGATCGCCGCCGCGATCACCTCGGCCATGAACTCGCGGTCGGAGCGAAAGCCGTCCTCGGGGGAGAACTCGACGTCGTCGGTGTACTGCTTGGCGTGCGCGACCGCGGCGCGCGCCTGTCCCAGGACGTCCTTGCGCGTGGTCTGGAGCTTGTGGCGGATGTGGAGGTCGCTGGTGGCGATGAAGGTGTGGATCCGCGGCCGCCCGGCGTCGCGCACCGCCTGCCACGCCCGGTCGATGTCGCCGGCGGCGGTGCGCGCCAGCGCGCAGATCACCGGTCCCTCGACCTCGCGGGAGATCGTCTGCACCGCCTCGAAGTCCCCCGGAGAGGTGATCGGGAAGCCCGCCTCGATCACGTCCACCCCCAGTCGCGCCAGCTGGTGGGCGATCTCCAGCTTCTCCTGCGTGTTGAGCGAGATCCCGGGGGATTGCTCACCGTCGCGCAGGGTGGTGTCGAAGATGACTACTCGGTTGGGGTCTGGCTGGCTGCTCATGTCACTCCTCTGTCTCGACTCGCTGCTCCTCGGGCTGGTGTGCGGCTACCTGCGGCCGCCGGCGCGCTATTCCCCCCGAAGGGGGAGGAGGAGAAGTCGGAGGTCGAGCGCGAGCGCCATGTGCGGCGTTGAGCGTATCAGCGTGCGCCCAAGGCGCAACAAAAGTGCCTCAATTCACGACCGGGCACGGCGGGAGGCGGGATCATCCGCGTCCCGTGAGCCCCCCGCACCGGCATTGCGTGACAAAGCCCCCGGCCGCCGCCCGCACCTGTCACGCTGCGCCGGTCCTGACCGGCGTAGCGTGACACGTGGCCCCGCGCGCGCCTCGCTTTGTCACGTAATGCCGGCGGATTCGCGTGTCGCCCGCGCGGTGCGGCGCATCGCCCTGGCCCAGCACGGCGCGATCAGCGCCGAGCAGCTCCGGGCGGCGGGGCTGACGCGCCACGCGATCGCCGCGCGCGTGCGCAGCGGGCGGCTGGTCCCGCTGTTCCGCGGCGTCTACGTCCTCGGCGACCCCGAGCTGATTCCGCTGGCGCGTCCGTCCGCCGCCCTGCTGGCGTTCGGCGGCGCGGCCGTGCTGAGCCACCGCTGCGCGGCGTCGGTGTGGGGGCTGGCCGAGGCGGACGCGACGACGATCGACGTGACGCTCGCCGGCGGCAACCGCCGCTCCCGGCCCGGCGTTCGCGTGCACCGGGTCGGCCGCCTGCACCGCTCGGACATCGCTACCCGCGAGCGGCTGCGCCTCACCTCCCCCGCCCGCACCCTGATCGACTTCGCCGCCGCGGCCTCGAGCAACGAGCTGGCCGACGCCTTCGGCGAGGCGCGCGCCAGGCGCCTGCTCACCGAACCGGCGCTCGCGGCGGCGCTGGCCCGCGCGCCCGCCAACCACGCCGGGGCGGCGGTCGTCCGCTCGATGCTCCGCGCGGGCGGCACCTACGACCGCTCGGAGGCCGAGCGGACCATGCGCCGGCTGTGCGCCGCGGCGGGCCTGTCCCAGCCCCGCGCCAACGTGATGCTCCACGGCCACCTGGTCGACTTCCTCTGGCCCGAGCTCGGGCTGATCGTGGAGGTCGACGGGTACGCCACCCATGGCGGCCGCCACGCGTTCGAGAACGACCGCCGCCGCGACCAGGCGCACGCGGCCGCCGGCTATGTCGTGATCCGGATCACCTGGCGCCAGCTCCAGCACGAGCCGCTGGCGGTGATCGCCCGCCTCGCCCAGGCGATGGCTCACCGGGCCGCCCTGCAGACGGCTCACCGGGCCGCCCGGGCACTCGCTCACCGGGCCGCGTAGAGCTCCTCGATCTCCCGCGCGTACTTCTGGTGGATGGGCCTGCGCTTGAGCTTCATCGTGGGCGTGAGCTCGTCGCCCGCCGGCGGCCAGTCGCAGGCGAGCACCCGGAAGCGCTTGATCTGCTCCACCCGCGCGAGGTGGGAGTTGGCGCGCTGCACCCCCGCCGCCACCTCCTCGAGCACGGCGGGCTGGGAGGCCATCGCCTCCACCGAGGCGTCCGCCAGCCCGTGCCGCGCCGCGAAGGCGGCGCACCCGTCGGGGTCGAGCACGATCAGGGCCACGTTGTAGGGGCGCCCGTCGCCGACGGCCACCGCCTGCCCGATCAGGGGACTGGAGGCCTTCAGGTGCTGCTCGATGTTGGCCGGCGACATGTTCTTGCCGGCGGCGCTGATGATCAGCTCCTTCTTGCGGTCGACGATCCGCAAAAAGCCCGCCTCGTCGAAGGCGCCGACGTCGCCGGTGTGCAGCCAGCCCTCGGCGTCGATCGCCTCCGCCGTCTGCGCCGGGTCGTTGCGATAGCCGGCCATCACGGTGCTGCCGCGCACGAGCACCTCCCCGTCCTCGGCCAGGCGGACCTCCACCCCGGGGATCGGCGGGCCGACGGTGCCCAGCCGGAGGTTGTCCTGGGGCACCAGGGTGGCGATCGAGGTCGTCTCCGACATCCCCCACACCTCGCAGATCGGGATCCCGATCGCGGCGAAGAACTCCAGCACCTCCAGCGGGCACGGCGCCGCTCCGATCATGTACCACTCGCAGCGCTCGAGCCCCAGCCGGGCGCGGAGCGCCGCGAACAGGGCGGCGTCCTCGGGGCTGGGCTCCCGCGGCGGCCGGGCGCGGACGCGCTGCAGCCCGCGGGCGACCGCGTCCCGGGCGGCGCCGTCCATCTGCGCCTCGAGCGCCGCCTTGAGCTTCTCCCACACCCGGGGAACGGCGCCGAAGAAGGTGGGGTGGCAGTCGGCCACGTGGGCGAAGACCTGCGTGACCTCCGGGCAGCAGGTCACCGTGTGCCCCCACACCATCTGCGCGTAGTGGCTGAGGCCGCGGTCGGCGATGTGGGCGTGGGGCAGAAACGAGACGACCGAGCCGCCGGCGCGCGGGTGGGCCACCGCCTCGATCCCCCGGCACTCGGCGATCTCGTTGGCGTGGGTGAGCTGGACGCCCTTGGGCGGCCCGGTCGTGCCGGAGGTGTAGATCAGGGTCAGCAGGTCGGATGGCCGCACCGCCCGCCAGGCCGCCTCGAAGTCGAGGGCGGGCTGGGGCCCGGCCGCCTCGAGCTCCTCCATCGCCAGCTCGCCCTCGCCGGGCGAGCCCCCGACCACGACCAGGTGCTCCACCCCCCCTCCCTGCCCCACCGCCGCCCGCGCGGGCTCGAGAAACGCCGCCTCGACCACGAACACCCGGTTGGCCGCGTTGCCGAGCAGGTAGGTGATCTGCTCCGGCGAGGAGGTGTTGTAGATCGAGAACGGGACGGCGCCGAGGTGCATGGCGGCGGTGTCGATGAGGTGAAACTCCGGGCGGTTGCTCAGCATCAGCCCGACCGTGTCACCGTGCCGGACGCCCAGGGCGTGCAGCCCGCCCGCCAGCCGCCTGACCCGTTCGGCGTACTGCCCGAAGGTGATCGCGACCCCGTCGCCGATCGTCCGCAGCGCCACCTGGTCGGGCCGCTCGGCGACCGTCCGCTGGAAGGCCTCGCACATCGTCGCCGCGGCCAGCGCGGCGGGCCGTCCGGCCGGCCGCGCCCGCGACTGAAGCGCCTCGATCGTCACGCGGGAACTCTCGCGCTCCGACGGGATCCCTGTCAACCGCGAGGACCGGCCCCGGCGCCGAGGGTTACGGTGCGGCGGCGGGTCGCGGGCACCTCGCCGGCCACGGCGTCACGGCGCGCCCGGCGCCGAAGCTCTCGCCGGCTAGAGCGTCCCGGCGCGCCCGGCGCCGAAGCGCTCGCCGGCTACAGCGTCACGGCGCGCCCGGCGCCGAAGCCCTCGCCGGCTACAGCGTCACGGCGCGCCCGGCCACGAACCCCTCGCCGGCCACCACCTCGTCGAGCACCTCCTTGGGCACGGGCCCGTCGGTGGTGATCACCATGGCGGCCAGGCGGTCGCCCGCCGGCGCCTCCTCGGCCTGCCGTCCCACCGCGGCGGAGACGATGTTGATGCCGTGCTCGCCGAAGATCGTGCCGACGCGGCCGATCATGCCGGGGACGTCGCGGTAGCGCAGGAGCGTGACGTGGTCCTCGAGCTGGATGTCGAAGCGCTGCCCCCACGCCTCGAGCAGGTGCGGCCGGTTGCGGCGCCCGATCAGCGTTCCCACGACCCGGTCGCTCCGCTCGCCGCTGGTCACCGTCACCCGCACGAGGTCGGTGTAGTCGCGCGCGCCGGTGCGCTTGGTCTCCACCAGCTCGATCCCGCGCTCCTCGGCGATCGCCGGGGCGTTGACGACGCCGACCTCCTCCTCGGTGTGGCCGCGTAGGACGCCCAGCAGCACGTGGATGGCCAGCAGCCGCGTCTCGCGCTCGGCGATCCGGCCCAAAAACTCCGTCTGCACGCGGTCGATCGAGGAGCCCTCGGCGAGCGCGACCGCGATCCGGCCGAGAGCCTGGCAGAGGGGGACGAACGGCCCGAGCGCCTCCATGTCCTCGGAGGGAACCGTCGGCACGTTGACGGCGCTGGTCACCACCCCGCCGGTGAGCGCGGCCACCACCTGCTCGGCCGCCTGATAGCCGGCGCGGTCGGTCGCCTCGGCCGTCGAGGCGCCCAGGTGCGGCGTGACGATCACGTTGGGGTAGGAGAACAGCGGGTGGTCGGTGATCGGCTCGGAGCTGAAGACGTCGAGCGCCGCGCCCGCGACCTTCCCGGAGTCCAGCGCCGCCCGCAGGTCCTCGTCGACCACGAGCTGGCCCCGGGCGACGTTGAGCACGCGGACGCCGTCCTTGCACTTGGCCAGCGCCCGGGCGTCCAGCCAGCCCTTGGTCTCCGGCGTGTTGGGCAGATGCAGGGTGAGGAAGTCGGCCGCGGCGTAGACGTCGTCGGAGGACTCGGCCCGCTCCACCCCCAGCTCGCGGAAGCGCTCGGCGGACACGAACGGGTCGAAGGCGATCACGTGCATGCCGAGCCCCCGCGCGCGCTGGGCGACCAGCTGGCCGATCCGCCCGAAGCCGAGGATGCCCAGCACCTTCTCGTTCAGCTCGACGCCCGAGAACCTCGAGCGCTCCCAGGCGCCGGAGGTCAGCGAGGCGTGCGCCTGCGGGATGTTGCGCGCCAGCGCCAACAGCAGGGCGATCGTGTGCTCGGCCGCGGTGATCACGTTCGACTGGGGCGCGTTGACGACCACGATCCCGCGCTTGGTCGCCGCGGCCACATCGACGTTGTCGACTCCCACCCCGGCCCGACCGATCGCCCGCAGCCGCCCGGCGCGCTCGATCAGCTCGCGGTCGAGCTTGGTCGCCGAGCGGATCAGGATCGCCTCGTAGTCGCCGATCCGCTCGGCCAGCTCCTCCGCCGACCACCCGTCCGCGACCTCGACGTCGAAGTGCTCGCGCAGCAGCTCGATCCCCGAGCGGCCGATGTTCTCCGCCACCAGCACGCGGGGGCGGGCGGCGCCCGTGGTGACGCTCACAACCGCTCCAGCACCCAGTCGATGCAGGCGGTGAGCGCCCGCACATCGTCGGGGTCCGTCGCCGGGAACATCCCGATCCGCAGCTGGTTGCGTCCCAGCTTGCGGTAGGGCTCCACGTCGACGATTCCGTTCGCGCGCAGGGTGGCGGCGAGCGCCGCGGCGTCCACGCGCTCGTCGAAGTCGATCGTTCCCACCACCAGCGAGCGCTTGGACGGCTCGGCGACGAACGGGCTCGCGAGCGCGTGCGCCTCCGCCCACCCGTAGAGGTGGCGGGAGGATGCGGTCGTGCGCGCCACCATCGCCTCCAGCCCGCCCCGCTCCAGCATCCACTCCACCTGGTCGGCGAGCAGCAGCAGCGTGGCGATCGCCGGGGTGTTGTAGGTCTGGTCCCTGGCCGAGTTCTCCCGCGCGACCGACAGCGAGAGGAAGTCGGGTATCCAGCGGTCGCCCAGCTCGGCTGTCTGCTCGATCCGCTCGAGCGCCGCGGGGCTCAGAAGGGCGAGCCACAGCCCGCCGTCGGAGGCGAACCCCTTCTGGGGAGCGAAGTAGTAGGCGTCGGCCTGCTCGATCGCCACCGGCAGGCCTCCGGCCGCCGATGTCGCGTCGATCAGCACCAGCGCGGAGCCGGAGTCGGCCGGCCGTCTCACGGGCACCATCACGCCGGTGGAGGTCTCGTTGTGCGCCCAGGCGATCACGTCGATGTCGGCGGCTCCCGCCGGCTCCGGGGCGTCACCGGCCGGCGCCGCCACGACGAGCGGATCGGCGAGGAACGGCGCCTTGGCGGTGCAGGCGGCGAACTTGGAGCTGAACTCGCCGTAGCTCAGATGGAGCGCTCGCGCCCGGACCAGGCAGCACGTGGCGGCGTCCCAGAACGCGGTCGTGCCGCCGTTGCCGAGCACGACCTCGTAGTCGTCGGGCAGCGAGAACAGCTCGCGCAGGCCGGAGCGCACGCGCCCGACGAGCGCCCGGACCGGCGGCTGGCGGTGCGAGGTGCCCATGACGTGGCCCGCGGCGGCCAGCGCGGCCAGCGCCTCGGGACGGACCCGGGAGGGCCCGCATCCGAACCGTCCGTCGGCGGGCAGGAGCGATTCGGGGATCCTCGGTGCGGTATCGGTTTGGGTCATGCGGCTCCTCGAAGGTAGCGATCGGCATGCCCAGGCGCTCGGCGGTGGTGCGGCCGCCGCTCCCCGGTGGTCGTTTCCAACTCGCGCGCCAGTCACGGCGGCTGGCGGGGCAGTGTAGCGACGCGGCGGACGGTAGGGTCCCGGGCCGATGCGGACGGCGCTGGCGTGGAGCGGCGGCAAGGACTCCGCGCTGGCGCTGTGGGCGCTGCGGGAGGAGGGAATCGAGCCGACGGCGCTGCTGACCACGGTCACCGACGCCTACGGTCGGATCAGCATGCACGGCGTGCGCCGGGAGCTGCTCGGGGCTCAGGCGGGCGCGGCGGGCCTCCCCGTGGTGGAGGTGGCGATCCCGCCAAGGTGCTCCAACGACCTCTACGAACGGCGCATGGCGCAGGCGCTGTCATCTGCCCCATTGGCGGACGCCGAGGCGGTGGCGTTCGGCGACCTGTTCCTGGAGGACATCCGCGCCTACCGCGAGGAGCGGCTGGCGCGCGTGGGCAAGCGTGCCGTCTTCCCGCTGTGGCGGCGCGACACCGCGCGCCTGGGCCGCGAGTTCATCGCCGCCGGCTTCGAGGCGCTGCTGGTGTGCGTGGACCCGGCGCGGCTGGATCGCTCGTTCGCCGGACGGGCCTACGACGAGGGGCTGCTGGCGGACCTGCCGCCCGAGGTCGACCCGTGCGGCGAGAACGGCGAGTTCCACACCTTCGTGCACGCCGGGCCGGTCTTCGCGCGGCCGATCCCGCACCGCGTGGGGGACGTGAGCACGCGGGACGGGTTCGTCTTCTGCGACGTGGCCCTCACGGCGTGAGGCGGGCGACGATCTCCGAGGCGGCGAGCACGTCGCCGATCCTGGCCACCGTCTCCCCCGCGTACAGGGGGCCGGAGTCGACGAGGCCCGGCGGCCCGTCGTCGGTCGGCGGGCGCGGGCTGAGCAGCGCGCTCCCCGGCCGCTGGAGGCGGACGGCGCGCGCCTCGAGGCCCGGTGGCAGGCGCGTGACCAGACCGCGCGTCAGCCGCTGGGCCGTCGATATCCAGGCGGGCGGGCTCGAGCCCCGCCCCAGCCAGCGGTCGGTGGCGGGGTTGCGCACCACGCGGTGGGGCGCGTCGGGCCAGCCGAGGCCGAACAGGGTGGTCAGGACGGTTTCCCGGGCCTCCTGGCAGCGCCGCTTGTACTCGGGATGGGCGCGGGACTCGTGGCTGAGGAGAAAGCGGGTTCCCGCGACCGCCGCGGCGGCGCCGGCCTCAAGCGCGGCTGCCACGTCCTCCCGTTCGCAGATCCCGCCCGCCACCAGCACGGGGATCCGCACCGCGTCGCGGATCTGCTCCAGCAGCTCGAGCGCCGGGGCGGCGCCCCGGACGTGCCCGCCCGCCTCGATCCCCTGGGCGATGACCGCGTCCGCCCCCGCCGCGGCCGCCGCCTGCGCCTCCCGCACCGATCCGCACTGGTGGATCCACGTGCACGCGGCCAGCCGCCGCGGCGCGCCCCAGAAGGTCACGATCGCGTCCGCGGCCGCCGCCTCCCGCGCGTCGGAGCGCCGCAGGAAGGGCAGCAGGAGGTTCACGGCGATCGGGCGGCCGGTGAGCGACCGCGCCGCCGCGAGCTCGCGCCCGATCGGGGCCCGCGTCCCGGCGATCGTCCCCAGCCCCCCGGCCTCCGAGACGGCCGCCGCCAGCTCCGCGCGCGCCACCGCGCCCATCCCCGCCTGCACGATGGGAGCCTCGAGCTCGCGTAGGTCGAACCTCGACGCCATGTCGGGGCATACCCTACGCCGGAGCCGGCGCGGCCGCCCGGGATCGGACATCCGTTGAGCCCGCCCGGATCGGGAGCGACTTCCGCCGCGGAGCGCCGAAACACCACATGTGGTGGGCGCCGTGGGTCAGGTGCGAGGACGAAGACGAGTGCGGGAGGTGCGATGGACGTGACCGGGATCCTCGGGCCTCCGGCGCTGGCGCTGCTCGACGAGGGCGGCAGGGTGCTGCGCAGCACCGAGGCCTTCGACCGCCACCACGCCGAGCGCCGGCTCGACCTCGACGCGGTGCCCGAGCTGCGAGCGGTGCTCAGCGGCCAGGCCGCCTCAGCCGACGTGACGATCGGCGGGGAGCGGTTCTCGGTCGAGCCGGTGGACGGCGGCGGTCTGCGCCGCCTCTTGCTCAGCGAGGCCGGGGCGCGCTCGGGCGGCGCGGCGTCCAACGCGCCGCCGGCGGTCGATCCGCTAGTCCTGCTCCGGGACGAGCTCGCTCAGAGCCCGGCGCTGGCCTGGCTGAAGGACCTCGAGGGGCGCTACACGTACGTGAACCCCCGCTTCGTTGAGGAGCTGAAGACGAGCGAGGAGACGGTCGTCGGTCACGGCGAAGAGGAGCTTCCGCCGCTGCAGACCGTCGACGGCCCCCGGGTGAAGCTGGGACAGGAGAGCTCGCCCGAGCCCCGCCAGCTCGAGTACACCGTACCCGCCTACGAGGGGCGCACCTCGTTCGCCGCGCTGCGCTTCGTCGTCCTCGACGCCGAGGGCAAGTCGGCGGGAGTGTGCGGCGTGGCCGCGCCGCTGGACAGCGCGCAGCTGGCGCGCGAGGAGGCCGGACGGCTCATGCGCCTGCAGCGGTGGTGCCGCATGGACGCCGACGCCGTGCGGCTCGAGCTGCTGGCCGAGTGGGGCGTCGCGCCCGGGGAGGCGGACGCGTCGAGCCCCGCCAGCGAGCCGCCACCGGCCGCTCCCGAGAGCCCGTCGCATCCGGCGCCGCCGTCCCCGGCGCCGCCACCGGCGTCCGACGTTCCGATCGTGTTGCCGTCGGACCTGGGGGAGCGCTGGGAGACCTGCGTGCAGCAGCTGCTGGCCGAGGCCGGCCGGTGGCTCGCCGAGCTCGACCGGGCCCGCGCCGCCGTCGAGCAGGCGCAGGGCGAGGCGAACGCCGCCCGGGCGGAGCTGGAGCAGCTTCGCGCGGAGCGCGACGAGCTCCAGCGGGCGCTGGAGGCCGAGCGCGAGCGCGGGCTGGCGGTCGTCCAGGCGCTCGGTCAGGTGCGGGCGCGGATCGCGGATCTGGACTCCACCGTGGACCAGGCGCTGACGGTCGAGGTCCCTGCCACCTGAGGGGCACGCGCGCCCCCCGGGCGCGGCGGGCTACTCCTCGAACTCGGTGTCGATCCAGGACATCTGCGAGCGCAGCTCGCGCCCCACGACCTCGACCTGATGGCGCGCCTGCTCCTCGCGCATGCGCCGGAAGTTCTCCTGTCCGGCGCGGTTCTCGGCGATCCACTCCCGCGCGAAGTCGCCGGACTGGATCTCCGCCAGCAGCTCCCGCATGGCGCGCCGCGACTCCTCGCCGATCACGCGCCGACCGCGCGTCATGTCGCCGTACTCGGCCGTGTTGGAGATCGAGTAGCGCATGCCGGCGATCCCCTTCTCGTACATGAGATCGACGATCAGCTTGAGCTCGTGCAGGACCTCGAAGTAGGCCAGGCGCGGGTCGTAGCCGGCGTCGGTCAGCGTCTCATAGCCGGCGCGCACCAGCTCGGTCACCCCGCCGCACAGCACCGCCTGCTCCCCGAAGAGATCGGTCTCGGTCTCGTCCTTGAAGGTGGTCTGGATGACGCCCGCGCGGGTCAGCCCGATGCCCTTGGCGTAGGCCAGCGCGATCGCCAGCGCCTCGCCGGTGGCGTCCTGGTGGACGGCCACCAGCCCGGGAACGCCCGAGCCCTCCACGAACTGGCGGCGAACCAGGTGTCCGGGGCCCTTGGGCGCCACGAGCGCGACGTCGACCTCGGCCGGCGGCTCGATCTCGTGGTAGTGGATCGAGAAGCCGTGCCCGAACAGGAGCATGTTGCCCGGGGCGATCCCGTCGCGCACCGAGGACTCCCAGACCTCGCGGTGCAGCTCGTCGGGGACGAGCATCATCACGAGGTCGCCCTGGCTCGCCGCGTCGGCCGGCTCGGCCACGCGCAGGCCGTGCGCCCGCGCCTTGGCGACGCTTTCCGAGCCTGATCGCAGCCCCACCACCACCTCCACGCCGGAGTCGGAGAGGTTGAGCGCGTGGGCGTGTCCCTGGGACCCGTAGCCGATGATGGCGACGGTCTTGCCGTCCAGGCGCGCGAGGTCTGCGTCGTCGTCGTAGAACATGGCGCAGGAGGGTATCTGGCGCGGGCGGGCCGCGCGGTGGCGCGGCGTGGGGCCGACCACGCGGTGGCGCGGGCGGGCCGCGCGGTGGCGCGGCGTGGGGCCGACCACGCGGTGGCGCGGCGCGGGCGTCGCCCCGAGCGCTCGCCTCCTACGCGACGGCGGCGGCGGCCAGCGCCCGGGCGGGGAAGGCAAGCGAGCCGTCCGGGCCGGTGAACGGCTCGGCCAGCTCGGCGATCTTCGCCTGAAGCGCCTGCCACCCCTCCTCGGAAAGCCGCTCGCGCAGCTCGGCGAACGGGCGGGAGAGGTCGAGCGTGGAGGCCAGGAAGGCGCCGATGCCCGCCTCGGACCGGCGCAGCTCGACCGCCTCGAGCTCGAGATCGAGAAACCCCGCCCCCCTCAGCAGATCCTCCAGGATGCGGCGGTCGCCGAGGCTGAACATGTTCGGCGCCGCGGGGTCGGGAGGCTTCTCGTGGCCCAGGAGAACGGCCGCCTCGGTGGGGATGCGGGCCCAAGGGTTGTGATCCACCGAGTCCCACACCGCCAGCGCCAGGCGCCCGCCGGGCCGCAGGACGCGCCGCATCTCCTGCAGGGCGGCGCCGGCGTCCAGGGCGAACATCAGCCCCCAGCGGCACGCGATCGCGTCGACCGAGGCCGCGTCGAGATCGATCCACTCCAGCTCCAGGCGACGGAAGCGCACGTTGCCGATCCCCTGCTGGCGGGCGCGGCGGCGGGCGATGGCGAGCATCTCCTCGGAGGCGTCGCTGCAGATCAGCTCCCCGCCCGGGGCCACCAGCTCGGCCGCCATCAGCCCTGTGTCCCCCGGGCCGGCCGCCAGCTCGAGCACGACCTGGCCGGGCTGGAGGGCGAGGCGATCGAGCATCCAGGCGGAGACCGGCATCCCGAACCGCCTCACCTCGTCGGCCCGGCGGCCCCACCCGGCGGCCCCCGCGTCCCAGCGGGCGCGCAGCTCCGCGCGCTGGCGCTCGGCCTGCTCGGGGGTGCTCATCCCTTGCGCTCCGACAGGCGCCGGGCGATCTCCTTGAAGGCGCCGTCCAGCTCGGTCGAGAGCGCCTGCTGGAAGATCGTCATCAGCGCCTCGGTGGCGGCCGGGCGCAGGCGCTCCAGCGCGTCCTCGATCTCGGGCCAGCGCTCGTCGGGCATGTCGGCCTTCGCGAACGGCTTCCAGACCTCGCGCAGGAACAGCCTCACGAACGAGCGCGACACCGAGTCGCAGTGGCGCTGTATCTCCCCCAGGGCCTCGAGCGCCGCCCGCAGCGGGATGCCGCTCTTCACCGCCTCGTCGGCGACGTCGAGCAGCGAGGCGTTCGGCGCCTCGTACTGGTCGCCGCCGACCGGGATCAGCACCCCGATCCGGATCGCCTGGGCCAGCAGCTCCCGGCCCTCGTCGGGGCGCAGCCGGAACCGCTCGCCCAGCTCCACCGCGGTCAGCGTCTCGGCGGGCTTGCGACTGGGCGCGGCCGTCATCTGCTGGCGGACGCGCAGCAGACGCGCGGCCGTGCCGTGCGACTCCTCCAGCAGTCGCTTGATGCCGCTCAGGTTGAAGCCCTCCTCCTGGAGGTCGCGGATGAGCCGCAGCTGCGCCACGTGCTGGGGCCCGTAGTAGCCGACCCGCATCCGCACCTCGGGCGGCGCCAGCAGCCCCCGCGCCTGGTGGGAGCGGATGTTGCGCACCGACATCCCCGTCTCCGCCGCCAGCTGCTCGATCGTCAGCTGGTTGGGGGACCGCACCGGCTCCAGTCGACGCGCCGTGGCCATGGCTCGGCCTCAGCGTAGCTGGCGCCGCAGCAGCTTGCCCGAGGTGCTGCGCGGGAGGCCGGGCGCGGTCTCGACCGCCTTTGGCACCTTGAACGCCGCCAGCCGGGCGCGGCAGTGCGCGCGGAGCTCCTCCGGGTCCACGCCGCGGCCATCGCGGGGAACCACCACCGCCACCAGGGCCTCGCCCCACTCGGGGTCGGCGCGGCCGATCACCGCCGCGTCCGCGACGGCGGGATGCTCCAGCAGCACCGCCTCCACCTCGGCGGGGGCCACGTTCTCCCCGCCCGTGACGATCGTCTCCGCCCGGCGGCCGGTGATCTCGAGCCGTCCGCGGTCGTCGAGCCGGCCGAGATCGCCGGTGTGCAGCCACCCGTCGCCGGCCAGGGCGCCCGGCGCGACGATCGGCCCGCGGACCAGCACCTCCCCGGCCGAGGTGACGAGCTCCACCCCCGGCAGCGGCCAGCCGAAGGTCGCGATCTGCGAGCACGCCTCGGTCATCCCGTAGGTGGGGGCGACCGGCACCCCGGCCGCCCGCGCCCGCTCGAGCAGGGTCGGCGCGATCGGGCCGCCCCCGAGGAGGGCCCAGCGGAGCGTCGGCGGCCGCTCCAGCCCGGCGTCCAGCAGCCGGCCCAGCATCGTCGGGACCAGCGAGACGAGCGTGATCCGCCGCCGCGGGTCCATCAGCTCGCCGAGCACCGCCTCGGTCTCGAAGCGGGGGTGCAGGACGGCGGTGGTGGCGTAGATCGCGCTGCGGATCGGGATCGACAGCCCGCCCACGTGCGTGAGCGGCATCGGACACAGCCACCGCTCCTCGGCGTCGAGCCCCAGCATCACCGCTGAGCCGAGCGCGCTGGCCAGGAAGTTGGCGTAGGTCAGCTGGACCGGCTTGGGCTCCGAGGAGGTCCCGGAGGTGTGCATGACGGCGGCGATCGCCTCGCCACCGCCGGGGCGGCGGAGCGCGCCGCCGGGGGGGCGGCGCGCGCCGCCGGCTCGCGGCAGCTCGCCGTCGATCACCCGGGTGGCTCCGCGCCGGCGGGCCGCCTGCTCGGCTTCGCTCAGCCTCACGTCCACCGGCTGCACCGGGCGACCGGCCAGCAGGCAGCCGTGGAGCGCCACGACCCACTCCAGCCCGGGCGCCATCGCCACCGCCACCGGGCCGGGCTCCCCGCCCAGCCCCCGCATCACCGCGAGCGCGGCGGCGTGCAGCTCGGCATAGGTGAGCGATCCCTCCGGGGCCTCGACCGCCACGCGGTCAGGATGCTTGCCGGCGGCCAGCTCGAGCCAGGAACGCATGCCGTGAAACGGTAGTCTCACGCGGGCCTTGCCCGTGAGTTGGCAGACAGCCGCCGAGTATCAGGACATCCGCTACGAGAAGGGCGCCGGAGAGGACGCCGGGATCGCCAAGATCACGATCAACCGCCCCGAGGTGCGCAACGCGTTCCGGCCGGAGACGGTGGTCGAGCTCCAGGATGCCTTCACCCGCGCCCGCGAGGACCTCGAGGTCGGCGTGATCATCCTCACCGGGGAGGGCCCGGAGGCCTTCTGCTCGGGCGGCGACCAGCGGGTGCGGGGCTCGCGCGGCGGCTACGTCACCGGCGCCGATCCCGCCGCCGCCGGACGCCACGAGGCCGTCGGCCGCTTCGAGGTGACCGACCTCCACGTGCAGATCCGCCGCCTGCCCAAGCCGGTCGTGGCGATGGTGGCCGGGTACGCGATCGGGGGCGGCCACGTGCTGCACGTCGTCTGCGACTTGACGATCGCCGCCGACAACGCCCGCTTCGGCCAGGTCGGCCCCCGCGTCGGCAGCTTCGACGGGGGCTTCGGCGCCAGCGTCCTCTCGCGCCTGGTTGGCCCCAAGAAGGCCAGGGAGATCTGGTTCCTGTGCCGGCAGTACGACGCCCAGCAGGCGCTCGCGATGGGCTTGGTCAACGCCGTGGTGCCGCTCGAGCGTCTGGAGGAGGAGACCGTCCTGTGGTGCCGCGAGATGCTCGCCCTCTCCCCCTTCGCGCTGCGCATGCTCAAGGCCAGCTTCAACGCCGACGAGGATGGCCTGGCGGGCATCCAGCAGCTGGCTCACGACGCGAACCTGCTCTTCTACATGAGCGAGGAGGCGCAGGAGGGCCGTGACGCGTACCTTCAGAAGCGCCGGCCCGATTTCTCGCGCTTCCCGCGCCGGGCGTGAGCGGCGTGACCGGGGCTGGGCGTGGGCGCGTGACCCGGGCCGGGCGCGGGCGCGTGACCGGGGCGTGAGGACCTGGCTTCTGGCCGCGCGGCCGCGGACGCTCCCCGCGGCGCTCGCGCCGGTGCTCGTGGGGACCGCGCTGGCCGGCTTCGCCGGCGTGTTCCACCCCCTGCGCTTCGTCGCCGCGCTGCTGGGCGCGGTGTTCATCCAGGTGGGCACGAACCTCATCAACGACTACTCGGACGCGCGCCGGGGGGCCGACGCCGAGGACCGGCTCGGGCCGGTCAGGGTCACCGCCGGGGGACTGCTGCCGCCGCGCCGCGTGCTCGTGGCCGCCTACCTCGCCTTCGCCCTGGCCGTCCTGGTGGGGGCGTATCTGGTCGTGGTGGCGGGCTGGCAGCTCCTGCTCGTGGGGGCCGCCTCGATCCTGGCCGGCGTGCTCTACACCGGCGGCCCGCGCCCGTACGGCTATGAGGGGCTGGGCGAGGTGTTCGTGTTCCTCTTCTTCGGCGTCGTCGCGGTCGCCGGCTCCTATTTCGTGCAGGTCAGGCGACTGGAGTGGGAGGCCTTCGACCTCGCCGTCCCGGTCGGCCTGCTCGCGGCGTCGATCCTCGTCGTCAACAACGTGCGCGACATCGACACCGACCGCCGGGCGGGCAAGCGCACCCTGGCCGTGCGCCTGGGCCGGCGCAACGCCCGCGGCCTGTACGCCGCCCTCGTCTATCTGGCCTACCTGCCGGCGGCGCTGACCTGGATCGTGGGACCGCTCCGCGCATGGGTCCTGCTGCCCACGCTCACCCTGCCGCTCGCGGTGCGGCTCGTCCGCGTGGTGCGCAACCGCAGCGACGGCCCGTCGCTCAACCAGGCGCTCGCCCGCACCGGCATGCTCCAGCTGGCCTTCTGCGGGCTGCTGGCCGCCGGCCTGCTGCTCAGCCGGTAGGCGCGCATGAGGGCCTCGCTGCGAGCGCTCAGCCGGCCGCTGGCCACCCCGCTGCACACCGCGGCGGGACGGCTCGACCGGCGCGAGCTGCTCGTCCTCACGCTCCGGGACTCCCACGGCAACGTCGGCCACGGCGAGGCCGCGCCGCTGCGGGCGCCGGTCGAGCGCGTCGCGGCGGCGCTGCGCGACTGCCTGCCGGTGCTGCGATCCGACCCGGGCGAGAACCTCGACGAGCTGCGCGCCCGCTGCGCGTCGGCCGCCATGCCGCCCGAGGCCCTGGCGGCGGTCGACCTCGCGCTGTGGGATCTGGCGGGCCGGCGCGCGGGGCAGCCGGTGTGGCGGCTGCTGGGAGCCGCGGTCGCCGGGCAGCCGCAGGTCAACGCGACGATCGGAAGCGCGGACCGGGCCGCCGCGGAGGCTGAAGCCGCCGCCGCCCGCGCCGCCGGCTTCCGGGCGGTGAAGGTCAAGGTCGCCCTGGGGGACGACCACGGCCGGCTGGCCTCGGTGCGCGCCGCCGCCGGCCCGGAGACGGCGATCCGCCTCGACGCCAACGGGGGCTGGAGCGTGGAGGAGGCGCGCGCGGCGCTGCGCGGGCTTGCCCCGATGGGGATCGAGCTATGCGAGGAGCCGGTGCACGGGGCCGACGCGATCGCCGAGCTGGCCAGCGACTGCCCGGTGGGGATCTCGATCGACGAGACCGCCGGTCAGCCGGGGGCGCTTGAGCGCAGGATCTGCCAGGCGGTGTGTCTGAAGGTGGGCCCGAGCGGGGGCATCACCGGCCTGCTGGCCGCGTGGCGGGCGGCCCGGGCAGTCGGCTACGAGGTGTACCTCGCCTCCTCGCTGGATGGGCCTTTGGGCATCGCCGCCGCGCTCCACGCCGCCGCGGTGATCCGCCCCGCGCGCGCCTGCGGCCTGGCCACCCTGCCGCTGTACGCCGGCGGGGGGCCGCTTGAGCCGCGCGCCGGGCGGATGACCCCGCCGGAGGGCGCCGGCCTGGGGGACGGCCTCATCGAGTGGTACTGAGGACGCCCGCCAGCAGCTCCGCCACCTGGCCGGGGGCCTCGAGGTGGACCGCGTGGCCGGCGCCCGGCACGATCACCAGGCGGGCGTCGCGCGCCTGGGCCGCCATCCGGCGGCCGATGTCGGCGAACTTCACGTCGCGCTCCCCCACCACCACGAGCACCGGCATCGCCAGCTCGCCGAGCCGCCCCCACAGCGAGGGCAGGGCGCCGGTGCCCAGTCCGCGCAGCGCCTGCGCCAGGCCGGCGGGAGTGCTGCGCAGCCGGTCGCGGCGGGCGGCCTCGCGCACGGGGCGCGGCTGGCCGGCGAGAACGGGCGTGGCCGCCCATCGCTCGGCGACCGCCGCGATCGGCGCGGCCTCGATCTCGCCCGCCAGCCGCTCGTCCGCCCGAGCGCGCGCTCGGCGCCGCCGCGGATCGGCGATTCCCGGGCTCGCGCCGATCAGCACGAGGCGCTGCACCCGCTCGGGCATTCTCAGCGCCGCGTGCAGCGCCAGCCGCCCTCCCATCGAGTAGCCGCACAGCGTGAAGCGGCGCGGCGCGGCGTCCGCCAGGTCGCCGAGCACCGCCTCGAGCGTGATCGGCCGGCGCGCGCCGGCGCTGCCGTGGCCGCGGATATCGGGCGCGATGGCCCGGTAGCGTTCGCCCAGCGCCGCCGTCACCGGGTCCCAGCTGTGCCCGGTGTGGGTGAATCCGTGGAGGAGCACGAGAGCCGGCGCCACCCGAGGCAGCTTATGACCGTGACCGACACCTACATGCTCCTGCGCGCCTTCTGCGACGAGCTCGCCCGCTGCGGGGTCGAGCACGCCTGCACCTCGCCGGGCTCGCGTTGCGCGCCGCTCGTCCTCTCGCTGGTGCGCGAGCCGCGCATCCGCTGCTGGTCGCACATCGACGAGCGCTGCGCGGGCTTCTTCGCCCTCGGCGCCGCCAAGGCGTCGGGACGGGCGGTGGCCCTCACCTGCACCTCGGGCACGGCCGCCGTCAACCTCGCGCCCGCGGTGGTGGAGGCATGGTGGTCGCGGGTTCCGCTGATCGTGCTGACCGCCGACCGCCCGGCCGAGCTGCGCGACGTCGGGGCCGGCCAGGCGATCGACCAGCTCAAGCTCTACGGCGGGGCGGTGAAGTGGTTCTGCGAGGTGGAGCTGGGCGAGGCCGCCCCGGACGCGCTGCGCTGGGTACGGACGCTGGCCTGCCGGGCCTGGGCCACCGCCGTGACCGGCCGGCCCGGCCCCGTCCACCTGAACTTCCCGCTGCGCGAGCCGCTCGTGCTGGAAGGGGAGCTGCCCGAGGAGGCGACCGCCCGCCCGGACGGGCGTCCCTACGTCCTCACCGAGACCGCCCGGCCGGACGGGCGTCCCTACGCCCTCGCCGAGCCCCCCCGGCCGCCCGCCTCGGAAACCGGCGCCACGGGGGTCGGCGGGGATGGGCCGCGTTCCTCGGGGCGGCCGCTGCTCGTCGCGGGCGCGGGGACGCCCGCCCCGGCGCAGCTGGCAAAGCTCGCGGCCGGCTCTGGGATCCCGCTGCTGGCCGACCCGCTGTCCGGGGCGCGGCGTGGCGAGGCGGCGATCGCCCACTACGACCTGCTCCTGCGCGATCCGGCCTTCGCCGCCTCCCAGCGGCCCAGCCACGTCCTCCGCGTCGGCGACCTCCCGACGTCCAAGCCGCTGCGGGGCTGGCTCGCCTCGCTCGCGGAGGTCCCACAGATCGCCTGGGACCCCCACGCGACCTGGCAGGATCCCGACGCCGTGGTCGGCCAGCGCCTGCTCGGCGCCCTCCCCGAGGCCGCCACCCTCGACGCCGAGCCGGGGTGGCTCGCGGACTGGCGGGCGGCGGATGCGGCCGCCGCCCGAGCGCTCGACGACGCCCTCGGCGAGGGGCTCAGCGAGCCTCTGGTGATCCGCTGCCTGGGGCGGTGGCTGGAGCCGGACAGCACGCTGTTCGTTGCCTCCTCGATGCCGGTCCGCGACCTCGAGTCCTTCCTTCCCGCGCGACCCGACCCGCCGCGCGTCTTGGCCAATCGCGGCGCCAACGGGATCGACGGCACCGTCTCGAGCGCCTTCGGGGCGGCGGCGGTCGGCGCGCGCGCCGTGCTGCTGACCGGCGACCTGGCCCTGCTCCACGACCTGGGCGGGCTTCTGGCCGCCCGGCGGCTCGGGCTGGCGGCGACGATCGTCGTGCTCAACAACGACGGCGGCGGCATCTTCCACTTCCTGCCGGTCGCCGGCGAGGCGGACGCCTTCGAGGAGCACGTGGCCACCCCGCACGGGCTCGACTTCGCGGCCGCGGCGGCGCTCTACGGGCTCGACTACGCGCTGGCGGCCGACCAGGCGCAGCTGCGGGCGGCGCTGGAGCCCGCGACCGGGGCGCGGCTGGTGGAGGTGCGCAGCGACCGCGCGGCCAACCTGGCGCTTCACCGACGGCTCGCCGAGGCAGTGCTCGCCGCGCTCCCCCACGGCGGGTAGAGCGGGCCGCGCGCGGGACACGCACGCCGTTCAGCCGGCCAGCAGGGGCAGCAGCGCCCCGAGCTTGACCTCCGTCTCGGCCAGCTCGGCGGCGGGATCCGAGTCGCGGACGATGCCGCAGCCGGCGTACAGGCGAGCGTCGCGGTCGCGCAGCAGCGCGCAGCGGAGCGCCACGCAGAACTCGCCGTCGCCGGCGGCGTCCGTCCATCCGACCGGACCGGCGTACCAGCCCCGCTCCAGTCCCTCCAAGGCCGGGATCAACCCGCTCGCCCGCTCCCGCGGCTCCCCCCCCACCGCGGGCGTGGGATGCAGCAGGCCGGCCAGCTCGATCGCGTCGAGGGGCTCCCGCAGCTGGGCTCTGATCGGCAGCGCGAGATGCTGGACGTTCGCCACGCGCACCAGGCCCGGCTCCGGCGGGGCGGTCACCCACACCGCGTGGGGGCGCAGCTCGCGCATGATCCGCCGTGCGACGATCGCGTTCTCCGAGCGGTCCTTGTCCGAGCGCAGCAGCCGCTCGCCGAGATGGTCGTCCACGGCCGGGTCGGCGCTGCGCCCGATCGAGCCCGCCAGCGCCACCGTGCTCGCCCGCTGACCTTCGCGGCGCACCAGCAGCTCCGGGCTGGCGCCGAGAAGCGTGCAGGCGCCGCGACCCACCGCGAACACGTAGCAGGAGCCGAACTCGGCCCGCAGGAGCCCGAGCAGAGCGGCGGGGTCGTAGGCGGCGGGCGCCCGCACCTCCACCTCGCGCGAGAGCACGACCTTCTCGATCTCGCCGCGGCGGATCCGCGCCACCGCGGCGGCCACCGCCTCCTCGTAGTGCGCCGGCGGGATCGGGCTGTGCACGCGGTGGCGCCCCACCGGCGCCGGGTCGAGCAGCGGCAGCTCGCTCTGTCTGAGCTCGAGCAGGCGGCCGCGCACCCGCGCCATGAGTCCCTCTCGCGTGTCGTCGGGCGCCACCGCCGTCGTGAGCGTGAGCGTCGCGCCGCCTGGGCCCCGCGCCAGCGATACCTCGGGCACGAGCATCGACGCGGGCGCGAAGCCCTCCCACTGGGGGGCGCCGCCGCCCTCGTCGGCGAAGGCGAACCCTCCCACCGCCACCAGGCCGCCGCCCGCCGGCGCCCCCTCCAGCGGGTCGGCGAGCGCCGAGGCCGCCGCGCGCCGCCACCGCGCCGCCACGTCGGCGAAGCGGCCCGGGCCGTGCCCCTCCAGCGCCAGCGCACAGCCGAGCGCGGCCACGGCGTATCCCCCCCGGTCCGGCTGCTCCAGGCAGAACCACGGCTCCCCCTCGCGGCGCGAGCAGGCGGCCATCGCCACGGGGTCCACGTCACGCGGCGCCGCCGCCGTGACGCTGGCCAGCACGGGGGAGCCCGCGCACCGCGCGCGGCGCAGCGCCGCCTCCAGGCGCGCCTGCAGCCGCCCCATGAGCGCCCCGTCGAGGAGCCCCTGCCGAGCGGGTGCCAGCGCCCGGATCAGGTCTCGCTCCGGCGCGCCGCCACGCGGCTCAGGTCTCCCCCCGCCCGCGCGAGATCGCGATCTCGCCGGTGCGCGCCATCTCGATCAGACCGAACGGCCGCACGAGCTGCTCGAACGCGTCGATCTTCTCGTAGGTGCCCGTGACCTCGACGACCACCGAACGCTTGGTCACGTCGACGATCTTGGCCCGGAAGATCTCGCAGATCTGCATGACCTCGGCGCGCGCCGGGCCGTCGGCGGCCACCTTGAAGAGCGCCAGCTCCCGGGCCAGGGTCTCGCCCGGCTCGAGGTCGCGGATCTTCAGCACGTTGACCAGCTTGTGCAGCTGCTTGGTCACCTGGTCGATCGGGTGCACCGCCCCGTCGAGCGTCAGCGTGATCCGGGAGAGCCGCTCGTCCTCGGTGGGCCCGACGGCCAGCGTGTCGATGTTGAAGCCGCGCCGCGCGAACAGCCCCGAGATGCGGGTCAGCACGCCGGGCTTGTTCTCGACCAGGATCGAGAGGATGTGCTTGCGCCCGGTGCGGACGCCGCCGGCCGCCTCGAGCTCGTCCAGCGACAAAAGCTCCTTGGTGCCGGGCTCGCCCACGGCGCTCATCCCACCATGTTCCTCGCCGGCGCCCCCGCGGGGATCATCGGGAAGGTGTTCTCCTCCCGCGTGACGCGGACGTCGACGAGCACCGGGCCGTCGGTGGCGATGGCCGCCTTCATGTCGTCCACCAGCGTGCGCTTGTCCTCCAGGCGGATGCCGGTCGCGCCGTAGGCCTCGGCGAGCTTGACGAAGTCGGGCCACCGTCCCATGTCAACCGCGCTGTAGCGCCGGTCCCAGAACAGCTCCTGCCACTGGCGGACCATGCCCAGGTAGCCGTTGTTCATGATGAACACCTTGATCGCGATCCCCTCCTGCGAGCAGGTCGCGAGCTCCTGCATGTTCATCTGCACCGACCCGTCCCCCGCCACGCAGACCACCGTCTGGTCGGGGCAGCCCACCTTCGCCCCCATCGCCGCGGGCAGGCCGAAGCCCATCGTGCCCAGGCCGCCCGAGTTGATCCACCGCCGCGGCTCCCGGAAGTGGTAGTACTGCGCCGTCCACATCTGGTGCTGGCCGACGTCCGAGGCGACGACCGCCTCTCCGCCCGTCGCCTCGTAGAGCGCCTGGACCATGTACTGCGGCTTGATCTCGGCGTCCTTGGAGTCCTCGTAGCGCAGCGGGTGGCGCTCGCGCCAGGTGTTGATCCGGCTCCACCACTCCTCGAGCCGCGCGGGGTCGGGCTCGAGCGCCCGGTACTCGGCGGTCAGCCGCGGGAGGATGTTCTTCGCGTCGCCCACGATCGGGATGTGGGCGGGGACGTTCTTGGAGATCTCGGCGGGGTCGATGTCGATGTGGATGAACTTCGCCCGCGGCGCGAACTCCGACAGCTTGCCGGTGATCCGGTCGTCGAACCGCGCGCCGATCGCCACGATCAGGTCGGCCTCGTCCATCGCGTAGTTGGCGGCCCGCGTTCCGTGCATCCCGAGCATGCCCAGCCACTGCTCGTGGGGGGCGGGGAAGGCGCCCAGGCCCATCACGGTGCAGGTCACCGGCAGGCGGTCGGAGGTGCACAGCTCGGTCAGCTCGGCCGCCGCGCCGGCGCTGATCACGCCCCCGCCGGCGTAGATCACCGGGCGCCTGGCGCCGGCCAGCGCCTTGGCCGCCAGGCGGATCTGCTTCTGGTTGCCCTCCACCGTCGGCTGGTAGCCGGGCAGGTGCACGTCGGTCACGGGCTCGTAGGGGATGTCGGCGCGGCTGAGGTCCTGGGGGATGTCGACCACCACCGGCCCGGGACGGCCCGTGCGCGCGATGTGGAAGGCCTCGTGGATGGAGCGGGGGATCTCCAGCGGGTGCTGGATCATGAAGCTGTGCTTGACGATCGGCATCGTGATGCCGATCGTGTCCGCCTCCTGGAAGCCGTCGGTGCCCAGCAGCTCGGTGCGAACTTGACCGGTGATGAACACCACCGGGACCGAGTCCATCATCGCGTCGCAGATCGGGGTGACCAGGTTCGTGGCGCCCGGCCCGCTGGTGCCCATCGCCACGCCCACCCTGCCGGTGGCCTTGGCGTAGCCCTCGGCGGCGTGCCCGCCGCCGGCCTCGTGGCGCACGAGGATGTGCCGGATCCCCGCGTCGTAGAAGGCGTCGTAGGTGGGCAGGTTCGCGCCCCCGGGCAGGCCGAACACGACCTCGACGCCCTCGGCCTTCAGGCATTCCATCAGGGCGTCGACTGCTCGCATGGGGGTGCTTGATCCTTTCTGGGGCCGGGGGCCTTGGTGCGCGCTCAGGGGGCGGTTTCCCGCCTGCGCGGGGGAGGCGAGTCTACCAGCGGCCCGGCGGCGATTGACAGCCCTGCTCCAGCCCGAGAATCGATGCCGCGGATGTCGCCGGAAGATCTCGGATGAGAGGGTCGACTCAACGCGGCGGCCGTCCCTCCAAACGGGCCGACCGGCTACGTCTTCAGCACCACCTTTGTCGTCTCGCGCGCGTCGAACGCGCGGTAAGCGGCAGCCGCTTCGTCGAGCGCCATCGTGTCCGTGATCACCACCGACGGCCGGAGTACGCCGTCCTCGATCATCGTCAAGAGCCGTTCGCGATCACGGCTGGGGTTGCCGACCGCGAAGCTCAGCGTGATCTCCTTCTCGAACATCAATCCGTTGTTGAGCGGAAAGTCAGGCTCGAAATGTGCCCCAACGACCGACACCGTCCCCTGGGGGCGCACGAGCTCAAGCGCCGAGCCAAGCGCCGCGGGAGCGCCGGAAGCCTCGATCACCGCGTCGGCACCGAGGCCGCCGGTCGCCGCTGCGACCGCCTCGGCGGCGTCCACCGGGTCAACGGTCGAGGCGCCCAGCGACTCGGCAAGCTGCCGGCGCGCGGGGATTCCATCGACGGCGAGGACCCGGCCCGTGGCGTGGTGCGCGCACAGCACCGCCATCAGCCCGACCGGCCCGCACCCGAGCACGACTGCCAGGTCGCCGAGCCCAAGACTGGCCCGCTGCACGGCCACGAACCCGGTCGGCAGGATGTCCGCCACAAACACGGCGTCCTCGGTCGACACCCGATCGGGAACCGGCCAGAGGCAGCGGTCGGCGCGCGGCACCAGCACCAAGTCGGCTTGGCCGCCGTCGAGCCGCGGGTACACGCCGGAATAGCCAAACAGCGCCCGAGTCTCGCACTGCGTCGGGCGGCCAGCGCGGCAGTGCCTACAGGTGCCATCGGAGGTCATGCTCGTGTTGACCACACGCTGGCCCGGTCGTAGACCAACCTCTCCGCCGGCGTCCTCAACCACGCCGACGAATTCGTGCCCCAGGGTGGTCCCGAGCTCGAATCCCGGTGTTCGGCCGTGGTAGGGCAGCAGGTCCGCACCGCAGATCGCGGTGTGCGTCACGTGGACAATCGCGTCGGTGTCGGCACGCAGTTTCGGCTCGGACACGTGCTGCACCTCGATCCGTTCGGTGTCAACAAGCTTCACCGCCCTCATCGCCGCAGCTCCCATCTCGCGCGTCTCATGCCGGTTGCTCGAGTTCGATTAGGTTGCGATCTGGATCGATTGCAAAACAACGATGCCCGCCCCATGGCGGCGAGTACGGCTCGGCGAGGAACGCGACGCCTTGGGAGCGCAGCCGTCCATAGGCCTCCAAGCAGTCGGAGACCTCGAGCACCAGGATCGCCGCTAGCCGGGAGGGGTCCGGCGGTGCGGTCATCTCGACGTCCGGGCGGTCCTCCGCTGGATGGCCCTGTTCGGCCAGCGACAGCCGCATGCCCGCCTGGGTTAGGGTTGCGTACGGCGGATCCTCGTACAGCGCCTCGACTTCGAATCCCAGCCGATCTCGATAGAACACGAGCGAGCGCTCGAAGTCCGATACCGCGAGGACCGCGCCGGCCCTGATCACCTCAGAAACCATCAGTCGCGAATATGACCCGCGTCGGCGATCAGCACCTGGCCGGTCACCCACCCCGACTCCTCGGAGGCGAGGAATGCGACGGCCGGTGCGATGTCCTCGGGCAACCCATGACGCGGGATCGCCTGCAGCGCCTGCACGAAGTCGAATGAGTCCCTGTGCGGCGTTGCCAGGCATCCTTCGGTGCGGGTGATGCCCGGCGCGACCGCGTTGGCGGTGATCCCGTACTTGCCGAGCTCCGTGGCCAGCGCTCGGGTGAGCCCCACGACGCCCCCCTTGGCCGCGAGATACGGCCCCATGTTCGGTGTGCCGGCGTAGAACGCGTTGGAGGCGATGTGGACAATCCGGCCGTAGCCGGCCTCGCGCATGGGGGCCTCGACCGCACGTGAAACTAGGTATGCGCCGTCGAGGTTCACCGACAGCAGCTTGCGCCAGTAAGCAAAGTCGACCTCGTCCCAGGGAATGAACGGCACGATCGCCGCTGCGTTCACGAGCACGTCGATCTTGCCATAGCGTTCGAGCGTCTCCTGCGCCATCCTGACGGCGTCCGCCTCACTGGAGATGTCGGCCTGGATCGCGAGACCGCTCAGCTGCGACGCGGTCGCCTGTGCACCGTCTCCGTTCAGGTCGACGGCCGCGACCTGCGCACCTTCGGAGTGCAGCTTGTCCGCGACCGCCTTGCCGATTCCCTGTGCCGCGCCGGTGACGATCGCCACGCGCCCCTGGAGTTTCATGCTGCACCTCCGGCCGCGGTGACGGCCCTTCCGCCGGTGAACGGCTCCGGCGCGAGCGAGTAGCCCTTGAACGCATCCATGTCGTGGGTAAAGATGACCTCCGCGTCCCACTCCTTCGCGAGCCGCTTGATCCGGCGAATCGAGCGAACTCCAGCGACTGGGTCATAGTGGAACCCGGCCTGCTGGTCGTTGTCATATGCCGCGCGTGTGTATGAGACGTCAGCCATGAACAGCAGCGGATGGCTGCCCTCGAGCTCGATCAGCATCGAGTAGTGGCCCACCGTGTGGCCGGGCGTGTGGAACAGGTGGATGCCGTCGGCGAAGTGAACATCGCCCTCGAGCAAGTCAAACCGCGCCCCGGAGTGATCGAAGCTCGAATCGGCGTAGCCGAGCCGCTCAAAGGGCTCCGGTGAGCGCGCCTCGCGCAGCTCGTCGTGATGCAGGTAGACGGTGGCATTGGTCAGGTGCTTGTTCCCGCCGCAGTGGTCGAAGTGCAAATGGGAGTTGATCACCGCGTCGACGTCCCCGGGCTTGAACCCGCATAGCTCGAGCTGCGCTGGGAGCGTCTGCTCCGGTGCCTGCTCGGGTAGCTCGAACGGCAGCACCGCATTGACGAGCTCGAGGTCGTAGCCGGTGTCAAACAGGAACAGGCCGTCGGGGTGCTCGATCAGCACGCTGTACACCGGAAACCGAACTGGGACTCCGCACCCGACGTTCCATGTGATATGCGACTGGTCGATCACCAGCGTGCCGCTGTCGAGCAGCCGCACCTTAGTTGCCTTTGACATCGTTAGCCCAGTGCCTTTCTGACGGCCACCAGCTTGGCGGCGCGTTGTTGCTGGAGCTCCTTGACGCGTTCGGGCGAGTATTCGAAGAAACCCCGGCCAGTCTTGATCCCCAGATGCCCCTCGTCCTTCAGTTCGGTAGCAGTACTCGAGACACCCTTTTCGTCGGACAGCGCTTGGTTCAGGTATCCGGCGACGCTCGTGTAGATGTCGAGCCCGGCCATGTCGAGCAGTTGGATCGGGGGAACGACCGCGAGCTTGTAGCCGATCCCCCACTGCACGCACAGGTCGAGCCCCTCGACGTCGATTACGCCCTCATCGACAAGCGCGAGGCATTCCCGCATGATCGCGTAGAGCACGCGGTTCTCGACGAATCCCGGGACCTCCTTCTTGAGAGTCACCGGGTGGTAGCCGATCCTCCGGGTGAGCTCCTCGACCGCACCGGTCACCTCCGGTGCCGTCCGCTCGCCGGGGATCACCTCGTTCATCGGGATCAGGTGCGGTGGGTTGGACCAGTGCCACCCGATCACGCGCTCGGGATTCTGCAGCCCATCCGCGAGCTTGGTCACCGGGATCCCCGAGGTGTTGGAGGCAATGATGGCATCGGGCGAGATCTCATCTTCGATCTCCTGGAAAAGCCGGTGCTTGAGCTCGAGCTGCTCAGGGACCGCCTCGGCCACAAGGTCAGCCCCCTCAAGCGCCGCAGCGCGGCCACTCATGTAGGAGAGCTGACCCCCGTCGCGGACGGGCACCTCAAGCCGGTCGAGCACATCCTCCACCATGCCGACTGTCCCGCGCGCGCGGTCGAGCGCCTCCGGGTTGACGTCGAACAGGTTCACCCGCATACCCGCGCGGGCCAGCACCGCGCCCATCCCGGGTCCCATCGTCCCGGTTCCGAGAATCGTCGCTCGCTTCAGCTCAGTCATCTTCGCTTCCTTTTGCAGAGGTCGGTTTCGTGACTTCCTGGATCCGCCGCCACACCCGCTCGGGTGTCAAGGGCAGCTCCCTCATCGGCACCCCCGCGTCGCCGAGGGCGCACACGATCGCCGCGGGTACTGCCGCGAGCGCGCCCTCACCGCATCCCTTCGCTCCATAGGGCCCGGGCCCGTCTTCGTTCTCTACGATGATCGAGGTCATCCGATGCGGAAGGTCGGCGATCCGCGGCACCCGGTACTCGAGCAGGTTGTCGTTGGCTACAACGCCGTCGACCAAGCGCATCTCCTCGAAGAGAGCGTTACCGATTCCCTGCAGCGCCGCGCCCTCGTCCTGGCGCTTCACCAGTTGGGGGTTGATCGCCTTGCCGACGTCAGCGATGGTCGCGAGGCGCAGCACCGTGATCTCGCCGGTGTCGGGCTCGACTTCGATCTCGGCCCCCGCGACGCACACCTCCCAGAAGTGCGGTCCCTCGGCGTATGAACCGGTACCGCCGTCCGTTGGCCGAACCTCACCGCCCTCGATGATCTCGCCGCCGCGGAAGCCGAAGCGCCGGGCGATCAGGTCGGGGTAGGTGATCTCCTCACCGGAGAACACCGCGCGGCCCTCAGCCAGTCCAACGAACTCGGGCTCGATGTCCCAAATCTCCGCCGCGGTTTCTCGTAGCCGCTCAGCGACGGAATCGGCCGCCCGTTTGACGGCCAGTCCCGCGATTGTGGTCGAGCGGCTCGCCCCAGTCGAGCGATCATATGGGGTGAAGCGGGTGTCGGCGCCGTGCACGCGTACGAGATCGCTTGAGATCGCCAGCGACTCGGCGGCGATCTGCGACATCACCGTGCGGGGACCCTGCCCGAGCTCGGTCGTCCCCACGTACACGTCCGCCGATCCGTCGGAGCAGAGCCTCACCGAGGCGCGTGAGACTGGGTGCGCGCCGGCGGCCAACAGCCCTACGCTGACCCCGCGCCCACGCCACCGTCGCCGTGGCTCGCCCCAGCCGACCGCGGTCGCCGCGCGCTCCACGTCGCCGACAAGGTCGGCATCGAGCGGCTTGCCGGTCCCGTCCGGGCGCACTGGGTCACCCGCCGCCACGAGGCTGCGGCGCCGCAGCTCGAGCGGATCGATGCCGGCGCGCCGCGCGACCTCGTCAAGCTGCGACTCGCCGATCCACTGCAGGTGGGTGGCTCCGAATGCGCGATAGGATCCCGACGGAGGCGTGTTGCAGTAGACGCATTCGGCCTGAACATCGACCGCGTGCCAGCGGTAGGGGCCGGGTGCCGCGTCGGCGGCCGTGGCCGTGACGCGCGGGCCGTTGTCAGCGTATGCGCCGGTGTCCATCCAGAAGTGCACCTCCCGCCCGAGCGGCGTACCGTCGGCGGCGGCGGTGGTGCGCATCCAGCAGCGCATCCCGTGACGACGCGTAGTCACCATCGATTCCTCTACTCGGTTGACGATGCGGACCGGCCGTCCGGCTTTGCGCGCAAGCGCGACCGTCAGCGGCTCCATCTTCGTGTATGACTTCGAGCCGAAGCCGCCCCCCAGGTAGGGGACAATGATACGTACCGAGCCGATGTCGAGCCCGAACAGGTCGGCTATCTCGGCCTGCACCAGGAATGGGTGTTGGCAGTTGGCCCACAGGGTGACGCCGTCGCCGTGATAGTGGGCGATCGTCGCGTGGGTTTCCATCGCGTACTGGTAGACGGCAGGGAAGGTGTAGGTGCCTTCGACGGTGATCGCGGCATCGGCGCGCACGCGTGCGATGTCACCCGCGGCGATCACGTGTCGGTAGCACACGTTTCCTCGCTGCTCGCCGAGCTCGCCAAGCCCATGGAAGAGACCAAGCTTGGGTCGGCGCTCGTGTAGCTTCGGCGCATTGGGGGCGAGGGCCTCCTCGAGCGTGCCGAGCGCCGGTAGCTCCTGGTATTCGACCTCGATGAGACGCACGGCCGCCTCGGCGGTTGCCTCGTCGACGGCGGCCACCGCGGCCACGGGCTCACCGGCGAACCTTACGCGGTCCAGCGCCACGATCGGCCGGTCCTTGATCGCGTGGCCATAGTAGGGCTCGATGTCCTGTAGGTCGGCACCGGTCAGAACCGCCACCACGCCGTCGAGCTCGAGTGCCGCGCTGGGATCAACCAATATGATCTGGGCGTGGGCGTGCGGGCTGCGCAGGACCTTGCCGTGCAGCATCCCGGCCATCTCCATATCACCGACGTATTGAGCCTGGCCGGAGACCTTCTCGCGCCCGTCCTTGCGGGGCCGCGAGAGCCCCACTTCTGCGAGCGCCGAGCGCTCGAGCACCGTCATCCAGCCAGCTCCCGCGCCGCTTCGAGGATCGACCAGTAGCCGGTGCAGCGGCACAGACTGCCATCAAGCCCGTGGCGGATGTCCTCCTCGCTCCTCAACTCGTTCTGGTCGTGAAGGCTCTTGAGCGTGAGCAGCAATCCCGGTGTGCAGTAACCGCACTGCAGCGCGGCGTGGCACACAAACGCCTCCTCGAAGCGCTCGAAGTCCGGCAGCCGCGCGAATCCCTCGATCGTGAGCACCTCGCGCTCGTGCGCATCGGCCGCCAGGTACGTGCAGGCGCTGACGGGCTCTCCGTCGACCAGTACCGTGCAGGTGCCGCACACCTGCACCTCGCAGGAGCGCTTGGCCCCCGTCAAGCCGAGGCGTTCACGGAGAAAGTCGAGCAGCAACTCCTGAGGCTCGACTTCGACGTGCATCTCCTGCCCGTTGATCGTCGTCGCGAGGTCCATTTAGTCCTCCCCCGGCATCCCGAACGCGCGGCCGCTGCGGCGAAGGGCGCGCACCCACGCCTCCCAGTACTCGTCGGCGAAGTCGGCTTGGTATTTGTTCGTGTGGATTCCCGCGAGCAGCCGGGGCTGGATAGGGTGCAGCGGGCCGAACGAGGCGGCGATCGCCTGCATTTGGATCGCCTTCTCCAGCAACACGCTGGCCAGCACTGCCCACCGAACGTCCCGCTGGGCCACGAGTATCCCGTGATTGCGCAGGAGCAGCGCGGTGCCCGAGCCGAGCGCCTCAGCGACCGCGGCTCCCTGGTGCTCCCCGAGAATCAGGTCGGGAATCCCCTCGTAGGTCGAGATCCCGTCGATGAACATCACGCTGTCGTGCGTCAGATACGCGAACTCGGCATCAGTGGCCCCAAACGCTGTTGCGTAAGGTGGGTGACCGTGAACGACGCTACGGACGTCTGGACGGCGCTTGTAGACCTCGGTGTGCAGCACGGTCTCTAGGTGCATCCCCTCGCCGCCGTTAGCGGGCACCTCGTCCAAATAGACGGCGAGCACGTCGGCGGGGACCACCTCGCCAAGCGCCACGCCCTTGCGCTTGATGTAGATCGTGCGGTCGTCCGAGCTGCGAGCGCTGACGTGGCCCAGAGTGAGGTCCTCGTAGCCGAGCATCGCCAGGATCCGGCATGCCCACGCCACGTCTTCGATCAGCTGCCGGTCCTCAGGGCCGGTCGGGCGCCCGGCCCCACCGGCCACCCTCGCGTTCACGTCTCCCTCCGCTCTGTCGGCGGGTAGTCGGGGTGAGGGAACCCGAACACCATCACAACGTTCTCCTCGCCGGTGTTGGCTACCGCATGCCATATGCCAGCGGGGACGAACAGCCCTTGTCCGGCCGCGAACGGGACGTTTGCGCCCTCGAGGCGCAGCTCCCCGGACCCCGATAATACGTACGCGACCTCCTCGGTCTCGTGCGCCACCATTGCCGTCACACAGCCGGGGGTGAAGACCGAGTAGCCCAGCGACGAGACGTTGCCGCTGAGCGACTTGTCGTTGAGCACCATCCGGCTCCAGCTGCCACCTGGCAGGGGAATCGGTTCGACGTCCTCGAGCGCGACGGTCCTGACGTTCGCCTCTCCTAAAGCACCCACTGACCATTCCTTAGGATCCAGCGCTCGTTGTCCACAATCCGCATCGAGGCTTCGAGCACGACACCGTCGAGGTGAAGCGAGCAAACGTTCTGCCCGCCCGGGTATGCCAGATGGTTATCCCCGAGCGCGCAGTGGACCGTACCGACGCGTCCCTTTTCGGACGGCGTACCGAAGGGTGCGACCTCGCTGACGCCAAATGCGAACTCGCCGACCACGGTCGCATTCTCGACCCCCTCGATCACATCACGCAGACGCCGTGCTTCCTCACCACCTTCGATCTTCACCGCCTTGCCCCTCTCAACAGTCCAGGTGATCGGTTCCTTGACCTGTCCGGGTAGACCGATTCCGAGCATCACCCCGTCTACGACGACAGTTCCGTCGGTGCCGTCCTCAACCGCCGCGAATGCGACCTCAGCCCACAGCGGTAGCGGCCCCATCATCTGCCCGCGCTTCTTGATCGACGTGACCTCTAAAGCGGGACGATCCTTGATCGTAACGGTGAAGTCTGAGCCCTTGGGCGAGGTCACGCGCACCTTCTCGGCGCCCTCGAGCGCGGCCATGGCATCCCACGCACGCTGCTGCGCGCGGTGCAGGCCCTCAACGGTCAGTCCCCAAGAACCCATCCCAGGTTCGACCGATGCGATCTTGGCGTTGTTCTCGCAGGATTGCTTGACCGCAGGCACGTGCGCGAAACGGTTGGCCCACTCGAGGTTGGTGATGATGATGATCTCGTCTGAGTTCACCATCGCCTCATGGAGGTTACGCGGAGGTGCCATCGGGAAGCGCGTGTCCGCTAGGCCGCGGCGAACCTGCGTCTCGTTGTTCATGATCACCGGCCAGGCACCGCGGTCGACGCACACCCCGGCGACGACGCGCGCCTGGTCCTCGTGCTCGTCGTCGGTAATGATCGTCACGACATCATCCTTTTCCACGGACATGCAGACGTCCACGACCAGTTCCGCATCTTTGCGCACGGCCTCGGCGGTGGGGCTATGAACTGCCTCTGTCACTGCCATGTTCACCTCACTTCTTGGATCTGAAATGCGGGCAGCACCTCACGGGCGAAGCGCTCTACCTGCCCGAACTGGTCAATCGCCCCAAACCGGCAGATGAAGTGCGACACACCGCGGGCATGGAACTCCCGCAGCCAGTCAGCGATTTCCGTCGGGGTGCCGACCGGGCCCCAGTTAGAGAGATCCATCGCGCGCGAAAGCTCCGGGTAATACTTGGAGATGTAGTCGCCGAAGGCGTCTCGCGCCTCCTCTTTGGAGTCGCCGATGTTCATCGTCACCTGGTAGGCGACCGTGTAGTCATCGAAGTCGCGGCCCCTGCGTGCGGCGGCCTCGCGGAGGTAGGCGATCTGCTCCGAGAGCTCCTCGGGATGCTCAGCCCGACAGCAGGTCATCCAGCCGTCGCCAAGCCGGATGATCCGGTCGCACGCCCGCTCCATGATCACTCGCATCTTCTCCGTCGGCTTGTCGCCCACCAGCCGCGGGTTCGAGACCACCCAGATCGGTGGCGGTGTCTGCAGTGGGCGCAGTGGAGCCATCTCCGTGCCGGAGTGGAAGGCGACACCGTCATAGCGGTAGTACTTGCCCTTGAAGCTTGTGGCTCCGGTGCGGAACACCTCGTTGAGGATCTCGAGCCCCTCCTCGAACACGGTCGCCCGGTCAGAGAACGGCAACCCGAGGGCCTCGAACTCGCGGCGTACCCCCTGCTCGGGATTGCCCATGCACGGTCCGAGGATCGTGCGGCCGCCGGAGATCGCGTCGAGCGTAGCCCATTCGAGCGCCAGATACAGCGGGTTGCGCATCGAGCTGACCAGGCACGCAGTGCCGAGCCGAACGCGGCTGGTGCGCTGTGAGATCGCCGCCAGCAGGGTCATCGCCTCATAGCGGGGCTTGGAGAACAGGCTGTCTCCAACCCAAACAGAGTCAAAGCCGAGCTCCTCCACGCGCCCTGATAGCTCCAGCAGCGCCTGTAGGTCATAGTCCGGGGCGATCAGCGGCTCCCGATTGTTGAGGTTGACGCCGAATCGGATCCGGTGGGTTTCAGCCATGTGCTCCCTCGTCTCTTTGGTCGTCGGGTTCCTCTCCGAAGATCTCCGGGGCGGCAAGCGAGCGCAGTGCGCGCTGCGGGACCTCAATGTGCTCCTCAAGCAGACGAGCGGCCAGCTCCGGATCGCCGGCGTCCACGGCGTCGAGGATCCGCCGGTGCTCGGCCGCCGACTGTTCGGTGCCACCCCGAAGCTGCACGGACTGCTTCATCAGCCCGGCCATCTGTGCGGTGAGCTGGGCATGGATCTCCTGGAGCTTCTGGTTGCCCGACGCACCCACCAGCGCCGCGTGGAACCGACGGTTGATTTCGAAGAAGCGATCTGTGTCCTCATCGGCGGCGGCCTGTTCCATCTGCGCACACATCTCATGAAGCTCGGCCCTGTCGCCCGCGCTCAGGCGCGGTACCGCGAGCTTGATCGCCAGCGATTCGAGAGCCTCGCGGACCTCGTAGGCGTCGATGAACTCCTGGCGCGTGAACCGCCGCACGACCGCGCCACGCCGGGGCACTATCGTGACAAGGCCCTCGGCCGCGAGCTGACCGAGCGCCTCGCGTAGCGGGCCGCGGCTGATACCCAGCGAGCGCGCGAGCGCGACCTCGCCAAGCTCGACCCCGGGAGCGAGTCGGTTGGAGAGGATCTCGTCACGCAGGTGGTCCGCGACCTGCTCGCGCAGGGTGCGGCTCTCCAGCGGTGGAGCCGGGAATCGTTCGGTTGCGCTCACCGGGCACCCCGCAGGTAGGGGACCGCCAAAGCGGGCGGCAGGTAAGACCGCCGGGCGAACACAAGCAGCGCAACGATGATCGCGATAAACGGCAGCATGTTGATCACGTCGGTCGAGATGTTCACGCCCGCCAGCTGCAGCGCTGTGGCGATTGACAGCGAGATGCCGAAGAGGAACGATCCGAGCACCACCCACACGGGCTTGCCACGGGCGAGCATCGTGATCACGATCGCCATGTACCCCTGTCCTTGTGTCATGAATGGGGTGAAAATGCCGGCACCCACGATCGAGAGGTATGCCCCGCCCAGCCCGGCGAGCGCCCCGGTGCTGAGCGCCGCCCAGCTCCGTGTCCCGACGACGCTGACGCCGGCGGCGTCCAAGGCCTCTGGCTTCTCACCGGCGGCACGAAGGTTCAGCCCCAGGTTGGTCGCGCGAAATGCCCATGCCAGAAAACCCGCGAACGCGAACCCCAGATAGACGAGTACCGGCTGGTCGAAGAGGCTGGGGCCTAGCACCGGAATCTTGTCCAGCAGCGGGATCGCGGCCGTTGCGGGGGCTCCGAGACGGGGGTAGCTGGTGCCGAACTGCGCGCCCTGCAGCACGCTCGTGATCCCGCCGCCGGCGAGCGTGATCGCGATCCCGACAACGATCTGGTCCAGTCCGAGCCACACGCACAGGACGACCATCAGCACGCTGCCGATCGCGCCGCCGCCCATCCCGGCGACGAACCCGAGGGTCTGCGAGTGCACGTAGTAGGCGACGATGAACCCGACGTATGCGCCGAGCAGCATCATCCCCTCCAGGCCAAGGTTGAGCACCCCCGCGCGTTCCGAGATCGACTCGCCGAGCGCCGTGAACATGAGCGGGACGCCAGCGAGGAGGCCTCCTGCCACCAGCGAAGTCAGCACCGCCTTGCTGAAGATGTTGCTGGCGGCGGCGAGGTGTAGCACGATCATCGGCATACCTCCGATGCGCGCCGTCGCCGTAGCAACGGGACCCGGAGGGCGGCGCGAAGACCGGGAGTCAGATAGCTACCGCCGAGGCCGCGTCTGCGACCGAGGTATTCGATCACGGTCATAAACAGCAGGATCAACGCCACCAGCACGAGCAGGAAGTCCGTCGGCAGGTGGGCGTTCGAGGCGGCAAGATCGCCGCCGTTGGACAGCACCGCGAAGAAAGCGATGAATGGAATCACTGCAACTGCGTTCAACCGGGCCAGGAACACGAACGGGATCACCGTGTCGCCATAGGCGGGATTCCAGTTCGCGCGCATATAGCCCCACACGCCGAGGATGTCAGCGGCGGCGGCCGCGCCGACCAACGCGCCGCTGACCAGGAAAGCGCTCACAATCAGCCGTCGGACGTTGATCCCGATGTGGGCGGCGGCGCGCGGGTTTGACCCCAGCACGTGCAGGCGCAGCCCGAACGCGGTGCGGGTCAGGACGAAGTGTGCGATCAGTGCCGCGGCCAGCGCGACCAGCACGCCCACGTGGATTCTCGTGCCCGGAATCGACGGGAGCATGTGATCCAGCGGGATGACACGGGTCTGGGGAATGTTGACCGTTGGGTCCTGAAACGGTCCCTTCACCAGAATGTTCGCGACGCCGATGCCAATGAACGACATCATCAGTGTGGTGATGATCTCGTTCGTCTCGTAGCGGGATTTCAGCAGCGCCGGAATGATCGTCCACGCCGCGCCGGCAGCCATCGCCACCAGGAACATCACAACAAGGCTGACCGCGTTGGGCGTGCTCAGGAGATGGGGCGCGATCCCCGTGATCAGCGCCGCTCCGATCAGGAACTGGCCGTCGTAGCCGAGGTTCCAGATGTTGGCGCGGAAGATGACCGTCAGGCCGACCGCGATCAGCAGCAGCGGCGCGCCGCGCATCGCGCTGTCCTCCCAGGAGCCCTGCTGGATCCCACCCTTCCAGATGTCGGAGTAGAAGCTGACCGGGTCACGTCCCAGAATCAACAGCAGCAAGCCGCCGGCGATCAGCGCCAGGATCACGGGAACGAGCGAGCGGACCAGCGCGTCGCCGGCTGCCGCGGCACGACGGGACCGCACCCGCCCGCTGCCGCGACCCACCCTGGGCGGCTGTGCCACGATGACGTCAGTCGGCTCAGGCTGGGCCGGGATCGAGACTGAGTCGCTCATGTCCTCTGCAGCTCCTGGTCGACAACGTCGCGCACGCCGAGCGTGACGTCGCTGATCATCAGGCGGCCCACCTGTTCGGCCGCGCCGGGCCCGTTCTCCACGATCCCCACGATCCGTCCGCGCGAGAGAACCGCGATGCGGTCGGAAACCTCGAGCAACTCGTCGAGGTCGGTCGAGATCACCAGCGCGGCGCGGCCATCGCGCAGCGCGCCGATCATTCTCCGGACAGCGTGCGTCGTCTTGAGGTCGAGCCCGTAGGTCGGCTTATGGAACACGACGACCTTCGCATCGAACGAGAGGTCGCGTGCCAGCAGCAGCTTCTGGATGTTCCCCCCCGACAGCGTGCCTGCCCGCGCTTGGACACTGGGGGTGCGGATTCCAAAGCGATCGACGAGCATCTGCGCGTCCCGTTCGATCGCGTCCCGGCGCAGGCGCCCGCCGCGCCAGTACGGCGGCTTCCCGATCCGCTTGAGCACGAGGTTAAGCGAAACCGGCAGGCCGGCGACGATGCCCTCGCCGAGACGGTCGTCGGTCACGTACCGCAGCCCGAGTCGCTCGCGCTGGGCGACGCTCACCTTGCCGACGGGAGCCCCCATGAAGCGGACCTCACCGTGGGTGAGACGGCGCTGGCCGCTGATGACCTCGGCGAGCGCCCGCTGGCCGTTGCCGTCGACGCCGGCGACCCCGAGCACCTCGCCGAACCGCAGCGTCAGCGAAACGTCTTCGATTCCCGGCTGGGAGCCCTCACCGGAGGCATCGGCCTGCACCAGTTCGAGTGCGATCTCTCCGTGAGCGGCTTCGACGTGAGTCTGACCCCCGCCGCCGATGTGAGCTTCCGGGGACTCGGCCGCCTCGGTGGTATCACCGAACATCAGCTTGACGATCTCGGCCTCGAGCTCCTCCGGCGAGCTGGCCCTGATCTGCTCTCGGTCGATCGAGCCGGTCACCCGGCCGGCGCGCAGCACCGTGATCTGGTCACCGAGCGCGACCGCCTCGTGCAGCTTGTGCGTGATGAACACGATCGCCAGGCCCGCGGCCTTCAGCCGCTCGAGAACCTTCTGCAGCTCGGCCACCGCCTGCGGGGTCAGCATCGAAGTCGGCTCGTCGAGGATCAGCACGCGTGATCCGCGCCACAGCGCCTTGATGATTTCGACCTGCTGCTGGCGTCCGAGCGCCAGATCCTGGGCGCGGCTGTCGGGATCGATCTCAACTCCCAGCATCGCGGCGAACTCCTGCAGCCGTCTGCGGGCACCGCCGAAGTCGAGCCTGAGGCGGCGGCTGTCGCCGAGCAGCAGGTTCTCAAGCACGGTCAGCGGGCCGATCAGCGTGGAGTGCTGGTAGACGGTGCCGATCCCCAGGTCGAGTGCGGTCCGCGGCGAGTCGATTGCAGTCGGCCGACCATCGACCCGGATCGCGCCGGAGTCCGGCTGCTGCATCCCGGCGAGGATCGCCATGAGCGTCGATTTCCCGGCACCGTTCTCTCCCAGCAGGCAGTGGACCTCACCCCGGCGTAGGACCAGCGACACGTCGTCGTTGGCCACCACGCGGGGGAAGGCTTTGGTGATTCCGACCAGCTCGACTGCCGGCAACTGCTCAGATGCCGACGTCAGCTGAGCGGGCTCTCCTTGCACGAGCGGCGGCACCAGTTCCGACCTGGCCTGTGCCTAGCCCTTCAGGACCTTCTGGGCCGCACCGGCCGTTGTCGTATCCGGCACCTTGATCGAGCCGGAGATGATGCCTTGCTGCGCTGCCTGGATCTTCGACCACACGCTGGCCGGGATGTACTTGGTCTTCAGCAGCGAGATGCCGCCGTTGGCCAGCGTGAGGTTGTATCCGTGCGTGCCGAACGTGCCGTTCTTGATGTCCGCCAGCGCCTGCTTGTAGGCACCGGTGAAGTTCCACATCACCGAGGAGAGGAAGACGTGGCCGGTGTCGATCGGCGTCATGTCGCCGATGTCACCGATCATCCAGACCTTGTGCCGGGGGTTGGCGGTTCCGATCGCCTGCAGGTAGCCGAAGGATGCGTCATCGCCCATCGTGAAGATCACGTCAGCGCCGGACGCGATCACGCTAGTGGCGACACGCTTGCCGCCGGCCGCGTCGTCATAGGAAGCCGAGCCGATCTGTCCGAACACGATCGGTAGGCTGGGCTTGACGCTGTGGGCACCTGCGGCATACCCGCCAGTCATTTCATACCAGTTGGTATCCGAAGCGGAGATGATGACCCCGATCTTGTTCGTCTTGGTCATCTCGGCAGCGAGGATTCCCGCGAGATAGGCGCCCTGCTGGCTCGACGTGGTGATGTTCGACAGAGTGCCCTTTGAAAGCATCGTCGGGATGTCGTATGTGATCGTTGGCACCCTGTACTGCTCTGCCGTGCGCTGCGCGCTCGTGTCATAGCCGCTGGCGTGCGCGATCAGCAGCGTTGGCTTCGTCAGCGCCAGCTGACGCAGGACCGAGTCGGTCTTGTCGTAACCAATGTCCTGGACCAGGTTCACCTTCATCCCATTGGCCGCGGCCGCCGCTTCGGCGCCCGCGTATCCCTGGGCGTTCCAGCCGTAATCGTTGGTCTTCGCCGGTGTCGCGATCGCAATCGTGCCGCCGCTCGAACTCGAACTCGAGCCGCCGGACGACGTCGCGCCCGTCGAGCTCCTCGAAGAGCTTGAGCCGCACGCAGCCGCAACGACGGCCAGCACCATGGCGGCGAGGCTCCAAACCAGCCGCTTGTATCCCCTTTTCATCTAGCTATTCCCTCCTACGGGGTGGGAGACACGGCCACACGTCGCCCCTCTCGGCTGCGTTGGCTGTGCGCTGTGGACTGTCAACAATCGGCAGCATACCGCAAGCTGATAGGCCGCGCAAATGCATTGGCCCTCGCCATGGAGATCTTCCGCGATGGAGAAGCCCCCTCGCCGCCTAGTGGGCGCTCCCCGAAATACGGTTCGGGTCCGTTGAAGGAGTCATAGCGTTGGTGGCGAATCTTGCAGGCGATGGCGAGCAAGTACGTGATCGAGTTGAGCGAGGTCGAGGAGCGTGAGCTTCG
>Ga0209810_1000683_pt1 | contig 66630 bp, 53 predicted proteins | sample Coa_R1_7_FD_187159 | JGI IMG/M metagenome (GOLD analysis project Ga0209810, IMG submission 187159) | Surface soil microbial communities from Centralia Pennsylvania, which are recovering from an underground coalmine fire - Coalmine... | ecosystem: Environmental > Terrestrial > Soil > Unclassified...
TTTCCGGAATTATTGTCTTTCCGGGACAGGTGACGGCGGCCAAGGCGATGGTGCGGGAGATAAGCTTTACGGAGTGCCGTGAAGCGCTGTGGCGATTGCTGGGAGAGGACGGCGCGTGAAGAGAACGGTTGTGCTGGTGCTGCTGTCGCCGGAGAGTGGGGACGCGGCAGCCTACCGGCAGGCGGTGGAGGGCGATCCAGAGTTACGGGAGCGGGTGACGCTGCGCTTTGCGACAGGCGATGCCGTGCGCGAGGCGATTACGGATGCGGAGGTCGTTACCTGCGGCAACGTCTCGGCAGAACAGGTGGCGGCGGCGCGGAACCTGCGCTGGATAAGCTTCTGGAGCGCGGGGATGGATGGCAAGGCCAGGCCGGAGCTGCTGACGCGCGGCCTGTTGCTGACCAGCGCCAGCGGCGTCCACGGCCCCAACATCGCCGAGCACGTCCTGGCCTTCATGCTGATGTTCACGCGGCGGATGCCGTTTTACCAGCGGGCGCAGATGGCGGGCCGGTGGGAGCATTTCGGGAGCTCGCGCGCCGGCGGCGGCGCGGAGGAGCTGACCGGGAAGACGCTGGGCATCGTGGGGCTGGGCCGGATCGGCGAGGCGCTGACGGCGCGGGCGAAGGCGTTTGAAATGCGGGTTGTGGCGACCAAGCGCAATCCACAGGCGCGCTACAACGCCGCCGTCGTGCCGAATGCGCTCTATCCGCCGGAGGAACTGCCGCGCCTGCTGGCCGAGTCGGATCACGTCTGTATCGCGCTGCCCTATACGCCGGAAACGCACCACCTGTTCGATGCGGGGATGTTGGCGTACATGCAGCCGACCGCGTACCTGTACAATATCGCGCGGGGCAAGATCGTGGACGAGGCGGCGCTGATCGCTGCGCTTCAGGAAGGCCGGCTGGCGGGCGCGGGCCTGGATGTTTTTGAGGAGGAGCCGCTGCCTGCCGAGAGTCCGCTCTGGCGGATGGAGAACGTGATCATCACGCCGCACGTTGCCGGCATCACGCCCCACTACTTCGCGCGCGCCGCCGCCCTCTTCGCCGACAACCTCAAGCGATATCTTCACGGCCTGCCGCTCCAGAACCTCTACGATCCCGCGCGCGGCTACTGATGTCCCATACAAACGGCCCGCGCTCCTGGGTTTGGCAAGGGCGCGGGCCACGTCTTTTCTACGGAACTGTCCGCGCGCTCAGGCGGCGTCCGTGTATTCACCTTTCTGCTGGGCGCGCATCTCTTTGAGCATACTTAGCGCTGCCAGCCAGACGCACACCAGCGAGGGAACGAATTTCAGAATAAAGTAGAAGGGGATCGGCATCCAGATAAACACGAGCAGCCACAGCCATGCCCCCCAGGCCAGATAGCGGAAGGCGTTGCGCGCATTCCGGCCCCGGCACTTCCCAGAAAACCACCAAAACCCCCATCCGGCCAGGATCGGCCAGACAACCCCCATAATATCCATCGCCTATCTCCTTGTTGCTCCGCAGCATACAACTATAGTACGTGAGCGTGGCGTGCCCGGTGTCAGGCCGCGCGTGAATCTTTTGGGATTTAATTTCTTGCCGCCTTGCTGATTTTCCTGCACCGCTATCCGGGTTTCCCCTCTCCCGGCGCTGCGGGAGAGGGGTTGGGGGTGAGGGCCTCTCCTTGCCGTTCGCTAGGCTTTCAGGCCGTGTGGGGCCATCGGGAGCGAGCGCAGGCGAATGCCGGTCGCGTTAAAGATGGCGTTGCCGACCGCCGGGGCCAGGCCGACAATGGGCGTCTCGCCGGCTCCGGCAGAGGGCTGGTCTTTGCGGTCGATCAGCACTACCTCGATGGCCGGAACATCCCGGAAGCGCGGCACGCGGTACCGGGAAAAATGCGGGTTGAGAATAGCGCCGTTCTCAAACGCGATACTTTCGAACAGCGCGCCGCCAATGCCCATGATGTTGGCGCCCTGGATCTGACTGCGAAGGTGATCCGGGTTGACCACCGCCCCGCAATCGAAGGCCGTCACAACTCGCACAATCTGCACCTGCCCGCGCTCCACGGCCACCTCCGCACAGGTCGCCACATAGCCGCCTTTCTCAAACCCGCCCGCGATACCGAAGCCATGTCCCGCCCTGGCTTTGGCCTGTCCCCAGCCGAAATGCTGTGCCGCCGTCTCGAAGACGGCCCGCAGGCGATCATCGCGCAGGTTCTTCAGGCGGAAGGCGAGCGGGTCCATGCCGACGGCGTGCGCCAGCTCGTCCATGTGGCTCTCGCGGGCGAAGTGGTTGGCCGTTGCCGCCAGCGCGCGGTAGGAACCCTGACGCAGAGGGGTCTGACAGGGATGGAACTCGATCCGCTGGTTGGGAACGTCGTACATGGTGCGGATGGCCGCCGCGCCCGAGTTATAGTTATGGTACTCCCAGGCGGTGAGCGCGCCGCCTTTTTGGACGCCGCTGCGAATCTCGATCAGCCCGGCGGGGCGGAAGTAAGCCCAGGTGAACTCCTCCTCGCGTGTCCAGACGATCTTGACCGGCTTGCCTGCGGCCCGTGCCAGGCGCGCCGCCTCGATGGCTGCCTCCCCGGTATGTTTGCCGCCATAGCCGGCCCCGGTGTCCGGCACGACCACGCGCACGCGCTCTTCGGGCATCCGAAAGGCCGCCGCCAGCTCCCCGCGCACGCCAAAAGGACGCTGCGTGCCCGTCCATACGGTCAGCTTGTCCCCCTCCCATTGGGCCACGGCTGCGCGCGGCTCCAGGGGGGCATGGGCGATATAGGCGACGGTATAGGAAGCCTCCAGGGTTTTGTCGGCCTTTGCGCGCGCCTCCTCCACGGAACCCTGGACATGCTGCATGCCGCCCTCAAAGCCCTGCGCCTCGGCGGGGTGGGCCTTCAGGTAGGCGAAAAGTTCCTTGTCTGAGGGCTGCGGGGTGGTCTGCCATTCGGCCCGCAGCGCCGCCACGGCGCGCTCGGCGGTATGCGGATCGGGCGCGGCAACCCCGACAAAGTCGCCATCGCGCACCACGACCACGCCGGGCAGGGCCTTCGCCTTGTCCGACCCCAGCGAGACCAGCGTGGCATGAAACGCCGGCGGACGCAGCACCTTGCCGTAGAGCATTCCGGGCAGCTTCATGTCCGAGGTATATTTGTGCGCGCCGGTCACGAACGCGCGGCCATCCACCTTCGGAACAGACTGGCCCGCGATCTTCCACTGCGCTGCCGGCGTGGTCGCCGTCTCCGGGCCGATGGCTTCCAGGAGCTTCTGGCCCTGCGTCAACTGCCCGAAAGTGAGCGATTGCCCGGTCTGCGGGTTGGTGACCTTGCCCTCGGCGACGGTCAGGCCGTCCCGGCCCACCTTCCACTGCGCGGCGGCCAGGCCGATCAGCAGTTCCCGCGCGGCAGCAGCCGCCTTCCGAAGCTGCGGGGCCATGGTCGGGGTCGTTCGGCTGCCGAACGTGCCCATGTCGAAAGGCGTCCGCTCCGTATCGCCCATCACGAGCCGCACGCTCTCCAGGGGCAGGCGCAATTCATCTGCGACGGCCTGCGTTAAAGACGTGCGCACGTTCTGGCCGAACTCGACCTTGCCGGTGTAGGCGGTGACGCTGCCATCCTCGCCGATGTGCAGCCACGCGCCGATCTCCTGGGGGATCGCGCCGCCAAATCCGCGCTGCCTGCGCCCCGACTCCTGCGAGAGGGCCGTTTCCGGCAGCGTCAGGAGCACGACGATGCCGCCGCCCACCAGCCGGAAGAACTCCCGCCGGGCCAGTTCAAAGCGGTAGGCCGGCTCGGCGGCCAATTCGTAACGCTCGGGTTCCCATTCGGTTGCGTTTGACGGTTTCTGGATCATCGGGTGACCCCTTTCGATTGCTGCGCGGCCCGGCGGATCGCGGCCACGATGCGCGGATAGATGCCGCAGCGGCAGATATTGCCCTGCATATAGCGAATGATCTCCTGCTCGCTGGGATCGGAGTTCTGCGCCAGCAGGCCCACGCCCGTCAGGATCATGCCCGGCGTGCAGTAGCCGCATTGCAGCGCACCGGCCTCCAGGAACGCCTCTTGCACCGGATGCAGCTGGCCGTTCCTCTCCAATCCCTCGATCGTGGTTATCTGTTTGCCTGCCGCCAGGCTTACCGGCGTAATACAGGAATGGGTTGGCTGCCCGTCGAGCAGCACCGTGCAGGCTCCGCACTGGCCCTCGCCGCAGCCGTACTTGGCGCCGGTTAGATCCAGGTCGTCCCGCAGAACGCTGAGCAGGCTTCTCTCCCCCTCGGCCTCTACCGGACGCTTGGCGCCGTTCACGTTCAGTTCCGTGATTTTGGACATGAAACCTTCTCCTGAGCAAGCGATATAGACGAAGGTGAATATAGACCTCACCCCCGGCCCCTCTCCTTTAGAAGGAGAGGGGAGAGGCGTTTTCATGCTCGGTGGTGCGCCCTACGCATGGGGGGCTGATCTGATTTTCGCGCTGGCCCTGGCTTTCCCCTGCGTCTTTCTCTTTCCTATACGCGGAAGTCTGCTTTATGTGGCCGCGCCGGCAGGCCCAAGAAGCAGGTAAAAAGGAATCTTCCAATTCCGAAACGAATTACCCTCCGCAACGTCTAATTCTATGACGGCGTAAGGAACGAAAGAGCAGTTTGCCCCATCGCCCCGAAGTATCCTTCTTGTTTAAGCCTGGAACGCCTGCTATGCCCTCGGTTTTGCTTCTGGAAGGGACGCGGTTCCGCTCCTCAGGAAGAGGGAGAGGTCCTATCGGCGCGTTCTTCATCCAGATCCGGACAGGAGATCGGTGCTTTGCTGAAACTCAGACGGACACTCCTCGGCACGCTCCTTATGGAGGAGGGCCTGATCACTCCAGAACAGCTAGAAGTGGCCCTTGCCGAACAGCGGCGCGGCAACGGAGAGAAACGCCTGGGCGAAATTCTGGTCTCCCTGCGCTTACTCTCCGAACCGGCGCTGCTCCATGCTCTGTCTATTCAATTGGATTGTCCCGTGGTGGACCTAGCCCAGGAGCCGCCCGACCCGAAAGCCCTGGAGATCGTGCCGAGCGAGTTCGCCCTGCGCCATCAGTTGATCCCGCTGCGCCAGAACGACGAGTCGCTGACCGTCGCCATGGCGAACCCGCTAGACATCCATGCGATTGACGACCTGCGCCTGCTCACCGGGCTCGACATCGCGCCGATGCTGGCCTCCCCCACGGAGATACGCCGCCTCAGCGAGCAGTTCTATATGTCCCGGATGATCCAGGACGTGCAGGAGGCCGAGCGCGCCGCCGAGGACGAGGAGAGCCTGGACGTCGCCGACTTACAGAAGATGGCCCGCGAGGAGTTGGTCATCCAGATGGTCAACCTGATCATCAACCAGGCGATCCAGGATCGGGCCTCGGATGTCCATGTGGAGCCGTTCGAGAAAGAGCTGCGCGTGCGCTATCGCGTGGATGGCGTGCTGCACGAGGTCAACGCGCCGCCCAAGCGCTTCCATCCGGCCATCGTCAGCCGCATTAAGATTCTCTCCGACATGAACATCGCGGAGCGGCGCCTGCCTCAGGACGGGCGCATGCGCATCCGCAGTGGCGGGCGCCAGATTGACCTGCGCGTCTCCACGATCCCGACGCTCTACGGCGAGGGCGTGGTGATGCGCATTCTGGATAAGCAGACGGCCATGCTCGGCCTGACCGAGCTGGGCATGGATAGCCTCATGTTCGGCAAGTTTCGCCGCCTGATCCAGGAGCCGCACGGCATCATCCTGGTCACCGGCCCCACCGGCTCCGGCAAGACGACCACGCTCTACGCCAGCCTCAACGAGATCTACAGCGTGGAGAAGAAGATCCTGACCATCGAGGAGCCGGTCGAGTACCAGTTGAGCGGCGTCAACCAGATCCAGGTGCAGCCCAACATCGGCCTGACCTTTGCCAGCGGCCTGCGCCATATCGTCCGGCAAGACCCGGATATCATCATGGTCGGCGAGATCCGCGACACAGAGACCGTCGAGATCGCTATCCATGCCGCGCTGACCGGCCACCTGGTCTTTTCCACGCTGCACACCAACGACGCGGCGGGCGCCGTCAGCCGCCTGCTGGATATGGGCGCGGAGCCCTATCTGGTGGCCTCGTCGCTGATCGGCACGGTGGCGCAGCGGCTCGTGCGCGTCAACTGCCCGCGCTGCCGCGCGCCCTACGAGGAGAAGCCGGAGGTGCTGCGCGATATCGGGATCGATCCGGAGTTGGCGCGGTGCCGGCCCCTGATGCGCGGCAAAGGCTGCCCGGAGTGCCGGGGCGTCGGCTTCCGTGGCCGGACGGGCATCTACGAGATGCTTATCGTGGACGAAGCCATCCGCCGCATGATCGTCGAGCGTCAGCCCGCCGCCGTCATCAAGCAGTACGCCCAGCAGAATCAGGACATGGTCAGTATGCTCCAGGATGGGCGCGAGAAGGTGCTGCAAGGGCTGACGACTATCCAGGAAGTGCTGCGCGTCTGTCAGCGCGAGAACTTCGACCTCTAGAGGAACATGCCTGAGTTTACCTACGAAGCGCTGGATCGCTCCGGCAAACCCGCCACCGGCACCATTACGGCCCGCGACACGGCGGAGGCCGCCGTCAAGGTGCGCGCGCTCGGCATCTATCCGACCCGCATCCTCAACGGCAAGACGGCTTCCAATGGGCCGGCGGCGGCAGCAGCGGCCCGCAACGGCAGCGCGCGCGCCAACGGCAGGGACGGCGCGGCGGCCCCGGCCCTGACGCGCCCGCCAGCAGAGCGGACGGAGGGCAGGGCGGCGTCGGGCGGCAGGGGCAAAAAGGTCACCCGGCTTCATGTGCTGCTCTTTACCCGCGAGATGGCCGACCTGCTGGATGCGGGGCTGCCGATGGATCGCGCCTTCTCCGTTCTGATCGAGCAGACCGACAGTGAGCCGGTGCGCGCCATGCTCACGGCCATGCAGGGCGACATCCGCGCCGGGCAGCCGCTCTCGGCGGCGTTGGCAAAATTTCCGCGCGAGTTTCCCCAACTCTTCGTCAACATGGTGCGCGCCGGAGAGGTCTCCGGCCAGTTGGCGGACGTGATGCTCCGGCTGGCGACGTTTATGGAGAAGGAGCAGGTGCGCCGCAGCCAGATAATGGCCGCGCTCACCTATCCGATGGTGCTTATCTGCGTGGCGGTGCTGGCGGTGACGTGCCTGTTGATCTTCGTCATTCCCCGGCTGGCCAGCGTGTTCAGCGAATTGGGATCGACGCTGCCCCTGCCAACGCGGATACTGCTGGGCCTCGCGGGCTTTCTGACCCACTGGGGATGGGCGCTTCTGCTCGGCCTGGCGGCGGCCTACTACGGGTTTCGAGCCTGGATCGCCACGGACGCCGGACGCCGCGCTTTCGACGGGTTCCGGCTGCGCGCGCCGCTCTTTGGCACGCTGATGCAGAAGATCGTGGCCGCCCGGCTGGTACGAACGCTGGGCACGCTGCTTGGCGGCGGCGTGCCCATCCTGGAGGCGATGGAGATTTCTGCCTCAGCGGTCGGCAACCGGGTCGCCACCGAGGCGATCCTGGCGGCGCGCGGCGGGGTGCGGCAGGGCGAAACGCTCCACGAGGCGATGGAGCGCGCCGGCGAGTTCCTGCCCGTCGTCAAGCACATGACGGCGGTGGGGGAAGAGACCGGACGCCTGCCGCACATGCTGATTCGCACGGCGGATACGCTGGATTTTGAGGTGGATACGGCCATGCGACGCTTGACCAGCCTGGTCGAACCGGTGGTCGTCCTGCTGATGGGCGGGTTCGTGGCGTTTGTGGTGATGTCGATCCTGCTGCCCATCTTCCAGGCCAGCACCATCGTCAAATAGACCTGCGGGAGAGGGGAGACCCGGCTTTTCTCGACGACGGGCGGTTGGCAAGCGGCAGGGTTCAGCCTGCCGCGACGGGAGGTTAGGTAAGTCTCTGGTACGGGCAGAATGGAACTGTTATCTCTATTGTAAGGAGAAGGCAAGGTGAGAGAACGCATGCTAAGGCGGCGCGCACGCGGCTTTACGCTGATAGAGTTGATCGTGGTCATCATCATTCTGGCGGTGCTGGCGGCGGTCGTCATTCCCAACGTCATTCATCGCACCGACGATGCGCGCGTCTCCAGCGCCATCGCTACCATTCAATCCTTTGATACGGCGCTGGATCTCTATCGAGCCGATACGGGCCAGTACCCGACCGTTGAGCAGGGATTGAACGTGCTCATCACCAACCCCGGCGTCCCCAAATGGAACGGGCCGTACCTGAAAAACCAGTCTTCCATTCCGCTCGATCCCTGGAACCATCCCTATGTCTACCGGCAACCGGGCAGCGATGGCCGCGAATATGAGATCAGCTCTACCGGCCCGGACGGACAGCCCGGCACGAATGACGACATCCAGAGCTGGAACCTGCAAAAGAAGTAGGCCCCTGCCATGTCCCGTCCTCTGCCGCGCGGCTTCACGCTGATCGAGCTGCTCATGGTCATCATCATCATCGCCGTCATGAGCAGCCTTCTTGTGCCCGCCTATGGCCGGTTCTGGGATCGGACGCGCTTTGAGGGCGGGGTCGCCGCCGTGCGCGACCTGCTGACCTACGCCCGCGAGCAGGCCATTGCCAACGACACGACGGCCACCGTGACCTTCGACCCGCAGCAGGGAGCGCTGGCGGTCACGGTAGCGCCGCCTCCGCCGCCGACCGATCAGCCGGTCGCCCTGGGCGGGGCAGGCGCGCTAGATGCGGTCGCGGCGGCTCCCTCCGCTCCTGCGCCGCGCGGCCTGGCGCTGCGAGAAGAGCTTGCCATTGCGCGCCTTGTGACGGGGGAAGGCACGAATGGCATGGCCCTGCACTTTCACGGCGACGGCAGCAACGAGGGCGCGGTGGTGACGGTTGTCAGCCAGTCAGGCTACATGGCGAACGTCGTCGTGGCACCCAGCACGGGGCGCGTTACGGTGGATGACAGCGCCGCCGGAGAAGCGCCATGAGGAGATCAAAGCGCGGTTTCACGCTCATCGAGATGATCGTCGCCACGCTGCTGCTGGCTATCGGGGTGGTCGGCGCGCTAACCGCTATTTCCACGGCAACGCGCGCCTCCGGCATGGCCGAGCAGATCCAGACGGCGGCGCTCCTGGCCCGGCGCAGGCTGACCGAGGTGGAGTTGCAGCCGGAGGCGCTGGTTGGCGGGGAGCAGCAGGGCAACTTCGGCGCGGAGTATCCCGGCTACCTCTGGCGGCAAAGCGTGGAGACTACCGGATATCCCGACCTGTTCAAGGTGACGCTCACCCTCCGCTGGGGGCCGGTGGGCCATCCCTACGAGCGCGTCTACACCACGTTCCTGCGTAAGCCACAGGAGCAGCAACCATGAGGATACGCCGGAGGGGGAAAGAGCGGCCTGGCTTTACTCTGCTGGAGGTGATCGTCGCGCTGGTCATCTTCGGCGTTATCAGCTTTGCCACCGGCCTGGCGCTCTCGGTGGCCCTGCGGGCGCATACTGCCTCCACGCAGCGCCAGGAGGATCAGGAGGAAGCGAGCGCCCTCTTTGCCACGCTGAGCCGCGACCTGACCGCCGCTTACGGCTCCCTGAACGACCCGGACTCCGTGTTTATCGCGGGCGGAGGGCAGGGGCCGCGCGCCGCCGGAGGCAGCCTGCTCCTGCTAACGACACTTTCGCACCGCATTGAGGCCGAGGCGAATCCGGCAGGCGGCGCGCAGGACGAATCGGCGGCGCTGCCGCAATCCGATTGCGCGCTGGTACGCTACGACCTGGATGCCAACACGGGCACGCTGCTGCGCGTGGAGAACGCTGTGCCCAATCCGCAGGTTGTGATGCAAGCGACTCCCTCTCCGACCAATATCCTATCGCGGCGGGTGCTGGCGCTGAACCTGCGCTTCTGGGATGCCAACGCCCGCGCCTGGCGCAGCGACTGGGATTTTGAACAGCCGAATCAGGCGGCAGGCCAGCCGACAACGCAGGGCAGCGCACCGAGCGGACAGGAGGATGCGAACGGCACCGCGCCCTCCGGCGGGACAGGGCAGGCTGACAGCGGCACGGGCGACAGCGCCCTGCCCGGCGCGGTGGAGGTGTCGCTGGCGCTGCGCCGGACGGACGGCACGCCCGCAACCTATACAACCCTGATACCGATTGCCGCGCCGCAGCCCATGCCGCACATCACGGCACCAGCCGCCAATACCGGCGCACCGGCCAATCCCAACACGACGGCCCCTCCCGGCGGCTAAACAAGACGATGCACGCAAGAGGCTCCATAAACAGGTATTCATCCACTCGCATGAGAACGCCTCTCCCCTCTCCTTCTAAAGGAGAGGGGCCGGGGGTGAGGTCTCTCCCCTCCCCTGTCCTTGGGGATAGCCAGGCGGCGGGCTGTCGCAAGGCAGAGCCGTGTCGCAAGGTGTCGCAAGGCGGAGGCAGGGGCCGTAACCCTGCCGACCCTGGCAGTCCATTGCAGGCCCGCCCCTGGCAGTCCGTTGAGCGCCGACCCTGGCAGTGGGTGGCCGCAGGACGGGATGGGGGCCTGTTTTCACGGCAGTATGGTGACAACAGGGCCACTGGTGGGATACGGCGAGGGCAGGCGCTCGTGCCAGTGGTCTTCGTCGTGCTGATTTTGACTGCGGTGGCCGTGACTTTTGCGACCTCGGCGCGGCGCGAGGTACGGGCGGCGGCCCGCGAGAGCGCGCAGGTAGAGCGCTTCTATGCCGCGCGCGGCGCGCTCAACTACGCCCTGAGCGCCCTGGCGCAGACCAGCAACAACGGCGCCACCTACGGTGTCATCCCCCCGGTGGCGGATACCGACGCCAACGGCTGGATGCCGGTCGGGGATGCCTGGGTCAAGATCGAGGCCGTAGATACCGCCGGGCTGATCAACCTGAATACGGCGGACGAGGCGACGCTCAGGCGTCTGCCGACCCTGAGTGACCAGGAGGACCTGATAACCGCCATCCTGGATTGGCGCCATTCGAGTGATCAATCCTCCGCCAGCGGCGGCGCGTCGGATTACTATCAATCGCTGCCCACGCCCTACAGCGCCAAAGGGGCGCCGTTCGATACGGTGGAGGAACTGCTGCTTGTGCGGGGCATGACGCCCGCGCTGCTCTATAACGCTCCCTCCGGCAACCCGACATCGGCAGCGCCGGGCCAGGCGGCGCAGGCGAACGGGGGCGCGATGCCGGGCGGTTATGAGGATGGAACCACGCGGCAGGCCCCACAGCCGAACGGCCCTCATCAGCCCGGCCTACCCGGCTCCCCGCCCAATCCGCCGGGGAACGGCCCGCCGAACCCTAACAATCCGCCGCCGTCGGGCGGAAACAGCGATTTTGACGACATCTTCGCCAACAGCACGTTCCCGCTGGCCGAGTTGCTGACGACCTACGCCCGCGAGCGCAACGTCGCCTCCGACGGCTCGCCGCGCGTCAACATCAATACCGCCAGCGCCCAGGATCTTCAGCAGAAGCTCGGGCTACCCGCGCAGCTGGCCCGCCGCCTGATAGACTACCGCAACGGCGGTACGGGCGGCTTCGGAGGCCAACCCCAGCCCGGTGGAGGGCCGCCTCCCAGCCAGGGCAATGGAGCGCCCAGCGGCCCGCCGCCTGGTAACGTCCCGGGCAACGGTAGGCCGGGATTGGGCGGGAACGGCAACAGGCCGGGGCTACAGATGGAGTCCGGGGGCTTGCTGGGCCGACCGCGCCGGGGCGTCACCCGGCAGCTAGGATTGGGCGGCGGTCCCAATTCTGGCGGAAATAGCCCGCCGGCGGGCAACAATGCGGGCAGCGGTGGGCCGGGATCGGGCGGCAATACCCCCGGCGGGAACGGCGGCGCTCCCGGCGGCAATAGCCCGGGCAGCAGCAGTAGCGGCGGTGGGCAGAGCCAGGCGTTCCGCACCATCGCCGACCTGCTGGAGGTACGGGGCTTTACCCGGACGGTGATGGCCGATATCGCCGACCGCATCACCACCGAGGACACAACCTACCGGGAAAACGTCGTCAACATCAACACCGCCCCGCCCGAAGTGCTGGCGACGGTGCCGGGCATGGACCGCGCGCTGCTGGACGCCATCCTGAGCTACCGACAGGGCGGGCAGGCGTTTCAGTCGCTGGGCGATCTCTTTCAGTTGCAAAACATCACGCGCGAGCAGTATGAAGCCGTGATCGGGCATCTCTGCACGAAATCTTCCGTCTATAGGGTGCATATCAAGGTGCGCGTGCCGGGTCAGCCAGGCGTATATGCGGTCTCGGCGCTGGCGGAGCTGACGGAGAACGGGCCGCGCGTGCTGCAATGGCGGGAAGTCCCGCGCTATCCGGGATGGTCATCCTGGACCTCCCCACCGCAGCTACCGACTCCGACCTCGGGCGGCAGCACCGAAGCGGCCCCCGATAGCGATGATACGGGGCCATAACAGGAGGACAGTTTGGGGCTAAGACCGCCCGCGCGCCGCGCGGGCACGACGGCACATACCACCGCCATAGACCTGGGCGCGGCTGCCGTGCGCGTGGTCGAACTGGAAGGCTTAGGGGGAAAGGAAGGCATGCGCGTCCTGCGGCGCGGGACGGCGCCCCTGCCGCCCCACGCCTGGAGTAATCTCGCCGCCCACCATGATGCCTTTGCTGAGGCCCTGCGCGTCGCGCTCTCCGGCGCCGGAATCGCGAGCAAGACGGTCGTGGCCTGCCTGCCGCGCCGCCTGGTGACGCTGCGATTCGCGCAGTTGCCCGCCGGAACCCCCGAGCAGATGCGGGGCATGGTGGATTTTGAGGCCCAGCAGTACATTCCCTTTCCCCGCGATGAGGTTGTGCTGGATTATCACGTCCTGGCCGAGCCGGCGGCGGGCCTGGCCGCGGCCGAAGGCGATAACCTGGAGACGGTGCTGATCGCGGCGGCGCGGCGCACGCTGATCACGGAAGTCCTGGCCATCTTCGACCGGGCCGGGCTGGAACTGTGCCGCCTATCGGTCTCGGCCCTGGCACTGGCGGAAAATATCCGCGATGCCCTGGAGCCGACCGCGCTCATTGACCTCAAGCCCGGCGAGATGGATGCCGTCGTCGTGGCGAATGGGCGGCTGCTGTTCACCCGCGCCGCCGCGTTTGCGCTGGCCGGCAGAGATGCGGAGTCCGTGCGCGTGCGCATGGCCGAAGAGGTCGTGCGCTCTTTCACCGCCTACCAGAACGAGTTCCGGCACCACCCGCTGGTGCATGTCTATCTGAGCGGCGTGAGCGCGGTAGGGCCGGAGGCGGAGGCCCTGCAGCGCGCCCTGAGCGAGATGCTGGAGATGCCGGTGGCGCGGTTCCAGAGTCGCCTCCTGCCGCCCGGCGATCCTGATGCGCCGGCCTACGCCACGGCCATCGGCATGGCCCTGCAGGGCGCCGGGGTCGGCCTGGCGCCGATCAACCTGGTGCCGGACGAGCGTGCCGAGCGCCGGGCGCTGGAGCGGCGGCGCAAAGCGCGGATTGCCGTGGGCCTCGCGGCTGTAGGGCTGCTTGCCGTCTTTGGCATTATGTTCTCGCGCTCCCTGGCGGCGCAGAGAGAGCTTAAGGAAAGAACACAGACGGCCAACGCGAAGCTGAGCGATGTCCAGGCGCGGCTGGACGCGCGACAGAGATCCTACAACCGCTTGCAGGCGCAGGAGGCGGCGCTGGCCTCCGCCCTGGATCGCAACCACCCGACGGTGGATGTGCTGGCGGCGGTCAACATGGCGCTGCCCAAATCCACCGACATCTGGCTGACGCAGTTTGAGTTTGATCGCGGCGGGCTGCTCACCCTGCGCGGCAACACCCGCTCCGCCCTGGCAGCCACCGACCTCGTGATTCGCCTCCAGCAGTCCGGCGCCTTCTCGGAGGTACGGATCGGATATCTGGGCGACGCGCAGGAAGAGAAAACGCCAGCCAGCCGTCCGACGACGAAAGCGCCCGGTGAGAGCGCGACGGGGTCGCCTGCCTCCGCGGCTACAACGACGCTGCCCGGCATGCCTGGCGCTCCCGCGCCGCCCGGCATCCATCCGGGGACGCCCGCGGGAACGCCTGCGGGGACGCCTGTGCCCGGCAGCCCACCTCCCAATGCGGCGCCTGCCAGCCCGCCGCCGGGAACGCTGCCCAACGCCGCTCCGGCAGGGCCGGGGTCGCCAGGTCCGGCACCCGGAGGCCCGGCTCTTCAGGCCAGAGGGCATTCGGCGCCAGAAACGCGCGGCCCCACGCTAGGTGGCAAGCCTCCGGCGCCGCACGTCAAGAAGTCCGCTCCGGCGCCCAAGAAGGGAACGGTCCCGGCGCGGCCTCCCCTGACCAGCTTTGTTATCACCTGCCGCCTCAACCCCGGCGCGCCCAGCCTCCTGACCGGAGCGCCCGCGCCCACAGGCGAAAAACCGACAGAGAGCGCGCTGGCGCAGACGGGCAAGCGCACAGCAGCCGTTCCGGGAGCAAACCATGCGCCGTCTCCATAAGCGAGAGCAGGTCTTGATCGTTTTGTGTTCGGTGGTGGTGGGCGCGGCGGTCTGGCTGCAGCTCCATCCGCCCCCGACGCCCGCCGGGCAGAGCGCGCTGTTGCCGCCCGCCCGGGCCGAGCAGGCGTATCGGGCCGCGCTGCGCCAGATCGCGCAGCTAAGCGACGACCAGGCTGCCCTGGAGCCTCGAATCGCGCGCCAGGCCTACGACCTGCCGCCGGATTCGCTGGTGCCGCGTCTTATCCGCGACCTGAACCGCCTGGCCGACCGGGCGGGCGTTCACCTGCGCGAGATCAAGCCCCTGCGCCCGCATGATCTTGCGACAGCCTCCGGCACCCAGGTGCCGCTGGAGGTGCGCTTTACCGCGCCGTTCCAGCCCAACGTCATGAAGTTCCTCTACTTTGTCGAAGACCCGGCCGGCAAGATGACCGTGGACAAGCTCGCCCTGACCTCGACGGATCAGAAATTGAAGACGGTGGATGTCTCCGCCGAGATCGCGGCGTTCACAACCTGGACCGCAGGAGCGGCTGCCGGCGCAGAAGGAGGGCAGAAGAGTGCTGCAAATACAGTGGATTAAAGCGCAGAGGGCACTGCGCCCAGGCAAAACCTTCCCGGTAGGAGGCGCGGCGCTGGTCGTTGGCGTCACGGCGCTCATCCTGGTCGGCGTGGCACGGCCCAACGGCGCGCAGAACCGCCCGGCGTCCGCGGCCCCAGCCAACAAGGGCGCCACGGCGCAGAACGCGGAAAGCAGCGCCGGGCTAACTGTAGAGCCTTCCCCCGCGCCGCCCTCCCGGCGGCCTCTCTCCTTCTATACCGGCGAGGTACGCAGCAGCCTGTTCAGCGCGCCGCAGCCGCCTCCGCCGCCCAAACCGAAGCCGGTTCACATCAGGAAGCGCCCGGCCCCGCCGCCTCCGCCGCCCGCCCCTATGGTTCCCGTCGCGCCGATCAATCCGTTCGCGGACTGGGCCTATACGGGAACGGTCCATATCGGCGATACCCTGATGGCGCTGCTGGAGAACCCCAAGACCAAAGAGGGCCACTACGTTCAGGTCGGCGAGAGCTTCCTCGGCGCGCAGGTGTCCAACATCACCGATCAGGAGGTGACTCTGATGGCCGGCGGCAACACGACCCGTCTGGCCAAATCCGACCGGATTACCGTCACGCCCCTGGATAAGAGCGCGGACTTTCTGAATAGCGGCGGCCAGCCCGGCCAGCCGGGGCAGCCGGGAGGACAACCCGGAGGCCAGCCCGGAACGCCGCCCCCGCCAGGGGGTCCTCCACCCGCCAATGCGCCGGCACCCAATGGACCGGTAACGCTCTCCAACGGCCGCGTGCTCAACGCCAGACAGGCCCAGCGCCGGGAGCGCATCCTGGATAGGACTTTTAACCGTTAGCACGAGGGGTGTGGGCCTTAGGGGAAATAGGAAGGAAAGCATGGGGAAACGATTCAAATATGCCGCGCCGTCCTGGAGACGGGACTTCTGGACCAGGGCCGGGCTTGCTGCCTTGACGGCCAGCCTGATCCTTCCGCTTACGGGCACGGCCGCGCAGGAGGCACAGCCGTCGCGCGCGCCGCGCAAGGGGACGCGCGCCGCGCAGAGCAAAGGCAAGAAAACATCCAAAAAGCGGAATGGGCCGACACTGCGCGTCGTGCCCATGTCCCGGCAGCAGGCCGCGCCGCCCGGTGGAAAACCGGCGCTGCCGCCCATGCCTGCCGGCGCGCAGCCGGTCGCCGCCGCGCCGAACCCCGCCGGCGGAGGCGGCGTCGCCCCGATGGCGGCGGGCGCGATCTTCTCCTTTGACTTTCATGGCTCCGATATTGACAACGTCTTGCAGTTCTATGCGCGCGTCTCCAACCTGACGGTCACCAAAGATCCGGCCCTGACCGGCCAGGTCACCATCATCAATCCCAAGCAGGTGACGCTGGACGAGGCGTTCAAGATTTTGCAGTCGGTGCTATTCGTGCGCGGCTTTACCGCCATTCAGGACGGGATGGTGCTGCGTATCGTGCCGCTGGACCGGGCTGTGGGCAGTACGCCGTTGGTCAATCCGGATGTCAAGCCGGGCACGATTGATGCGCGCGATCAGGTGATGACCCAGGTGATCCCCCTGGAGAACGTGGACGCTGAGGCGCTGTCCAAAGAGCTGATGCCGCTCATCAACAAGGGTGCCAGCCTAATCGGCAGCGCCGGCTCCAACGCCCTGATCGTCACCGACACGGCCAGCAACGTCCAGCGTTTTATCAAGCTGGTGGATGCCCTGGACAAAACCTCCAACCGGACGGAGATGCGCATCTATCCGCTCCGACACGCCGAGGCCACCGTCGTCGCCGACATCATCACCAACATCTACAAGCAGACCACCACGCGCGGCCGTGGCGCCCCGCCGCAGCCCGGCCAGCCCCAGCCCCCTCCGCCGCAGCCGGGCCAGCCCGCGCCGATGGGCAGCGGACGGCCTGCCGTGGTGGCCGTAGCGGATGCCCGCACCAACTCCGTCATCGTCGTCGCCTCGCCGGATAACCAGGACGAGATCTCCCGCAAGATCATCCAGGCGCTCGATGGCGACGAGGCCAACACGCTCCAGACCAAAACCCGCAAGATTAAGTATGCCGATGCCGTGACCGTGGCCAACCTCATCAATAGCGTGCTGACCAATATGCATGTCGGTGGGTCGGCCAATCCGAACCCGGCCGGCGCCTCGTTTCAGGCGCGCGCCTTCGGCGGCTTCGGCGGGGAGCAGCCCCAGACGCAGACGGTAACCAGTGCCGATCCCTTCGGCAAGGTCGTCGCCGACCCGCGCACCAACACTCTGCTGCTCACGGCCTCGGCAGAGCGGATGCCCGAAATCGAGCAGTTGATTGACCAGTTGGACGTGGATGTGCCGGTGGAACCGACCACCTTCGTCATTCCGCTCAAGAACGCCCAGGCCGACGACGTGGCCTATGCGCTAAGCCAGGCGTTCAACACGGCGCAAAATAACTTCAATCCCTTCGGTGGCTTCTTCTTCTTTGGAGGTGGCGGCCAGGGGAACCGGGGAGGCCGCCGCCAGCGCATCCAGCGGCGTCTGGGCAGCCAGAACAACAACAATCCCTTCCGATCCGCGACGCGACCCGATGGGAGGGCCGCGCCGCCCCCGAGCGCAGCCCAGGCGTCCGGAGGAGTGCCGCCCGGAGATGTCTCTCCGCCCGATAGCGAGGGGGACGATCCGCGCGATGGCCAGGAGAAGGAGCGCACGCGCCAATACTACGATTACGGCTTCGGGCGGCGGCGCGGCATCGGGCAGGGCGGCGGGCCGCAGTATGGACGGGGACGCACCGGCACCTACTCCAACCTGTTGCAGTTACAGAACAACGTCTTCGTCACCGCGTCTCCCGGCGGCGACAGCCTCATCGTCACCACAACCCCGGACAACTATCAGGCCGTCAAAGAGATCATCGAGGCGCTGGACGTGGTGCCGCGCCAGGTCATGATCGAGGCCATTATCGCCGAAGTGACCCTGGATTCGGACCAGAGAACCGGGCTGGCGCTGAGCGGCAAGTTCTTCCGGCTCTTCAGCGGCAACAATAACGCCCAGGGAGCTATCAATCTGCCGGCGCAGGGATTCAGCCCGACCTTCGATCCGCTGGCGACCGGCGGGCAGTTCGTCCTGCATGGCGCCAACTATGACGCGCTGATCCAGGCGCTCACCTCGGATAGCAAGGTTAAAGTCCTCTCCACGCCGCGCATCTTTACCGGCAATAACCAGGAAGCCGAAATTGACATCACGACCAATATTCCCTACGTGCAGGGCCAGAATGCCAACGGCTTCATCAATACGACGGTCAGCAACGAACTTGACTTCCTGAACGTCGGCATCATCCTCAACGTCATTCCCCGCATCACCCGAGAGGGCCTGGTGACGATTGAGGTGCAGCAGGAGGCCAGCGATCTGCTCCGCTTCGACATTCTGGGCACGGGCGTCAGCGCGATCCGCGCCCCGGTGGTTGATGACCGCTACACCGATACGGCGGTCACGGTCCAGGATGGCGACACCATCGTCATCGGCGGCCTGATTCGCGACAGCGACTCGCTCAACGTCACCAAAATCCCGATCCTGTCGGAGATACCGTTGATCGGCCAGTTCTTCCGCTCCCGCCAGAAGGTGCGCAACAAAACGGAGCTGATGATCTTTATCACGCCCCATGTCATTAATAGCGCCGCGGAGGCGCGCGAGATGACCCGCAAGCAGGGGGCCAGCATCATCAAGCAGTTGCCCGACCTGCCCAAGCAGCAGCCCAACCTGGATCCAAAGCGCAACCTCAAGCCCGCGGAGACCGACCAGAAGCAGCCAGGGCCGGAGAAATCCGAAGCGCCCAGTTCTTCGAAGAGCGGCAGCCCGCCGCCATCGCCAGGCCGGTAAATCATCACATGGCAGCCCAGTCCTTTAGGGGTGGGCTGCCGATGGCAAGCCCGCTCAAGCGGGCTCTCATAGGTGGGTTTGCCTCTTTCAGGGGCTACCAGAAGGGAGAGCCCCCTTCCGGGGGCTTGCCGCCCACAGCCCAGTCCTTTAGGGCCGGGCAGAGACAACTTCCAGTGCACGTTCCATTACCTCATCCCGTCCTGCTGCGACGCCGCGAAGGGTGCGCGTAACAGGGATCGTGGGCAGGAGGCCTATGCCATGATGCGGTGAGCCGTCGTGTTTGAGAACGCGATAGCACGTCCAGTAGAGACGATAGCCCCCGATGATCTCTTCGATTTCGTTGAGCGCCCCATTTGTTCCTGCCGTAGGCGCGCCGACGATCTCGCCCAGATGATAATGCTCGACGAACGCTAGATAGGTCTCGGCCCAACTGACGGCCCGCTCATCGGTCAAAAAGGCGATCTTGCCTGCGATCCGTGGGGCGACCGGGAAGATAGGATCCCATTGGCGAACGTCCCACTCAACGCGCTGCCGATCCGGGTACAGCCGCGTCGGAAGACAGTGCTTCGGCGAGGTGATCGGCGCGTCAATCAGGTGTGCGAGGGTATGGTACGAAATGGCGCTCGGATAGCCGCGCACATCGAAGAGGACGCCCCGCGCCTGCGCCAGATGCGAGAGCACGGCGTAAAACTCGCTGTCCTCCGTCCGGCAAAAGTCCACGTACCAGAGGCCCGGCTGCATCTCGACTATCTTGGGCGGGCGCGATTCTCTCTGCAGAAAGCCCAGGTCCCAGTAAGAGGGACAAAGGACAGAGCGGCGCACCGTTACCGCCTGCGGCTGCCCCGTGGCCGTCGCTATCTCCAGGACCATTTCGGATTCGTCGGTGTCCGCCAGCAGTTCCTGGATGGCGCGGAAGCGCCTGCGGCCCGGCGTCGCCGCCGAAACCAGACGTTCCTGCGACTCCAACGCCCCTGTGGCAGGCTGACCATCCACGCGGAGAACCACATCCCCCGGTCTCAGCCCGCCCGCGCCTTCCGGCGTGACTGAGGTTATCACCAGCCGCTCCTCGATCCAGTCCATGTGAAACGGGGGCGCATAGCGCCGCCAATCGGCGTGCCTCTGGACGTACCCATGCCCATCCTGCAACTGCGCATTCATGCGCCGCAGCGTGCTCAGGAACTCGGTCGCGTCGTAGTCGGTCGCGGCGGCGCACAGGGTCTCCCGCAGGACGCCGCGCCAGTCGGTCTTGACCACATCGAAATAGGGATAGAAGTGCTGCCATACGTTCCAGGCCAGCGCCACCGCCGCAAGGCGAACCGCCCGGTCGTCACCCAAATACTCCCTCGGTTCGGAAGTAGAGGCCCGTTTCTGCTGCGCCCGATGCGGCAGCGTGCCTCTGGCGTCCGTCCAGAGCGCGAGGGGAACGCAGCAGGAAACGCCCCCACCCAGGTCGGCGCGATAGGGCTGGCGGGGATCGGGCAGCCGTTTGGGAATGCATCCCTGCGGCGTGGACTTACGGACGCGCACGCTGCGGTAGGGACGGGCAAAGCGCGGAGCGCCGTAGCCCTCATGCCGCCACATCATGACACCCAGGCCCTGCCGGTTCGCAGGCGGGAACAACTCAACGGGTAGCGGCAGGCGCTGTCCCGTCAGAAAGACGCGCAGCGTGGGCGCAACCGTGCGGAAGTGGGCTGACAGCCTATGCGCCAGGTCACAGGAGTCTGTCGCGCCTTCCACGCTCTGTACGCCTTCGACCGCAAACCGGTGCCAGCCGTCCGTGATGGCTGCCGCCTCGTCGCTCGGATGGAAATGGCGGACGTAGCCGAGCAGCCGGGTAAAGGCGACCAGGTTATTCAGGCCGCGTTCGGTGAGAGGGTTCGGTGGCTTCGTCATTTGTTTCCCTGGCAGCTAAGGGCTCGACGGTGACGGCATACTTCGTCCAATGCACCACCGGCGTGGAGTCAGGTTCCTATTTTGCTGATGGCGTTAGTCGTCCGGCTTAAAGAGATTTCGGAATCTATCCAGGCAGAGGAGCACAAATCGGCGCAAGGTGTGCGCCGATTTCGTGATTGGGTAGGCAAACACTGTCAACGCGCCGCTCCGCAACGCGCGCTCCTCTGTAAGTTCCTCAGGCTCTGAATTGGAGGCCCGCAGGAGAATATCCGCGCCGCCCGTCGCTTCCGTACCGTGCGCGGCGCGCAGCAGGGAATCCTTTTCCGCCGACAGGTCGCGCTGGCTGGGGCGGGCCAGCGTCAGGTAATTGAGAACTTCGTGCGCGCCAGTGCGGGCAGGCTCCGCAAAATCCTCTGATCGTGCGACACGCTCGCAGAAGCGGCGCGTGTCGGCAAAGTAAGGGCCGAGAAACCGTCCGCCGCGATAGCCACAGAGCGCATCCAGCCCGATCCAGCGCTGCTGGGGCGTCAGTCGGGCGTCTCCCAGCAGGGCGGAGAGCGTCTGCTTATGATTCTGCTCCAATATCTGCTGTAAGGCCGTGCGCGCATGTTTGCGAACAGGCTCCCGATCTTCCGCGAGCGCCTGGCAAAGTGGGGCCACGGCGGGCAAGCCGATCCGGATAAGGGCTTCACAGGCGCTGTTGCGAACGAGCGCCTTCTTATCCCGTAGAGCAGAGAGAAGCGGTTCGACCGCGCGGGCATCTTGCAGCGCGCCCAGCGCCGTCGCCGCCGCGCGCCGGACGCCCTGGCTCTTATCTTGCAGCGCCTGACAGAGCGGCTCAAGAACGGCGGTATCTCCCAGCCGACCCAGCGCTTGGGCTGCATTCCGGCGTACATGCCAGCTACCATCCTGTAGCGCCTGGCAGAGCGCTTCGACGGCTTCCCGGCCGCCACGCTTGCCCAACTTGGTTGCCGCCTCGCGGCGCGCGACGACATCGCCTGTCGTCAGATTTTGGATAAGTTGAGCCGTTTTGCGATTCACGCTTTTCGGTTCCTGTTGCTGCCTCAGCCGCGTCATCAGCCGGTTCTTGCTTCCAGTCTGGGCACATCCTAGCCCAATTGCTGCGCCTATGCTGGCCTGGGCAGCCTACTCGTACCCATTCTTTCTGCCAGTCTGAGGCCCGCTCTTTCTGCCAGCCTGGGTTCATCTTAGCACAGGGCGAAAGGGCGGTCAACCCAGGAAAGTGTAAAAATACCGCCGCTTGTCGTCAGAACAGGTATACATTCGTACTGGGAGGCGCGAAACTTACGCTTCCCAACACGCGTAAAGTTTGGTATACTGAGACCGGGTGCGCATCGAAGCGCGCCCAGTATGTCTTTGTCTACAGGAAGTCCTCGGGCTCCCGGACATAACAAGGAGAGGCGAATGCGACGAGACCGTGACCGTGACCGCCGCGACGACATGGACTTCGGCGGCAACCGCGACGATTATAACGACAGCGCCTTCGGTGACGATAACCAGGCCGCTTCCTCCTCCGACATGCAGCTGCGCGCCCTCTGGCTGCTGGATGAGATCATCCGCATGACCCCGCGCAACGACGTGCGCCTCAGCTACCTGATGGCCTTGCGCGAGCAGGTCCAGGCCGATGAGGCCATGATGGAAGAGGCCAAGAAAGTCATCGCCGAGTTTGAGGAGGCCTATAATAAGCTGACCTCGCCCGCCAACCGCATTGGCGTCTTCCTGGGGATGTTGGAGCCCACCGAGGAAAAGCCCAAGCCGCGCCGCCGCCTCGGTCAGCCCGCCGAGCCGGAATCCGAAGAAAAGCCCGGCCTGGTCGTGCGCATTGCCCTGGGCGACCAGGAATACATCGCCAACGTGGACCCCAAGCTGGAGAACCCCGATTTCAAGATCGGCACGCAGGTCAAGGTGAACGAGGCGTTCGCGGTCATCGGCGACCTGGGCTTCGCGCAGGGCGGCCCCATCGTTAAGATAAGCGAGGTACTGGAAGATGGGCGGCTGCGCGTGGCGATGGACGCGCAGGGGATGCAGTCGCGCGTGGTCTACCGGGGCGAGCCTCTTCTGGACTTGCCGCTCAAGACCGGCGCGGAAGTGCGCATGGAGCCCAATTTCAAGGTGGCCCTGGAGTACTTCGCGGAGAAAGAGACCCGCGACTACTACCTGGAAGAGGTTCCTGTTCTGCCCTGGAGCAAGATCGGCGGGCAGGAGGAGGCCATCAGCGTCATCAAGGACGCCATTGAGCTGCCGCTGCTCTATCCCGAGCTCTTTGAACGGTTTGGCAAGCGCCCGCTCAAAGGCATCCTGCTGTTCGGCCCTCCCGGCTGCGGCAAGACTCTCATCGGCAAGGCGACCGCCTACAACCTCACGCAAGAATACCGGAGCCAGACCGGGCGGGACGTTAAAGAGTACTTCATGTACATCAACGGCCCGAAAATCCTCAATATGTGGCTGGGCGAGAGCGAGCGCATGGTGCGCGAAATCTTCACGCAGGCGCGGGAGAAGTCAAAGGAAGGGCATCTGGTCTTTATCTTCATTGATGAGGCCGAGTCGCTCCTGCGCACGCGCTCGTCTGGGCGCTGGCTGAATATCTCTAATACCCTTGTGCCGCAGTTCTGCGCGGAGATGGACGGCCTGGTCAACCTAGAGAACGTGGTCGTGATGCTGACCTCCAATCGGCCCGATTACATTGACCCAGCCATCCTGCGCCCGGAGCGCATTGACCGCAAGGTGAAGGTCGGACGGCCCGACCGCCGCGCCTCGCGCGACATCTATAAAATCTATCTGAGCGACGTGCCGATTGACCCGGACCTGATCCGGGAGCATAAGGGTGACTGTACCGCCGCGATGGATGAGCTGCTCGATCTGATAACCGAGTTCACGTTCCGACGCGACGAGGAAACCGAGTTCCTGGAGGTCTTCCTGCGCAACGGCAGCACCGAGACGCTCTACTGGAAGGACCTCATCAGCGGCGCCCTGATCAAGTCGGTGACCGAGCGTGCAAAGGACTTTGCCATCAAGCGCAGCATTCTCAAGCAGTCGGAGCACGAAGGCATCTCGCTGGACGATCTCCAAAAGGCGGTCCGGGTCGAGTTCAAGGAGAACGAGATCTTCCCGAAGGGCGACTCGCAGGAAGATTGGCTGAAGCTGCTCGATTACGACCCGGAGAACGTGGCGACCATCAAGCCTATTCGCGCCAAGAAGCAGCTAAACGCCACCCGCCGCAATATCATTTAAAGACCTCAACAGGATGAACAGGATTATGCAGGATTAAACAGGATTTCTAAAACCTACCTACCCAACCAAGTTCCTATATCTCTTAACTTAGTGGACGGGAAGGCTTTAGTCTTTGGTCTTAATCCTGCAAATCCTGAGAAATCCTGTTCATCCTGTTGAAAAATAAGGAGATGAGCAGCAGCGACAATGCACAGGCTATTCGGGATCGAGACGGAATATGGCATCGTGGTTGAGGGGCTGAGCGCCGGCGACTGGATTAACGAGAGCATCGCGGTCGTCCGCAGCCATGCCGGGCCGGCGGTCAGCGGCTGGAACTACCGGGGCGAAGATCCTCGGCGTGACATGCGCGGGTTCACGGTGGAGCATCTCTCCACCAACCCCGATGATGCGCAGTTCGATGCGCCCGGCACGCCTCCCATGAGTCGCGAGGAGGAGCGCAGCGACCGGGTTCTGGCGAACGGGGCCAGGCTCTATAACGATCACGGCCATCCCGAATACGCCACGCCGGAATGCCGCAGCCTACGCGACCTGGTTGCCCACGACAAAGCCGGAGAGCGTATCGTCTTCGCGGCGGCCCAGCGCCGGGCCCAGCAGCGCGGCCAGGCCGTCACCATCTACAAAAACAACACCGATTTTCACGGCGCCAGCTACGGCACGCACGAAGGCTACCTGGTGCGCCGCGATGTGCCCACGGACGTCCTCATTCAGGCGCTGCTGCCCTTCTTCGCCACGCGCCAGATCTACGCCGGGGCGGGCAAGTCGGACGTCGAAAACGACAGCGCCGTTCCTGTCTTTCAGCTTTCCCAGCGCGCCGACTTCTTCTCGGTCGAGGCCAGCGTGGACACGCTGCATAACCGCCCGCTGGTCAACACACGGGATGAGCCCCACGCCACGCCGCGCCACTATCGCCGTCTGCACGTCATCTGCGGCGATGCCAACATGAGCGAGTACGCTACCGCCCTCAAAGTCGGCACGACCAGCCTGGTGCTATCGCTGCTGGAAGAAGGGTGGTCGTCGCCCATCAAATTGCTGGACCCGGTGCGCGCCGTCAAGCAGGTTTCCCGGGACATCACGCTGAAACAGAGGGTGGAGCGGCAGGGTGGAAGCCCCGTCACCGCGCTGGAGATCCAACGTCTCTATCTACAGGAGGCGGAAAAACGCCTGTGCGGCAGGGACGAAGAGACGGACTGGACGCTGGCGGAATGGGCCTCTACGCTGGAGGCGCTGGAGACCGATCCGCTCAGCCTGGCCGACCGGCTAGACTGGGTCGCCAAGTTCAAGCTGCTGGATGCCTTCCGCGCCGAAGAGGGCCTGAGCTGGAACGATCCCTACATGCAGAGCCTTGACCTGGCCTATCATAACATTGATCCCGAACAGGGGCTCTACTATGGGCTGGAACAGGCGGGAGAGATGCGGCGTCTGGTGACGGATGCGCGCATTCAGGCGGCCATGTCCTGTCCGCCCGCCGATACCCGCGCCTTCATCCGGGGGCTGTTCGTGGAGCGGTTCGGCCAGGCGGTGCGCAGTATCGGCTGGAACGGGATCGCCTTTCAGCACAACGGCGAAGACCTGCTCTTCGATATGAACCCGCTCGTCGAGGAGAACGTCAGCGTTTTGAACGAGGAACTCGCCGCCGCCGAAACCCTGGAGGATTTCGTTGCCGTGATTCGCCATTCTGACGAAGTGGTCTAGCCGATATAGCACGAACGGATGGCAATCTTGCGTATAGATGATCCAAGCTGATTTCGTAGAGCACTGCACTTGCATCCGCGCGACTGAGCGCTAAGACAAGGAGATAACCACCCATGACGAGGATATTCCGTGGCGAAGAGCGACGCCAGATGCCGACCTTGCCGACCGATCCGCTGCGCAAAGGCGGCGATGATGGCGGCCCGAACAAGCCGGATGTGAAGCGTCCCGATACCAGCGACTTGCTCAAGCGCATGAAGCGCGTGGATCCGGATGCCGCTCGCCGCTATCGCCAGCGCAGCGGTCAGTAAGCGCTGTTGCACCTAACCCCCCGGCCCCCACTGCCAGGGTCGGGGCTGCAATGGACTGCCAGGGTCGGCAGGGTTAGGGCCCCTGCCTCCGCCTTGCCACAGCCCTCCGCCTGGCGACCCTGGGAGGGAAGGGGGTGACGGTAAGTCGTGCGTTTCTGCTGGGAGAGGCGTTCCCATCGCAATGGGGGTTAGGGAAACAGGCGAGCCGGTATCTATGCTTGTTCCTCCCATTCTACGGATTGGGAGTGGACTGCAACCAACACATACAACTGTCAAGGCCGGGTCACCCCCTTCCCTCTCAGGGAAGGGGGCCGGGGGGTTAGGTAACTCATGGAATTAGCGGGCGATTTCTGGAGCCTGCTCGAAAAGAGCGGGCATCCGATCACACATCCTGTCGCCGCCTCGCCTGCACGCCCGAACGATAGTCATATCGGGCCGGGCGTCGGCGCGGGGGCGGGCGTGGTGGATACACATGGCACGACGGTCATCGCCGTCAAATTCAATCAGGGCGTCCTCAACGTGGGCGACCGGCGCGCGACCGCCAACTTCGCCGTAATGTACGACAAGGCGGAGAAGGTCCTGCCGATTGATGACTATACGCTGCTGGCGATCTCCGGCTCGTTTGCGCGGGCGATGGAGGTGGTGCGCTACCTGCGGACGACCTTCAAGTTTTTCGAGCGCACTTACTTGCAGCCGATGAGCCTGGATGGGAAGCTGGCGGAACTGGCGAAAGTCGTCCGCGCGGGCATCCCGGAGGCGCTGCAGGGCATCGGCGGGTTTATTCCCATTATGACGACCTTCGACCGCGAGAGCAACGAGGGGCGCATCTTCTTCTACGACGGCATGGGCGCCCGGTTCGAGAGCACCGAGTTCGGCGCAGCGGGCAGCGGCTCTTTGCAGATACGCGGCGTCTTCGATTACATCGTCAAGACCAAGAAGCCGTTCCATGAGATGACCCGCGAGGAGGCGCTCAAGGAAGCCCTCTATCTGCTCGACATCGCCGCCGACCTCGACGCAGCAACAGGTGGCTGGGCTAAAGTCCTGCCGCTTGCCAAGACGATCACGGCAGAGGGCATCGAGGACGTGCCGGAAGAGGAACTGCACGCAATGGTCGCCGAGATAGATCGATCGGCCGGAGAGCGCATCGCGCCGCGTCCGCGCTAGAAGTGAGCACACTGCATGTACACACCCTTTGATTTTAATGAGGCTATCGCGCAGCGTAAGGAGTATATCGAAGAGCACCTGCGCGAGGGCAGCCCCGTCGTCGGGCTGACCTATGACAGCGGCCTGCTGCTCCTGACGGTGCGCCGCAGCCAGCGCAAGGTCTACGAGATATACGACCGCCAGATGTTCTCAGCCATCGGCAACCAGTCGGATATCGAGACCGTGCGGCTGAGTTCCATCCAGATCGCCCACCAGGAGGGGTTCGAGCGCAGCCCGGATGACGTCTCCGTGCACCGATTGGTAGGCTTCGCCATCAGTCCGGCGCTCAAGAAGGCGTTTGGGGATCAATTTACCGTGCCGTTCGTCATTCGGGCGCTGTTTGCGGAACTGGGCCGCACGCCGGGCATGGATACGTTCTTCACGCTCAACTACGATGGCGAGTTCCGCGAGTATAGCGGCGCGGCGGCGATCGCCGGGACGCAGGCCGCGGAGGACCGGATGCTGGAGCGCATTGGCGAGCCGAGTCCGACCTGGACACGCCAGGAAGCCATTCAGAAGGCGCTATCAGCGTGGTCGGTGGGCGCGCGTGAGGCCCTGCGGCGCCAGATCAGCGGCCAGCGGGAGGAGGAAGAGGAATTAAATCCCTTCCGCGATATTGACGAGGCGGAGGCCGATGCCGTGTTCCTGCGCGACGAGCTCAAGACGGGCACGGTGGAGGTCGGCTTGCTGGAGCGGCGCGCTAACCGGGAGAGCCGCTTCCGGCTGCTCTCGCCCGCCGACCTGGAGCCGCTCATCCGCGACTACCGCTAGAATGTTACCTAACCTCCCGTCCCCCTTCCCTAATCCGCCGCTAACGCGGCAGGGAAGGGGGGACCCGGCTTCTCCGTTCCCCCTCTGCCGCAGCGCCGGGAGAGGGGGTAGGGGGTGAGGGCGCCCCTACACCCTACACCCTACACCCTACACCCTACATGAGGGGCTGGGGATTAGGTCCGACCAGGAAACAAAGGCATAGCAAGTATGGACAGACGCATCTTTGGCATCGAGACAGAGTTTGGCTGCATGGTGCGTGATCCCGCAGTCGGGACGCCGGAGGAGATTGTCGAGCAGGTCAAGGATTATGCCTTTTACGATAAGAAGCTGGGCGTGATTGACCTGCACGCCCGCGATTACGCCTTCGAGCCAGCCCGCGCCGGCGGCTTCCTGCGCAACGGCGGGCGGCTCTATATTGATGCCGTCGGCAGCCACGAGGAGTACGCCACCGCCGAGTGCTGCGACCTGCTGGACCTGGTGCGCCATGATAAGGCGGGCCGGGCCCTGCTGGCCTACCTCCTGTCCGAGCTGCAACTGGATGATGCCGTCAGCTTCCATAATAACAGCATTGATCACTTCGGCGGGCACACCTTCGGCTGCCATGAAAATTATCTCGTCCAGATCGAGGACCGCTTCTTCACCGACGCGCTCTCCTACCTGCTGCCCTTCCTGGTCACTCGCCAGATATTCGTCGGCATCGGGCGCGTAGGCGGCCACCGCCTGACCCGGCCCAGCAGCAAGAACAATATCATGACGCTGGGCGAGCACGAGGTGGACTATGTCTGGGTGTCCAACTTCTACGGCGTCGAGATCGATCCAACGGTAGACTTTCAGCTCTCCCAGCGCGCCGATCACATCGTCAAGACCATCTCCTCGCGCGTGCGCTTCAACCGGGCCATCATCAACCCGAAGTGGGACTCCTACTACTCCTACAGTAACCTCCACCGCCTGCATATCCTCTTTGGTGAGAGCAACATGAGCGAGTACGCCTGTATGCTCAAGGTCGGCACGACGAGCCTGGTGCTGGACCTGATCGAGGAGGGCGTCGTTCCCCCGGATGTGGAGCTGGCCGACCCGCTGGAGACGCTGCGCTCGGTTTCCCGCGACCCGACCTTAAAATGGCCGGTGCGGATGCGCAACGGCAAGGTTATTCCCGCGGTGGAACTACAGCGCCGCTACCTGGACGCCGCCAAACGCTATCTGCACCGCCGTGACGCGCAGACGGACATGGTGCTGACGGAGTGGGAGAGCATCCTCGACGACCTGGAGCGCGACCCGCTCTCCACCGCCGACCGCCTGGACTGGGCGGCCAAGCGCGTTCTCTACCAGCAGTATATTGACGAGAACGGCGTCTCCTGGCAGGACGACATTTTGCAGAGCCTGGACCTGGAATACCACAATGTCAACCCGGAAGTCGGGCTGCATTCCGGGTTGGAGCAGGCCGGAGCCATGCGCCGTCTGGTCACGGATGAGAAGGTTGAGGAGGCGATCACGACCCCGCCGGAGAACACGCGCGCCTGGGGACGCGGCCAGATCGTTTCCCAACTGATCGCCAGGCCGGGCACGCGCTACGTGATCGATTGGGACGCCGTCTACATCGAGCGCAATCGCCAGCTAGACCTCAAGAACCCGTTCCATACGTACGATAAAGAGTCCCAAAAATTCGTGCGCGCCATCCTGTAATGCTAGTGAAAATAGGCCCCCACCCCCGGCCCCTCCCCCAATTTGAGGAGAGGGGAGAGGCATTTTCATGCGACCGGATGAACGGCGGTTCATAGGAGCTCTAAAGTTTGCGCGCCAGCCTCGTCCACTTTTCCTCGGCGGGTTTCTGATGCTATGAAGCGCACAATGAAGAAGCGCACGGCTGAACACATGGCCGATAAGACGGATAACTGTCGTATCGGAGGCGGCGAGTTGCGCGCGCTCGACTGGGCGCAAATCCTCTTTGACGAAGCGCCACTTGGCATCTATCTGATGGATGCCGACTTCCGCATTCGCGCGGTCAATCCTACCGCGCGCTCGGCCTTCGGAGATATTCCGGACCTGATCGGTCGGGACTTCGATGAGGTGATCCATATCCTCTGGGAGCAAGCCTACGCCGACGAGATCGTCCGATTATTCCGCCACACGCTAGAAACCGGAGAGCCCTACATTGCGTTGGAGCATATCGAGGAGCGGCGTGACCGCAGGGTCACCGAGTATTACGAGTGGAAGATCCACCGTGTCCCGCTTCCCGAGGGGCGCGATGGGGTAGTCTGCTACTTCCGGGACATCTCCGCCCAGGTGCTGGCGCGGACGGCGATTGCCGAGTCCGAGCAACAGCGCCGCCGCACCGCGGAGGGGCTGCGCGCCATCGCTGCCCGAGCGCGCTGCCTCCTCTGGTACGCGGAGGTGGAGGACCACGGGGAACGCGCCCTTCACTGGACGCTGCAGGTGGCCGACGAGGAAGCGGCCCGACGCTTCCTTCCTATCAAGATACCCTTCGGTCACTCGTATGGGCGAGCGCTCTCCGAGGCCCGCCTGCCCGAAGATCGGGCCCGGATGGCATGGGGCGACGCGCAGGTGCGCGCCGGACGCAGCTACCACCAGGAGTTTCGAGTCCGCGACGTGGACGGGAACATCCGGTGGCTGGCCGAAGACGTCCAGATCGAGCCAATCGGCCCCAACCGCTGGTACGCCGTGGGCGTCTGCGTGGACATCACCGAGCGCAAGCGGGCGGAGGAGGAACGCGAGAAACATCTTGCCGAGATCGAAACGCTCAATAACCGCTTGCAGCGGGCCATGACCGAGACGCATCACCGTGTCAAGAACAACCTACAACTGATTTCGGCGTTGATCGATCTGCAAGGCAACACCAGCGAGGAAATGGTTCCGATTTCGGAATTTAGACGCCTGAGCGCCAACGTGCGTGCGCTTTCCGTCATCCACGATATTCTCACCCAAGAAGCCAAAGCGGGCAGCGGCCAGGAAACCCTCTCGATCAAATCGGTATTGGAGCGTCTCCTTCAGGTACTAGAACAGGCAGCCGGAGGCCGCACGCTGGTGTCTGCGATTGACGATGCGCGGCTTGCCGGAAGGCAGATTACCACGCTCACCCTGGTGACCAACGAACTCGTCTCGAATGCCCTCAAACATGGCAAGGGACAAATCGAAATCTACTTTAAGACCAACAACGCGAACAAGGCCACCTTAGCAGTCTATGATGACGGACCCGGCTTCCCCGCAGGCTTTGATGCCAGCACCGCCGCGAAAACGGGACTGGAGCTGGTGGAGAATATCGTCCAGTGGGATCTGCGCGGCCAGATCGCCTATGCCAACCGCTCGGAGGGAGGCGCCCAGATCACCGTCATCTTCCCAATCACAACGCATTAGGAGGGGAGACAGTGTAAACTGGCCTGACACGCAACGAGGAGACCTATGCGCCTCAAACGCCTGTTCGGATGGGAAGACGACAAGCCCGAAGACGAGGGAGAAGGCCCCATCGTCATCCACGTTGAGTTCGACGGCAAAACCTTCACGCGCCGCTATCCCGACCTCGACACTGCCCAGCTTCGTTTTCCCCAGTATCTTTCGGAACTGGCTGCCTTGCACCGTAACGCGCTGGACTGAACCGGCTGCATGCTATGCCCGCTCCTAGCCTACAGCCTGAAATTCGCTGCGCGCCTTTTCTAACAGCGCGGGATCTTCAATACTATCCAGCGCCGTGAGCGCCAGCGCTTTGGCTGCGGTGACCATGCCCGCAAGCCCCGCCTCGCTCCTGGCGACCTCCGCAAATTCCGGGGTGTGCGCCTGGGCGGTGGTGGTAATCTGGAAATAGCCATGCGCTGCGGGGACCACCTGAGACACATTGCCAAAATCGGTGCTCCCGGCCCCCTGATCCGCAGGGACGGTTCCTAATTCCTCGCCCAGGAAACGCAGGTTGTCAGCATAGAGCCCTTCCAGGGTGCGATTGTGCCGGATGGGCAGCATATCTAATCCGCCTGAGGACACTTTAAGCTGCGCGCCTGTGGCCTCAGCAGCCCCACGCGCGCACGCCAGCACGCGCTGTTCCAGCTCGTTCAACCTGCCGATGTCCATAGCGCGCACCATAAATTCGGCCCGCGTATAGTCGGGGATGATGTTGGGCGCCTTGCCGCCGTGCGTAATAATGCCGTGGACTCGGTCATCGCCTCGCAATTGCTGACGCAGCAGGCTGATGCCGACAAAGGTCTGGATCATCGCATCCAGCGCATTAATTCCCTTGTGGGGAGCCGCTGCCGCGTGCGCGCTTTTGCCGTAAAACTCGAAGATGAGGGATTTTCTGCCACTGGCCGGTCTGGCCGGAAGATGCATGCGGTAACCGTGCGCCATTAAGGCAATATCTATCCCCTTAAAGATCCCGTGAGCCACCAGTTGGGCCTTGCCTCCATAGCTCTCTTCCGCCGGGCAGCCAATCACGCAGACACGCGCCTGCTCGGGGCCGATAGTCTCGGCGAGCGCCGTTGCCGCCAGGCAGGCCGCCGTGCAAATCAGGTTATGGCTGCAGGCATGGCCTAGCTCCGGCAAGGCATCGTACTCGGCCAGAAAGGCAACGGCAGGTCTGGCCTCTATTTCTCCATGGGAAGCGACAAACGCTGTGGGCAGATCGGCCACACCGCGCTCCACGGCAAACCCTGCCTTCGCCAACGCCTCGCAGAGCCACTGGCTGGCCTTTTCTTCTGCAAGCCCTATCTCCGGATGCGCATGGATCTTGAGAGCCAGCTCCTTCCAGAGAACCGCGTGCCGGTCTACAGCCTGCACGATCAGACGCTTCATCTCCGTAAGCGGGGTGGCCATCGTTCATTTTCCCTGCCATACTTTGAGCTTGGCGTCGAGGTGAAAGACTTCCCTGACGCTCTTGCCTGACTCAACCTGCCGCATACGCTCCAGTTCTCCTGCGAGGTGCTCCGCCGCCAGATCGGCCACGCGGGCGGCATCTTCCTGTGGAATAACCACGATTCCATCCGCATCGCCCAGGATAATATCTCCTGGGTGGACGGTGACCCCGCCGCAGGTCACCGGCACGCCGATGGCTCCCGGGCCGGTCGAGCCAAAAATGCGGATGCAGGCGCTGCGGCAAAAGGTGGGCACGCCTTCGGCCACGATATCCATCGCATCACGCACGGCGCCATCCACGACCAGGCCCGCACCCCCCGCAAGTTTCATAAAGTGGGTCAGGCGTTCCCCAATGACGGCGACGTCGGGATAACCTGCCGCGTCAATCACCACCACATCGCCCGGTCGAATATATTCAATAGCCACCTGCACCCATAAGGCATCGCCGGGCCGCGTGAGCACCGTGAGCGCCGGGCCGCAGACCCGCATCTCGGGCCGCAAAGGCTTAATTTCGTGGTGGGCTACGCCGTAGCCTGCCATCGCATCGGCTACTTTGGCGGTATCGTGCAGTGCGAATCGCCGAATCAGTTGCGCGTCGGGGGCGTCGTGAAGGAGAGGGCGTTGGGGCCGGTGGCCCGTGCGAATCGCCGAATCAGTTGCGCGTCGGGTCTTGGAAAATCAGGGCATATAGTTCCGTGTAGCTGGTGCCGCTCCATCCACCCAACCCTCCTTCCTCCCAGGAATACTGTTTTATTTTGATGTGCCCCTGGCGCTTCCCTGTCCTTACCGTTTCATCCCCGCGTGGGACTGGCTGGTACTGCTCTTTTGCTTTTCTCCGTTTTTGTTTTCCTCAAGGTCGTCGAGCGGGTGGAAGTGCCGATCTTCCGGCTGCTCTTGTGCTTTTCTCTTGTCTTTGTTTTTCCTCTGTGTCTCTAGCGCAGCGGGTGGTTCCATAATTTACTTGCCTTCTTCCTTGAGCGTCAGGAGCCGATCCGTCGGGTGCTCGGCAAGCACCAGCCCACGAAAACGATACTCCTCCGGACGGTCGTTGGCGTGCAATTGCAATCCAATCGGCGATGCTTTCAGCATACTAGGACTGTCCGTGAAGTCGATCACCTGTCGGCCATTGGCGGCCATGCGGATCCGGTTGCCGATGACCAGCACTTCGATCTGGTTCCAATCTCCAACCTTCTCCGCCGGGTTAGGCCACGCCCCGTTGTAGCCCACCGGATAGATCCGATTGCGCCGGTTCGCGTCCCAGATGCCCCAGTCGTTACAGAACATCAGCAGCGGCCCTTTAAAGCTGAACGGATCGCCCTTGTCGGTAAGCTTCTCGCCCAGCACAGCCACCGCCGAATGCATCGTCGAGTATTTCTCGCCGCGCGTCTGGCGCACCTCCAACAGCAGGCGGAAGTTCCGGTATTTCTTTTTGGTGAACAGGTAGGTGCTGGCGGGGACTTCTGTCTCATTTGCCGCCCGAATGGCCCCGTTCTCCACAGACCAGTACTTCCCGATCTGGCCTTCCCAGCCGGACAGGTTGCGACCGTTGAAGAGCAGCACGCGCTTCTCTCCTTTCGGCAGGGCGACGCTGTGGGCCCAATCGGTCTGGCTGTGGGCAGGAGGCGCGGCCAGCGCGACGAGAAGCGTCACAAGGAACAAGAGAGGGCTAAATGCTCTCATGCATCGGAAGGCCCTGCCGCTGGAACTATGGGCCGTGGAAGGACCCGGGCGGTGGAACGTGTCCATGCATCGAAAGGCCCTAGCGTTTGCGAGGCCAGACAAGAACAGGCCGGTAAGGTGGCATGGCCGATGGGGCGTAATGGAACTCATTGTTCTGTCCTTCTGCTCCTACGTGTTGGGGATTTGCGCATCCACACCCGCTTTAACCCGTAATGTAACTCATTGTTCTGTCCTTCTGCTCCTACCGCGTTTGTAGGGCAAGATAGGAAGAATGGTACGAGAGATATTCGGAGGGAATATCGGCTCTGGAGGTACGCATTTCCTCCTGGAGCCTGCGGTTAAATAGCCTGCTTTTCCAACAAATTGAGGATCAGAAATACAAACCTGAGTATAGGCGTCTCGCCATCCTCTATGCGATCTATTATCTGATCCCCTCTATTTTGCGGGGAGTCTCTCGCTGAGACACGTTATCCCCTGCCTGGTACGAGGTTGTGGCAAAGCGCACGCGCTCTTTTGTGGCACTCTCTCATCAAGGCACGTTACCCTCCTCTAGCCAGCGCAGGGAAGAAAGGGGTATAGTGCGTATGGAAACACGAGAGGTTTCAAAGCAGGATTGGGTTGATTTCTGCGACAACTTTAGCAAGCAGCATCAGGGTTTGGCAGCCAGGGTGGAGGTTCGTGGCGGCGAAGTGGGCGCCCGCCCGGAGACGGGTGTGCTGCCCTTTGTCGGCATCTCCGCTGATGAGAAGGGCAGCGAGCCGAATTCTATCATCGTTATGCTGGGCACGGAGACCCAGGATCACATCGAGCACCTGATCGACCATCCCAGGCGCCTTGTACTCAAATCGGACGGCGACAGAGCTCACGAAGCGCTCGAAATTGACGCGGAGGATGGGACCAAGACCATTGTGCAGATGGAGCCAATGGCTGCCTAGCCGTCACAGCATCGCCATCCACGCCTGTCTGCGGCCCGCGCTCCCCAAAGGCGCATCTCGCCCTCGCGTGAGGGAGAGCCCGGGGAGCGCAGGCCGCATTGATTCTAGCCTCGCCCTGCCGCTTGCGCTCCTGAATTGAGCTCGGCCCGATTTCTGTTTGGCAGAAAGGCGCACCGACAGATGCAATTCTCCCTGGAGTTGGACTATACGCCAAGAGGCCCGCAGCCCGGCGTGCCCTTTACGGAAAGCAGTTTTCGGCGCAAGGGCGCCCGCTTTACGCTCGACACGGCAGAGATCGGCGTGGTGCTGGTAGACCTCTGGAACGTCGGCAGGGAAGGCGGCCCGGTAGGACCAACGCTTGGCCCTGAGCTGAGCACGGAGCGTGGGATCTCTCATGCCCGACGTAAGCGCCAGATCATCGAGGCGGTCATCGCGCCGACCGTGACGGAGCTTCGCAGCCTGGGCGTGCCGATATTCCACGGCAACCACGCCGAGTTCCTGGAGCGCTACCCGCAGTGGATCGCCTCTACCACGGAAGCTGAGCGGGAGGCCCGGAAGGCAAAGCCGCAAACGCCTGCGCCTGCGCCGGAAGGCAAGAAGGAGACAACGGCGGCCTGGCCCCCACCGGAATGGGTGCGCGCCTGGCGTGAGCGGCATCGTGACCTGGTATTTAACTGGGAGTGGTCGCAAAAGCAGGCGAAGGAGGTCTATCCGCAGATAGATATTCCGGCGCCGGTCAAGCCCCGAGGCGGCGATCTGCTGGTCTACTCCCGGGAGCAGTTCCACCGTCTGCTCACCGAGCGGCGCATCCGTGTCCTCTTCTATATGGGATTTGAGACGGACGAGTGCCTACAGTTCACGCCCTACGGCATGGCGAACATGCAGGACCTCGGATATCTCTGCGTTGTCGTGCGGGACGGCACGACGACCTACGAGTCGGCAGAGACGTTGGAGGGTTTGTGGCGGACGAAGGTGGAGATTGAGAGGATAGAGAAGCGCTGGGGCTACTCCGTTGCCTCCCAGACCCTACGCCACGCCGTCGGGTCGGCGCGCTAGCGGCGCGGCCTGAATGGGGCGTCAGGGCAGAAGGTTGCGGGTGCGCAACTGCGCTTCCAGGGCCTCCACGTTGGCATAGACGATGCCATCCCAACCGCAGGCGATGGCGCCCTCCACGTTTTCGGCCAGGTCGTCAATGAGCAGGTGCGCCTCGGGAGGGTGCCCTGTGAGGGCTTCGACCTTGCGGTAGATCTCGGGGTGGGGCTTGAGGGCCTGCAACTCCTGCGAGGCCAGCAGATGGTCAAACACGCTCAGCAACGCGCCGTATCGCTTCCGGATCCACTGCCAGTGAATGGCGTCGGTGTTGGAGAGCAGAACGCGCTTCTGGACCCGCGCCTGGCGGATGAGCTCTGCAACCGCCCAATCTTCCCAGAAGTAATCGGAATAGCCCACGCAGAACTCCTCGTAGGAGACCTCCAGGTTCAGGCGCTCCACGACCTTACAGTAAAACGCCTCGGCGGAGCAGGCGCCCTTCCCGAAGTCTAGTTCCTCGTGCAGGGCATGGAGCGCGTGGGCCAGCGCCTCCGCGTTCCCCTCGGTATGGGGCAAGCGGCATCGCTGCCGGAGGAACTGCTGGCGGGGCGTGAAGTCAAAAGGAAGGATCACTTTTCCTAAGTCGGAGACAAGCACATCAATCGGCACGCGTTGAATCCTCCTCTTTCCAGTGAGGTTTCAGCCGGCGCAGGTGGGGGAGGGCTCGGCTGGCTGTCCGGCATCGGGGGAAGGCAGGTGGGTCAGGGCCGGCCAATCCTCCAGGCGCTCGTAGCGGAGCGCGCCGTTAGCCGCCAGTTGCTCCAGCAGATGTGTGGCTGTGCCTCCGGTGTAGTCGCGTGCGGCGAAAGGCGCCTCGCCGAGCAGGAGGATCGGCTTCCCCGCAGCCTGCGCTTCCACGGCAAGCTCCAGGTTGGCGAGGTTGCCCCGGCCAAAGGCGACCGGCGCCACGAGGATCGTCTGGGCGCGGGCCATCAGCGCGCGGCAGGCGGCGCGCGCCGCAGGGCCAATCGGGGAGAACGGCGCTTCCAGCGCGATCTCAATCCCCAGAGCTTCCGCCGCCTCCTGGTCGCTATCCAGCCGGTTGAGAACGCCCGCCGTGACGCGAAACCCGTTGCGGACGAGCGCGCCCATCACCCCGACCCCCGACCCGCCCCCGCAGACGACATGGATCCGGGGCGCATCGGGCAGGGCCGCCTCTGCGCGGGCAGGATAGAGAGAGAGCAGCATGGGCTTGCCGGTGGCGGGGTTACGGCCTACCTGGACATGGGCATCGTAGGCGGCGCGGAGGTTGACGGGCGTCAGGACGGCTTCCGGCAGGCCCTCTGCGATCCGACGGCCCGCGCAGAGCAGCGTCAGGCGGTCGCAGAACTCGGCGGCGTGGTTGAGGTCATGGAGGGCAGCCAGCGCGCCGACGCCGCGCTCGCGGGTGAGCCGATGCACCAGCGCCAGAATCTCGATCTGGTGGGTCACATCCAGATGGGCCGTCGGCTCGTCGAGGAGCAGAAACGGCGTCTGCTGGGCCAGGGCGCGGGCCAGCAGCACGCGCCGGTGCTCGCCGCCGGAGAGCTGGGTAATGGGTCGATCCGCCAGATGCAGGATATCGGCGTCGGCGAGGGCGCGGGCGACGCAGGCGTAATCCTCGGCGGTATCTCCCTGGAAGCGGCGATGATGCGGATGGCGGCCCATCAGGACCACGTCGCGCACCGTGAAATCAAAAACAGCCGGCTCCTCCTGCGGCACGAACGCCAGCCGCCGCGCAAGCTCGCGGGAGGACCAGCTTCCGATCTCCCTGCCCTCCAGCCGCACCTGGCCGCGCCGGGGCCGCAGCGCCTGGGAAAGAACGCGCAGCAGCGTGGATTTCCCGGAGCCGTTGGGCCCGATGAGGCCGACGAACTCGCCGGTCTCCACGGCCACATCCACCGTTTCCAGGACGTTCTGCGCGCCGTATCCTGCCGTGATCCCCGTGCCTTCCAGTCGCATAGTAGGGGTTATTATACCCGAAGGAAAAGGGAACGGGGAAAGAGAAGCGTCGCTCTTCCCCCAGCCCCTTGCCGCACCCAAAGTGAAGGGCGAGGCGACATTCCCCCCGGAGTCGCCTCGCCCATTGTTCCTTGCCGGACGCATGCAGTCTCCCTGTTCTGCATACATAGCCGGAAGGGTCACGGCTACGCCGGACGCCCCCCGCGTCGGAGTAGCACGTCGGTGAAAACAATCAAGGATGCCGTTCGTTCTGCCGTTTTGCACGGCTCATTGGTTTAGACGTTGTGAAAGCCGTGTATGTTCGCGCTAGACTTGTAAATTTTTACTAGACTCGCCGTTCGTAAAAAAAACGCCTGCGGCGCGACCAGGCTAACTCAATCTCGTGAGCACATTATAACAGTGTTAGCCAAATTTGACAATAGGGCCGCAAAAAATTTTTCAGGAATTTTTTCGCTGGGCAGCAGGCGGTTAACGCGGTATTTGCAGGGCGCGCAGGGTTACCGGCCCGAGCAGGCCGGAGACGCGCTCCTCGTGCAGAAGTGCGTTGGCCGGGGTGTTGCCCACGATGACTTGCAGCTCGTTGACGCCGGCGCCGACGTAGCGGGTGATGTCCAGGACGTAGGGCGGCCAGAGGCGTTCTCCGACGCGCACGCCGTTGATCCAGACCTGCGCCCACTCGCGCACGTCGCCCAGGTCCAGTAGCAGGAGGTCATAGGGGACTTCCTGGCGGCTGGGCACATAGAGGCGCACGTTGTACTCCGCCCGGCCCGTAAAGAAGGGCTGGCCTAATTCGGCCCAGGGACGCAGGTCCGTTTGCAGCAGCGTGCCCGCCAGCGTCACCGCCCACCCGTGCCCGATGGTCCAGGCGCCCAGCGGGACGCTCTGTTCCGCCAGGGTCGCGCCGCCGGTCAATCCCTCTCCCACGAAGGCGATCAGGGCCGAGCCGGAGGAGAGGTCTATCGGCAGCGTGCGCCGCTCGGGCGCGCTTTCGAGGGGGATCAGGCGTGTCGCCAGGCCGGTCTCAGGGTCAAGCCGGAGCGGAACGCCGTTGGCGAGGAAGGTGGCCTGAACGGTGCCGCGCCGCTCGCCGGGAAGGCAGGCTAGAAAGAACAGGTCGAAATCCGGGCCGGCCCGATGCGTGTGGCGGATGCCCGGATCGCGATGCGTCAGACGCACTCGCGCCGGAACGCGCTCGGCCAGGAGGGCGCGCAGCGGCCCCATCCCCGCCGGAATGCGCGCTACCCAGCCGGACCCCTGGGATCGCAGCCGGTTGCCGTAGAGATCGGGCACGCCGTCGGCAAACAGAGAGGCGAGCAGCGATTGGGCCACCACATCGCCACCGACCGTGCCACGCATCGGCACGGAGCCGACGGTGGCTACCAGCCCGCCCGATTCGACAAAGGCGCGCAGTCGCCGCGCCACCGCCAGCGATAGGGATCGCACATCGGGCAGCACGATCACGCGCAGCGTCTGCCCATCCAGGCGCAGCGCGCCCTCGGTGACCTCGGCCTCCAGAAGCGCGTGATCGTCGAGCAGCGCCACTTCCCACTGATTGGCGCGCAGCAGCATGTACGCCTGCTGGAAAATATCTTGCGTGCGAGATAGCGCCTCGCCTTGCCTGGCGAGCCGATCCGGAGCTAGGGAGGCAAGCTGTCCGGGCGGCAGCGCCGCCCAGGCAGCGCGCAGGGGATAGTACAGGCCGATCTCCGCCCGCCGCGTTCCCTGCGCCAGCGCATAGGCCAGGCGGCGCTGCTGCCCGGCAAAGGCGGCGAATAGCGGCCAGCAGGGGTTCTGGAAAAGGGGAAAGGAGGACTCCCCCCGCCGCCTTTCCCCCTCTGCGGCGGCATGGCAAATAGGCAGGATCACGCGGTTGGCGCCGGAGACCAGGCAATGCTCCGCCTGCGCCTTCAGGTCACGCAGGGCCTGTCCCCAGCCCGCTTCGACGCCAACCAGGCTAAAAGCTCCCCGCTCGAGGCTGGGGCGGCTGCCGGCAGCGGCAACGGCCAGTGCCGCCGTCATTTCCGTTCCGCCAGGCAGAGGTACAGAAGCGCTTGCAGCCTGCGTGCTGGGAGTGCAGGAAGGAGGAAGAGGAAACGCCGAGGCGCTTGCCGTCTGTGCGTTGGGAGCGCCAGCATAGCCGGAGACATCCAGCGCCCGCAGGAACGTGAGCGGATGGCCGCAGAGCAATGTCTGGCCGGCGAGCGTATCCGGCAGGGGTGCCAATGTGGCTAGAGGCCGGCCCTGATCCGCGCACCACCGCCGCAGCGGCGCGTAGAAGCGTTCCGCCATCAGCTCGGAGAGCGCCTCATAGTAGTCGCCGCGTACCTGCGGCGCGTCCCGCATATCCTCCCATAGAGCCGGCAGGCGCGTGTGCAGGTCGTAGCCTTTGCGTCGGGCGAATTGCTGCGGGAAATCCGCCGTCCAGGGGATCGCGCCCGCTGCCGTGACAGCCCCGGTGTCGGCAGGGGAAGGCACGGCGACGGGCACAAACAGGTGTGGCGTTCCGACGACAAAGCCGCGCAGCGCCTCGCCTGTGGGAGTCTGAAGCAGCGAGGCGTAAGGAGCAAAGCGCGTGCGCAGATAGACGTCGGCTGCCTGCGGCGAGAGAAAATCCAGGGGCAAAGCGCCCGCCTCCTCGGCAGGGCGTGGGCGCCGGTAAAAGGCGATCAGCCGCCATCCCTCCGCCGTATCTTCGACCGGCAGGGACGGCGCCTTCTGCGGCGCGGGCAGGAAGGCGGTCAGGTCGCGGACGTCGGAGCCGTCGGGACGCGCCAGAAGCAGGGCGACCGGCGTCTCCGCAGGCCATGCCGCCTCGGTGAAGGTTTGGGCCCAATCCGCCGCCCGTGATACAGCCATCTCCGCCCGGATCAATTCCTGCCCCTGCAGGCGCTCCTCGTCAGACTCCATTGCCTGCGTTTCGGGGGCCGCCAGCGTCGCGCCAGCGCTCCCGGGGCCGTCCATATGCAGCCAGACCGCCATCCCCAGCCGCGCGGCCTCGGAGATGGCAAACGCGACGCGCTGGTGCCATTCCGCCGAGCCAAACGGAAGGCGCAGCCCCTTCCCGGCGCGTAGCAGGACGGAGTAGAGCCCTTGCTCGCGCAGCATCTGGAGCTGGCGGGTAATAAGCTCACGATCCATGGCCGCGTTCCAGAGCCAGAGCGCCAGCGGGCCGAACGCAGGCGGCGGATCGGCGAACGCGGAAAGCCACTGTTGCGCGCTTAAAGCAGACCATGGAGGAACCGACATTCCGAGTCGTTCCTTTTCGGTGGAGCGGTCTTTAGGGGAGGTTATCATAGTATAAGCGGGCGGCGCAGCAGGACGCCAACGCAAGGGCGACGGAGGAGGGCGTTTCATCCGGGAAAGACGCGCCGTACGAACGGTAATGGGATAGGCGAAAAAGGTCGCCTACAGTTATCGTCGGTATCTCGTCCTGCAAAATGGAGGGCAAAATGGGCCTTGTCTCCTTTTCTGACGTAAAAATCCCATGAGTGCCAGGCAATAAATTACCCGTCTGTAGGGCGGCTACGCCGCCAACCGACTGCAAGGGACGGCGCTACGACTGCAAGGGTCGGAACTACGCACGCTCGACTGCCAGGGACGCCGCTCAACGGTTCGCGGCTCTGCCTGGCGATCTCCGCCTGGCGACACTCGCGCCTCTGCCTTGCGACTATCGGACGGAACACCTGGCTTGGCAGGGCGTCCGCTAGTCGCAAGGCAGAGGCGCGAGCAAGCGTAGCGCCGTCCCTTGCAGTCGCTTGGCCGTAGGCCCTAGAGCCGGGGGTTGAAAACCTCCGATCCGTGCCGGGCATGGAAAATACCCGTCTAGAGGGCGGCTGCCCCGCCGACCGTCCTTCGGATGGAAAACCCTGCGGGACAGGCGCGTCCGCCAGTCGCAAGGCAAAGGCGCGAGCAAGCGTAGCGCCGTCCCTTGCAGTCGCTTGGCCGAAGGCCCTAGAGCCGGGTACTTTCAGTGCCCGGCGTTTCATTTCCCGACGCAGAAATCCCGGAAGATGCGGTGAATAATGTCCTCCGTGACGGTTTCTCCGGTAATCAGGCCCAGCGTGTCCAGCGCGCCGCGCACGTCAATGGCGATGAAGTCGCCGGGCAGGTGCCGTTGGGTCGTCTGCTCCGCTTCGCGCACGCTCGCCAGCGCCGACTCCAGCGCCTGCCGGTGCCGCGCGCTGGCGACAAGGACGCCTTCGCCCGCTTCCGCCACCTCTCCATACGGAGGAACTGCCTCCGGGATTCCCATTGGCACGCAATTTTTTCCGGTCGCTGCCCGGGCGAGCGCCTCCTCCAACCGATCCAGGCCCGCGCCGGTCTGGGCGGAGAGGAGAACACTGCCGCAGGCCAGGGATGTCAACATCCGCTCCACCTCCGCCCGGACGTCCTGCGCCCGCTCAGGCGTAACGAGATCGCATTTGTTGATCACGGCCAGGATGCGCGGGGCCGCCGTCTCCTTCAGTTGGCGGGCGATGTCGGCGTCTTCGGGCGTGACGCCGGCGATCGCGTCCAGGACGAAGAGAATTGCGTCGCTGCTGGCGGCGGCCTGCGCGGCCCGCTCCACCCCGATCCGCTCCACCAGATCGGCGGTCTCGCGCAGGCCCGCCGTATCGATCAAGACCAGCGGCAGGCCGCAGACGTTGGCCGACTCCTCCACCAGGTCGCGCGTGGTGCCGGCAATGGGGGTGACGATGGCGCGCTCGGCGCGCAGCAGGGCGTTGAGCAGGGAGGACTTGCCGACGTTGGGTCGGCCCACGATGGCGACGCGCAGCCCCTCCCGCAGGATGCGTCCCTGTTCGGCGGTCGCCAGCAGCCGCGCGATCCCTTCCCGCACCGCCGCCAGCCGCGCCGCCAGCGGCGCGTATTCCAGTTCGCCGACCTCGTCGCTGAAGTCTATGGTCACCTCGATGGCGGCGAGGATGCCGATCAGCTCGTCTTTGAGGGCGGCGACCGCCTGGGAGAGCGCGCCGTCGAGCTGGCGGCGGGCCAGGCGGCGCGCGGCCTCCGTGCGCGCCCGGATGATGTCGGCGACGGCCTCCGCCTGGGCCAGATCGAGCCGCCCGTTGAGGAAGGCGCGCTGCGTGAACTCGCCCGGCTCGGCCAGCCGCGCGCCCGCGTTGAGCGCCAACTGAAGCACGCGCAGCGTATTGGCCCGCCCGCCGTGACAGGCCATTTCCACCATATCTTCTCCGGTATAGGAGTGCGGGGCGTGAAAGGTGGTCAGCAGGCCGTCGTCGGCCACCTCGCCCGTCTCCGGTTCGACAAACGCGCCGTAGTGGACGGAGTAGCCGGGGAACGCCGCCGGGTCCTGGCCCGACCGGGGACGAAACACCCGCGCGGCGATCTGGCGTGCCTGCGGCCCGGAAACCCGGATGATGGCGATGCCGCCCTCGCCAGGAGGGGTGGCGACGGCGGCGATGGTATCGTGCTTGAATAGAGGCATTCCAATTAAATCCTCGGCAGGAGAACCGCTCCGTAAAACCGAACTGTCCCCTGCAATATCCAAGATCGCAAGCGCAGTTCTGTCTCGTAGATTCCGCGGCTACGCTTACTGGAAAGTATATTGAACTGGAACTAGGCGAGATCGCAAGGGCAGTTCTGATTATTCAGTATGGACGCCGAACCCGGCCTTGTCAAGGTCAGGCTGGCCGGGCGGTTTTAGAAGGAGAGAGGCATGTATAAGGCGCTTAGCCCCGGTGCCATCGGGGTACGGACAAACAATCTGCAAGAGGCCATTGCCGCCGCCAAAAAGGGCGGCTTTGAGGGCGTGGAGTTTGGCGCGCAAGAAGTGGCCAACCTGGTCGAGCAGCGTGGAGCGGACTACGTCAGGTCTCTGTTCGCGGAGGCGGGCATCCGGCCGGCGGGATGGGCGCTGCCGGTGGATTGGCGCACTACGGAGGAGAACTGGCGCAAAGGCCTGGGGGAGCTGCCGCGTCTGGCGCAGGCGGCGGCGGCCATTGACAGCACGCGCACGATGACCTGGATCATGCCCAGTTCCGATGAGCGGCCTCTGGAGGAGAACCGCCGCTTTCACATCGAGCGCTTCCAGCCCATCGCCCGCATCCTGGCCGACAACGGCTGTCATCTCGGCCTGGAGTTTATCGGCCCGAAAACCCTGCGCGAGAGCCAGAAATACCCCTTCATCCATACGATGGGTGCGATGCTGGAGATGGGCCAGGAGATCGGCCCCAATGTCGGCCTGCTGCTCGACTGCTGGCACTGGTACACGTCGCACGGCACGCTGGAGGAGCTGCGGGCGCTGCGCCCGGAGCAGGTCGTCTATGTCCACGTCAACGACGCCCCGGCAGGCGTCCCGGTAGACGAACAGATTGACAGCGTGCGCGCTCTGCCCGGCGAGACCGGCGTGATCGATATTGTAGGCTTCCTGCAGGCGCTGGAATCCATCGGCTACGATGGCCCGGTCACGCCCGAGCCGTTCAAGCGCTCGCTCAACGACCTGCCGACGGACGAAGACCGCCTGCAACTGGTCGGCCAGGCGATGGATAAGATCTTCCGGCAGGCCGGAATCTAAAGAGAGGAAGAGGCCCACACCCCCTGTCCCGGCAGGCTAAACCCTGCCGCTGTGGGGCCTGCGGCCCGCTGCCCACGTAGGTGGGCAGAGGTCATGCTGACTGCCAGGGTCGGGCCTGCAATAATTCGGCCCTCCGCCTTGCGACACCTGCGCGGACAGAATACATTTTTTATCAAGCCGTCCGCTGATCGCTCGGGTCAGCCCAGTAATGGACTGCCGGGGTCGGGCCGACAACGGTTCGGCCCACTGCTGGGGTCGCCGGAGTTACGGCCTCCGGCTCCACCTAGCCACACCTAGCGACAGCCCTCCGCCTGGCGAGGCCTGCGGCCTGCCTACGCAGACAGAGAGTCTCGCCCACGCAGGTGGGCGACGGGCGCTTTGCGCCCCACAGCGGCAGGGTTGAGCCTGCCGCGTCAGGGTCGGGAGTGAGGGCCATACTGATCCCTTTTCGGGAGGGCTCCTGGCGATTGCTGGAGGAAACGATGCGGATCACTGTCTATATCGGATTCGCCCAGCCAGACGAGTGGCAGAATTGGGCGGGAACCTACGCGCGGCACGCGCAGCGGTTTGAGGCGGCGAGCGGCGGCGTGCCGTGCCTGGTTCTGCCCTACTACCACACGTCGCCGGAGATGCTGGCCCATCTGGAGCCAGAGGCGGTCGTGATGAGCGGCTTTGCGCGCTCCTTCGAGCAGTATGAGGTGCGAAACTTCCTGGGCGTGGCCGATTGGGTACAGTCCACGCGCACGCCCACGCTGGCCCTCTGCGGCAGCCACCAGCTGCTGGGCTTTGTCTTTAATCAGGACCTCTGCCGCGTCGAGCGCCTCTTTGATGAGCCGATGCGCCGCCTGCGCCCCGGTGAGCCTGTCACCAATCCAGACTACCACCCCGACTACTTCATGGAGCGCGGCTTTTACACGCTGGAGCTTACGGAGGCTGCCCGCCGCGACCCGCTCTTTGCCGGCTTCGGCCCGACCGCTCTCTGCTACGAATCCCACTACTGTGAGGTCAAGACGCTGCCGCCCGACTTTGAACTGTTAGCCTCCACGCCGGAGTGCCGCATTCAGGCCATGCGCCACCGCCAGCGCCCGCTCTATGGCTTGCAGTTCCATCCTGAGGACTATTTATTAGAACCAAAGAGGTTCTCCGACGGCAAACGCATCCTGGAGAACTTTTTTGCTCTGGCCCGCGAATTCAGGCCTTAGAGTGCCTAACAAACCCGTTCTCCCTCTGCCTTGCAGGGAGAGGGCCGGGGTGAGGGGAGAGCCTGACAGCCACGTTGTGTTAGGGGCTCTTAATGCGGCGGATACATTCTCAGGCCACCCTTCTGACGGTATCTAGCAGGTCCTATTTCGGCGGCGCAGCAGGAAGATAGCGCCGGGCACTGTTAAGCTTGCCAGCAACCCAAGCGCGCCCGGCTCGGGGACCGCCGTACGCCCGACGGCGAACCCAATCGGCGAACCCAGGCTGCCATCGGGTAGGATCGGAGCAGCCGTTCCTACCAGCAAGTCGTACCGATCCGGTCGCACCGGACCAATCGAGAAGGTGAGCGTAGGGTCGGACAGCCCCGCTGAGGGTGCGACGCCCAGCGGATCGCCAGTCAGATCCTCGGCCAGGACGCCGGAGGCGATAGCCGAGGGCGAGTCGAAGCTAGCCGGATGGAAGAAAGCCAGATCGAGATCCTGGTAGATAATCAGAGACGTGAAGGCGTAGGGAGTATCCGGCGAAAGGTTGATCAGCGTGAACTGATCGTGCAGATCCGTGCCGACAGGCACGAAAACGGAGTTGGTGAAATCGAACGGCAGGCCGTTCAGTCGCACCTCTTCCATTCCCATACGCCTTGCCTCCTTCTGCTCCTGCGACTCGATCTTTTTGCCGGTGTCGCCTCGCACGATCCCCTTGTAGGTATCCTTCCCACCGCCGGGCCGATCCACCTCGATTCGGAAGTAGCCGCTCTTGCCGCCGTTAATATTGTCCAGGCTGTACTTGCCGTCTACCGTCGTCATCGCTCCGGCAGGAGTCACCTCTACATCCCCTCCCTGCGGCACCTCCCGAAAAATGTGGATGGTTCGACTCCCGCCCGCGCCCGAAATATTGATACTGTATTTGTTCGCCATGCGATCATAGGTGATCCGGTCAACGGTGATGGTGTTTGCGGAGCTCCTCGCTGCAGGCAGGCACAGCGCGAGCAGGAGCAGCGGGCCGAACCGGATCGCTTTCCGCCAACGGCAGCGCCAGGCAAGGCTGGCCAGGCCCAGAGCGCCGAGGCCGAGCGCCAACAGAGGAGAGGGTTCTGGCACGGTCAACTGCGCGAAGCCGCCCAGAGCGCAATCCGTCGTCATGAAGGTGATGCCGATGTCGCTGGTATTGGGCTGCCCCGTCGTCACATTCAGCGAAGTGATGAACCCTGTCAGCGGATCAATATAGGAATCGAGAAACCCCGCGCTTTTTAGGCCGTTCACCAGTTCCCTCTTGATGGTTAAGATGCTTTTCTCGCCGCCTGGGGCAAATGTCAGTGTCGAAATGAGCTTATTCCCCACTCCCAGGGTGATCTCCCCTGGTTCGGCAGGGCCGCTCGCGCTGAAGATATCCCACTGCGCCGTACCGAGCAGAGGATCCACCCCCGGCCCGACGGCCAATGCGCAATTGATCACATCCGGCGAGATTTGCATCATCTCTTTGATGGCTGTCGGCTTCTTTCCGGGTAGGGGGGTCCCATAGACGTACCACCAGCCGGTCGTGGGAGATTTAAAGGTTGGGCCGAAATGATACTCCTTGTTGACTTTGTCGTTCGCGTTGAGCTGGTCCTTGATAGTGTCCGCCAGACCCTCGTCCGTAATGCCACGCGGGGCGGCAACGATGCCCGAGACCTCCTCCATCTTACCAGTCGAGTCCTTGAATGCAAAGGTGTACTCGAAAGTCGCACCGTTCGTGGTGCCTTTCATAACGAAAAAGGGGTTGCCGTTGGTTTTCGCCTGTGCGGCGCCCGGCGCTAACCCGATGAGGAGGGCCAGAACCAAAACGATCCAGCATGAAAGACGGGCCATTCCAGTGCTCCTTTCTAAAGAAAAGCACAGGGGTGCAGCCATATTTAGAGAATATGGTGATCTTGCGGCCGTAATCAGGGATGGAGTAATTAGGTGGAGTGCGCCAGGCACCCATTCATTTCAGACAATGACGCAGAACAGTTGTCCGTTCAGGGAGGCGCCCCTTGCTCTCCCTTGTGGGCCGGGCAGTCTATCGAAGAAACAGGACAAAAGCAAGTTCTGGCTTCCGTTTAGGGGAGGTATTGCATAATTTGTACCAAATTGTATCAAGATTGAATTCTACTGAGGTAAATTTATGGAGGGTGACAAAGCAACAAGCCCCGCAATGGCTCACTCACCAGCGGGGCTTGTCTTGGCTTTGCAGAGAGGGAAACCGCCCTCTGCTAATCTCAGGTGCACGTTTAGCACCCACGAGTCACCATCGCTACCACCGTCCTCTCGGAATGTGGTTCCCTAGCGATCTTCGTGTTTCTCGTCAGGGATTAGCACGTGCATTAGAAGGACGATAGGCTCTAGGGTTAGGTTCCCGCGAATTTCGGTTACGGAAGGCCCCTGGATACTATTCCGGCAGCAAGGTATACAAATCTTCAGCGCCGTAAATTGGGGCCTGGATGAACCAACGGGCGCTCTGGCGGCTCTATATCCATAGAAGCTACGGAAGGGAGGCAAACCCTTGCACGAAATCGTGTGGGTCAAGCAGATCCTCCAGGGGGATCAGAGGGCAGGAGAGCGATTGATCCGGCAGCACTATCCGCGGATCTATCGCCTGCTGCGTTATCTCACCGGCAACGTCGAGATCGCCCAGGATCTGACTCAGCAAACTTTTGTTAAGGCGTGGCTGGCCCTGGAAACCTACAAAGGCGAGGCCAGGCTGGCGACGTGGCTGCATCGGATTGCCTACCACGAGTACACGCACTGGCTGCGCTCCCGGCGAGAGGATACCCCATTGGAAGCCGTCGCGGAGCTGGCCGACCTGGGGTTAGCGCACGAGTTAGACGGCATCCTTCTCGCGCGCGCCCTGGGGCAACTCTCTCCGGAGCTACGCGACACGTTCTTGCTCTACTATGTCCAGGAACTCTCCGTGCCGGAGGTCGCCCTGGTGCTCAATCTGCCTCCCGGCACCGTCAAATCGCGCCTGTTCACGGCTCGCCAGCGCCTGCGGGAACTGCTTCAGGAGCCTCCCGAGGGCGATTCGATCCAGAGCCTCAATCCCACGCCTCAGAGCCTGCCCAACAAGGAGGGCCTTTCCCATGAACTGTCGGCGTTTGCATCCAGGAGCCCGGCCCGCTAGTGCCTGGCACCGTCTCTGGTGCCCGGAATGCCGCGCTGCGGAGTCCGTAGATGCCGCCATTGCCGCGGGCATCGAGCGTATGCAGCTAGAGCCGATTCCTGCCGACGGGATCGCGCGCACGCGGGCGGCAGTAGGCCTTGACTCAGTGCCGCAAGGCCAATATCTGCCGGTCCGGCGAAGGGCTTTCCGGCGTCTGTCGCTGTCTGCGGGCCTCCTTGCCGCCGCTCTCAGCATCGGCGGGTACGCCTGGTGGCAGTACGTCAACGCGGACCCGGACATCCCGGTGCCCACGCCCACCATGCCTAAGCCCAACGCCTTTGACTTCTATCGCACCGCTGGAATGAACCTGCGCGATGACGACCAGATCGGCGTTGCCTTGTCCAATCGCCGGCCCCAGGCAGACAAAGCGGTAGAGCAGCCGCAGAGCGCGCACAAAGGCCCGGAACGCCCGCAGGATCATATCTACTCGCTGGCGGAAAAGGAAGCGTTAGTGCGCGAGAACGCCAGCGCGCTTCTGGTACTGCGGCAGGGCCTGGCCTATCCCTACCAGGAGCCGCCCGCGCGCTCGCTGAATGCCGTCTTCCCCCATCTGGCAAAATACCGATCTCTAGCGCGCTTGCTGGCGCTGGAGGCGCAGACGAAAGCTGCGCGCGGGGATTGGGCCGGCGCAGTCCGCAGCGATCTGGATGCGATAGAGATGGGAGAGCAGATCCCCCATGGCGGGATACTGATCGGGAAGCTCGTCGGGATCGCCTGTGAGGCTATCGGGCGAAAGCCGCTCTGGAAGGCGATAGACCACCTGAACGCCGGGCAGGCCCGGGCCACCGCGCGGCGGCTGGAGAGGATTCGGGGGCTTCACGTCCCCATAGCAGAAACCCTGAAAGAAGAGAAGTGGTTCACGCTGGCTGGCCTGCAAGAGGCGTTCCGCCATCCTGACTGGTTGCGGCAGTGGGCTAAGGCCGGGCAGGAGGATCCGTCTCTTGTGGAGGAGGTCAGCGGCTATCTGCTCTTGCTGCGGCATAGCAAGCGCCAGATATTGGATAACTACATGCGCTATATGGATCAGGCCATTGCCTGCGCCAAGCTGCCCTATGCGGTCCCCTGCGCTGCCCCGGCAGTGCCCGAAGACCCCATCAACAGGTGGCTGGCCCCGACGTTCACGCAGGCACGCTTTCAGGATGCGGCCTACAGCGAGACGCTGAACGCGCTGCTGCTCACGGCGCTGGCCCTCCGTGCCTATCGCCTTGAGCACGGCGCCTATCCGCAAACCCTGTCTGCGCTGGTGCCGGCCTACCTTTCTCAGGTGCCGGAGGATCCCTTTGCCCTGTACACGGCGCTGCGCTATAAGCGCATGGGCGCCGCCTATCTCCTCTACAGCATTGGCCCGGACGGCAAGGACGATGGCGGCGTGCCCATTAACAACCCCAAAGCCACGAGCGAGACGCAACGGCACATGGTCTTAGCCGAAAGCGTGGGAGATATCGTTGCCGGGATCAATAATTAAGGCAGCGGCACCAGGAGAAGGAAGCTCTCTGCCATGACATTTTTCTCTCGAAGCGGGCGGGAGGAACGCGAAGATATGCCGATCCAGGCGCAGCCGCTTATCCAGGGGCAGGCAGAGGCCGGCCATTGCGAGCGGCCTCCGGCGCAAACCATCCTGGCCCCGGATGTGGAGTCTGTCGCACGCATCCTGGCGCACTCCCGGCTGCGCATGCGGCGCGGAGTGGTTGTCTGGCTATGGAAGCTTCTGACGCCCCTGCTTGTCGTAGCACCCTGCCTGAGCCTGGTGCACGCAGACTGGGCCTGGAGCGCAGGCAGCACATTTTTGCTCCTGACGGCCCTGCGGATCCACGGCCTAACCACTAGCCTGGAGCAGGCGCAGGCCGCGCTGCAGGCTTCCTCTGTTATGGACAAGCGCTGGGTTGGGGCGCTCGTGGAGGCCCTGGAGTGGCCGCACAAGCGCGTGCAGAGCATCGCCCGTTTGCTCTTGAATCGCCTGCTTCCCCAGTTCCAGGAGGAGGATGTCCGGTGGCTGCAGGCGGATCAACGCGCCTGCCTGTATCGCCAGTTGACTCCGCTCCAGGCGGCCAGAAACCCGGAGTTCGTGACCACGATCCTTGAGGCGCTGGCGCGTATCGGTGATGCGCAGGCCCCGCCCTCCATGCAGCGCCTGGCGGAGATGTTGGCTTTCACGGCTGCGATGCGGCGCGTTCGTGCTGCGGCCCGCGCGTCCCTCGCACTGCTGGAAGAGCGCCTGGAAGCGGGGGATATCGGCCTGCCAACCGCGCCCGAGACCGCCGCGTCGGCTGCCGGGCAACAGAGCGCCGAATCCTCCGACGCAGAGGCGGCACAGGGCGCGGCGGAAGTTTCCCCGGAGGTGGCGAGAGCGTCGGCCCATGTGGAGGCGCAACTGCGGGCATTGGAACAGGAAATCCGCAGGCAGCAGCCGGGAATGCGGATCGGGTTTCTGATCGCCGCCTGGGGCGTGATTGTGCCCTGCACGGCCACGAAAACCGGCCTGGCCCTGGCGCAACACGATTGGCTTCAGGGGCTTATCTGGGCCGGCTTGCTGATCGCTGCGACGCAACTGTATCGCCTGACGCTGACGCGCAAGCATACCGAGATCGCGCGTCGGCTGGCCAGGCTCGACGACGTACAGGGGATCGGTCGGCTGGCTGCGGCGCTGGAGTGGCCGGATGGGGAGATCCGAGCGATCGTGATGCACGCGCTCACCCGCCTGTTGCCGCGCCTGAAGGCCAGCGACGCCGCGCTGCTCAGCGCCGAGCAGCGGGCCTGCCTGTACCGTATGCTTAAGATGTCCTACGCTCGCGCGCAGGCCGATTTTATCCTTGCCGTTCTCAAGGCGCTGGAGCAAGTAGGAGATGCCGCCGCCGTGCCCTACGTCGCCCGGCTGGCCAACAGCGTCCCCCATTCAGCGCGGCAGCGGCGGGTGCGGGAGGCCGCCATCGAGTGCCTGCCCTACCTGCAGGACCGCGCCCAGCAGAGCCAGATGCGGCAGACCCTGCTGCGGGCTTCCAACGTATCTGGTACGGCTCCTGAGGTGCTGCTGCGTCCTGCGGCGGGCAAAGCAGGGGACGTGCCCGAACAGATGTTGCGGGCCAGCGCTGCCGAGGAATAGCGTCAGTCTGAGCCGACGGCCAACCGTCCTACCGAACGGCAAAGCTTAAAGGCAGTGGGCGTCCGAAGGACGGTTGGCGGCGTAGCCGCCCTACAGTCGGGTACTTTCAGTGCCCGGTTTTGCGTTGCGTACGCAACGCCTGCAACAGTCGTCGCGCCTCCGCCTCCCGGGGATCGAGTTCCAGCGCGCGCTGCGCTTCGATGCGGGCGCGGGACAGGTCTCCCTGCTGCTGGTAGTAGCGGGCCATCGCTAGGTGGTCGGCGGCAGTGCCGCCTTTCCAGAGGCGCTTGCGAATGTCATCTGCCGCATCCCGCCGATGTGTCGCCTGCTCATAACGGGCGATGAGCGCCTGGCCGTCCGCCCGGCGCCCCTGTTTCAGATAGAGGCGGCCCAGGCGGTAGAGGGCAGGGTTGGTCTCCGAGGGAACACGCGCGACCGACTCGTAGAGCTGCTGCGCCTCGGCGGCACGCCCCTGGTCTTCAACGACGGTCGCCAGCAGATAGAGGCTGTCAAAATCGTCCGGCTGGACCTGCAAGGTACGGCGCAGCGCCTGTTCCGCTTCGGGCAGGCGCTTGACATTCTGAGAGGAGATCAGGACTTGCGCCAACTCCTTGTAGAGCCGCGCGTTGCCGGGGTTGATGCGCAGTCCCTGCCGGGCGGCGTCTTCCGCGTGAGCAAAATCCCCCAGACGGCGATAGTTTTCGGCCAGCGCGTGGTACAACTGGTCGTTGGTCGGGTAGCGCGTGATTGCTCGTCGGAGCAGATCGACCGATTTGCGCGGCGTGTTGACCACGTACCAGTAGCTCACCTGCCCGATGATCGCCTGGATATCGTCGGGGGCCAGTTGCAGGGCGCGGCGGAACAGCGGCTCCGCTTGCTGATACCATTCCAATTGAAGGTAGAGGTTGCCCAGCCGGATAAGGTTTTCGACGTTACGGGGCTGTAAGCGGCTCAACTGGCGGCAGGTTTCCAGTTCGCGATCACTCTGACCGGTATCGTGAGCGACGTCGGCGAGCAACTGCCAGAAGGCGACGTGGCGCGGATAGCGGCGCGTGTTCTCCTCCAGAAGCTGGAGCGCGCGGGGCAGTTGTCCCTGCTGCGCGGCCTCCAGCGCGCGGGCATAGGATGCGTCGGCAGGCGATGTGGGGCGAGGATGCGGGAGGGCCGAAGCCGCGGCAGAGGCGGCGGGCGTAGAGGTGACCGGAAGAGAGGCCGGTGGAGAGGAGATCGGCGTCGTGGTGGGCGGCTGCGGGGAACGCCCACAGCCTGACAGTAAACAGAGCATCACGACGGCACAACGCCGATACTCCCGGAAAGTCCGGTGGTGCGCTAATGCCCTCAGAACGTGCACAGCACCGGCCCGGCAAGGCGCAGATGCCTCGCAGCGGAGGCGCCAGCGCAAACCGGGTCGCCTCGCTTTTGAATGCATGGGGTATCGCGGCTAGCGCGTAGGCCGCGGGGGCGCAGGCGCTCCAGCAGGACGGGCATAGTCGGAGGCTCCCGGCTTAGGCGGCGTCCCTTGCAGCGGCGCATTCGCCGCGTTCACGGCATTGGGATTGCCGCCGCGCTCTTTCAACACCTGTTCTGCGATGGTATCTTTGGGCCTGCTGTTCATATACCAGAAGCCGACCAGCACCGCAAGGATCAAGACGATGGCAATGACAATGCCTGCCGTTGCCGGACTGATCTGCCTATCGCTTCCCATTTTCTCTACTCCTAAAGCCTGAGTCCTCCGAGATGGGAGGTTTTAACCCCCCAGCATAGGATGCGGGAGGACTCAGGCTTGATGTAGTTTGGGTATATACCCTCGCCCATGTGACTCCCTCTCTAAAGGCGTGCGCTCCCTGAGAGTGTCTACGGTAATTGGTGGCAGCCACCCCTAAAGGGGTGGACTGTGTCGCAAGGCGGAGGGCCGAACCATTGCAGGGCCGACCCTTGCAGTGGGCAAGCCCCCTGAAGGGGGCTCTCCCTCCTGGTAGCCCCTGAAGGGGACTAATCCACCTCTCTTAGCCCGCTTGAGCGGGCTTGCCGTCCGCAGCCCGGTCCTTTAGGGCCGGGCACAGCCAAATGGGAGGGATGACCTGATTTTGGGTAATCGCTCCCAACGGTGTTGACGTATCTCCTCAGCAGCAGGCTGCGTGAGATTGATCCACACGGCTGGGAGTGTCTACCTGATTTTTGAGCCAGACCGGTTTATTGAGGCGGCTGGCAGTTATCATCCTCAAGGCGTGCGGTGGGATAGTAACCTGCCAGGTAGTTCGGCAGGCCGCTTCCACTCGCCTTCGAGGCTTTGCCGTACTTCGAATGCCCATCGGCATAGACGAAGTTGATGCCGTCAAAGTGGCGCGGTTTGCCATAAAAATCCCAATCCAGGATGCCGCGCGTGAAGTAGTAGCTGCCGCGCTGGTCGGGCGCATTACTAGATTTATCGGGGTCGGGCTGGCAGTTGAGGAAGTTCCAGGCGAAGATGGCGTCGCCCAGCAGAGCGATCTTGGCCGGCTCTTGCAGCTTGGACATCGTCCAGGGCCCGACGAACTTATCGCCGTGCGGCCCTACCTCGCCAAAGCCGTATTCCACGCGGTAGTAGTTCTTGCTGCCCTGCGGGACGGCCGGCGGGACATAGTTGGCGGTATCGAAGAGCGTATCGGAGTTGCTCGGACAGTCGAAGATGCCGGTGTTCTTGATGTAGGGCATCAGCAGGTCAGACCAGAACGTGGTTCCGGCGCAGGCGGGCGCCTCGCAGTTGCCCGGCGAGATGCCGCCACCCGGCCAGGGATTGCTCCAGTAGGTCTCGTCATAGTCCTGGGCATACATCATCTCCGCCAGGCCTAACTGCTTGGTGTTGGACAAGCAGCTTACCGCGCGGGCGCGCTCGCGCGCCTGCGCGAACACTGGGAACAGAATTGCCGCCAGGATCGCAATAATGGCGATCACGACGAGCAACTCTATCAGGGTAAATCCACTCTTGCTGCGATACATAAACACACTCCTTTTGCGCTTCTTAATCAATTCTGACGAAGTCCACCCACAAAACGTGCGTAACGAGAATCCAGAGAGAAATGATTGCTCCCAGGGTTTAGCGTGAACCACCTCCTTGCAAACGCGGTCGCAACCTGGCCAGCGCCTGCTGCGCTTCCTTGTTACCGGGGTCCAGATGTAACACGCGCTCGTAAGCCAGGATGGCGAAGGCAACTTCGCCGTGCTTTTCCAGAAAACGGGCCTGCTCCAGCCGGGCCTGTAGGTTATGCGGCTCGCTCTGGACGCGCAGCAGCAGGTTGCGGCGTGTCTCTTCTGCCGCTTTGGCGGCTCGGAACCGGGCCTGCGCCGCGCCGTCCGGCTTGTGCTGGGCGCGCAGGGCCGCCGCGTAGAGATACAGCCCTTCCGCATCCTCGGGCTTGCGGTCGGTATAGGCGCGCAGCTCCGTTTCGGCCTCACGCCAGCGTTTCTGGGCGCTATAGAGCCGTCCCAACTCGCGCTGGGCCTCGGGAATGGGCGCGTTCGCCGCCAGCAATTGCTGGAAAATCTGTTCGGCTTCCTGCTGCGCCTGGGATGTAGCGCGGTAGCGGGCCAGCAGGTCGGCCAGGGCAAAGCGTATATCGAGCCGACTCGGAGCCGCCTTCGATGCGGCGCGCAGATCGGCTTCGGCAGCGTCCAAATTGTGGCCGAGCAGATAGGCGTTGCCGCGCCGCAGCAGCGTATCGGCATCGCCGGGGGCACGCGCCAGCGCCTCGCCATAGGCTTTCGCCGCGTCCGCGTACTGGCCCAGCGCCGCCTGCGCCTCGCCGAGCGCCCGCCAGGCCCGCACATCGTCGGGCGCCAGGCGCAGCGCCTCCTTCAACTCCGCCGCCGCCTGTGGGCGCGCGAATACGCGAAAGTCATAGATGCCCAGCGCGTAATGGCCTTCGGCCTCGCGCGGGTGGCGGCGCACAAAGTCCTGGAGCAGCGCGCCCGCCTCCTCAAACCGTGCCTGCCGCGTCAGTTGATCGCCCAGCAGCGCGGCGACGCGGGCGGAGTTGGGATCATCGGCATAGGCGCGTTGGAGCACCTCGATGGCCTCCTGGGTGCGTCCCTCCTCGGCCAGCCGGCGCGCGTAGTAGTACTGGACAATGGCGCTGCCGGGCATCTGGGCGGCTAAGGCCCGGATCTGCTCGCGGTTGGCGTGGGCCGCCTGCCGCTCCAGCATCCAGTCGCTTTCCCAGATGGCGACCGCGATGGCAGCCAGAATCAGCAGCCCCGCCAGCGCCAGCAGCAAGCGTGAGGGCAGACGTCTCACGGCGGAAGCCGATTTACGCTGATGCACGCGCGCCGCAGACGGATGCGGGGCCGCCGCAGCCGGCCCGCCATTCCCGCGCGAACCCGATGGTTTGGACGAACGACTCATGATCGGCGCTGCCAGGCATCAAGCCTTCCTCCCATAAGGAGAGAGGCGAATGGACAACTCAGGATCGACGCTGCCGGGGAGGCGGCGCGGTAGACTCACGCACCAGAAGCCGGCACGGCAAGATAAGGCGGCGAGGCGCGGCAGCCTCCGGCGCGCGCAGCATCTCGCGTAGATACGTGATCCCCTCCTGCCCCATCGCTTCGAGGGGCTGGCGAATGGTTGTCATCACCGGCGAGGATTCGGCCACCGCCGTCGGATCATCAAAGGCGACGATAGAAAGCTCGTCGGGCACGCGAATTCCGACTTCCTGGGCGATATCGAGCACGTGGCGGGCAACAAACGGCCCGGCGGCAAAGAGGGCGGTCGGACGGTCGGAACTCCGCAGCCAGGCGCGGAGGCGCTGCTGTACCGGCTCCGGAATATGGGTCGAGGACTTCACATCCAGTATCCAGTCTGTGCGCAGAGGCAGGCCGCGCGCCTGCATCGCCTGCTGGAAGCCGCGTATGCGGTCCTGGGTGTTGATCGAATGCGGGGTGGCATAGAGCAGGGCGATATCCCGGTGCCCCAGTTCCGCCAGGTGCTCCACGGCCAGGGTCGCGCCGCCAATGTTATCGCTGTCCACGCAGGGCAACGCGACGCCCTTCCAGGCCGCACCGATGACGACGGCCTTCGCTCCCGCTGCCGCCAGAGCGCGCAGCCCCGGCACATCCTCCTCCAGCGGCGCGATCAGCAGCCAGCCGTCGGCTCTGCTCTCGCGATAACGCGCCAGATAGTCGGCGCCCCGCACATGTCGCAGCACCAGCCGGACTTCCAGCGGGCTGGCGCAGCAGCGCATGGAGAGCAGCAGGGCGCACATGTACTCGTTGTCCGAGACCAGTTCCGGCGGGGCGATGGTGATAACCTCGAACAGATGCGAGGCACTGCCGCGCCTTGGCTCCACTTCTGCTGCATCCCGGTCTGGGAGATAGTTGCCGTTGCGCTGCCTATGGGGAGCCTCCGCGATAAAGGTCCCGCGTCCGACCTCGCGGTACAAAACACCCTCCGCCGTCAGCGCCAGGATCGCCTTGTTGACGGTCATCTTGCTGACGCCCAGGGACTTGGCGATATCAGTCTCTGCCGGTATCTTATCGCCGGGCTGCCAGAGGCCAGAGGCGATCATCTCCACAAGGATCTGTCGCACCTGATAGTGGCGAGGCAAGGGATCGGTTTTGTTGACACGGGCCGTCGTTGGCAGCATGGGTAATTCCTGCACTTAGTAACCTAGCTGTCTAGGAGTCTAGACTGATTTCCAACCAGTATAGACGTTGGCGCTCGTACCTGTCAAGCCCTAGAGAGTAAATCTTGCAAAAATAGTGGGAGGCTGTCGCCGTGAAATCGACGGGTCAGCCTGCCTTGACAGGCCCGCCCGCCCGCCCTATAATGGCTCCCACCAGAACTAAATTTTTATTTCATGAGGAGAGAGGGATCATGCCTTACCTGATCGGCATTGACATTGGCACCAGCGGCACCAAGACGATCCTGATAGACGAGACAGGCCGCGTGCGCGCCCGCGCCATCCAGGAGTATCCGCTTTATACCCCCAAACCCCAGTGGAGCGAGCAGGACCCGGCGGACTGGTGGGCGGCGACCTGCGGCACGGTACAGAAGGTGCTGGAGATGTCGCGCCTAGACCCGCGCGAGATCAGGGGCGTGGGGCTGTCCGGGCAGATGCACGGCTCGGTTTTCCTGGACGAGAACAACGCGGTGCTGCGCCGCGCCCTGCTCTGGAACGACCAGCGCACCCAGGCCGAGTGTGACTGGATTACCGAGACGGTCGGGCGGGAGAAGGTGGTCGAACTGATCTCCAATCCCGTCCTGACCGGCTTCACGGCGGGCAAGATCATCTGGCTGCGCAACCACGAGCCGGAGATCTACGCGCAGGTGCGTAAGGTACTGCTGCCCAAGGACTATATCCGCCTGCGCCTGACCGGGGAGTACGCCACCGAGGTCTCGGACGCTTCCGGCACGGCCCTGTTCAACGTGCGCAAGCGAGATTGGGCCGATGAGATGCTGGAGGCCATCGGCGTTCCCCGCGACTGGATGCCGACCGCCTACGAATCGCCGGAGGTCTCCGGGCGCATCACGGAGGAGGCAGCGGCGGCGACGGGGCTGGCTCCCGGCACGCCGGTCGTGGGCGGGGGCGGCGATCAGGCGGCGGGGGCCGTCGGCAACGGCATCGTGGAGACGGGCATCGTCTCTTCGACGGTGGGCACGTCGGGCGTCGTGTTCGCTTTCAGCGACGAGCCGATTGTGGACCCGCAACTGCGCCTGCATACCTTTTGCCATGCCGTGCCAGGCAAGTGGCACTTGATGGGCGTGATGCTCTCGGCGGGCGGCTCCTTACAGTGGTATCGGGACGCCTTCGGCCAGCCGGAGAAAGTGGTGGCGGGCGCATTGGGCCGCGATCCGTATGAGCTTATCTGCGCAGAAGCCGAGACGGCTCCGGTCGGCAGCGAGGGGCTGATCTTCCTGCCGTATCTGACGGGCGAGCGCGCGCCCTACCCCGACCCCAATGCGCGCGGCGTGCTCTTCGGCCTGACGCGCCGTTCCGACCGCGCCTATGTCGCCCGCGCCATCCTGGAGGGCGTCGCCTACGGCCTGCGCGACTCGTTTGAGATCATGAAAGCGATGCAACTGCCCATCCGGCAGGTGCGGGCCTCCGGCGGTGGGGCGCGAAGCAAGGTCTGGCGGCAGATACAGGCGGACGTGACCGGCCACACGCACGTGACCATCAACGTAGATGAGGGGCCGGCGCTGGGCGTGGCGCTGCTGGCGGGCGTGGGCACCGGGGTCTATTCTTCCGTATCCGAAGCCTGCCGCGCCACCATCCAGGTCAAGGACGCCACCGACCCCTGCACGGTCAACCACGCCGCCTACGGCCGCTTCCACAAGGTCTACCAGGCGCTCTACGCCCATCTGAAAGAGGATTTCGCGGAGGTCGCGCGCATCATCGGTCAGGCGGGCTGATCTGCGCAACTCGCTATTGATCGGCCCGATATTTCCAGGGTAGACACGCCAATTCAAGGTCAGTGCGTTCCCTAGCCGGGCACGGAAAGTACCCGGCTAGGGGGCCTAACGGCCAAGCGACTGCAAGGGACACCCTGCAAAGCCGGGTTGTTCCGTCCGCAGTCGCAAGGCAGAGGCGCGAACAAGCGTAGCGCTGTCTCTTGCAGTCGGCTGGCGGCGCAGCCGCCCTCTAGACGGGGGTTTTCACCTCCCGGCTCTAGGGCCTAACGGCCAAGCGTCCTTCGGACGCCCCGTTGCGGCAGGTTCTTCCTGCTCTACGAAGGCAGCCACCTGCCGATAGGCCGGTGGTTCCGTCCGGTAGGACGGTTGGCGGCGCAGCCGCCCTCTAGCCGGGTTCTTTCCGTACCCGGCTAGGGAACGCATTGAATGGCCTACGGCCAGGCATCCTAACGGACGCGGATGGGCGCCAAGTCTGATTGGTTTCTCTATAAGGAAGGAGCGGACGTGTGCTAAAGGGATTGCTGCGGCGGCTGCTGGCCGTCGCGTTGTTGTGTGTGGCGGTCGGAAGCGCGGGCGCGGCCCCGGCCCGGCGCGTGATCATCCTCTCCTGGGACGGCGCGGCGGACTGGGTTGTGGATAGAATGCTGGCCGCAAACCAACTGCCCAACGTAGCCCGCCTGGCGCAGATGGGGGCGCGCGCCGAGTACGCCGTCCCGATGTATCCTTCCATCACGGCCTGCGGCCATGCGGCGATCTGGACGGGCGCGTATGGCGATGTCAACGGCATTACCGGCAACGCGGTGCCTGTGCTGCCGCGCGCGGAACACACGCTGCTGGAGCGGCGCTCCGGCTTCAGTTCGGCCTCGCTGCGCGCCGAGCCGATCTATTTCACGGCGGCCAGAGCGGGCAAAAAAGTGGCGGTGCTGTCGGCCACGCAGTCCTATCCGCCCGACCCCTATCTGGCGGGGTTGCGCGCGGCCAACGTCCCGACAGATCGCCTCGTCTCCTTCAGTGGCTTCGAGTCGCCGATTACCGAGGACGGCGACGGAGCGGTCTGGGATGCAAAGAGCCTGCGCCCTGCGGAGGGCTGGACCGCCGCGCCGCCGCACAACGGCGCAATGAAGGAGCTTTCCCTTCCCATCGGAGAGCAGACCTTCTACGTCCTGGCCTACGACGACCCCAACGATCCCGTCGGCGGCCTGGATACCCTGCTCATCCGCGAGGGCAGCAAGGAGCCGGATCACGCTCTGGCCTCGGCCACGCTCAAGCCGGCGGAGGCGGCGGAGAACACCGATCACTTCAGCCCGCCGTTCCGCGTCACCAAAGGCCCCCTCGTTGGCTACGCCTATTTCCGCCTGTTCTCCCTCGCGCCGGACGGCAGCGGCATGACGCTCTACCAGCGCGGCGTCAACGGGCTGCGCGGCGCGGCCTCGCGGGAGGAGACTGAGAAGTACCTGGCGGCCTATGGCGGCTTCCACTCCGCTCCCTTCGATCCCTACGAGCGCGGGGAACTCGGCAAGACCTTCTGGCAGGGCGGCGACGGCGCGGCGGAACGGCGGCTGCTGGAGTGCATCCGGCTGGACTACGCCTTCTTAAAGCGCGCCGTGCGCTACGCCCTCAAGCGCTGGAATCCCGACCTGCTGATAGACTACTCTCCCATGACGGACGCCGCCGGGCATCTGTGGATGGGCGTTCTGGACCCGCAGAGTCCGCGCTACGATAGGGCGCTGGCGGAGAAGCTGTGGCCCTACTACGCGCAGGTCTACCAACTGGCGGATGACTGGCTCGGCGATGTGCTGACTCAGATGGGCAGGGATACGGTCGTCTGCCTGGTCAGCGATCACGGGATGCGGGGCGCCGGCAAAGAGTTCTCGCCCAACGCCGTGCTGGAAAAGGCGGGGCTGGCGGCGCGCGGCACGGACGGCAGCCTCGACCTGGCGCGCACGCAGATCTGCGCGCCTCCCTGGGGAGATTACTTTCTGGCCGTCAACGGCACGGACTGGAAAGGCGGGATCGTTCTCCCGGAGGATCGGGAGAGGATATTGCGCGCGGCCACTGAGGCGCTGTTGGCCGCCACCGACCCAGAAACCGGCCAGCATATCGTGACGCGCGTGTTTCGCCCTGCGGAGTGCGTCGGATTAGGCATGGGAGGCGAGGCGGGCGGCGACCTCTATTTCGACCTGGCGCCCGGCTATACGACGACCGGCGCCTTCCTCCCCAGTGGCGTCCGCTGGCTTGAGTCCCCCATCGGCGGCGGCGAGCACGGCTATTTTCCGTATGGCGTGAAGATGCAGGCCATCTGTTTCTTTGGCGGGGCGGGCGTCAGGCCGGAGACGCGCCTTGCAGGTATCCGCCAGATCGATATCGCGCCGACGCTGGCGTATCTGCTGGGCATTCCTACCCCGAAAGATGCGCGCGGTCACGTCCTCGGGGAAGCCCTGAGAGCCAGATAGAAAGATTAACACGGATGACACGGATAGAGCCAATCCGTTGGATCCGTGGCATCCGTCCTATCCGTGTTCTGTTTTTTTCAGGGCGTATTCGAGGCGGTGCGCGGCGTGGAATCGGGCGCGGGCTGGGCCAATGCCACGGTCAGGCGGGCGGCGCGGTCCGGGGCTAACAGAGCCAGTATTTGCCCGACCTGCTTCTCGTCCATGCGGTGCAGCAGCGCGATCACCTGATCGTTGGGGAGCTTGGCAAAGATACGGGTGACGGTTTCGGGCGGCATCTGTTCATACACAGAAGCCAGCCGCGCGATGTTCTTCGGATCGGGTGGGGCCGGACGTTCCGCTGTCTGCGCAACGGGCTGCGGGCGCTGTTGCGCCTCACGCTGCGCTTGCAAGGCGGCACGCTCCTGCTCCAGAGCGGCGCGCTGCGCTGCCAACTCCTTCTTCTCCCCGGCCAGCGGATCGGGCGCAGGGGCGGCGCTCTGTACCGCCCTCGGCCTGGGCCGATACAGCCCGGCCATCTTTAGCACCGTGCCCAGCGCCTTGTTCTTCTCCGCAAACCTGCCTACGGGAAGAACTCCGATCTTCGCCAGGCCGTACATGGCGCCCACAATAACCACCAGCGGCATCAACACCGCCACCGCGATTTTCATACTTTTGGGCATAGATTGCACTCCGTATTTTACCTAACCCCCCGGCTCTAAAGCGGCAGGCTGAACCCTGCCGCTGGGGGGCGCAAAGCGCCCGTCGCCCACCTGCGTGGGCGAGAAGCGCATTTTGCCCGCGTAGGCGGGCAGCTAGCCTCGCTAGGCGGAGGAACGAGCGTGCGCAGTTCCGCCCCTAGTAGAGCTCCACAGCGGCAGGGTTTAGCCTGCCGGCATGAGGGCGTTACCGTGCACCCAGCATTTTCAATATCCGCTGAACATACTGCTGAGTCTCGGCGTAGGGCGGGACGCCGCCATATTTGCGAACGGCGGCGGAGCCGGCGTTGTAAGCGGCGAGCGCCTTTGGAAGCTCACCCTGAAACTCGCGCAGCAAGCCTGCCAGGTAGCGCGTCCCGGCGGCGATATTCTGCTCCGGGTCAAAGGCGTCCTGGACGCCGAAGGCTTGCGCCGTCTCCGGCATGAGCTGCATCAGGCCCTTCGCGCCCACTGCCGATACCGAGCGCGGATTGCCGCCCGACTCCTGCTGAATGACGGCGCGCACCAGATCCGGCGGCAGTTGGTTCTGCGCCGCATACTTTACCACCAGCGCGTCTATCTCCGGGGAGAACGGCCCGGCGGAAGGCCCGATGGGGCGCAACTCGACGTTGCCGCCTGCCTGGGCCAGCATCACGTCGAACGGGCGCTTGCCGGCATCGGCGCTGCCAGGCGGAGGCGTTTGGGTTGTCGGTGGCGGAACGGGCGGAGGCGTCGGGGCGGCGAGGATGCCCAACCGGGCTTCGATCTCTTGAATGCGGGCCAGGGCGATTTGCAGATGGCTTTCCATCAGGCGGCTTTCTCCTTCGTATTGGGCGCATCGGAATGTGCGCGAGCAGCGCGGATATGGCGCAGGGTCGCCAGTTCATCCAGGGCTTCCTGCTCTAATTTCAGGCCGAGCGCCGTATGGGCGAGCAGGTCTTTATCGCGCAGACGCGAGACGGCTTCGCGGGCCTGCCGCGCCGCCACCAACGCCTGCCGCTTCTCCTCAACCTGCGCGCGCAGGGCGTCGGCGCGGCGCTCCTGCGCGGCGATGGCCGCCAGCAGCGTCTCCAGGTAGCGCTCGCGCGCCAGGATGGCCTGCGCTTCGAAGCGCTCTCCCGGCGCGCTGCCGGGCCGCTCCGCCACGGTGCGGCTAAACTCCTCGCGCAGCGCGGCGATGCGCGCCTCAATCGCGGCCAGATGCCCCTGCGCGGTCGCAAACTCCTGCTCTCGCAGGCTCTCGATGGTCTCGCGGTGGCGCAGCACGGTTTCCAGTCGAAACTTAAATCGGCGCATCTTGCTCCTACCGTTTGGGGAAGGTCGTCAACATCTGGCGGAGGGTATCTACATAGGCGCTCGAATCGTCGGCGCGCTGGCGCAGGAAGGCGTTGGCCGCCTCGATCTTGGAGCGGGCATAGTCAATGCGTGGGTTGCTGCCCTCCACATAGGCGCCGATGTTGATCAGGTCTTCCGCGCCGCGATAGGTGGCCAGTATTTCGCGCAGGCTATTGGCGGCGTCGCCCTGTTCGGACGGCGTGATGGCGGGCATGACGCGGCTGACGCTCTGCAATACGTCAATGGCCGGATAGTGGCCCCGGTGCGCCAGATCGCGCGAGAGGACGATATGGCCGTCCAGAATACCGCGCACGGCGTCTGCCACTGGCTCGTTCATATCGTCGCCCTCGACGAGAACGGTATAGAGGCCGGTGATGGTGCCCTGGCCCGTGCCGGAGGTGCCGGAGCGCTCCAGCAGACGCGGCAGCAGGGCGAAAACGCTGGGCGTATAGCCGCGCGTGGCGGGCGGCTCGCCGATCGCCAGGCCGACCTCACGCTGCGCCATCGCCAGGCGCGTTACCGAGTCCATCATCAGCATCACGTCCGCGCCTAGATCGCGGAAGAACTCGGCGATGGCGGTGGCGACCAACGCCGCCTTGATGCGCACGAGCGCAGGCTGATCGGAGGTCGCCACGACCACGATGGAACGCTGCACGCCCTCAATTCCGAGGCTCTCCTCCACAAAGTCCCGCACCTCGCGCCCGCGCTCACCTACCAGCGCGATCACGTTGACGTCGGCGCTGCTGTTGCGGGCGATCATGCCCATGAGCGTGCTTTTGCCGACGCCAGAGCCGGCGAAGATGCCCATGCGTTGCCCCTTGCCGAGGGTCAGGCAGCCATCGAGGGCGCGCACGCCGGTCTGCAGAGGCTCATGGATGCGGGGGCGCGTGACGGCGTTGGGCGGCGGCGCATTGACCGGATAGGTTTTAGCCAGCTCAAGCGGCGGCCCGCCGTCCATCGGCTGCCCCAGCCCGTCGAGCATCCGGCCTAGTAGCTCCATGCCGACCATCACCTGCTGCGTCTGGCGGGTGGCGACCACCTCGCTGCCCGGCTTGATGCCCTCCATCACGCCTAAAGGCATCAGCAGGACGCGATTCTCCCGAAATCCGACCACTTCGGCCAGGATCGGCGGCTTTTCCGGGTCGTAGTAGTTAGCGCGGTCGTAGAAGATCTTGCAGACCTCGCCCACCATTGCGTTTGGCCCCACCGACTCGATGACTAGCCCGATGACCTGCGTGACCTTGCCATTCTGCTTAACCGGGTCCAGCCGCAGCAGCTTCTGGCGGTAGTAGTCCAGATCCAGGGGCGGCGGCGGAATATCAGGCAGCTCCAGAATCTTGCCCTGCATCAGCTCTGCCCTTCCCGGTGCGCGATCATGCGCTCCAGCGCATCGGAAACCTCGTCTAGCTGCGTCTCGATCCGGGCATCAATGGTTCCCGCGTCGGTTTCCACGACCGCGCCGCCCGGCCCAACCCGGCGGTCTTCTATTATCTCGATATGGCGAATGCCGTCCACCAGCGTCAGGAGGTCTTCGCGATGGGCGCGCACCGCCTCTAAATCGTCGGCATGAACGCGGATACGCAGCGTGGTGCTATCGGCGGCGCGGCGCAGGGCGTTGGCAACCACCGAAAGCGCCACCGTGCGGCTGGCCTCCACCTCCTGCTTGATCACCTGCCGGGCAAGATCGAACACCAGCCCGATGATCTGGGGCTCCATCTCGGCCCAGGCGCGCTGGCGCTCCGCCTCGATATGGGCGATAAAGGCGGCCAGATCTTCTCGGTAGGCGGCGCGCTCGTCATCGGCGCGCTGGACGACCAGGCGCGTTGCCTCCTGTTGTCCTGCCACATAGCCCTGCTCATACCCCACCTGATAGCCCTGCCGGCGCGCTTCCTCCTCAATGTCCTGGACCTGCGCGCGCGCCTGCGCGATCAGTGCCTGCGCCTCCTCCTGCGCCTGGGCGCGCATCTGCGCGATGTCTTCCGGTTCCGGCTCGCTCATGCGCTGGCGCCGACGCTCCTCGCCGGCAATCGCCTCCACGTCGCGAAAGAGAGCGGCGCGCACGCCGGCCGGCCCGGCCTCCGAGACGGAAGCCGCAGGCGGCGGTGGCGGCTCCGGCAGGCGCGGCGCAAGCTGCTCAAACCAATTGATGGGAGTAGGCGGGCCGGGATTTTGCGGCGCCACGCGCGGCGCATTCAGCGGCTCAAAGGGCAACTTGGGTCTGGACAACGGGTGTTTTCCTTCATCAATGCTCTCGGCAGGCTAAACCCTGCCGCTGTGGGGCGCTGCCAGGGGCGGCGCTGCGCTCGCTCGACTGCCAGGGACGCCGCTCAACGGTTCGCGGCTCTGCCTGGCGATCTCCGCCTAGCCAGGC